>Ga0214923_10009130_pt1 | contig 10366 bp, 7 predicted proteins | sample LL1510_MetaG_FD_177993 | JGI IMG/M metagenome (GOLD analysis project Ga0214923, IMG submission 177993) | Freshwater microbial communities from Lake Lanier, Atlanta, Georgia, United States - LL-1510 | ecosystem: Environmental > Aquatic > Freshwater > Lake | place: USA: Georgia | collected 2015-10-15
TATTTGAGGGCGCTGAAGGATGTGCGCCGGGGGGGTGCGTTTCGGGGGTCTGCGCCGGGGGTGGTGACGTTGCTCGGCGAAGTAGTCGCCCCTTAAAAACAGGTGTACTAATAAAAATTTCTATATTTTGCTCTAGCAAATTGTAGTCAAGAAAATAAAGGGCAAATGGGGTTAAAATGTACACATGAGCGCTTTTGTATCAGCCCCTCATTTATTGGAGATAATCCCGAAACCGTAATAGGGCATTTTCAAGACGACACAGTATGATATCTTACAACCCTGATCTTATATTCACTCCTGGATAATTTGAACGCAATACTGAAAACGACATTTTGGACCTGCAAGTATCTTACCTGGACTGGTGTGCTATAAATCTTGACCACATAAAATTTTCGGACGAAGTAGAAGAAGGTGAAGTAAAAACAGCCATAAAACCAGCCCTTACATCCCAAAATCACTCCATCACAACCCGCGCACGCATAGCCCCTGTCACCAGCACCCGGATTTGAAGGGCATCAGCGCCCAGGGCATATCCCACACATTCCAGGCGATCAACCGTGCCCGCCAAGGACAGGCCGCCCGCCAGCTGCTGATTGAGCGACCCTTCAATCGACTCCCGGGCAAACCCATACAGGTCGGCCACGTCAAACACCAATTGTTGCTCCAATTTTCGCCTGATTTTTTCATCCAGCACCCACTGAGCCGATTTCAGCAGTAGATTCCGCGTGTTTAAATCATATTCCAATTCCTTCAATTGCAAGCGTCGGGCTGCGTTGTCGACCTCAGGAACGCTTAGCAAAAACAGGACGCCCTTCTTGCTGCCCGTAAAACTCAGCTCCATCCCCAGTTTTCTGCCCGCCGGAAAAAACCGCACCCCCGTTATTCGAATACGATTTTTTCCGGAACCCAGCCAAATGGTGTCCATGAAAGCAGTCATCATCTGAGACAACTTGCTGTAGGGCATCAACAAATCCGTGTAAACCTGGAAGCCGCTTCCGGCTTGGTGCTGACTCAAATCAGGCAGCGCGGCAGACTTTGTCCGCTTCGCGTCGGGCAAAACCACGGGGCGCGCACGCAGGCCGAGCGTCAGCTCCAGTTCTGTACCCTTAAATCTCCAATCGGCCATGCTCAATGCCGCCGGTTTCATGTGCAACCACCCCAGTTCATCGAGGGGAATCGGCTCATGGAGCGCATTCCAAACGGGCTGAATGTACGATTTCAGCGGAAAAGCACCCGCCTCACGGTCGATGGCCTTCTCCATCACCCCAAGATTGGGTTTGAGTTGCTTCAGCAGCTCATCGTTGATGTTGACCCGCGCCAATGTGACCCTACACTCATCGATCGGTTTCAGATGGGTAAAACGAGTCTCTGTAATCAACCGCCAGCGGGGATCCAGTGTCAGTTTCGATTCTAAATCAACCTCCATGCGCCGCATAGGCTCATCCCATCCGCAAGAAAATGGAATCGGTGGATTCACACAATAACCCATGATACAACCGGCACAATATTCACCCTTAAAACCATAACCCAGCGACACGCGCGCCAGCAGTGTTTGTTGCTGCCCAATGACTTTGATGTTTCTGCGCTCCACGGTGTAACGGTAACGCAAACCACTACACGGATGCTCGCCGCCAGAGAATTCACGGGGCAAATCCGACTGCGCCTTTTCGATCATAGGAGCCAGGTCCACACGCACCGGAATGGTTACGCGTGATTCGACCGCAGGTAGCGAATCTGCCACAGGGGCGTATCCCGTGCTGTGCGGCGGCAAAGGCTGCAAGGGCCTCCCGCACCCCGACAAAACAAAAAGCAATCCCAGTGCAACGGTGCAGAAAGCATTCGCCATTTTTTCCTATTTTTAAGCGTACAAAAATAACCCATCCCCATGCAAGGCGTACAATCGTACATCGATACCCATAAAGACCGTTTTCTGGAAGAATTATTCTCCCTGTTGCGCATCCCCTCCGTTTCTGCCAACCCCGACTTTCGCGAAGATGTGTTCGAAGCCGCCGAATTCGTGGCTGATCGACTCCGCGATGCGGGTGCAGACCAGGTTGAGGTTTGTCCAACGGACGGCTATCCGGTCGTTTACGGCGAAAAAATCATCGACCCCGATGCTCCCACTGTATTGGTTTACGGCCATTACGACGTACAACCCGCCGATCCCTACGATTTATGGCATTCACCGCCCTTCGAACCCACCATTAAAGACGGTAAGATTTATGCCAGGGGGGCTTGCGACGACAAAGGGCAGATGTATATGCACATCAAGGCGTTTGAGTTGATGATACAAACAAAACAGCTCCCCTGCAACATCAAATTCATGATTGAAGGAGAAGAAGAAGTGGGATCCGCCAATTTAGCCACCTATATCGAAAACAACCGGCAACGCCTCAAAGCCGATGTGGTGTTGATTTCCGATACCTCCATGATCGCCAACGACATCCCCAGCATCGATGTGGGCCTCCGAGGCCTGTCCTACCTCGAGGTTGAGGTGACCGGTCCAAACCGCGACCTTCACTCGGGTGTGTATGGCGGTGCAGTAGCCAATCCCATCAACGCGCTGTGTCAAATGATCGCCTCGCTGCACGACAGCAACCGGCACATCACCATACCAGGTTTCTACGATCGGGTGCACGAACTCAGCACATCCGACAGGCACCTGCTGAACCAAGCCCCATTTGATGAACAAGCATATATGGATGATTTGGGGGTGGGCGGACTCCTGGGCGAAAAGGGTTATACAACAGCCGAACGCACTGGTACACGCCCTACACTCGATGTGAACGGCATCTGGGGAGGCTATACGGGTGAAGGCTCGAAAACAGTACTCCCCTCGAAGGCATACGCCAAAATCTCCATGCGTCTGGTGCCCAATCAAACGTCTGAAGAGATTACCATGCTTTTTCAACAACATTTCGAACAAATTGCACCGCAAGGAATTAAGGTAGAAGTCCGCCCGCACCATGGAGGCGAACCGGTGGTTACGCCGACCGACTCACCAGCCTACCTCGCTGCTGCCGAAGCCATGACCGTCACCTTCGGAAAGGCCCCCATACCCACCCGCGGCGGTGGCAGCATCCCCATAGTGGCCCTGTTCGAACGGGTGCTCGGCCTCAAATCAGTGCTCATGGGGTTCGGCCTCGATTCTGATGCGCTGCATTCCCCGAATGAACACTACGGCCTCTTCAACTTCTACAAAGGCATCGAAACCATCCCCTGGTTTTTCCATTATTTCAGTCAGAATACGCGTTGACCGCCAACGATCAGACCGCCAACGATCAGACCGCCAACGATCAGACCGCCTTGGTAGCGGGTGACTACAACCGCTTTGAAATCACCCGCCTGTTGGCGCGGATCCTGTTGGGCTTGCTTTTTTTGCTCTCAGCCTGGCTCAAGGCCGTTGATTATCCATCATTTGAAGGACACCTTCTCACCCAGGTCGGCACGGGATGGAAGGTAACCCCTCTGCTCGCTACCTTGTTGATTGCCATCGAATTTGCCCTTGGCTTCTATTGGATGAACATCCTGATGGCCAATCGATGGTTCGAACAGGCTACTGCCGCGCTTCTCCTGTTCTTTTCTGTCTATCTGGGTTTACTTTGGCTGGAACAGGGGAATGGTGTTGATTGTGGATGCATGGGCAGCGCCCTACAGATGTCGCCATCGGAAGCCCTCGCCAAGAATTTGGTGGCTGGTGCACTCCTTGTGTTCGCCGGTGGCAAACAGGCCCTTTTACCAATAGTCCGAAATTCAAGGCTATTGATCGGGCTTACCATCGCATTGGCCTTGGGCACCACCGCCTACACAACACCTCCGCCATGGAGCACCGCGCCCGTGATCATCACCAAACCCATCAACGACACCCCCCTATTCAGCTGGGGATTTCCATACCCCAAAAGTGAAACACAATTTCTGGTCAATTCAGCGAGACAAATGCCCCGCAGCGGTGGTCAGGACATCAGTTTGACCCCTTCAAGCGGTCGATTAACAGCCGTGCTTAGCGTTCATTGCCGCTACTGTGCCTGGGCAGCCGAACGGATTGGAAAATTATCGCAAGAACTCCCGAATTTGAACATTCAGCTTGTGTTGGTCGGCCGTCCTCAAGAGCTAAATCCATTCATTCAGGCGTATAACCTTCAATCGGTCCATTTTTTTCATCCACCGAAAAAAATCGTACAAGATTTCGTGCCCCAAGGCGTCCCCGAAATTTGGTTTACGGCCGCAGATGGGAGGCAATGGACGCTAACGCTCCGTCAAATCACGCCAGCTACCATCGAAAAACTGTCAGAAAATCCTCGTGCACCCAAAAAATGATATAGAAAAGGATACAAAATGGGACAAAAAAGAGACATAATAGGGACATAATAGGGACATAATAGGGACATAATAGGGACATAATAGGGACATAATAGGGACAAAAAAAGGGACCATAGATACCAACAATCAGTTTACAAACCATCTATTTTTGGGACATCATCCACCACAACTGAATCAAATGAAACCGACATGTAACATCACGTCCTCCACTCGAGGGCATAGCCACATCATCCTCTCGTTGTTGATCTTCACATGCGTTTTACTCACTTCGTGTGCACAAGACTACACCTGCAATTGCTATGAGAAACCAGGTGACCGCGATCCATACACCGTAACGCCTATTCCCGATTCCAAGCGAAGCACGGCCAAAGAAGTGTGCGACAACCTCAACGAGCTGGCCACTTCAAGTTTCCCCGAAGCCTACTGCGAACTCAAATAACGGTATGCGCTACAGCCATTCATGCGGTTTCAATAGACTCGATGTTTCGCTGATCGCGTTTTGCCTCACGATCCTCGCGTCAATGCCCCTCAAAGCACAAGCGCCCGCCAGCACATCCACACTGGAACGCATGCCCCATCTGCTCAAAACGGCCGACGTACGCGCTATGCTGCCCTACTTCAATTCGACCCTTGACATCGCCCTACAGGACCGCGAGCAAAGCTGTACCCGTTCACAGGCTGAAGTCATGCTCAGGAACTTTTTCGCAAAACATCCCCCCAAAGACTTTAAACTCATCCACAAGGGAAGCTCCGGACAAGGAGGCGAGTACCTCATGGGCACCCTCACCACGACAGCGGGCACTACTTTTAGAACCAGCATCGTCATTTTTGAGAAAAACGGGCAGGATTTGGTGCACCAGCTGCGGTTTGAGTAGGCCTAAGCCCCAACCATACCGCGCTCCTTACCCGCGCATCCACCAACCCCAGTGGTGAGTGCAGCGGTCCTCAAGATTGGGTATGTGTTCCGCGGTTCTTTAGAGTCAAATCATGCCAATCTGATGGAAGTCACCTGGTCACGTCCCCTCTGAGAAAGTTGAAAACGTTCAAACAGAAACAAATTAAGGTAAAATAAAGGATGCACATCGAAGAATACATACGCCTTGCGCTTCAAGAGGACATTGGGGATGGAGACCACACCAGTCGGGCACTTTTGCCCAACAGCCTTCGCCGAAGCGCGGAATTGAAGGTAAAATCGACCGGTGTGTTGGCCGGTATGTCGGTAGCCCCAAAGGTATTCGAAGCCATCGACCCGAACATCGAATTTGAACCCTTCCTGACGGATGGCATCCTGGTATCTGGTGGAGAAATCGCCTTTCGGGTGAACGGAACAGCACAGAACATCCTCTCTGCTGAGCGCCTTTGCCTCAACATCATGCAACGAATGAGTGGGATTGCCAGCTTTACCCGACAAGTGGTCGACTCCATCGCCCACACCAATTGCCGCGTGCTCGATACCCGAAAGACAACCCCCCTCAACCGAATCATTGAAAAAATGGCGGTGGCCATCGGTGGGGGAGTGAATCACCGGATGGGGTTGTACGATGCGATTCTGATCAAAGACAACCATGTGGATTACGCAGGAAGCATTCAAGAGGCCCTCCATCGTGCAAGTCAATACCTGAACCAGCACGCATTGCGGCTTCCCATCGTAGTAGAAGTGCGCAACCTCGATGAGCTCCAGCAACTCCTCGACAGCAACATAAGCGCAGATCGGGTTTTGCTGGATAATTTTCAGCCCCACACCCTTCATTTGGCCGTCGAAACAGTAGCCCGCCAAATCCCCACGGAAGCATCAGGCGGCATAACCCCAAAAAACGCGGTCGCCTATGCCGAAACGGGCGTAGATTTTATTTCGATGGGCTGCCTCACCCAAAACCCGCCCCCATTCGACATTAGCCTGAAAGCCACGGTCGACAGCCTGTAGGCGCCTCGCAAACGGAGCCCCTAAGCACAGTATTCTTCAAACTCCGCTCATTGGTAGGGAGATCGCAGTACCAGACGTTGCCAGCATAGCGTAAAATCAAAGTTATTTGCCATTTCTAGTATCCCGGGAATTGTAACAACCTTGTTTCCATAGACATCACGCATTTCGTCATTTAGATTTGCGGATTATTAATCCGATGGGTTTATTTTTTCGACAAAACGGCCTTTTTTATTTCATAATTGCGATTGGATGTCAAATAGGGTCAAAATGCAAAGAATTTGCTTAAAAAAATAATCTGAAATAAAATACATCCTATTTTTACTCAAACTCCGATTTTGTTACGCCTATGACCTTCGAACAACTGCAACCCGGTGCAAGGGTACAGGGACTGCTGCCAAATCACGTTGTTACAATAATACAAGTAACCCTATTTGGCTCAGGCGCCGCATCCGTTGTCCACAAAACAAACGACGGACACATATCAGAAAGAGTTGTTTACACAGATGACCTGTCGGCGTTAGAATTGGTCGAATCCGGCAGAGCTTGGGCGTTTGACGGCGATGGCGCCTCTTTTAAGCTGGCTGCCGAAGCCTACCGAATAAAATTGGCGCATTTATTTGACCCGATTTTGGCCGTTCACTCATCCAATGTCGAACCCCTCCCCCACCAAATTACTGCGGTGTATGAGTCAATGTTGCCCAGACAGCCCCTTAGGTTTTTATTGGCCGACGACCCAGGAGCTGGCAAAACCATCATGGCAGGGCTCCTTATCAAAGAACTTATAGCCAGGGGTGATCTCAAACGATGCCTCATCGTTTGTCCCGGAAGCCTGGCTACCCAATGGCAAGACGAACTTACCAATCGATTTGATCTGCATTTTCAAATCCTCACCAATGAAGGAATAGAGTCGGCAGTAACCGGTAACTGGTTTATGGAAAACGACCTGTCCATTGCCAGACTTGATAAACTAGCCAGAAATGAAGAAATTCAGAAGAAACTCACTACAGAGAACAACTACTACGACCTGGTCATCTTTGATGAGGCACATAAACTATCGGCCACATTCTTTGGAGGCGAGGCCAAATACACCAAACGTTTTAGACTCGCGGAAAAGGTATCCCACAAAACAAGGCACTTTTTGTTGATGACGGCAACGCCACACAATGGAAAAGAAGAAGATTTCCAGTTGTTCCTATCCCTGCTCGACGGAGACCGTTTTGAAGGCAAGCACAGAGAAGGGGTGCATCAAATCGATACCAGCGACCTGATGCGCCGTATGGTTAAGGAAGACTTGCTCAAATTTGACAAAACACGCCTATTCCCTCCACGGATTGCCTATTCACGTGAATTTGAACTCTCACCATTGGAGACCCGGCTGTATGCGGAGGTTACCGAATACGTACGGGATGAGTTTAACCGCGCAGAGGCATTGCAGAATGAAAAAAGAGCCGGCACCGTAGGTTTTGCCCTAACCATACTGCAGCGGCGGCTCGCCTCCTCCCCCGAAGCCATCTATCAGTCAATCTATAGAAGACGGATACGCCTGACCGAAAAACTCAAAGAAGCCGAGCTCATAAACCGAGGAATGCAAGTACATCTACCCCATTCCCCAACACTAGACAACGAAGACCTGGAGGATTTGGAGGATGCCCCAGAGGTGGAAATGGAACAAACAGAAGCCAAGGTACTGGATCAGGCGACCGCCGCGCAAACCATCGAGGAGTTGCGCAAAGAAATCGCCCGTTTGGGCGACCTGGAAAAGTTGGCCGCTGAGCTTAGGCGCAGTGCCGAAGACACCAAGTGGGTACAATTGTCACAGGTCTTCGATCTAACTCTGAGGCCAACAGATATTATAGGCGAAGTTGAGGAAATGCCCCACGGAGGTGGGTCTATTCCCCCACCCCGAGCCTCTCGACACCAAAAACTGGTGGTGTTTACCGAACACCGCGACACCTTAAATTATTTGCAGCAACGAATCGGAACCCTTTTAGGCCCGAAAGCAGTTCAGATGATCCATGGGGGCGTCGGAAGGGAAGATCGGGTAAAGGCACAGGAGAAATTCCTATTTGACCCGGATGTGCGTGTACTTTTGGCCACCGATGCAGCCGGGGAAGGCATTAATTTACAACGGGCACACCTGATGATCAACTACGACCTACCTTGGAATCCCAACCGGCTGGAACAACGCTTTGGACGCATCCACAGGATTGGACAGACGGAAATATGTTACTTGTGGAATTTGGTGGCACGCAACACCCGCGAAGGCGAGGTTTATCTTCGCCTGCTCCAGAAACTGGAGGACGCGCGTGCGTCACTCGGGGGAAAGGTATTCGATGTGCTGGGTCAACTTCAATTCGACGGCCGGCCGCTGCGCCAACTGCTGATCGATGCCATACGATACGGCGAACGGCCCGATGTTCGCGACAAAATCAGGCAACAGGTAGATAATGGCGGCGACCTTGAACGGCTCAAAGATTTGTTGCGCGACAATGCCCTTTCTCAAGACATCATGGACACTTCCCGAGTCGACGGCATTCGGCAGGCCATGGAATTGGCCGAAGCGCGAAAACTACAGCCTTTTTACGTCCGGCAGTTTTTTATGGAGGCCTTCGCCAAACTCGGGGGTAGCATGCACGAACGAGAAAAGGGTCGTTATGAAATAAAACGAGTACCCGCATCGGTGCGCTACCGCGACCGAGTAATCGGACGATCTATGCCCGTACTGGACAAATATGAAAGAGCAGTTTTTGAAAAAAAACTGATTCATGTGGAAGGAAAAATAAGGGGAGCCTTCATCACACCGAATCATCCCCTCATGCAATCCGTTATAGATTTGACCCTTGAACGGCATCGGAATTTGCTTAAACAAGGTGCCATATTGGTAGATGAAAATGATATGGGGACTTCTCCGAGGATGTTGCTGTTTGTTCAACACAGCATCAAGGACGCCAGTGTATTGCCGAATGGTGACAACCGAACCATTTCTCAGAGAATCCTGTATGTGGAAATCGATGAGCAACACCGTGCCACAGCCATGAGCTATGCGCCCTACCTGGACTATCGTCCATTGTGCGCGTCAGATCCGAGCATAGAGGTACTCCTCCAACGAGAGGAATTTGGGTTTGTGCGACGCGACCTGGAACAAATCGCGCTCGAATTTGCGATCAGAGAATTGGTGCCCACCCACCTTGCCGAGGTACGTACTCCCAAACTGGAGTGGATAGAAAAGACCAAAGCAGCGGTCAAACTACGTCTTCTTTCTGAAATCAACTACTGGGATCACAGAGCCATGGAATTGGAACAAAGAGAACGGGCTGGTCGCGCCCCGGGTAATCTCAACTCAACCCAGGCACGTAACCGCGCCAACGAACTGCAAGGCCGCCTTCAAAAGCGCATTGAAGATTTGGATAAAGAAGCGCAAATTGCCCCGGCAACGCCCTTGGTCGTAGGAGGCATTGCCGTGCTTCCGCTGGGATTACTGCACCGCATCAATGGCGTTGATCCAGAAGAAATTCAGCATGCCCGCGACACACAGGCCAGTGCTGCCCGAGCGAGGGAAATAGTCATGCGTATCGAATCCGAAATGGGTTGCATCCCCAAAGATGTCGAATTTGAAAGAAGGGGCTATGATATCGAGAGCCTCAATCCCCAGACCAATGAATATCGCTTAATCGAGGTCAAAGGCCGGGTCACCGGTGCCAGCGACATTACCTTTACAAAAAATGAGATCTTGACCGGCCTTAATGCACCCGATCACTATTTGCTCGCTATGGTGGAATTTCTCGATCCTGACAATCACCGGGTTCATTACCTGCGTCAACCCTTTGCAGACGCGGGATTGACCCGAGATTTCAATGCAACAAGTGTTAATTTACCCTTCAATGAACTCCTGAGCAGGAGTATTCCCCCATTTCTATGATGCGCAAAAAACTAATCGAAGTCGCCTTGCCGTTGGAAGCCATCAACGAAGCCAGTGCCCGCGAAAAGTCGATCCGCCACGGTCACCCCAGTACGTTGCATCTGTGGTGGGCCAGGCGCCCTTTGGCCGCAGCCCGAGCAGTGATCTTTGCACAGATGGTGGACGACCCGGCCTCATGGCCGGAATTGTTCCCCACCGAAGAG
>Ga0214923_10009131_pt1 | contig 10366 bp, 7 predicted proteins | sample LL1510_MetaG_FD_177993 | JGI IMG/M metagenome (GOLD analysis project Ga0214923, IMG submission 177993) | Freshwater microbial communities from Lake Lanier, Atlanta, Georgia, United States - LL-1510 | ecosystem: Environmental > Aquatic > Freshwater > Lake | place: USA: Georgia | collected 2015-10-15
AGAGCGCTACTTTCTCTATCTTTTAACCCAAATAGAAAAGCTTGGCTTTGTTGAAGGTGTTAAGGCAGGACTTACCTATATTAAAAACGCCTGCTCCTATTCCTCAATTAATATGATGATTATTAATAGCGATTACTTCATCGCTGCCTGTATTTATAACCAGGATAAGATCCCAGATAAGTTTAAAGATGATACCGATTACTACCACCTTAAATACACCAAAAAAGATGGCCAGATAGTTGCGGCATCCTCAGGTTGGAACCAGGAGGGATGGAGTGATCTACCTAATGGGAGTGTGTTGGTGGTAGATAGGGTTGGGCGGAACGAGGAATTGAAGAAGATTTAACAACTTCATTGCCAGCTGTCAGTGCACAGTCCTACTGTTATGCCGTGCCTAATAAAGAAACAATAAATATCAAGTGGACTCCTCGCTTCAAATCACAACTAGATAGGTATACAGGCGTTGAGGAAATGGTAGTTAGCAGAACGGCTGAATTAATCCGTAAAGCTGAATCTAATCCAACCACATGGCATAGATACGAAGAAAAATTAAAAGACGATTCATTTGGATCTGTGCAAGCATATAAAACTGCCGTTACTAGCGGAGATCGACTTGTGTACGTAGTAGAACAAAGTCAAATAATTCTGGTTGATATCGGCAAGCATGAAGTAATGGATGATTATGCAAGAATGTCGAAAAATGCGCGCAATAAAGACATAAGCTCTAGTTATGAAGTAGATTCATGGTTTGCGAAAAAATTAAACAAAAAATTATTGGAAAAATCTTCAACGAGAAATAGGTCGAATGCTAACAGACAAAAAATGAATATTTCTGAAATTATGAGTGAAGAAATTCAAGTAGAAGATTTCAGATACGCTTTTGATGAAGAACTTGATGAAAAATGGGTCTTGTTTTTAGACGAACAGCAATCAAAAGTCGCGAATGAAATTTATAAAGATTTAGACATTAAAGAGGATAAAGTTAAAATACATTTTATTTTAGGTGGACCAGGAACCGGTAAGACAATTATCTTATTAAATATCGCGATAAGGTTGGAGAACGATGGTAAAGCAGTTTCCTTTCAGTTATCCCCAGGGGTTTTGAAATATTTAAACACTGGTCCAGCAAAAGTGCCCGGAGTAAATCTTGGCCCAGGCCCGGGTGTTGTTTTGCTTGTTGACGATCCATCGGACTTACAAAATATGAATGGGATTATCCGTCAAGCAAAAAGCAATAAATGTAAGGCTATTGTCATTGCCTTAGATCCACTTCAGTGGCATGAAAAAGAGATGCCAGAAACCTTTGAGAAAATTTGGAGTGATAATGAAAATACAACTCATAAATTAGATGTTTGTTACCGGCAAGCAGCTGGAGTCGCAAAAAAGCAATTACAGCTGTTTGCAAGTTTACTTGGAAAAAATTCGAGATTTCTCGTTGAGGAAAAGCAAATACGTGAAAAAATTGATCTAGCTCCTTACTTAAACCTTTCACTTGATATGACTTTTGTAGATGAGTCCGGGCGATATAAATTGTTCTTATCAAATACAAAAGCAAACTTTGTAAAAGAGATTGAAAGATTTCGGAATCGAGAATTCATATGGAAACATACCCATCCAATAGCATTTGTTTATCATGATGATTTACCGAAGGAAGTAAAGGACTATGCTAAGCAATACTCAAAAGGTTTAAATCGAGTTGAGTTTAATTTCAGCGATTATAAAAAAACTAGAGGAGTAGAATACCAAGAATTATTTTTGTTTTTAGATATTGGATTCTGGAATAAAATTAATGATGGTCAGCAAGGTCTTAAAACCTCTGACTGGCAGCAGATAGCATGCTTGCACACACTATTTAGCAGGCCAAAAGATGGCCTTGTAATTTTTGTGATTTGAAAACATGATCAATTTGTACCTGTTCGTCCACCGTAGACGCTAAGCTTTGCCAATGTTATTTACATTTGTTGATCTCTTTGCGGGTATTGGAGGTTTTCACGCTGCTTTGAAAAATTTTGGCGGGAAGGCTGTTTTTGTTTCAGAAATAGATAGCGCAGCAAAAAAAATATATGAAAGTAATTGGATTGAGAAAAATGAATTAACAATTTCTGGAGATATTAAGCCGCTTACCGAGGAGGGAGAGGTTCAAGTACCAAAACATAATGTACTAACAGGTGGATTCCCATGCCAGCCATTCTCAAAGTCAGGTAATCAGAAAGGTGTTAACGAAGCTCGAGGCACTCTGTTCTTTAATATATTAAAAATTATTGAAACCAAAAAACCAGAGTTAGTTTTACTTGAGAACGTCCGAAATTTAGTTGGGCCTAAACATTTAAATGACTATAAGAAAATGATTAGATTGCTGCGACAACTTGGATATGTGGTTAGTACTGAACCCACAATAATTTCGCCTCATGAAATTCCAGAAGAATTCGGCGGCAGCCCACAACATAGAGAACGAGTATTTATTGGTGCAATCAAAATGGAAAATATAGATCCACGAATGTATAGCAATATGGGACCACTAATCAAAAGGAAGCCTTTTCCCGAAATAAATGAATGGAATCTGAAAGAGTATTTAGAGAGAAATATAATAGTTGACAAAAAAGTTAATGATACAAAAATTTTGTCACAGTCCCAGTTACAAGCTTTGAACGCATGGAATGATTTTTTAAAAATTTATAGAAAAATTAACCGCCAAAATTTACCTGGATTTCCTCTCTGGAGTGAATTTTGGCGAGCAAGAAATGAATTTACAATTGCAAGATCAACACCGGTTTGGAAAAAAACTTTTATTATTAATAATAATATTTTTTATATGAATAATAGAAAATGGATAGATGGCTGGAGAAAAGAATATAGTTTTGAATCATTTATTCCTTCATATAAGAAATTTGAATGGCAAGCAAGAGGTGAGAAAGATATTTTTAATTGCTTGATTCAATTTCGTCCTAGTGGAATTAGGGTTAAAAATCCAAACTATGTACCTGCATTTGTTGCCTTAACTCAAACCCCAATTCTCGGTTGGGAAAAAAGATCGCTCAGCATTGCAGAGGCAAAATTACTTCAAGGGTTCCCAGAATCTTTTAGTTTTGGCAACCAAAACGAAAAAGCATCTTTCAAACAAATTGGAAATGCTGTTCATGCCGGTGTAGCTGGCTTAGTTTTTAAAGCACTACTTAAAAGAGCGGTCAAGATCAAGCAATCATGGGCGACATCGCTAGATTTATCAAACTTTTATCTGGATAGCGTTCCCCTTGCTGATGAAAATACTCTTTTTTAGGTCAGGTATTGACCAATCCCACTTAACTGGAACAATTAACTAATAGATAAGGGGTGCTTGATGGTAAAAAAGCCTAACAATGAGAATTATGACGAAGACGATTTTGATATAGATATAACCCCTGACATAAGTGCTTTAAAAATTTTTAGAAATGTATCTTTTACTCCATGGTACGCAATAGGAGAGTTTGTTGATAATTCAATAACGAGTGCACTGAAAAATATGAAGGAGTTATGTGCGGCTAACGGAATTGACTACGAATTACGAATAGATATTGATTTTCCCAGAGATGAAAACACTTTGATAATTAAGGATAATGCCGCTGGAATTTCTCGTGAAGATTTGGAAGAAAGAGCATTAAAAACGGGAAGGCCTGCTTTAGATACCTCTATCGGACTAGGTAAGCATGGGGTGGGAATGAAGGCCGCTGGTTTATGGTGGGGTGAGAAAATTGTAATTGACACCTTTCCTTTGAATGAAAAAAATGGATGGCATATTGAATTAGATATTTCTGAACAAGATAATCAAAAGAAAATTGTAAGATCGATAAAAATTCCTCATCGTGGATACTCCGGAACAATTATTACTATTGAAAAATTATGGCAGAAAACGCCACAATTTAAAACAATTACTGCAATTCGATCTTATTTACCATCAATTTATAGATCGTATATTGGTGCTACTAAGCAAAAAGGTTCACTGGCATGTTCTATTTTTTACAATAACAAAAAACTTACATTTGAATATCCAACTCTTCTTAAAGAACCATTTTGGCCGACTAAAGAAGGTCCAGAATTTGGTGCTCCGGCTCGGGTATGGCGGAAAGAAATTAACATCCAACTTTCATCTGGCAAAAAAATTAGCGGATGGGTAGGAATTCTTGAAAAATTAAATCGAGATATGAGTGGATTTTTCCTTAAGTATCGCGATAAAGGACTTTTTGGCGTTGTTCCTATGAAGAGTTCTGGTGACGAAGATTCTGATGATGCCAAAGATGCTGTTACAAAAGGAGCGTATAAACCTAGAAAAATATTTAGACAAGCTGGCAGTTACACTGATCAATCTTTTATAGGCGAATTTGATGCTTCAGAATTTGGGAAAACAGTAACAACTGATGAGCCAAAATGGTCAGTGGAAGAAAAGGATGAATTTGAAACAAAACTTTTAGATTTACTTGTAGCTGATGACTATCTACGGATGGCGTCCAATTATAGAAGGAAGAAAGCAAGCGCCCAAGATGTAAAAGAGGCAGAAAAATCTGACGCTGCTGAAATTGAGATGATTGAAAAAAGTCTTGATGGAAATATAGATCATTCAGATTTATTGGAAGATTTAGATAATACTAACAACCTATCCCCTCTTGATCCAGAGTCAACTGAAGATGCCGGAACTTTCACTCTGCATGACCGTGAGGGTCACGATCATAAATTCAAATTTACTTTTATAAAGGATTTAAGCCGCGACTTTCTCGTGTTATTAGAAGACCCAGAAAAACGCATTCATGAAGTTCAGATGAATCTATTTCATCCGAGCATGAATGGCATTATTCTAAATGACTCCACTAGAAAAATTATAAAGCGTTTAGGAATTGCAATTACCGCAAGTGAAGTTTTTAGCAATGGTTATGATAAAACTAAAATCAGAACAAAAATGAACGAAATACTGCGGCAAATTGGATTAACGGATGAGAACTAGTGATACCCCGGAGATTTTCTTTGTAAATAGCGAAGTATCAAAAAATTGTTATAACGAATATTTATTTAAGCAATCTGAAAAAACTAAAACGATACTGCCTGGACAGCAAGCGCAGTCTGATTCAGAGAAATTTGAAGAAGGAGTTTTTAACCTTACTTCAAGGCTAGATACCTTTCTAAAATCTACTCAAAAAGAAATAGCTTTTTTAGCTTTAGGAAAAGTCCAGTCAGGTAAAACTGCTCACATGCTAGGTGCAATTGCCTGGGCATCTGACTCGCAAGTCGCACTGACTACAATTTTCACAGGAGTAACAGAAGCATTAAATGCCCAAACTACTGCTAGATTAACTAAAGATTTAACTATGCTCGGGGAAAACTACATCACGATACATGAAGTGCCAACTTCCACTGAAAGTTCATCATATCAAGATTTTTATGATGAGGTTAATAAATGGGTAAGCAATCGATTAGATGAAGATTTAAGAGAAAAAGTTGTAACTCCGCTTCCAGTGCTTGTAACTTTAAAGAACCCCTCACGAGTAAAAACTTTAAAATCACTAATAAATTCACTCCAAAAAGTTCACGGAAAACAAATTGTTTCGCTTTTAATTGATGATGAAGCCGATCAGGCATCGCAAAACGCTGGAGCTAATAAACGTAAAATTACTGCTACATATGATGCGATAAAAGAACTACGAGATCTACCAAACAGAAATATTTTATTGTCGTATACAGCTACTCCTCAAGCAGTTCTATTGACGGAAAGAAATGGACGCCTGAGACCAAATTACTGTGTAACGGTTAAACCAAGATTTGGTTATTTTGGATTAGAGCAAGCTGTTTCTGATGAATTTTTATCAAACATTTATATTGTTGACGACTACGATGACAAGCCATCAAAATGGTCTTCGATACCAAACTCTCTAAAAGAAGCACTCATTCAGTTTATATGGACTGCTTGGATAAGGACTTATGAGCAAGACATTTTCTACAGCCAAAGTGGATTGAATGGTGACCAACTTAAAAATGAACTAGCTAGTGTTCAAATGCTAATTCATGAGTCAAGCAGAACTATCCAACATGAGGCTATGTTTGGTCATGTATCCGAACTAAAGCAAGTTTTAAGTGACGGATTGAAAGATGCGCTAATGGGAAAACTCGGGAATAGTCAGCTAAAAGATTTAGAAAATGAATGGCTGAATGTACTTGACTCTATGATAAAAAATCTTCCAAGCCAAATAGTAGATGCACTTCGCAAAGACTTTGATGCAGAAAGAATTAAACAACTTTTCACACTAATTGAACATCTTAAATTGTTAATAGTAAATTCGGATCCGGATCGATCAAATTCTCATATTACATTACCTGAGAGCAATGAAGAATGGAATGCTAGTAAGACTTGGATTTTAATAGGTGGAGATATTTTGGGGCGGGGGCTTACGATTCCACAATTAACAGTTACTTATTTTTTGAGACAAGCTAAAATACCCAATTTTGATACAGTTTCACAGCAAATGCGGTTTTGTGGATATAGAAGTAGATATACAAATTTTGTTTTCATTCATTGCCAGGAGCATACTTTTAATCTTTTTAAGTTTATGCACGAAATCGACAGCACTGTTTGGCGCCGTGCTGAAATTTGGGATGAAACTCGTTTAGATATTTTATCCACACTTCCAGCGGTATTGTACGCTTCGAGAGGTGGAATAAAACTCGAGCCAGTTAGAAGGTCTGTTACAGACCCTGATTTGATAGATCAAAAAATTACTGAAAATGTATTTTCGCTTAGATCAATATTTGATCCAAATGATTTCAGACTTAACCTATCTACTTTAAATAATTTTATTCAAGAAACCAAAATCAAGGGAGTCGATCGTGGATCATGGATTGAGTTTACCGATCCATCTGATTCGCATTTCCAAAGAATAATTGCAACTTGGAATACGCCAGATTCTAGGGAATCAGCACTTTTAATTGGGGCGGCTGAATTATTTAATGAAGAAATGGGTGAACTCGGACTTGTAAATATACCTAAACGAATTTTTGTTCGCAAAAATCTATTAAACAGTATCGATTCTATTTTGGATTTGAATTCATTTGTTGACTCAATCGATATGACTCGTCGCTCAAATCCAAAACAAGCTATTCATAACTTAGTTAATTGGAATAAATTTTTTCTAAATGGTATGACAATTAGTACAAAAATGCCGAAGTGGCCTTCTTTAGCAGTTTCACACATTGGTGATGGTCAAAGAAAACTTAGAGATGAATTGGGTGAAATTGCTAGCATTCTTATCATCGAGCCTACATTAGCCTTAGAAAAAACTCGCGACAGGTCAAGCGCTTTAGCTGTAGGTTGTGCATTTACGCTAATGTCACCACTTGGTTATGATCTTAGATTAATTGGACACAGAATCTAATGCAGATTAGTACAAAGGAAATATTAGCGGCCATAAAAAAACCTATCAATGAAGTGTCTACTGAAGGTGGATCGAAAATATTTTTAGATATATTTGAACCCAAAGAAAATATTGGAGTGGGGTCTAGTTCAGATGGACGAACTGTATTGCTACTACCTGGGCAGTCAAACGTAACATCATTTGAAACAAATTTTGCATCTTTTAATCATTGGGCAAGCGTGACAAGGGCTGAAGACAACAAGGTTTTGGATGGTGTAGCTCTTTTAACTTTAAATATCGAGAAAACTGATCAAGCGACAATAGATGCAGCTACTGCTATCTTTCTTGGCATAATTGATTTGCAAATAAAATTTGGTAAGTGTGGCGAAGCAATTTGGCAGATGAAAAGTCTTTTTGAGAGTGAACTGAAATATAAGCCTACGGATGATGCTGTTACTGGTCTAATTGGGGAATTAATATTTATCTTAAATTGTAAAGATATGGAGAAAGCTATTAAGTGCTGGCATTCTGCAATTGATGATACGTATGATTTCTCATCTGAATCAGTCAGGCTTGATGTGAAAGCAACGAGGTCTGGAATTCGTCATCACTATTTTTCATCAACTCAAATACCCGCTTCAACAAGTAAAAAAGTACTGATTGCATCTGTTCTTGTTGACTCAGTCGAAATGGGTACCACCTTAGGTCAGATCATAAATAGGGTAACTGCAAACTTAAGTTCTGACTTAGCGGATAAGGTAAATAGTTCGGTGATTAAACAAATAGGCACACATCCTGGAATGGTGCTAAATCCTCAAATAGATGTCGATAACACTTTAAAATCAATAAATATTTATGACTCTCTTGAAATTCCTTGCCCGCAGTATGAAGAGCAGGTTTTATCAGTAAAGTGGCTGGCTACCTTAGACAAAGCAAAAACATCCAAGATACATTCTTCAGTCATCCCATTTTAATGTCGACGGTGTCTGAATTTCAGACAAGTTTGGGTAAATCAGTTGGTTTTTATAGATCAGGGCCTAAAAAGGAAAATCCGTTATAAAATTATTCTATGGAATTAACTAATTATTCACTCGAACTAGAAGCAGTTGCAAAACAAAAATTTATAGATGATAAACAGAGAATTGGTAATGCTCTTAACGGCTTCAAAATAAAAAATATTCTTCATTTTACTCACATAACAAATTTAGTTTCAATACTTGCAAATGGGTTGAAAAGTATCTATGATCTTAATCAAGAACAAATTCCACACCATAGGACAGACCTAGAAAGAGCAGATCAGATTTATCAAGGTATCTGCTGCTCTCTTGCCTCCCCAAATATTTGGATGTTAAATAAAAAACTGGGGCCAGAAATACAAAATTATGTGATTTTAGAATTAATGGAGAATACTTTACTTCTTCAACACTTTGCAGCGTTTCCAGGAAATGCAGCTACTGGGTTTATAAGGGCAGATGCCAGCACAAATCCTGAGAAGTACGTCGGGATTGAAGGTTTAAGGCGGATGTTTCTTAATGAACCTTTGCGCAAGAAAGAAACAGTTCCAAAGCATGTTCCAACTGATTTACAATCCGAACTGATTTTTTTTAATAGCATTAGCGCTAACCGGATCAGATCTATTCATTTTCCTGGTCCTAAAATTGAATCATTTAGTGAAATATATGAACAAGTTTATAAAGACTATGGGCATTTAGGTATCGAATTTGAATGTAGGCACAATTATTTCTATAAGCAAGATTTAAATATAAAATTTGACGGAAGAAAATTCCAAATGAGTTGGGAAACTATCTGATGGCTAGCAGAATCGTATTTTTGCCAAACTCTAGTTCAGAATATGAATTATTTCAGGAAAAATTAGTGACTTTCGACTGGGTGCCAGGAATAGCAGTAAGCCAAGCAAAAAAGTCTATTAGAAATTTGCATGAAGCAGCGGGTAAGCAAATTGGATTAACCAAAATTCTTGAAATCTCCACTAGATCCGAAGAGAAATTAGGAATTTCACTAAGTGCATTCAATTTGCAGTTTGAAAACAAAAATTGTTCGGTTGAATCTGTGTATCAAGCATCTAAAGTTTTTGAAAAAGGTGGTCCATATCTAGATCTAATCAACTTAAGCTCTACAGAAGCCAAGACTGACCTTCGGCTTAAAAACTCTGGATTACTGATTGGCTTTAGATTTGAAGGTGAGGATTTTGTAGTTGCATCTGCTCCTAATTTCTATGATTATTTATACATTAGAAGTTTGCTAGTTTTTCCGGATCGGCATTTGTTAAAAAATTATGATGGGTTTACAGATATAGCTTTTAGTCAGACATCTTTGATTTATAAGAATAAAAGAGCTTACAACTGTCAGGCTAGATCTACTGCAATTTTTTGTTCTTTGATTTCGCGCTATTTAGAAGCCGATATACTTGCTAAATTAAGAGAATCAATCGGTAGACATTCCATAGAAGTTTCGCAGCTTAATTTATTTTGATTAACTAATCCTATACCTTCCAAAACAAATCGCTTTTACACTCCATAATCTTGACACATAGCGCATTAAGCGACATAGCACCGTTGTATTGCTCATCCTTTTGTCCAAAAGTATTAGTACCAACAACATTACCCTCATTATCAACTAATGGTCCACCACTATTTCCTCGAGACAACGGGGTGGTCATTAAGACTTCATACTTTGTACCATTTAAAACATTACCGAAGGCAACAGATCCTTCATAACCATCAGCACTTCCAACAGCTGCCACCCAATATCCTGGCCATGGTTCATATTGAGACAGTTTTAGAGGTTTAAGTTTGATTGAGGTAGCAAGGGCGGCTAAATCATTTTCTTCATCCCAATTATCAATTATTGCCGGCACCTCTTTCTTATAGAGGGGTGCAACAGTTAACTTTCCTTTTCCTTCTAGGCAGGTATCAATGACATGGTAATTAGTTATCAAGGTAGTTGAGTACTTCTTGCCTTGAGTATTTTCCATA
>Ga0214923_10009132_pt1 | contig 10364 bp, 8 predicted proteins | sample LL1510_MetaG_FD_177993 | JGI IMG/M metagenome (GOLD analysis project Ga0214923, IMG submission 177993) | Freshwater microbial communities from Lake Lanier, Atlanta, Georgia, United States - LL-1510 | ecosystem: Environmental > Aquatic > Freshwater > Lake | place: USA: Georgia | collected 2015-10-15
GCGTTTGTTTTTATCCCATGCCAGTGAAAGAAGGCTATGGGGCGGCATGCGAGAGGCGGCGGTGCCATCTGCTTTTTTAGCTGAACTGCCGGAGGGTTCACTGCAAGCCGATATTCCCCGCAGCGGTGCCAGGGAGCAACGGCTGGAGCGGCTAACCAGGATCGATCGTGAACCGGCAAAACCCACTGCTAGAGGCCAGGTTTGGGCGGTTGGTGATCAATTGCAGCATGATGTGTTTGGGGAAGGCAGAGTTACCCACTTATTTGGTAGTGGCGAAAAGATCTCAATTGCCGTGAAATTTGCTGGCATGGGCCCAAAAATCTTGGATCCGCACCTAGCACCAATCCACCGCCATGGCTGATCACCAAGGAAAAATCCACAATTTCTTCTGGCACATTAAGTAATTACCGTTCGATTGAATGTCAGGCAAAAGCTAGTGCTGCCAACTGGCTTGGCTTGATTGTTGGCCGAGCGCCCGCCAGGGCCAATCCCGTGCATTTATGCGGATTTAGGAATCAACGTCCAGCTGAAGTTGAAACAAGCATCTTTCGTTGTAGATTTGACCCAACTTGATAAGTCCAACTGCCTACAAGCGGTAACGGCTTTTTAAGTCATGCCAAGCCCAGAAGGGTTTCTCGGCAGCCGCAGCCCAGCTGCGGGATCCCCTACACCTCCAACTGAACTAAACAGCATGGCTACCATTTCTGAAATCCAGCAACTGTATGTCGCCTATTTTGGCCGTCCTGCAGATCCTGCGGGCTTGGATTACTGGGTATCAACAGGAATCACAACCAAAAATTTTGCAGCTGCAATGTATGCGCAGCCAGAATTTCAACAAGCTAATGCCAGTCTTTCAGTTTCTGAACAAGTAAATGCGCTTTACTTGAATCTTTTTGGCAGAAACGCCGATTCAGAAGGACTGCTTTATTGGACCCAGCAGATCAATACAGGCAAACTTACTCTTGCTTCCATAGCTAATGATCTAATCTATGCAGCTAATAACTCTAAGGCTCCACAATCATTAATTGATAAGACTGTTCTTGATAACAAAACAGCAACAGCTATTGCATACACAAGTGAGGTTCGTAAAGCAAGCAACTCTATACTTGCCTACAACCCAACTAGTACAAACCCTTGGGTTACGGGTCCTGAGCTCACTTCTGCCGTAACTTATCTCGCCACTGTTACTACTACTGCCCCCACAGCAGCAGCTACAACAGCAGCAGTAGCCGCGATGACGGCGATCGGTTTACCTGGCCAGACTTTCACGCTCACAACCAGCATTGATACCGCTACTGCCAACACTTTCAACGGTGCACTTTCCATTGTTGGCAACTTCTCTTTGCCCACGCTGAACACGGGCGATGCACTGACTGGGTCAGGTGTCAACCCCACCATTAATGCCACCATCCTCGTTGATGGCACCACCACCACCCCCGCGCTGCTCTCAGGGATTGAAACCCTAAACGCCACCTTTAGCCCACTTGGAGTTGGTGCTGTTGGTGCTGCTACTCTGAACCTGCAATCAGGTAGCTCCTTCAATACCATCACCTCTGCGAACGCGACGCAGGCTGTCAACTTCACTGGCCTGCAAAGTGCGCTTCAGAACGTCACTGTTAGCAATACAAACCAGAGCCAAACGTTTACCTTTGCTAATGCCGCTCTCGCCGGGGCATCAAACGCCCTCAGCCTGACGCTGAATGGAGTTACAGGTGGCAACATCAACTTCAACACCATAACGGCCAACGTCAGCGGTTATGAAACCATTAATTTGGTTTCTTCCGGTTTTGCGGCTAACACCCCTGGCCAGATCAACTCTGGTACAAACGCAGTTGCCTATACCACTCTGAATATCAGTGGTGCTGCACCTATCACTATTGCGGCCGGTTCTACAACTGCCGCGGTAACTACAGTTAATGGTGGCAGCGCAACTGGCGCAATCACCTACACCGTGCCTGGTGCTGCCTCTCTCGCATTCACAGGTGGTACTGGCAACGACACCATTGACATGGTCGCCACCTACACCACTGCAGATACCATCAATGGTGGAGAAGGGACTGATATCCTTGCAATGAATGCTGCTCAGGCTCAGGCAACAAGCAACCAGACAAAAGTTTCAAGTATCGAGAATCTGCGGATTACTAGCGACGCAGCCGGTGCTGCAACTTATGCTCCAGCATTGTATGGCGGCGCCACTACTCTCTCGCTTGGGGCAACCCAAAACGACGGTGGTGGTGCAACTACTATCAATGCTGTTGCAGGCACTGGACGTCTCGATCTCCGTACATTTGCAATTGATGGTGGTGGTGCAGTAACAGTCACAATGGCTGGTACTGATACTGCTGATGTCTACAACCTGACTTATTCTGGAGTTGCTGCAGATATCATCGGCGGTAATTTCAATGTTAATGGCGTTGAAACCCTGAACATCACCAACTCGGGTACAGGTGCTGCAACCATCGAAGGTGCAGTGACCATTACACCTTCGATCGGTGGTGCTCGTAATCTCAACATCCTCGGCTCCGCGCAGGTGATTCTTGAGGGTAATAACACCTTCTCGATCTTCTCTGCTGCAAACATGACCGGAGGTGGTGTTCGGATGGTGAATGCTGCTGGTACCACGACTACTGTCACTCAGCTTGCTGCCAACATCACAGGTTCTGGTTTCGCAGACCGTTTGGGCGGCTCTGCTAACTCGGATGTGATCAACGGCGGCGCTGGTGCTGACATTATTAACGGTAATGGTGGTGCCGATCTCCTGACTGGTGGTAGTAGCTTTGATGCCTTCAACTTCAATGCTGTTGGTGCTGGCATCGCTGGTAACGCAGGAACACTGACTTCAGCAACTAGCTACACCCTGATCAGCGATCTTGTTGTAGGTACTACGGCTGCTACATCTGACCTGATTAATATCGCTCGCGGTGTTACATACACTGGTACAGCTGGGGCACTTACCAATGCTGATGGCACAGCCCTTGCCGGTGGTCAAGATGGTGCAGTTAACGCCACTTCTGTTGCAGGCGGTCAAGTCATTGTAGTTGCTGATGCCGTGAACTTCATTAAGTTTACGAATGCAGCTACTACTGCCACTGGTGCTACTGCGGACGCCGCATTCGATAGTGTCATTGGTGCAGGTACGATTACATCACAAACCGCCACCGCTCAAGCAGCTTATATCCTTTCCACTTTCTATGACGCGGCCAATAGCCAAGCAGTGGTCGGCTATATCATCAGTGCAAATACGGTGATTTCGGCGGCAGACCAGTTCAATGTTCTTTCTACTGTCACGATGACAGCTGCAGACTACGCTAACTTTGGTGCCAACCAAATCAACATCGCTGCTGCTGCAGCACTCTGATTGCATAGATTGGCATGGTTGCCGCCATGCGTTAGTCGAATGTTTTTCGGGGTTCCACGCTCCTCCTTCGGGAGGGGCTTTTTTATTGCCTATCCTCCATCCCGATTCCAATTCACTTCTTCATATCCCACTCCAATCACCTAATCCCCCAATGCCCCGCAACCTCACTAAGGATCAGCGATATACAAAGAAGAAACGAGAACAATCAAAACGACTCACCCGTCACGGGAAAATCACCGACATGCAGATCACCATCCGAGTTGGGGAGGAAGAGCTAGGTCTACTGGAAATGTGGATGGCCCAGAAGGAGTTGGATATGACAGCCTTGCTTGAGGAGATTATTGCCAGCTTGCCTATCGAGTTGAGCATCCCCGTTGTGAGAAATGTGTCATGTGTTGCCAGCGTGTCCCGTGTCAATCAGGTTGATGTGTGGCGTCAATCTGGTTGACCGGTCAAAGCGGCTGTTCTGAGGCCTGCTGACGGGTGGGAACGCAGTTGGGATCGCTATCGTGACCAGGCTGTCGCGACGCGTCAATCAAGTTGGGGTCGTACGCCAATCTCATGGCCGCTGCCCTCTTTGTCCTGACGCAGCCCTATCTCCGCCTGGCTGCTGCTGTGGTGCCGCTGATCGTGACCACCGTGACGCCCGCGTCAATTACGTAGGGGGGTTGCTCTGATCACCAGAAGCCCTTGCAGCTGCTGCCTTCTGCCGGTAGCTATCGCCCTTGATCCCCACGATGTGGCAGTGGTGCACCAGGCGGTCCACTGCCGCCACGGTCATCGATCCGCACGGAAAGATCTCGTCCCATTCCCGGAACGGCTGGTTGGAGGTCACCAACAGGGATTTGCGCTCGTAGCGGTGGCAGATCAGTTCAAACAGCACCGAGGTCTCCAGCTCGTTGCGCCGCACGTAGGAGATGTCGTCGATCACCAGCAGGCTGTAGCGATCCAGCTTCTGGATCACAGCTGGCAGTTCATAGCTGGCCTTGGCCTTCTGTGACGGCAATGGTGGCGGCGATGTCATTACCCTTGGTGCAGGCAACGACATCGTTCTGCTTTCTACGCTTAGTGCCGGTGGTGCGCTCAATGCAACGGCAACCTCAGCCACTGTGACTGATTTTGTTGTAGGCACTACCGCTACAGCTACTGATACCTATACGGTTAACGTAACAGCGATCGATCCACTTCTCTTTGGTGGTGTCGGCGGTACTCTTACGAATGCTGCAGGTACCAGCCTTATCGCTGCTCCTACTAATGCATCATTCGTAAGTGTTAATGCTGGTCAGGTAACCAGTATTGCTGCATCTACTGCCAACATCGTTAAGATCATTGGTAGCACGAACGCTACTGCTGGCAATACAGCTCAACAAGGATTTGTCGCTGCTCTCAACGGCGGCACAGTCACCCTTAACAACGCTTTTAATAATACCGACCGAATCCTCGTTACCTACTACGACTCCGCCAACGGTCAGGCCGTGTTGGGCGCAGTGGATGCGAACGCTAACACTCAAAATACTATCGATGCCGCTGACAACTTCACTGTGCTCGTCCGTACCACGATGAGCTCGGCTGACTTTACTAATTTCGGTAACGTCAACTTCGGTGCCTTTGTCTGATCTATAGTCCCTAATCTTTTAATCGGAGTTTTGCCTGCCCCTCCTTCGGGAGGGGTTTTTTTATTGCCTATCCTTCAACCACCACCCAAATACAATCCCCCATATCACAACCTCCCCCCTGATCCCCCAATGCCCCGCAAGCTCACAAAGGATCAGCGATATACAAAGAAGAAACGAGTTCAATCAAGCCGTCTCGAGGTCTTAAGCCTCTCCTTCGGGAGGGGCTGGTTTTGGGCCATCGTCTACTGGTCTGCTGAATGTGGCGCCTCGATAGGATCGCCCTGTGGCTTCTTCATTGATAAACATCCTCTCGGTGACCAATCCTCACTACCAACATCGAGACACTCCCTGCCGCAGGCATTGCTCCGATCAACGCAACCTTCAATGCACCGGCATCCACGAACTCCCAAGGTGGCCAGCTCTATACGCTGCAAACTGGCGACGTTCTGAACGGCAGCACCGGAAATGTGCTGAACGCTACGATTATTAGCGACGTTGCGGCCGTCCCCACCCTCAACAACATCGCAACCGTCAACCTCTGACCTTACCAAAGCCACTGGCGTGACTGGTGTGCAGCTCAATGGTGGCAACGCTGGCCGGTAGCTGCCAGGAAAGATGTCACCCTTTGGAAGCGTTTTATGCCTCTTTTACCAAGGTTACTTGGAGGCTTGTTTGCTGGGTTGCTAATGGTTCATTTATCCGTACCAAATCAGGTTGTTTCCAGCAACGAATTAATGTGCTTCAGCGTTTGGGATTTGCAATGCGGGCTAGCTCATAGACGCGGGAACGATGGCGGCAGATCTCAATAACCTCACCGCTATGGCGGTGTTGGTGGTTATCCCAATCCACACATGAGGAAACCCATTGGCAAGCTTCTTCTTTGCTGTTGAATGGCCGGTTTGGATAGTTAGGCTGATATTTAACAGTGCTGAATAGAGCAGCACAATTAGGCAAATTAATATTTTAAATTACAATCCAACATGGTGAGTTCGTTTTAAATTTGTTCAATTGCATTTAGCCAGGCATCGGCAAAAGCTTGCTCATCACACAGCGCAGACATGCGCATTAGCTGCTGCTGGCTCCGGCGCATTGCTCCCAATTCATTTGGATTTGAGGCAAGCTCAGCAGCAATCGAAACGTATCTAGCAGTTGAAGATGCAATCCATTCCGGCCGGCCAATCAACTCCAGCAGAGCTAACCCCTGGCGCGCAGCCATCACTGCTGCCTGATCATTGCCAGCCAAGCTCACCAATGGCACACCTAGCCACAATGCTTCGCAGGAAGTGAGGCCACCATTAAAGGGGAAGCAATCAAGGGCAATATCGATCTCTCCGTAGGTGGCCAGTAGATTTTGATGGAAACTCGGCCCCTCCAATTCCAGGCGCTCAGCTGTTATACCTTCTGCGGCCATGAAGCTTTGCAGCCGATGGCGTAAGCCGATATCGCGTAGTTGGTAGTTCTTTAGCCGCAGCCGGCTGCCTGGCACTGCTTTGAGCACAGCCGCCCAGCAACGCAGCAGCGGCCCATTCCATTTAGCCGCGCTGTTAAAGCAGCCAAAGGTAATCCAGCCTCGCTGCAGGCAGGGCGGTTCAACTACTGCTGGCATCCATGGCACCGGCCGGTATACCCACCTAGTGGTTGGCAGCCATCTCAGGGGTTCAACAAAACTTGCTGCTTCCGCTGAGCCTGGCGGCACATGAAGCGGATCTACCAATACCCCATCAGTAGCCAACCCGGTAGTAGCCCAATAGCCAAGCCAACTCAGCTGCAGTGGTGCCGGCCGCTGCAGCAGCACCGCTAACCGGCTGCCACCGGTATGGCCCCCTAGCTCAACCAATACCGTTAGCTGATCGCTGCGTATTTTTGCCGCCAAAGCCTGATCACTCAGCCCGTGCCCGTTGATCCAATGGCCGCAGCGCTGTAGTTGCTCACTAAGCCAATCGTGGCGGGAGCCGTTGCTGTAAAACCACAACTCTACGCACGATCTGGCCGCAAGTGCTTCTGCAAGCGGCAGTAGAAATAGCCCAACAGGATGCTGGCAGAGATCAGCCGATAGGAAACCAAGCCGCATCGGTTGCCCAGGCTCTGGTTGGCGTGTTTGCTCAACATTGAGCGGCACAACGCCACCAAACGCCCGCAGCGCTAGTTGGCGGCTGGCCTGCGCCGATTGATCGGTTGTGTAAGCCAACGCCATCAATGCATTACTAAGCGGCTGCAATGCATTTGGCTGTTGTTCAGCTAATGCGATATAAAGATCCAAAGCCTGCTGCTGACGCAGGCTTTGCAACCAGGTGTTAGCCAGGTTTTGTAGAGGAGCCAGGTGCTGGGGCTGCAGTTGATGGCACCACAGCAAAATAGCCTCAGCTTGGCTTAACTCACCGTTTGATAATAAAAGGGAGCTGATATCCAACAGGGCATCATTGTTATTTGCCCATCTAGCTAATAGTTGATCAATAACTTCATCAACTATTAACCAATTTGCAGTGGCGGTAGCTTGTTGAGCTTGCGTCAACGCAAGTTGCCATGGCTGGCTTGGCACGGGCACAATCAAGTGCTTGGTAAAAGGCGTGCGGCGGCTGCGCGCAGATGTTGATCAGCCCAGGGTTCAGTGGTAGCTAAAGCCCACAGATCGAACGCGGCAGGGCGAGTGAGGCTAGCGATTTGGGTAAAGCCGGCTGCGCTGAGAGAACCCACCAACACCTTTTCCGTGAACCCACAGCGGTGGGCCATATATAGGTTGCCCGCCTGCATTGAAGCGCGATGGCCGTAAAGGATATCAATTGGTGCAATCGGGCCCGCCGGGCTCACATAGGCCGCTTCTGTGAGCTGATTGGCAGCTACCTGTGCGCACACTGAACGCAGGTCTGGGCAAGTGATCAGAGCAAAACCGGATGGCTTAAGCACGCGTTTGAATTCAGCCAGCGCCAGTGGCACCTCATGGGGGTAGAGGTGTTCGATGTTGTGGGAGGAAAACAACGCGTCCATTGCGCCGCTTTCAACCGCTGCCATGTCGGTCATGGTGCCGATCAGGTCGGGCTCCGCACCAGGGTCGATATCGAGCCGGATCTCGCGCCAGCTCAGGCCGGCAAAAGGTGTGCTGGCTGCACGCTTGCTGCCGCAGCCCACATGTAGAAAAGTGCCTTGCTCCGGCAACTGGTGGCTCATCGTGATAGCTGGTGGGCAGGGGCAGACATTAACCAGCCACCAAACTCTTAACCAGCTGGATCTGGCCCGGCAGGCATACCGATTGCAGGCCATAGCGCGTCTCCACCGTGCGGTGCGCCTCAGCTCGCAGCTCTTTAAAGCGCTCCGGCTTCTGCAGGGCCCCGCACACCGCTGCCACCAGTGCCTGCTGATCAAAGAACTCCACCAGCAGGCCATTGCGGCCGTGCTCGATCACCTCCTGCACCGGCGGTGTAGCTGATCCCACCACTAAAGCGCCGGCAGCCATCGCCTCCAGGCAACTCCAGCCCAGCACAAATGGGTAGGTGAAATACACATGGCAGGCGCTCACCTGCAGCAGCGCAAGGTAGCTCGCATAAGGAAGGTGCCCGGTGAACACCACCCTCTGCAGATCGAGCTCGCCCCCTACCTCTTCCAGAAAAATCTGTTTCCAGCTTTGGCCCGTTGGTGGTGGTGCCCCATAGCTCACCCCATCGCCACCCACAATCACGGTAATCGCCTCCGGGCAGCGCCGCTGGATCTCGGGGAGGGCCCGCATCAGCCGGTGGTAGCCCCGGTAGGGCTCCAGGTTGCGGTTCACAAAGCTGATTACTGGATCGCCCGGCCGCAGCACTGGCCCGCCTGCCCCCAGCTGCAGTTGTGCTCCAGGGTTGGGGGTGGCCACGCGGGTGTCGATGCCGTCGTGAATCACCGTGATCCTTTTCTGCGCCCAGCCTGGATATGTGCTGGCCTGAAAGTGGGTTGGCGATATGCCGGCGGCCATCACCTCCAGATTGAGCAGGCTGGGGCCGGCCTTCGCCGTGACCCGAGCCGCTTCCCGCCAGCTGCCGGCCGGGAATTCCGGGTCGAAGCCCACATCGAGGCCGCGGGCCGCGTAGTGGAATTCCAGAAAGTGCAGCTGGGGCACATCCCGCCAGATGTGCTGCAGAAACAGTAGTTCGCCCCAGCCGGGATGGCCCACGATCAGATCAGGATGCCAGCCCTGCCGCGCCAGCTGCTCGCAGGCGATGGCGGCTGCTTCAGCGCGGATTAGTTTAGTTTCGCTGTCGTGGATCCAGGGATGGGCTTCCAGGGTGGTGCCGCGCTGGGCCTGCCAGCCCAGCAGCGGAACCCCTTGCAGCTCCGCCAGCAGGGGCTGTTGACCGGCGCCCGCACCCTGGCGCAAGGCCCGCGCCTCCCAGCCTTGCTGAACCAAGGCCGGCGCCAGGTGGCGAAACTGGCCCGGATAGTTCTGGTGAACGAACAGGATCCGGCGATGCGCCTTCTGCATTGGAGCTGGCTTGGATTCAGTTGAAGTGTGGCCCGCTGTTGCCAGATCCCTGCTGGCCCAAGTTTTCTTTTAAGGGCGTACCGGAGGCCTGGAGGGTCGCCATGGCGCGCGGCAGGCTCTCCTGCAGCTGAGCCAGAACGCCGTTGCGATTGGCATCCAGCTCCCTTGTTGAAGCTCGCCAAAAAATACGAGCGGTAGCCCTGATCGACTGCTGCAAACCCGTGCAGGTTCTAGAAAGTAAGGTGTTCCATTACCACTACATGAGTGGCCAAGATCCCCCTTAGCGCAAAGTTTCTTCAGCACCTTTCATGTCCTCTTGGCTCACGCAAGACTGTCTACCGAGATGCCGCTTGTAGAGGCCTTCTCCTTGAAGTCCGCTCCACCGGTGGCCGCACTTGGTATCTCACCTACACCAATAAAAGAGGAAAACGCCATCAACACCGGCTTGGTGATGCCCGTGATCTCAGCCTTGCTCAAGCACGCTGCTTGGCATATTCTGCCCGCACCACAATTGCTCTTGGCGGCGATCCAGCAGAAGATCAAGCCTTATTGCGATCTACTCCTACCTTCTCGCAATTTATTATGGAGCAATATCTACCTTACATCCAAACCTATAAACGCTCTTGGAAATGTGATCTTTCTACACTAAGAGTTCATTTGCTACCGGTTTTAGGAGATAAAGAACTAGATACTATAAGTAAGCGTGAAAGTCTGGCCAGGTGAATAAATCACCATGGTTAAGCACCAGCTATATTTGAACTATGGGTTATAAATAAGATACTTACTTAAAGAAACTAAGTTTCTTCTTGATAAATCTAAGCAACTTAAGGATTGGAAACGAGCTTTGAGCGCTTAAATGTGATTGGGGTGTTGCATCCGATGAAGGCAAATCTAAACATGGTCGATCACCCCTTTCTGCAACAAATATTGTACCCCA
>Ga0214923_10009133_pt1 | contig 10362 bp, 7 predicted proteins | sample LL1510_MetaG_FD_177993 | JGI IMG/M metagenome (GOLD analysis project Ga0214923, IMG submission 177993) | Freshwater microbial communities from Lake Lanier, Atlanta, Georgia, United States - LL-1510 | ecosystem: Environmental > Aquatic > Freshwater > Lake | place: USA: Georgia | collected 2015-10-15
GGCATCTTCATCGTGGGGTTGGTCGTGGTGATCGGCGGCGCGTTCGCCGCCAACGCGGGCGGGGTGACAACGGGGTTGTTCATCCTCTTCCTCGTGGTCTACCTCTATCTCACGATGCGCCTTGGGCAGGCCGGCTGGTTCGCAGCCGACGGCATGGGTGCCATTGATTCGATCAAGGCTTCGTGGAGCCGCACGCAGGGCCACCTCTTGAAGATTCTCTTCTGGAGCCTTGGTGGTGCGTTCGTCTTCGCGGCAGTCGGCGCACTCATCGGACTCCTGACGAGCTCGCTGCCAACCGGCATCGGTAGCTCGATCGGGACCGGCGTCGGCCTGGTCTTCACGTACGCGTCAGGCTCGGTGCTCTACCGCCGCATCACGGCGAAGTAGGTCGCACACGATTTAGAGACTCGCTCCTCGTGGAGCAAGAGGGCCCCCTCGGTCGCAGCGATGCGTGCCGAGGGGGTTCTTCGTTCTCCCGCCCCGCTACACTCCCCTCTATGAGTAGTGCAGTAAAGCAGCCGATCCGCGCCTATTCGGGGATCCAGCCGAGCGGGGCGCCGCACCTGGGGAACGACCTGGGCGCCATCCGCAATTACGTGGCGCTGCAAGAGAGATACGAGTCCATCTATTGCATCGTCGATTACCACGCCCTTACCAGCGTGCACGACGGCGAGAAGCTGCGACGCCAGACGCGCGAGATGGCCGCGGCGCTCATTGCCCTGGGCCTCGACCCAAACAAGTGCACCCTCTTTGTGCAGAGCCACCGCCCCGAGGTGCAGGAGCTCGCGTGGATTCTGATGACCGTGACGCCGGTGAGCTGGGTCGAGCGCACTCCCACCTATAAGGAGAAGAAGGCACAGCAGGCCGACGACATCAACCACGGCCTCCTGACCTACCCGATCCTGCAGGCGGCCGACATTCTGCTGCCGAAGGCGAGCGTGGTGCCGGTGGGCAAGGATCAGGCCGCACACCTGGAGCTGAGCCGCGAGATCGCCCGCTCGTTCAACAACAAGTTCGGCGACACCTTCCCAGAGCCAGAGGCCGTCTTCACCACGTCACCAGTTGTTCTGGGCACCGATGGCGAGAAGAAGATGAGCAAGTCAATTGGCAACACCATCGACATCCTGGGTGACCCCGCCGTCATCACCAAGCAGGTGATGGGCTCGGTGACCGACACCAAGCGCCCACTCAAGAGCGACCCAGGGCACCCCGAGGCCTGCAACGTCTGCCAGCTCCACAAGCTGGTCAGCGCCAACTACGAAGAGCTCTGGCAGAACGAGCGCGCCGCCCTCACCGGCTGCGCCGACATGAAGCGCCTACTGGCCGAGCGCCTAATCGCCCACTACGTCCCCGCCCGCGAACGCTACAACGAGCTCCTCGCCTTACCGCATGAAATCGACAACATCCTCGGCGACGGCGCCGCCCGCCTCTTACCCATCGTCACCGAGACGATGAAAGAGGTGAAGGAGAAGGTTGGGTTGGCGTAATCGCGAACCTAAGTCCGTACTACCGCCTCCGTAGCAGAATCAGAACCAAGCGCCAAGGGCTACCAATACAACATGCAGGCCAAACTCAAGAAACCAATTGACTTATATGAAAGGTATTCGGGTTATTCGCTAACCAGTTAACAAGAAGTGGAGGTCAAGGTGTTGTGGCTGTTTTTCGATCTCGGCATTATCGGGATCGTCGTTTTTTTCTTAACCCTGCTTTTCATGCCCATTCTCGCTCTAGTAATCGCGATTCGCGAACGAGAGCCGGTCTGGTTACTTCTAATCCTAACTTGGATAATTACTTTCGGATCTACTAATGACTGGATCCAGAATCCATTTGAAAACTCAGCTTTATGGATAGTTGGTTTGGTTATAGGAATATTTTCCTGGATTGCAACGATTGGCGGTGCGTACATGTTTGCAAAAATTCTAACGGGTAGAAATTCGTAATTAGTCCTTGCTTAAGACTCATTCTTACGAGAAGAGACTCTCTAGTTGAATCGTTTTAGTTGAGACCGAACCTAATTACTCCTTTAGTGGTACTACTCCAGCATCGACAAGGTACTGATAGGTTTCATCTAGTGTCTCATCTCCCGGAAGGAAGATAACACTCCCATCACGTCCGCGCGTCAATAGGACGCGATAGGCATTCTTACGCAGCTCAAATGCGGACTTCACAACTGTGCCCTTCTTGTAGTTTCGTGCGTCGTCATTGCTCCAAGCACCGTTTGTCCGAACTAGGTCACTGCCCCAAGCAAGGAGTGACTGGTCAAGCTCGAGCCCCTGCGCGCCGAATTCTGTGGCGACCGATTCTAGGTTCGTGCACGAGCCGGGGTGGCCAGGTCCTTCCGCGAACCATGGGCCATTTCGCATGATCTTTGTCGATTGGAAGTCATTGGCAACTCCGTACGCCGAAAGGATACGATCGCGCGAGCTTGCGATGACGCCATATCGCCTACTCGGTTCTCCCTGATATCTATCACGAAGGTACTGTTTCGCCTGTTCGAGGTCCCTCGTAATGTACAGCCGATACCCGTCCACCCTCAGATGCTCGGCCAGACGCGCAAGCTCTTCCAGTGGGGCATCGTTTAGTAACCCCTCCACCCACGGGGCAAGATGCTGTGCGGCATGGAAGCGGATCGTCGTGTCGAGGCTTAATTCGCTATGGGCGCGAATCGCAGTGGCTGAAGGGATCTGAGGTGCGATGAGCGAATCCGGCCCGTGAATGGTCCAGTCGCCTACGTTGGATTGCGCCTGGACGGCGTCAAACCATTGCCCAGTCCCACCCTCCTCGCCGACGTGAATTTCTTGCCCAGTACCAATAAGCCCAACAACAACGCACCAATCTGGAACACGATTGGCGAATTCGATAAACAGCTCTGGTTCAGACTTTCCAGCAGCCCTGCCGTCTTTATGGCGCTCAGCGACCATTCGTCCATCCCACGCGCGCTGCGCTTCGTCATAGATAAGGACATGCTCGTCCGGCACTAGCTTCTCTGACTTCGAATATCGCGCGACATATTCTTTAACGCCACGAACGAATGTCTTGCCGTCGCCTCCTGCTGCCTTGAGCTGGTACTGCAAAACGTCCACTAGCGGGCCATTTCCCGAAAGGAACACCGCGGGAATCCTCTTCCCGGAAGTGCGCTCAACCGCGATGTCGTCAAGCCAGCGGGAGTGGGCAAGCTGTAAGCCAACAAGCGTCTTTCCAGAACCTGGTGCCCCCCTGAGCAGGATGAGTTTCCTGGTCTTAGTTTTCGCCGCTTCGATGCACAGCTCCCTGATTAGCGCCATGGTCGCGGCCGTGGCTGCGTGTGCTCGCCGGATATACCGAAGTTCCCCTGTCTCCATAAGCTCCCGCGCCGCCTCAATAATGCTCGGGAGTGGACTGTAAGCCTCGTCAGAGAGGAAGCTTTCCACTGAGATGTCTACACCACCTGCCACACCCTTTTGCTCGGCGACGAACTCATCGATGCTGTCAGGTCCAATAATTGTCACGCCGTCTACCGTGCGCTTTGCAGATTTTGATCTCATCGGCACAAGCACTGGCCAGACTTCACGATCGGCGCACGCCGCGTGGTACGCCCGCAAATCGCGCGCGTATCCCGCAGCTTGATCTATATCAGCTCGTGTTGGCTGGTCTTTCCCCTTTAGCTCAAGAACAAACACGGCGCCACGTGCGAGCAAGACAAAGTCCGCTCGCCGAAACTCCATTGGTAACTGGTATTCCATGATCGCCACCGGATTACCCGAGGCGACCTCGCTGATCTGCTGGCTCTCACGCTGGAGTGGGGGGATTGAGTCATCCCAGGCACGAATTTGGGAGGGACTGGCATCCTCCACAAATCGCTGGAGTGCTTCGGAAATCGAATGGGGTGGTTGGGATACGAAATCGCTCAATGGCGATGCCCAACCTGCGTTGAATTGCCCCTTCGCTTCCTTCTGACTCATATCTGAATGGTAGTCGGATTCTAACCTAGAACCCGAGTCGACTCTTTGGCGCTGGTTTGGTGAGTCGCTGCTTAAGGCGAGTAGCGCCTAGCTCTGTGCCCGGGATGGAGGGCACTCGCACGAAAAGGCTGATCCTCCGACGGCTGTTCCCACCCTCTTCCGTGCGAGCGGAGCTATGCAGGCTCATCGCAATCTTCGTAAGCGCCATGCGTAATTCTGACGGCACTGCGGTTGCAAGGGGTACGGGGTATTTCAATCTGGGGTGAGTAAGAAGCCGAGAGCCTATCGAACTTGTCGATGTCTGTCTTGTGTTCAGCATTGCGCCAAGGAGCACAGCGTTCATTGACCCTAATCGGCTAATCACTCGTTCAAATGTTGCTACATAGTCCTGGCTTCCGTCGGCGCTTCCGCGAGTGGAAGGGGATTCGATTGCGACTTCAAACCAATCTCGAGACAGATAGATCTGGAAACCATCTTTCATCGCCTCACAATAGTCCATTTTTTGGCTCACACACCACACACGCGAGCAGCTCAGCTCGCTGCGCGCCGTAGGGGAAGTGCTCCCCGACGGCGAGGTGCTCTTTGCCCAGGCGTTGCAAGTGGCCGCAGGGGAATCGCCCTGGGACACCCTGGCTAACGCCGGCGCGTTCTGCCACGCGCTTGAGGAACTCAGTCTTTGGGTCGACCTCGTTCTCGTGTTCCCACGGCAGGTCGGCGTGCCCCACATGCCCGTCGCGCGCGGTGCGCTCAAAGAGCGGCGTGCGCAGCTCGAGACGTTCAATCATCGCCGCGGGGCGAAGGTCAAACTTCAGGGCCACGAGTTGGGCGAGTTGCTCGTCGGGAATCGTTCCTGTGCCGAACGTGTCCACGGTGAGCGCCACCGGCTTGTCGACGCCAATCGCATAGGCGATGGCGATCTCGGCACGTACAGCCAGCTTGTTGCGCACCAGGTGCAGCGCTGCCTGTCGCGCGGCGTATGCGGCCGAGCGATCGACCTTGGTGCCGTCCTTGCCGCTGAAGGCGCCACCACCATGGTGCGCCACGCCGCCGTACGTATCGGCGATCACCTTGCGGCCGGTGAGGCCCGAGTCGGCGAGCGGACCACCCACCACGAACCTTCCCGTTGGGTTGATGTGCACCTTGGTGTTGGGCGTCACCCATTCGCCGAGCGCTTCTCGCGCCAGTGCCTCGAGGGTGCTGAGGACCTCTTCAATCGGCGTCTCCGCGCGATGCTGCGCCGAGACGACGAAGGCCGTTACCTCTTGCGGCGTATCGCCCACGTATCGCACGCTGACCTGCGCCTTGCCGTCGGGTCGCAGCCACGGGATCGCTCCGGTGATGCGCGCCTTGGTGAGGGCACGGGTCAGGCGCTGTGCCAGTACGAGTGGCAGCGGCAGCCCCTCTGGGGTTTCGTTGGTGGCGTAGCCGTAGACGATCCCCTGGTCGCTCGCACCGAGCACACCGTCGTCGCGAACAACACCCATAGCGATGTCGGTGCTCTGTGGATCGATGGTGACGCGCACGGTGCAGGTATCGGGGTCGATCCCCTCCTCTGCTGACTCGTACCCAATGTCGCGAACGACACGGCGCACGATCTCGACGATCTCGTTGTACTTCAGCGGATTGCGGCTAGCCACCTGACCGAAGACCCAGATCTCGTTGGCACTGGCGGCGGCCTCAATACCGCAACGCACATACGGGTCGCGGATTAGCTGCGCGTCAAGCAGCGCATCGCTGATCTGATCGCAGAGCTTGTCGGGATGCCCCGTGGTCATGGACTCGCAGGTCACGATCCTGCTCTCGGTTGGCTTCGTTGCCATCTTCAGTACCTCCCAGTTCGACCGGCTCGGGCCGGCGCCTGGGGCACGACGCAGCACGCCACAGAGGGCGCTTGGTCCGCGTCGGACCCGTCCGCATCGCCATATCAGCGTTGGCACCGTTCCGGCCCCCGGGTTGGGGATCCGTTGGTTGCCGCACCTTCGTCGAGCTGAATCTCTCCGGTGCTCTCGATGCGCGTCACCACCAAGGTGACAGCAGAATTGTATCAGGGGATCTGTGCCAACGGTGTGGCACGGCGCAGAGCTCTGACTGCGTCTCTATACACATACCGCACCAGCACTTCTGGACGGTGGCAGGCGTGGGGTGGCCGCCGAAATGGGCCACTAGAACTCGATGATCAACGGGCTATGGTCGGAGAGCCGAATCTCATGGTTCAACTCATGGGAATACCTGACAGTACTTGCCAGGGGCGGGCCATTCCATATCGCGTGGTCATACCAGCAGAGATTTGGGGGCCGGTTCCCCTTGAACCGCACAGACTCTGGCTCCGTCTGCACATGCAACGGTGCACAGAGGTGCTGCAACGTTTCATCATTGAGCATGCGGCTGACCGACTCACGCCACAGGTTGAATCGTGGCCCCTTGTCTGCCCAACTAAGGGCTCTACCATCCTTGAATGCCCACGGCTCATTCAAGTCGCCCCCAAGGAAACGACCCGAGCGCTCGTGCAACCATTCTGCAGCCACAGAAAGATGTCGCTGCTTGGTTTCGGGATCAGACGAATTGTTGCCGCTTCCGTTTGGAATGTGACACGAAGCGTACTCTCTTCCGTCTATCTCTACGACGCAGAAGTCTCCAGGTTTCTCCCATCGTGCTGGAGCCGCTCTGAGAATTGCTGGGATTCGAGAAGCAATCACTGTGGAATAGCCCTTCGGAGTGCTAGCTTCAAAGCCGCTTGGTCGGTGCAGGTTGGAGAATCCAGCGGCACGTAATCCAGAAAGGGCAGCGAAATCGTATTCACGCGGAACCTCTTGGAGCAGAGCAACATCAACATCTAGCTTGATGATTGCGTCAATGATTGCTGTTCCTCGCTCAGCGCCGATCTGCCCAAGAGCGCCGTTTATGTTCCAGGTGAGTGCCCTCACGGATTACACCCCCCGCAGTTCGCAGGGTCCAGGGTGGTGGCGAGCAGGGTGCCGAGTTCGGTGTGGTCGCAGCCGACGCAGCCGAGGCGCTCCTGGCGCAGGGCGTTGGGCTGCTCGCGGCCGCAGGCGCTGCAGTGCAGGCCACGCTCGTAGCCAACGCGCCCCCACCCGGGGAGGTGGCAGGCGGGGCAGAGCTGGGCGACTCGCGCTGCCAACTGGCGTGCCACCTCGGCGATGTTCTTCTGGCGCGATGGGGAGTGCATGGCGCGCAGGTCGGACTCGATCACTACCAAGCCGTCGGGTGAGAGTGCTGCACGCGAGGTGATCGCATCACGGAGTTCTGCGTGATCGGTAATGCCCTTAATGGCGTCGCCCGTTGTGCTGCTGTGTGGTCGAACGATCAGGGCGTGGTTCGGGAAGTCGGCGTCAATCAGAAACTGTGTGAGGCCGTCACCCGGGGCAACGGTGGTGGTCTCGGCGATGATGTCGAAGGAGCGATGCGTTTCACTGATGACAATGCCGCGCGCATCATCGACGAGTACGAGATGCTCGATGTCGGATTGCATGAAGGGAATGAGCGGGTCGGCGCCAATCGAACCTTCGGAGGCGATGCCGAGCTGCAGGCCTGAGGCGCGCATGCCGAGTCGCGCCTTGGCGATCGCCGTCTCACGGGGCGGTGCGGTTCGCTCGATCTCGCCGGTGAAGGTGCCGAGTTGATCGGTGTCAAGGCTCAGCTCTTGCAGGGTGCAGCCGATCTGCTCGGTAAACGGTGGTGCGATTAGGTGAAGCTTTCTGTGCTTGCTGGTGAGAACGATCGGTTGGCCGGCGTAGGGGTGCGCCATGAGGTGCTCAGGTAAAGATCTTCAGGAGTGCGCTGATCGGCTTCCCCGCCTCTGACGGATGGCGGAAGGTGAGGGCCGTGTTCACCGTGTAGCTGTTGCGTCGACCCACGCGCGTTGCGGTGACGTAGCCCGAGGCCTCAAGGTCGGCGAGGATCCCCTGGGCGCTGCGCTCGGTGATGCCGACCGCCACGGCAATGTCGCGCACCCGTGCATCTGGGTGGCGGCCAAGGTGTACGAGCACGTGGCCGTGGTTCGAGAGGAAGGTCCACTCCCGTGCGGGCTTTGCGGGAGCCTTCCTCTTCACCACTGGTGCTCGTTTTGGTGCTGTCATAGCGTCACTATACCAGCAATTTGACACCTGAAATACATTTCTGCTAAGTTCTCGCCCCAGCCGCTAGTTGCCCAACAGCAAGGAGTGCCCCGTGACCCTGACCTCCGTCGCCATCGCCAACCTCACCTCGGTCGTCGTGCTCGTCTTCGTGCTCGGCTTCCTTGCGGCCCGCATCAAGAGCGATCTGCGCATCCCCGAGCCGGTCTACCAATTCATCTCGATCTTCTTGCTCTTTGGCATCGGGCTCAAAGGGGGGCACGAGCTGCAGGGCACCCCGTTCAGCAGCTTCGCGCTCCCAGCGTTCACCACGCTCGCACTCGGTGTGTTGATTCCGTTTCTCGCGTTTGCTGCGCTCAAGCTGGTGCGCTCCATCGACGACCTGAATCGCGGCGCCATCGCCGCGCACTACGGCTCCACCTCGCTCGTCACCTTCTCGGCGGCGCTTCTCTTTTTGGAGAACAGTGGCATTCAAGTTGAGGGGTTCGCCACGGCACTTCTCACCATCATGGAGATTCCAGGGATTGTGATCGGTATCTACCTTGGCTCGCGCCACCGCAACAAGAGCGTGCAGTGGGGCAAGACGCTGCATGAGGTGATCACTGGCCGAACGATTCTGTTGCTCGTTGGCGGTCTGGCGATCGGCTTCATCACCAGCCAGGCCGGCTACGAGAAGGTCGCGCCGTTCTTCATTGATCTGCAGTCGGGCCTACTCGCCCTCTTCCTGTTGCACCTTGGCTACCTGGCCGGAAGCAACTGGGGCGAGACTCGTAAGGTCGGCGCTGGCGTTGCGGTGTTCGCTCTGCTCTTCCCCATCGTTGCGGGAACGCTCGGCGTCGTTGCGGGGAGCGCCATCGGCCTCTCGATTGGTGGGGCAACGATGCTTGGTGTCTTGTGCGCGAGTGCTTCGTACATTGCGGCACCCGCGGCAGTCTCCGTGGGGCTCCCCGAGGCGAACGCACCACTCGCCCTCATGGCGAGCATTGGCGTGACCTTCCCGTTCAATCTGCTAGTTGGTATTGCGATCTACCTTGAGGTGGCGAAGCGCCTCGCCGGCGCGTAAGGGCTAGCGCAACTGGCTCACGATCCAACGGGCGCGCAGGCCCATCCCCTCGGGGTTCGGATGCGAACCGTCGGGCATGTACGGGACCTGGGCTGAATCCACGTATGCGGCGTAATCGAGGAAGCGCGCATTTGGGTAGCGCGCCACGGCCGCCTTCATTGCCGCGTTGTTCTCGCGCCAGGCCACGTTCCCCCACTGGGCATCGTCGAGCCAGACACCGACCCAGTAGACCGTGGTGGTGGATGGAACGAGCGCCATGATTGCGGTGACGCTCTCACCAAAGTCTGCAGCTGAATCGGCACCGGCGACGATGTATCGCCCCGTAGCATCAACCTTGTTCACTCGCCCAGAGTTGGTTGCGGTGGGCGGACGCACCTGCACCGTTTCAAGGTTGAAGGAGTTGCTCCCGAGCGAGATCACGACCGTTCCTGGCACTGAGCCTGACTGCAGTACAAGATCTGCACCGCACTTCGGCTCCTTCAGGCAGATTGGTGTCCAGCTCGTGCGCGCCCCCGAAATGATCGGTCGCCCACCAAGCGCATCGATGGTGAAATCCCACTTGGCCGCACCTAGTGCCTGCTCGAGTGGCACCAAGCCGCGATTGGTGATGGAGTCACCGATGTAGAGCAAGCTCGTATCGCTCTTCGTTATTGGCGTGAGCCCCTCGGGAATGAGGGCATACTGCCGCGCCACCTCCGCCGCGGCGACGCGGCCAACGCCAACACCCCCCGCCACGGTGGCAACGATGAGCGCCAAGCCAAAGGCGAGCGCGTTGCGCGGCCGACGCAGGGCGGCGAGCTGCTGTGGTGGCTGCTCGATGAGTCGGTACGAGATCCATCCCAAAAGGATTGAGAGCGCCATCGCGATCAGCGTCTGCCACGGCGTGAGGAGTCCACCCGCGGTGAGGGCTGCCCCCAAGACGAAGACCGGCCAGTGCCAGAGGTAGAGCGAGAACGAGATGCGTCCAAACCAGCGCGGCACTCGCATGGAGAGAAGGCGTGCAACGAGCCCAGACTCATGGCCAGCAAGCACCAACACGGTGCCAAGCACCACGGGAAGCGCGTTCACGCCGGGGAACGGCGTCAGCGTTGTTTGTGTGGCCATGCACACAACGATCACGGCAAAGCCAACTACCGCGCCTGCGGCACGAACGGTCGGCGATGCGCGCAGCACGAGTGGCATGGCGATCGCCAGCAGGCCACCAGCGGCAATCTCGAAGGCGCGCGAGAGCGCCGAGAAGTACGCCGACGTGTCGCCAGTAGCA
>Ga0214923_10009134_pt1 | contig 10362 bp, 4 predicted proteins | sample LL1510_MetaG_FD_177993 | JGI IMG/M metagenome (GOLD analysis project Ga0214923, IMG submission 177993) | Freshwater microbial communities from Lake Lanier, Atlanta, Georgia, United States - LL-1510 | ecosystem: Environmental > Aquatic > Freshwater > Lake | place: USA: Georgia | collected 2015-10-15
TTTGGACAAAATGCACCACATCATCTCTAATCGAACCCATCGCCAATGTCATAGAAGACGCATCTCTTCTAGAAATTCAAATCAAATTTCCTAATAAAACATCAGAAGAAACCTACTCATTCACCAATATCGCATTAGTCCTATCTGAGGAAAAAGTAGAGCCAACTTATGCTCCTAATCCATCAAATCGTTCTATTTTCGCATCATTAGGATACGATGCGTACAATAGAGCAAAAACCAACACCCCCTTGAATTATACGGGCAGAGTAGCGATGTATACCAATATAGGATTATCGCCATCATTTGAATGCAATGCGGGTAAAATTGAAGAATTCATCGCAGAAACAACCGAAGATAGACCAACATCAATATTTTGTGATGGAAGGTTGTTGTGGAAAGATGGTTATTATACTTATAGAACCCCATTAGAACAACATGGCTATCCAACGATGATGAAAATCCCTTATCAAAATCTTTATAACGCCATAAAAGATACATATATTCCAAAAAATCACTTCCATGTTAGAGCCACGAACAAAATGTCAAGATTTCTCGGTACAATCACCACGTTCGGAGAAGTATTCGTACACTGGAATTTCACGGAATTCGCAAAAGACGAATTATTCGACAAAGGCACATGCACGGATGTCATGGAGACAAACTATATATCCGCAGGGGTCGATGAAAGCATCCACAATAATTTCATGCTATCAGCAAAGAACAATCTCAACAACAATAAGTTATCGGTTCAGATGACATTTAAACAATCCAGTCACTTGGAACGGGGTTACTTTCTCAATCCCACGAGATTTTGGTATGATGATGATACTACTGGCAACAATAACGATGGACTAACCTCTGTAGAAACTTTAACGAATTATGCGTTCTCAGAGGTCAGATTGCCCAATACTTTTTTTTCAACGACGGATTCTTCGAAATCGTGGAGCATCACATACTCAAAGGCTGGAGTGATTTCAAAAGTATTAACGTGGGATAAAGCTAATACATTTCCATCCACGAGTCACGATCCAATCACCACAGCATCCAAAGTAACATCATTCAAATTGCATCCAATGCAAATCACGACCCAATTCTCATCTCTCACGGCAGCACAAAGACAGGACTTCGGTAATTTCATGGCAAGATTTCAAGTCATGGGAGAACCTGCGATGATAATAAAGCTAAAAAAGCTATCAAACCAAACCCTAATTCAATCTTTTGCTGGGAAATATTTCATCATCAAATCTAGGGCAAAATTACCAACTCTAAACAATGTTCTTGACCCACTCGGCAATATAACCACAACATCAAAAGCGACGAATAATTATTTGTTTTATTTCATCACCAATGATGAGCCAGCCCCATCCGTAGAAAACATAGTCATCGCAACGCCAATCAACATCAGTAAAGTTATTACTATATCCGATATCGCCAACTTTATGCAAGAAGCCATGAATTCTGTTATATTCGCTATACCAAATCTTCAAGGGGTTAACCTCATCGGAAGATATAAGGAGGATGGAAGTGATGGTGTTCAAACAACTGATATTCGAGAAATACCAACTGATAATTGTCAAACCCCATCAAGTTATGTGTTGGCGAGAACTGTCAACATGCAGTATTATACGGATACAGGTGCAGACCGACACCTCCCAATGGAGTCCCATCCAAAATATTACACCTCTAGATATATTTCTTTGGCATAAAAATGACTTTTAAAAAGGTGTAATTATGAAATGCTATCACGAATTCAACAAACCTCTCTTGCCTTATCAATTTAAAGGCTTCATAAAGGTTTTGCCCACGACTTCATCCATAACAATCATCATTGATAATGAAACGGAGCAAATTTTCTTAGATGAAGACCAGCTATTAGAACATCAATCGCAAGATAGAGGGTTCATCGCCGTAGACTTTCAGACGACAACACATTATCTTCATCCCGCCTATGCTGATGATGAGGATTTGTATATTTTCAATAATGTAAAATGTCAGCATTATATGTTGAAAGCTCAAGTACAAACTAATCCGTTAAAATTAGATAAAGTGACCCCATACGAATTTTCAGAGCTGGACATATGGAGACGCAACTATAATGCGTTGGATTTGTTATTCTTATACGTTCTGACATCCTGCAACAAATTATACAAAATCCCCTTTGAGGTATTTCTTGACCTCGACAAGTATAAATGCGAATTCAACCAAAAGCCAATCCCTATCACATTATCAAAAGGCATAAAATACACCATCATCAACGACCAAGTGCAAAAAGTGATGACCAATACTGACCTTTCTAATTCTTTCGCTGAACTGGAAAGCTGTTTACTAACTCTTAACAGATTAATGCTATCTTTCAGAGAAAATTACGATGTATTGCTTTAATGGAAAAAACAAAATTTGGAATAGAAATTCCAATCAAAACTACAATCGAAGAAGGTGACTATGTGATTGGCACCGCTAAAGGTAAAGATTTTAGAATCAAAGCGACAGATTTTCAAAAAAAAGTTCTCGCAAATTCTCAAATCGACAGATATCTTGATATGTTTAAACCAAGCAAAAACATCAAAATTGAAAGAAATCAAGACTCCATCAATTTGTATTATCAAGACGATGAGCTTCAAGCAAAATATCAAGAATTATTACAAAACATGAATCGCTTATCCGCAGCGATGTCTACAATCATGGCCAGTAAAGGCACGATGTGGAATGAATTGATAATCTCAAATCTTGACCCACAGCAATTCATCATCGATGAAATCACCAATCAAATTCAAGCGATAAAAGAAACGGTCACGCCTATAGAATTTCTTGACATCGTTGACACCCAAGATAGTAATTTGCAATTTAGCATCACGCCTCAAAATGAATTACGATTTGTGTACAACCCAGAAACCAATCCCAGCACTTTGTCTATTGATTATAACTTGAGACAAGCGAAGCTCAACGAGCTCATGGCTTCCACATTTAGAATCATGTACATTTGTCATCTAGATTTAACGCCATTTTGTGAGCAATACAGAACAGAACTCGGCTCAGAATCCAATCTGTCTTTCACGAATTTTTCTTATACAAAAATCATCGATTTTCAAAAAAAAACCAATGATGTCATTTTAAGGCTCATAACACAGCAAAAAAACGCACCGATAGATTTTCAATTTTTAACAAAAGATGAATTAGGATATTTTGAAGTTCCTGACAACGGTCAATTCATAATATGCAAAAGAGATTTGTCCCTCTATAATTTAAACGATGAAAAACTCTCAAAATTCATTCAAAATGATGAAGTTAAAGATTTTCAGCACACATCTTTATTCGTCATAAAAGATATAAAATCATCGAATCATTTCTTCTCGATATTCTCGTATCAAGAAGACCAGATTACATTTTTTCGAGATGAAGATAATTTTTTACTTTTCGCTGAGGAACAGACTGAGACTTTATCTGCTACGTTTTTAGACGCAACAAAACCAACCTACGTATGTGTGACAATTCACAAAAACGAGGTAAAATGCTTCATAAAAAATACAATCATTCTACAGATGACAATGAATTTATCAGATGCGATGGTCACAAAACTCGTAAACAATAATTTTCACATTTCGCTCATCGCAGACAATGGAGGATGGTTATGTGGTGGTCTGACAACATTCACGACATATTTCACATTAGAGGATTTTGATTATTATGTAGGCAACATCTACGAAACAATTTCTTAACCATTCGTTGCTACTTTCAAAAGAAAAAATCCGATGATCAATAAATTCATTCAAGAACTAGATTCGATACCGACGCAGGATCTAGATTTATCCGCAGATTTGCCCATCGCTCTAGAGACATCTTTTGATAATTTCCAAACATATAAGGTTACTTTCGAGCAACTAAAAGAGGTTATAAAATTACTTCCAGAAGAATTTTTGGGATATATAGAGCAAGACCCACAATATACGAACATCCTCTATGAAATTCAAAATGACAAATTAGTCATGAATTATGATGAAACAACTTTAAATGAGCTTCTCGCTCTCGTTGAAACCATAAGACAAGCTATCACAAATCTTGATACAGGCGACTTATATAATCTGCACAATGAAATTACAAATATCAATCAAACTCTAATTGACATCGCAACGCAATTACAAGATTTTATTGATAATTTTTCTGGTTTTGACACACAAGTTATAACATTCCCAACATTAAAAAATCCTGCCTTAGGATATCAAAATACGAATAATTTCAACAATTTTGAACCAATTTATAATTATACAATTTCTAAATTTCAAAACAAAATTATTGTTTATATTTTGTTGAAAGATCAAGCGGATATCAACTTTCAATCACAGATAAATTTTTACAACTTTCAAGATATTTTTCAAACAATCAAGCAAGACGCTACGATAGAAGTTGAATTCATTATTAAATGCGGGAATGAATTGATGTCTTTATGGGTGTTTCTGTCGAGAAAAGTCATTAAATTCTTCCCTTCCACAACAAACAACAGGCCTTTATTAACAATCACGACCGACAATTTGCCTTCAAGTATTTCTCTGCAACAGCGGATTTTCAATTTTAAAGCAAATTTTGACAAAAATGGCTTCATTGGTTTTTCTTGTTCTGATACAACAAATGTAGCAAGCCAATTAGATGTAAACAATTCATTGCTTCAAGTTCTGACTGAGGCGTCCGTTAACACCAATTTCAATGTGGGCGTTGATGGTAATGATGTATTTTTTATTAATAATGATGTTGCTCATGCACAATCATTAATTGTTTTGCCTGACACAGCATTTCCTAATGTACAAGTAATACATGTAAATTTAGGAGTTTCTTCGCAACTATTGCCACTTTACACTGTTGAATTCAATTTACAATCGTATAGAATTGCATCTCCACAAATTCAAGTTTCGCTAACTTTGCTAGATTCAACATTAGGTGAGATTGAAAAAACAATTACCATCCCAAATAATAGAAAAGACAATCAAGTGATTGTTAGCGTTGATTATCTTAGTGACAATATTTCGTATTTTTACACGTTCTCAAGCGACAATTTGGAAAGCGTCGTTGATTTTGAAATTGATTACACAAAATTTAGCAATGCAAATGATTTAACTCTTACGGTACAAGAACATTCAAAAAATTTGATACTAAACATACAATTAAAACAACCATTCATTTTAGATGAGGGCTTGCTACCCGACTATTTCAAGCCAAACATAATCCCTCAACAATCAGAGGATTTGATTGCTGTATTCATCAATTCCGCCGTTGGTTCTCTAGACATACTAGAAAATATCACAATAAATCTGATAACAGGTGATACCAAAGGTTTTTTCAAGTATTTTGCTTATGCACTTTTACCTGTTGCAACGCCTGTAAATTTTGATTCGAATTTGTCTACGGTGTTTTTTCCAATTGTCTCTCTTGGTGGACATACAGAAGTGACAGAAGTTAGCAATATCATGTCTTCGACTTCGACTTATAATTTGGAAATGAAGCAGAAGAATGACAAAAAATACCTATTTCTGCTTTCATCAGCAGATAATGATAATATTTATTTTGAAAAGCAAAGAAAGAAGCAGTTCCAAACGATGCTTCAATCATTTGCATCAAAAATGCTGAATACAACATTGTATTTTCAAACAACAATATCATCGAATAGATCGGGGTTAAACCTTAATTTTTTCAATCCAAACCCCGAATATAATGGCTCTGATGTCTCAGTCTATGTTCCTATCAGAGAAACTGAATATGTCTTCAATGGGTATTTGAGACTGGATATTCTCAATGACCAATATCAAAACATCCAAGGGTTGACTGATTATTATTTTATAAAAGCGGAATTACATTTCGTGGATTATTACTGTATAAACAATGTAATTAATAAAAGAATTTCAAATGATGCTACATACAACTTCGATGAAAAACAATCACGCACCATTCTTATATTTGTAAAAAATTTAACTGATGCTACAAAAGATTTTTTCTTCAACCTAGATTTAGTTTTTGGCTTGAGACAAAGGGAAGATTGTGATTTTTGGATTAGAGTAGTCAATAGGGATGTTCCTGTAAAACTGATAGACCAGAATCCATCTCTGCAAGTATTGCCAAATCTATCTTATGGGGTGCAATATTCATCAAGTGATACAAATTTTGTTTATGAAAGAAAATTCACGATAAATAGAACAGTCACGACCGCACCGTTAGATGTCAAGACTCAGAAATTCACTTTTGCTGTGAGATTATCATCCGATAGAGCTAAATGCCAAGAAATCCCGTACAATCCTATGGTTTTTATCACAGCAAATCAATTAGCCAGCTATCCAACCCTCGCAGAAGTTCAAGCATTAATCGTGGATATAGTAGCAGGAGGCACCATTGATTTAACGGAGTATGCAACACTAGCTAATTTGCAAGCCACTCAAGATCAGATCAACAATTATGTTTTAGCAAATTTTGCAACTAAAAATGAACTACAAACAACCAATACAAATTTAAATACAACCAACACAAATCTCACAAATCTCTCAACTAATCTACAAAATAATTACTATAATAAAACTGACAGTGATAATAAATTCGCATTAAAAACCAGTCTAGATACAACCAATACAAATCTAAATACAACCAACACAAATCTCACAAATCTCTCAACCAATCTACAGAACAATTATTACAACAAAACCGATAGTGATAATAAATTTGCATTAAAAACTGATGTAGATACAACTAACACCAATTTAAATACAACCAACACAAATCTTGCCAACCTCACAACAAATTTACAGGACAATTATTATAATAAAACCGATATCGATGATAAATTTACATCCGTTGACAATCAAATTACCGACATCAATCAATCAATTTCTTCCATTGATACAACAATCACAGCGGATAAAGTTATGTCTGTGATTGAAAATTCCAGCGACTCAGAGACTTATGTTTTTGCTGAGAATGGCAGGTTGTATTTTCAAACAAACAAAAAGATGTTTTTCTTGCAAACAACATATCAAGATTTCAAAACGGATGCGACAAACACCGTAAATGTCATGACAGCAATTACGGTAACACCGACATCTGCACAAATCAATTTGTTCAAGGATGAAGTTTTTGATACGCCTATCATTTTGCTGAAACCTTCTCAAGATTTATTGGTGCAATTATGCACTTTTTGTGCAATAAGATACGTGGAATACTGGATGAGCGTGGCGGGGACAGAAGTTAAAAGGCTTGAATATCGAAACAAATTCTGTCTGCAATTAGACAAAACCGATTTAGATGGAAATTTCATTCAAATTGTTTTCAACAACAATACAATCAAAACGGCTTCCCCAAATTTCACTAATGCAACGTATGGTTCTACATCTATAGGTACGACCGCTCTTCCTACTATCAAATATGAGACCACGACTTTCAAAATTAAAATTGATGAAAATATCATCATGACCGTACCACTTACAAGAGCTAGGGTGCAGTCTACAGCTACAACCGTTGATTTAAGCGATGTTGAATTCTACATGAACGATTCATCATTTTTTTTTGGCTCTCTCAATGAACAAGATTCTTTTTATGAATTTTTATATTTTGATGATGTAAAACCTTTAGGTACAACTATAAATTGGACAATCAGTGATGGTGTTCAAGAAAATAAAATTGTTCCATTGTATTTCATCAATCTTTCTGATGAAAAAACCATTGGCGACACCACCGTTAATGTGACTTATCCAGCTAAAAGGGTAAGTTTTACATTGCGTTTAACCATCAATATGGGTGTTGTGGGAAAAAGAATAATATTTAAGAGTGGCACCACAACATTAGCGACCTATACAACTATATCCACGAATCTCATAGAAACACTTGACATCAATTGCATAATTTTACCAATGGCTTTTCCTGCGGAAGCGTTTTCAATCGAAATGAAAATCCCATCAATCATCAAAAATACTACCTATTATGATTTTGCTTATGTGAAAGGGGTGACAGATAAAGCAACGCTCTTTAGAGCCTTTACAACTGAAAATCCACTCACGACCCAACAATATGCATCTTTTGCCTCAAACTCACCAATAAGATTAAATCCAACAATCAACGGGGGAGAGACTGTAATCATGCAAAATCTTAAATTCTACTATTTGAGAGGTTATTATTGGTATTATTCTTCTGCATCCTTCTCAACACTTGTACACACCACATTCGAATACAAGGATAATTGCGTAATAAACATCACTATTAACAATCCAGAAACACCATCATTGGTTATTTTGGACAAGATAGCCTTTCAAAATGTAAAACCCGTCGCAAATAACAAAATGTTTCCATTGACGACATCGTCCACGACAAACTACAAGTATTCCAAATACAGTGAACCACTAACATTAAAAATTAACGGCACAGATATTTTTTCTCAATACAACACAAATACCTACAAAGATTATATTTTTTCTTGGAAAAGAACCATTATATCTTATCAATCAAAGCTTTTATGCATCGCATCACCCGTAACTGACGTTCAAAATGCAACGATTGAAACGAGCACACACGATTTGCTATTCACTCCATCCCTCAACACCCTGATTATCGCATCACTAACTTTCGCTACCACACTCAAAAACATCACAGTCACCATGCCATCTTTCGTGGCTAAACCACAATTCAACACAACTTTTAAAACAAGAGTTCGATTTGCGATATACGACGAAAACAGATTTTTTGTTCGTAATCTAAGATTCAAGGTACAAAACAATCGTGGATTTGAGACTAGCACATACATCACTTATACTTCGCCTTACGAATTTAGAACAGATGAACGTTTTGAAAACACATACCTAGAATACGAATTAACTTTCACGGCTAATGGTTTAACATCTGGCCAAGAAAAATGGATAGTAAATATAACGCAAGCGATAAAATCGTGGTAGAATGCAATCATAACGTGTAATAAACTTTATGAAAGAAATTACTCAAATCAAAAAACAAATATTAGACATCATCAATGTCGCACAAATATCACAAAAAGACCAAGAAATAACCACGGGGGATTTAAAAAATCTCATGTCTATGTACAAAATATTGTTAGAATGTTTGTCAAGAATTCAATCCATGGAAACAAATTATCGTCTCAAATCTATAACAGACAAACATATCGACCACATCATTCTTTTGCTGGAAGAAAACAAATATGATGCTGAATTATTTGATGTCATCAAGCAATTTGTTGTCATCAGCGGATTATCAGAAAGCGATAGAGCTTTTTTGGGAAAACTCATAAACCTCGATTCAAAAGAAAACAAAAGCGGTAAAATCGTGGCATCTTTGAAATGTGACTCCATGGACTTCGATAACGATTAATCCAGCAGGAATACAAGTGAGTAAATCAAATCAACAATTAATCCAGCAGGATTACGGGAAGTTTTTGCAATATATATTCAAGGCATTTTACGACAAAAAGCTTAGAGGCATGGAAAAAGACGGTTATGCGAGAAAAATAGTCAACGAACTTCAATCTATCGCCATTGAAAAAAACACAAAAAAACTCATGATAAACATCCCTCCTCGTTTTGGGAAAACTCAAATTACCACGATATGTTTTGTGGCTTGGTGCCTAGGAAGAAATCCGAGAGCTCAATTTTTGTGCGTATCAATGACTTATGATCTCGTGAAAGTAATCGTCAGTGAAACGTTTAAAATTATCAAATCAGACGAATTTAAAGAGATTTTTCCTCATTGTGAATTATCAACTCATGAAAGAAAATCTACATCTTTTGCGACAACTAAAGGTGGCTATGTTCGAGGAATAGGTGCTGGTGGTTCAATTACAGGTAAAGGTGCAGGTAATGATGATGAAATATTCGGTGGTTGCATAATCATAGATGATATCATCAAGCCATCAGATATTCATGGAATAAAGCTTCAACAAAGAAATGATTGGTATTACGAGACCGCTTTCTCAAGAAGAAATATCACCGCTGGAAAAAACGCTACTCCAATCATAATTGTAGGGCAAAGACTTCATCCTCAAGACATTTTCGGATATCTCACGGAAAACGAAGGAGAAGATGAATGGAAAAAACTAATACTACCCGCCCTTGATGAAAACAATCATCCTTTGTGCAATGAAGTCATGTCTTATGAAGAGTTGCAAAACCTCAAAAGAACCAAACCTGACGTTTATTACTTGCAATATCAGCAACAAGTCAACCCAGAGTTGGATAGCAATCAAATATTCAAGGAAGGATGGTTTCAATTTTTATCAACGCCGCCAAAATCATTATTTAGATTTGGCACAACTGATTTCGCAATAACTGATAAAACATCATCTGATAATTCTGTCTTCGCCGTTTTTGATATTTTCAAAATTAATGATAG
>Ga0214923_10009135_pt1 | contig 10361 bp, 12 predicted proteins | sample LL1510_MetaG_FD_177993 | JGI IMG/M metagenome (GOLD analysis project Ga0214923, IMG submission 177993) | Freshwater microbial communities from Lake Lanier, Atlanta, Georgia, United States - LL-1510 | ecosystem: Environmental > Aquatic > Freshwater > Lake | place: USA: Georgia | collected...
ATTTTTGACGATTAACAGCCACAGTAAGGGATTTCAAAAAGGGATGATCATGACACAAGATCTCATGTGGAAACCTAAAAGCTCTCCACTTGACGTAACCTTGAGATATGCACTTTTTGACACAGATGGTTATGACACGCGAATATATTCCTATGAGAACAATGCCCTCTATGTGTTTGCGGTTCCAGCATATTATTACAAGGGATCGAGAGCCTATATTTTGCTGCGGTATTCTTTTCTTCGGCATTGTGATCTTTGGGTTCGTTATGGTTATTTTTTATACAACAATCGATTCATAATCAGTTCAGGAGCAGAGCAGATCAATGGCAGCCGAAAATCCGACCTTGTGGTTCAATTGCGAATTTCTTTTTAATTTTTTTGTTACTTGTTAGGTTAAGATGCGTTAGGTAAAATGTCAGGACTGCAAGCCTGTATGTTTAACCCTTAAAATCTAAGTGTATGTCCGCCTCTCTCCAAATCTCCAAAGACTTTTGCTTAATTGATGAAGTTGCTCAAATCAATCGTGCCAAGCAAAACCCGGCGCATTTTGCACCGCTTTACAAGTTTTATCATGAGCGTATTTTTAATTACGTTTTCAAACGCGTAAATGAAGAAGAAATCGCTTTCGATATCACATCCTGCGTGTTTGTAAAAGCGTTAACGTACCTTTCTCGGTATGAGCACAGAGGACTGCCTTTTTCTTCTTGGTTATTTAGAATTGCGAAAAGCGAACTCAATCAATCCTTTAGGGATAAAAAAGCACAACGCACTGTAAGCATTGATACCATGCAATTAGGTGTTGTCATGGAAGAATTTAACATTGATGAAAAGGAACACCAAAAGGAAATATTAATTAAAGTGCTACCATTACTAAAAGAAAAGCAACTGCAGTTGATAGAAATGCGTTTCTTTGAAAAGCGTTCATTCAAAGAAATCGGTGATATCCTTGGTTTAACCGAGAACAATGCAAAAGTAAAGACCTTTCGTGCCTTGATAAAATTGAAAGAATTATATGCCAAATACAACCGCCAAAAATAAAATGTTATGATAAAACTGCTAATTGACAGAAAATCCCCTTCGAAATCAACGATCCAAAAAAGACAAAATTTTGAAGAAATCCTTAATAAATTACCCAAAAAAAAACCTTTTGTTAGCCCCTGGTTCTATGGGGCTATTGGCTTTTCATCGGTATTGTTTTTCATCATTTTATCATTAAGCAGATAGAGAATTAATACTTTTTATTATATTCGCAACATGAGAGGCATTTTCGTTTTGTTGCTTTCCGTGTTTTTTACCGCGAATTCAATGGCCCAACGGATTAATTTTAATACCCAAAAAAACTGGTCGCTCAACAAGAAAGAATTGATTTTCAACGTGGGGGCAACCCAATTTCTAGGCGATTTGGGTGGGGCTGATCGTGCTAATTACGACTATTCTTTACGCGATTGGGATTGGCAAGCATTAGGATATTCCGCAGGAATTGGCTACAGGTTCAGATTTCATCCGATGTTTGCAACTACGTCAATGTTAAGCTATTTGATGGTGCGCGGAAATGATAAAAATTCGGAAGAACCTATACGAAAAGCCCGAAATTTAAATTTTAAAAGTTCGATGTTCGAGTTACAACAACGTTTGGAGGTGATTTTATTCTCGGTGGAGAAATTCTCGCCAACTTATAATTTACCTGGGGCTCGGGGAGGGAAAAGAAGAAATCAACAATATTACTTGTTCGGTGGGGTAGGAGCCACTTATTTTAACCCAAAAGGACAATACAAAGACGGCAAATGGTATGCATTGCGGCCCATGATGACCGAAGGTCAAAGTAAACCTTATTCCCCTATCGCTTTTACGCTTCCTATGGGTTTTGGATTTAGATTGGGCATGGGCGCGCAATGGAGAATTGGTATCGAAGCCACCTACAACATGGTGTTCTCTGATTACTTGGACGATGTTTCCACCGTGTGTGCCAACCCCGCAAATTACAGTGATCCGATTGCTCAATATTTTGTGAATCCTTCAGATCCAGCCATTACCCAGGTGGGAGGTATGAACTGGTTTGGTGCTGGTTATCAGCGCGGTGACAATAGACAGCGCGATTCTTATTATCGACTTAATTTTGTCATTGTCAAAAACTTAACTTATAAAGATTACGGTCGTCAGCGCATCAAAACGAAAAAAGATAAATTTTCGGGTATTAAAATTCGCTAATTCATGCTTTATCGCGTTGCGAGGTCTTTTCTGTTTTTATATGATGCGGAACGTGCTCATTATATTGCCGTTTTCTTCATTAAAGCGATTTATAAATTTAGCTTTCTCCGAATTCAAAAAGAAGATCCTAGGCTTCAACGTACGTTGTTTGGATTGAATTTTAAGAATCCAATTGGATTAGCCGCAGGGTTTGACAAGAATGCATCATGCTTTAAGGAAATGGAGAAATTGGGATTTGGCTTTGTGGAAATAGGTACAGTAACGCCTGAATCCCAAGAGGGTAACCCAAAACCTCGTCTTTTTCGCTTAAAAACAGATCGCGCCATCATCAATCGCATGGGGTTCAATAATGACGGATCCTTGGAAGTGGTCAAACGATTGAAAAACCGTAAAGATGGAGATAACCTAATCGTTGGGGGAAATATTGGTAAAAATAAATGGACACCTAACGAGAAAGCGGTGGAAGATTATCTCAGAGTTTTCAAAGAACTCTATCCCTATGTGGATTATTTTGCCGTGAACGTGTCTTCCCCCAATACCGAAAACTTGAGGACCTTGCAAGATAAATTGCCCTTAACCAATTTGCTAAAATCAATTAAGGTGTTGAACGAAAAGTTAGGAACTCCTAAGCCCATTCTGTTGAAGATTGCCCCTGACTTAACGAATTCTCAGTTGAATGACATCATCGAAATCGCCTTGGAATTATCCCTCGATGGTATTATTGCCACGAACACCACCATTTCACGCGAGGGTTTAAATACATCTAAGAAGAACATTGATGCAATGGGAGCAGGCGGCCTATCAGGTAAACCGTTGACCAAGAGATCTACCGATGTCATTCGTTATTTGCACCAAGGTTTGCAAGGTAAAATACCGATAATTGGCGTAGGCGGGATTCACTCTAAGGAAGATGCCATGGAGAAATTAAATGCTGGAGCTTCCTTGATACAATTGTACACCGGGTTCATTTATGAAGGGCCGAAGTTAATCAACGATATTAAAAAAGAATTACTTAATGCAAGTTGATCGCTTGTTCCTTACGGAATGCCCAAGAGATGCGATGCAGGGTATTCAAGATTTTATTCCCACAGAGGAAAAAATAACGTATCTGAATGCTTTACTGGATTGTGGTTTTCATCGGTTGGATTTTGGAAGTTTTGTCTCGCCAAAAGCAATTCCACAATTGCGCGACACCGCAGAAGTGCTTCCGCATTTAAATTACAACGCCGAAACAGCACTTTTGGCAATTGTCGCGAATGACAAAGGTGTAGAACAAGCCTTATTGTTTGATCAAATTCAATTTTTAGGTTACCCTTTTTCGGTTTCAGAGCAATTTCAACTCAGAAATACAAATGCCAGTATCAAGGAATCTAAAGAAAGACTTCTTCAAATTTCTAGAAGGGTAAGTGCGAGCCAAAGGCAATTGATGGTGTACCTTTCGATGGGGTTCGGTAATCCCTACGGCGATGTTTGGAGCACCCAGCTTGTTGTTGATTTTGCCAGAGAATTGCATGAATCTATGGGCATCTCCCACATTGCATTGTCGGATACCATCGGATCTGCTACCCCTTTGGTGTTAACAGCATTATTTTCCGAAGTACGAGATGTTTTACCCCATGTAGAAATTGGGGTACACTTGCATGCTCTTCCACAGCATGCTTCCGCATTAATTCATGCTGCCTTCAAGGCAGGTTGTAGGCATTTTGATAGCGCATTGTTAGGCATTGGTGGTTGCCCCATGGCGAAAGATGATTTGACAGGTAACCTAGATACTGCAACCTTATTGGAATATTGCGTTGGTCATCAAATTCCAACGGAGATAAATATGGAAAATTATCTTAAGAGTAAATTCTTGGCCGAATCATTATTTTATAGATATCATTAATATGAAAAAGCAACCTCAGAAACTCCAAAAAGCCTCTAAACGTATTATAAATTATGTTTGTTTATCAATTTTTGCCTTATCACTCTCAGGCTTTTTAGTATGGTATTTCTATAAAGTCGATTCACCAGAGCGCCCTGAACAGTTGCCTAAGCCCTTGAAATCAGGTGGATTGCGTATTTTGGATACTGTAAAACACGATTTCGCCTTTAGTAACAATACGTTTGATACGGGAGAGGAATTGTCTTTACTGAATGAGATAGGACTTTGCGATACCTCGAAGACTGAAAACGAATACGGAGCTTGTTCGCCTAAGTTTTTTAAGTTTTTTCCACTATCCGGTAATAAGCCTCTTGGCGAAGGTTTTATTTTAATCGTTAATGGTCGTCTTTATCCTGATAACAACACAAGATTTTCAATTAGAAGAACCTTTGTTTATGAACGTATAGGAGGGAAATTGAAGTTAGTAAATCAATTTAAAGGAAATCTTATTGAACAGCGACGTGTTGAAGGTTTGGACCATGATCATCTGATTATTCGTTTTCGTCTTGATCAGTACGATGAAGCCTATCATGTCTTGTATACATGGAACAATAATCGCTATAAATTTCAGCGATGTGAGGAATTGTTTTCGCCACTTAATAAGGGAAAAGTACGTAAAGAAATGATTGACTCTGTTTCAAGGGAGGTAGAAAAAATAATACAAGTAGAAAAATTAGTAGGCTAGAATTTCTCAAAAGCGCCAAGGCCAAACAGGGCAAAATCCAATTTTGCGGGGTCTTCAGGACATATTGCGCAGCATTTATCATGCAGTAGTTCACTGCTTACCCAATCGTTTTGCTTACGGTGTCCAATCATGTTTAATTTTCTGGCGATATTACCCGTATGCACATCCAAGGGCACATGAAGTTCTTGGATAGAAATGATGTTCCAAATTCCAAAATCTACACCTTTATTTGGCGAGCGCACCATCCAGCGTAAAAACATATTAATTCTCTTACAGGAACTATTGATCAATGGATTGGATAAATGCCTTTTGACCATTGGATCATGTGGTGTTTCCAAGATTGCCTTCCGAAAATTGGCAATAGCAAACTGGATACCACCACCGCGTGGGCGTTGAAATGTGGCTTCAAGTCCTTCTTTATGATAAATGTTTTTTAGTGCCAATAAAAAGAACCGCAAATCGTTACTTGAAAACGTGCGGTGCACGAAATCAAGCTGCCTGTGGCCTTCAAAGTGCATAACATAATCGTGGGGAGATTCCCCAAAAAGTTGAATAAGTCGTTTACCGCTTTGGATGATGGCCTTACGATTTCCCCAAGCGATAAGTGCCACCAATAACCCAATAATTTCGATATCCTCTTTTCTCGCGTAATGATGGGGGATAGAAATAGGATCCGTTTCAATGAAGTTAGGGTGTTCGTATTGCTCTGATTTCCAAAGCAAGAATTCTTTTATTTCGCTGGGATTCATAGCATCATCCCGTCTTGCAACGTAATGGTTCGGTCTGCGCGTTGCGCCAACATAGGATTGTGGGTAACGATAATAAAGGTTTGGTTCAATTTTTCACGAAGGCTAAAGAACAAATCGTGCAATTCATCTGCATTTTTGCTATCTAAGTTCCCTGATGGTTCATCGGCAAACACAATTTTCGGTTGATTGACTAGCGCCCTGCACACGGCAATGCGTTGCTGTTCACCTCCAGATAGTTCATTCGGACGGTGTTTTGCGCGCGCAGATAAACCCACTTGCTCGAGCAAAGCGAGCCCTTTTTGTTGGGCTATTTTTTTGCTGTCGCCTTTAATCATTGCTGGAATCATTATGTTCTCTAAGGCGTTGAATTCTGGGAGCAATTGATGGAATTGGAACACAAAACCAATATGCTTATTTCTGAACCTGGCTAGTTCTTTTTGGGATAATTGAAAGGGATCTACACCGTCAATCGAAAAACTTCCCGAACTTGGTTTGTCCAAGGTGCCTAATATTTGTAAGAGGGTAGTCTTTCCCGCACCTGAAGAACCTACAATAGAAATAATTTCTCCCTGAATAACTTTAAAGCTAATTCCTTTGAGAATGGAGAGTTGGCCATATTGCTTTTTGATATCGCGTACTTCAATCATTGCTGTCGATTTTTAAATCATGGCCCATTCGATTGCGTTTTGTGGTCAGGTATTCCAAGTTATACCTATTGCTGGGGGTTTCCAAGGGGACATTTTCTACGATTTCTAATCCGTAGCCCATCAAGCCACTTCTTTTTTTTGGGTTATTGGACATCAACCTCATTTTCGAAATACCCAGATGGCGAAGCATTTGCGCCCCAATTCCGTAGTCGCGTTCATCGGCTTTAAAACCGAGTTCAAGATTTGCTTCGACGGTATCCATACCCTGTTCTTGTAATTTATAGGCTTTGAGTTTGTTGGCCAGCCCAATTCCTCTGCCTTCTTGGTTCATATACACGATAACGCCTTTGCCTTCTTTCTCAATCAATTCCATGGCCTTGTGGAGTTGCGGGCCGCAATCGCAACGACAAGAACCGAAAATATCACCGGTTAAGCAGGATGAATGCACACGCACCAAAATAGGTTCATCTTTTTCCCATGTTCCTTTGGCCAACACCAAGTGGTCTTGGTCAGTATTGATGTCTTTGAAGGCAAACAATTGGAATTCCCCGAGATGCGTGGGAAGATGCACATCGACGATTTGCTCCACGTGCGTTTCATGGGCAATTCGGTATTTGATGAGTTCTTCAATGGAAATAATTTTCAAATCGAATCGCTGCGCAATGTCAATCAATTGGGGAAGCCTGGCCATTGAACCGTCCTCGTTGAGTATTTCTACAATCACACCGGCTTCCTCAAAACCCGCCATTCTGGATAAATCCACTGCGGCTTCCGTGTGCCCAGCTCGGCGCAATACGCCTCCTTTTTTTGCGCGAAGGGGAAAAATATGCCCGGGTTTCCCTAATTCTTCGGGGCGTGTCGCCGGATCAATGAGGGCAAGAATGGTTTTCGATCGGTCGCCAGCTGAAATGCCTGTGGTGCATCCATGACCAATTAAATCAATACTTACCGTAAATGGCGTTTCGTACGCCGCAGAATTATTACGAACCATCATTTCCAAGCCTAAGGCATCGCAGCGGTCTTCGGCCAGTGGCGCGCAGATTAAACCTCTTCCGTGCGTGGCCATGAAGTTCACCACCTCAGGCGTAGCGTTGCGTGCCGCCGTTAAAAAATCGCCTTCGTTTTCTCGGTCTTCGTCATCGACCACAATGATTACTTGACCTCGTCGGATGGCTTCAATGGCCTCTTCAATGGTGTGTAGGGAATAGGTCATCAGGCGTTGTTCGGAATGTGCTTTAACGTCTCAAGCAGGAAGGACCAGCATTTCTGAACCGAAGAAATTTGCACTTTTTCATCCGGGGAATGGGCCGCACGGATGTTCGGACCGAATGAAATCATTTCTACTCCCGGCAGGTGTTTGCCTAAAATTCCACACTCTAATCCGGCATGACAGGCTTTCACATGGGGCTTCTCGTGAAATAACTTGGTATAAATTTCTTCCATCACCTTCAATATTCCGGAATTTCGTAGGGGTTGCCAACCTGGATAATCCCCTGTTTGTTCCACGGTTGCTCCCATATTTTCGAAAGCCGCACGAATCGTCATGCACACTTCAGCTTTGGTACTTTCTACCGAACTCCTTTGCAAAGATTGGGTTGTAAAATCTCCTTCTTGGATGATAACACGTGCCAAACTGGAAGATGCTTCCACGAGGTCAGGTATTTCGGGGCTCATTCGGAAAACACCGTTGTGCAGACTGCACAAGGTATTCAATACTTTATTACAGTCTTCGTCGCACATTGCGTCACTGCTGCTGACCGCAGATTCTATTCCAAAATTCATTTCAGGTTCAATCGAAGCGTATTCGTCCTTGAAAACGTGCACCAATTCAGCGATGATTTCCCGTGCTAGCCCTTCATTTTGCACAGCAATGCGGCAAGTAGCTTCGCGAGGAATGGCATTTCTCAAACTGCCCCCATCGAAGGATATCAGCTGTAGGTCCGTGCGTTGTTTCAAGTGCCAAAGCAACCTTGCCATCCATTTGTTCGCATTGCCGCGGCCTTTGTGGATGTCCATCCCTGAATGACCACCCAACAATCCCCTTAATTTTATTTTAAGCACTTGCCAACCGCCGTGAATAGGCATTTCGGCATAAGAATAAGCAGTGTTTGTGTCGATGCCTCCCGCACAACCAATAGAAAGTTCATCGTCATCTTCTGTGTCTAAATTGAGCAATATTTTTCCGGATAAGAGGCTTCCGTCCAGTTCTTTTGCTCCCGTCATCCCGGTTTCCTCATCGATGGTAAACAAAGCTTCCAAGGCTGGGTGATCAAGGTCCTTTGAAGCGAGCAAAGCCATGATAGCAGCCACCCCTATCCCGTTGTCGGCGCCGAGCGTGGTGCCTTCCGCTTTAACCCAATCTCCATCCACGAACATCTTGATCCCTTCTTGATCGAAATCAAAGTGGGTGGTTTCATTTTTTTGGTGCACCATGTCGAGGTGCGATTGTAAAATTACGGTGGTACGGTTTTCCATGCCTTGGGACGCCGGTTTTTTAATAATTACATTACCGATGGCATCTTCCAAGGTCTCCAAACCAAGGGATTTTCCAAAGTCCATCATGAAAGCACGGACGCGTTCTTCTTTTTTAGAAGGGCGGGGTACTGCGTTTAAATCGGCAAAAGCGTTCCACAGAGCGCTCGGTTCAAGGGATCGAACAGACATAATTAAGGGAATTTAGGGAATTGTTGAAAATCAGGATCTCGTTTTTCCAAGAAGGCTTGTTTTCCTTCCTGGGCTTCGTTCGTGAGGTAATAGAGCAAGGTAGCATCGCCAGCAAGTTCCATGAGTCCGTGCTGTCCGTCCAGTTCGGCATTCATGGCACGTTTAATCATGCGTATGGCCAAAGGGCTGCGTTTCATGATGGTTTTGCACCATTCAACGGTGGTGTCTTCCAAAGCTGACAAGGGAACTACTTTATTGACCATGCCCATTTTTTCCGCTTCTTCGGCCGTATATTGATGGCATAAAAACCAGATTTCTCGCGCTTTTTTCTGACCTACGTGCCGTGCGAGAAAGGAAGATCCGAATCCGCCATCAAAACTGCCAACTTTTGGGCCGGTTTGACCAAAACGTGCGTTTTCCGAGGCGATACTTAGGTCGCACACCACGTGAAGGACATGTCCACCGCCAATAGCGTAGCCGTTGACCATCGCAATCACAGGCTTAGGCAAGGAGCGAATCGCTTTATGCAAATCCAATACGTTGAGGCGTGGTACCCCGTTTTCCGAAATGTAGCCACCAATGCCTTTGACGTTTTGATCACCCCCGGAACAAAAGGCTTTGTCACCTTCACCCGTCAACACAACTACGCCCACATCATTCCGTTCTCGGCAGATGTTCATCGCGTCGAGCATTTCCATGTTGGTCTCCGGACGAAAGGCATTATACACCTTCGGTCGGTTGATGGTGATCTTAGCGATCCCTTCGAAAAACTCAAACTTAATGTCTTGGTATGATTTAATGGAAACCCACTTCCGCATGTCGTTCATTTAGTGGCAAAGGTAATAACAAACTTCAAAGGGTTAAGTTTACGCAAAGTACTTATTCCTCAATAAATGATAATTTTTTGGATTTGGTGATAGGTAATAAAATTTAGAAAATAAACCCCAGGGGGTAGGTGCATTGTATTAATTTGATTTCCATCGACTAGCACATCATATTTCTGGCCCAATTCATTTATCAATTGAATCTCACCAATCGTTTCATAGGGACTATGCACAGTAAAAGTACCGCGATTCGGATTTGGACAAATTTGAAAATTATTTGGGATAGATTCGTCCGTTTCCAGCGGAGAATCGCATTTCAACGTTTTTAAGGTTAAATAATTGACAGCAGATGGAAGAGGGTCAGTGGAAATATATCCTGCAAAGGAATAATGCATCTTCAAAGAATTGCTCATGATAAGAACTTTCCACTTCATATTCCTTTGACCACAATAAAGCCCCATTTAAATCTACATTAGTTATTGTCACTCTATAATCATTGTTATGGATTGCTTGGCCACAAAGTAAAAGCGTTCCGTCTGATTTTTTCAAGATCTTGAGCACCCTTCCTGCCGGTGTCACATAGGTTTTGGCCCAAGATAATTGTCCATTTGAAGACAATTTCATTAACAATAATCCTCCTCCGACCGTTGTTGTCCCACC
>Ga0214923_10009138_pt1 | contig 10360 bp, 12 predicted proteins | sample LL1510_MetaG_FD_177993 | JGI IMG/M metagenome (GOLD analysis project Ga0214923, IMG submission 177993) | Freshwater microbial communities from Lake Lanier, Atlanta, Georgia, United States - LL-1510 | ecosystem: Environmental > Aquatic > Freshwater > Lake | place: USA: Georgia | collected...
CAACCGCCCCACTTGACGATCGGGTATGCCGGATCCATGGCTTATGGATATGCGGAGATGATGTTGAAATCCCTCCCGCTTCTCGAGAAGGCAAGGGTAAAACTTGAGCTCTGTTCACCCAAGCCGGCGGGCAGGGTGGTCGGCCTGTTGCAAAGCCCCAGCGTTAAATGGCACGGATATCTTCCCGCACGGGAGGCGGTGCAGAAGTTGCAGGAGCGGTGCGATGTGCTTTGGTTGCCATACTTGGGGCCGGCCGGTGAATATGAGCGACTGTACCGCACCCATTTTCCCAGCAAGCTGTGTGACTATCTGCAGACGGGAATGGGAATCTGGGTAACCGGACCCGAATTTGCAACAGGGGTACGTTGGTGGAGTGGGCAGGGCCATCGTCCGTCAACCTCCCTGGAGCAGTTGCTAGAACGATTCAGGCAAAATCCGGCAACCGTCCTGGAGGATGCAAGGCTCGCCATTCACCTAAAAGGCAGATTTGGTTTGGATTCCAAAGAGACCCAAGAATTCTTTCATTTACTTCAGGCGTGAAGATCTCTGCCGTCATCCCCACTTGTGAAAGACGATGGGACGAGGGAATGTCATTCCGCACATTACCCAAGCTCGATAGAAAACCGGACGAGATAATTGTGGTAATGGATGGAGATGAGGAGAAGCTGGAGGAGCATACTTTGGCTGGTGTACCCGTGAAGATTTTGCACACCAAGGCGCGTGGGGCAGCAGCGAAGAGAAATCTGGGGGTGGCCCATAGTAGCGGTGAGGCGATTCTATTTGTGGATGATGATGTGGAGTTCCGGGTAAATACCGTAGATGCAATGGAAAAATGTCTGGAAAACGAAGGCCAGGTCGGTGGAGTCAGCAGTTTTATTGAAAACCAACAATTTCAAGAGCCCGGACTATTCTCACGGCTAATTTATAGTCTGTGTGGTGGATGGAAAATTAAGGACTACGCAGGAAAATGCTTTGGCCCCTTAATTAATTTATATCCACGACCTTATAGTTGGGGTCCAGAATTTCAACAATGCGAGTGGCTTAATGCCACTTGCACAATGTATCGTAAAGCAGTACTGCCTAGCCCTTGCTTCGACAGGGGTTTTACGGGTTACAGCTTTATGGAGGATTTAGCGCTATCCAGGAGAGTGCGAAAAAAAATGCAAATCGGGATGTCTAAAAATGCTTCATACATTCATCACTCGAGGCCTGCCTTATACAAAGCAAATCTCGTAAAACTTCAAAAGATGGCTTTAGAAAATAGGCATCATATTTTATGTGCAGTTGAGGGATGGTCGGGGCTGAGAGCCGCCATAGCCATCACATGGCTGGAACTTTTGCTATTGCCTGCCAAACTTCGGGAGGTGGCAAAAAATCCAAAAAACCTCGGCGTTATATCCGGAAGTCTGAGCGGGTTGGCTAAGATATGGGGAAGATCGTTGTGAGCATCGGGATACGGTGGATGCATCGAATGGGCATGGCGTTGGCCTCGCGGCTGAGAAATCTTTATTACCGTGTGTTGGGCGTGCACTTGGAGGGGTATGTCTGGATGCGGGCGGTGGAAATTTCCAGAAACTGGGGCGACATTACCTTGGGCGCCAACTGTTCGCTGAATCGGGGGGTGACCTTGCTATGCAGTGGGGCGGCGAGGCGGGAGAAGATTAGGATTGGAAGAGATACCTACATCAATCGCGGGACCATGTTGGATGCACACAACAAGATTTGGATCGGGGAGCGGGTGATGGTGGGGCCGGGTTGCTACATCACGGATTCGGATCACGGAATAAAGCTAGGGGTGCCGGTGAAGGATCAGCCGATGGAACTTGGAGAAGTGGTGATTGAGGACGAGGTATGGATTGGTGCCAGGGTGACCGTTCTCAAGAACGTGCGTATCTGCAGGGGAGCGATTGTGGCGGCGGGAGCGGTGGTGACCAAAAATGTGGGTCCAGGAGAAATCGTTGCAGGTGTGCCTGCAAAAATAATTCGTAATAGGTCCTAATAACTTTGAAGACTTGTGTTGGTATTGTGACGCGAGGACGAGCTGAGCTGGCTAAAAAAGCAGTGGCCTCAGCATTGCAACAGGTCCCGCCTCCAGACTTGGTTTGGGTGATCGAGGATGGTTTGGTGGGGAAACCTTTTGAATGGGAAAAAGGTGGACCGGTCCGAATCACTCGCTGGAGCGAGCCGAAAGGCTACATGGCGGCACGGCAAAAGATGATGATGGAGGCAGAAGCTGATGTGTATGTGAGCTTGGACGATGATGCGTGGTTTCTGGATCCTCACGCGATGGCAGAGGCAGTGCGGGCGATAGTAGAGCATCCCCAGGTGGCGGCAGTAGGTTTCGAAATCCTTTCGCCCGACCAGTCCAATCCTTCAGGTGAAAAAGGGTTAAAGGAAGCAAAGTTGTTTATTGGCTGCGGTCACGCTTTGCACTTAATGGCGGTGCGGGAAGTGGGGGGATATGAAAATATGCCTGGTTTCTACGGGGGCGAGGAAAAGGATCTCTGCCTGCGGCTAATGGACCAAGGGTGGGAAATTGTCAAAGTGATGGGAGCGACAGTTTGGCATGACAAAACCCATATTCAACGAGATCTGCGAAGACAGAGAAAGTCTAGGGTAGTCAATGATCTAACACTAATCTGTCGAAGATGCCCAACTCGGGGCTTAGCTTTAAACGCACTGGGTAATATCACTAACCAAATGTTTCACTCCATGCAAGCGCCCAAAGAGCGGTTGGGCCCCTCGCTAGCTGGTATCTGGAAATTTCTTCTAGCAATACCGGCGGTGATTTCGACAAGAAGACCCGTTAGAAGCCAAACGTGGCGACGGTTTCGGCGTATGCGCTAAAAAAGGTCTAAATAAAGTCCTAGATCTGAAAAAAACTGTGGAGAACAGATGCTTTAAGTTGAAGAGCCCTCAAGAGGCAGGTCAACCTGCGCTGCTAGTCCTTCGCCTGGGGAGAACGAAAATGTGCTGAAAGCTGATTATGTCTGCGGATTTTACGGAGCCCGGGATAGCTATGAAATCCCCGTTGCTCTGCAGGAAGCAGGATTATTAAGTATCCTGCTTACTGATTACTATGGGGAAATTCCCTGGCTGAAAAAACTTGGAATCGTTCGGGCAAAGCGCTACCACCCCAGGCTGGATCCCCATAAGGTTTGTGGATCGGCTTGGCTGACAGTTGCCAAAAAGATAAGTGAGAGATTATTTGGTGATCCCGAGCTACAAAATCACCTGCCTGACCTCTGGATGTCCGCCCAAATCGGTAAAACCGCCGCACGGAGAAAAGCCCATATTTTTACCTACGAACCCTATGCCGTTCCAAGGCCGGAAGGGGGATTCTCCCACTGCCGGAAGCAGATTCTTTTTCACTGCCATCCCCATGTGGAGTGCGAAGATAGGATATTTACGGAAGATCAGAAAAAGTATCCAGAGTTTTACTATGGATCTAAGGTGAATGAATCTCCGTACCGGCGAAGAACAGCTGATGCTTGGCGACAGGCTGATATGATCCTTTGTGCGAGTTATTTCACGCGGACAACTCTGGTGGCCGCTGGCATGCCACCAGATAAGTGCCGAGTCGTTCCCTATGGAAACTATGCGCCGGGAATAAAAGAACAGGTCAGACGGACTGGACCGCTGAAACTCTTGTTTGTTGGGCGAAATCCATTACGGAAGGGGCTCCATCATCTTTTAATGGGGTGGTGTGAGGCAAAAAAAAAGAATGGAGACCGTTTGACGATTGTCAGTGTGGCATCTGAGCGGGGTCTCCGAAAACTGGCGGCAGGGCAAGACGATATCGTGTGGAAAGATTCCGTCAGCAGGGAGGAACTGGGCCAGCTGTACCAAGAGGCGGATGCGTTGGTCGTTCCCAGTCTGTGTGAGGGGTTTGGACATGTTTATTTGGAGGCGATGGGTTACGGCTGTGCGGTAGTGGGAACGGGAAATAGTGCCCTGCCTGATCTAGGGGGAGAGGAAGAGGGTGTTTTTCAGTTGGCGGTGGGGGAACCAGCAAAGCTGGCTGAACTCATTGGCCGAGCCTCTGCCGAGCCGGAGATCTTTAGATCACGCTCCAAAAGGGCCCAGAGAAGATCACAGGAGTTTACTTGGGTGAAGTTTCGAACGGGAATAAAGGGTGCAGTGTGTTCTCTCGTTTAAAACATGAGTAAGAACTAATTCAGCCGTTGGCACAGGGCACAAGGTGCAACGCAACAAATATCGAAATAAAATTCTTGATTCAAAGTTTACTGATCCTAATTAGCTACCTGATTTAGCAGCCGGTGTGTTTGTTGCAGAAAATGACGGGAGCCGGGGGGCCCGATGCGATTCAAGAAGGAAAAGAGAGATTTTGTCCTGACCGGGTCGGTGGATGCTTTGCGGGAGAGGACAAGGTGAATGATCCAGAATCGTGAAAAGGCTGCCGAGATGGAAAAAGAACACGCGCGTGCCATGAGGTTAACCCTGGGAAACATACGGGCGGGGTATAATTTTGGACATGTAGCTGCTGATTATGAAAAGCCAGCTAAAAAAGTATCAGGTGAAGATATGTTTTGATACAATCAAATAAAGCCATCCTCATAATAGATTGACAATCATAACTATGGGAAATAGGACAATATAAAAATGTACTTACATTTTGGCTGTGGCCTAACCGCCCCTGAAGGCTGGGAAAACTATGATGCTAGCCCCACACTAAGATTCGAGAGGATTCCCTTTATTGGGGGCTTGTACAGTCGTAATGCAAAAAGATTTCCTAAAAATGTCAAATATGGTAATATTGTTAAAGGCCTTCCAATCTCTAGGGAATCTTGTGATGCCATTTATTGCTCGCATGTATTGGAGCATCTTTCATTTCTAGATTGCAAAAAAGCCATTAAAAATACGTACCACTACTTAAAAAAAGGGGGCTTTTTTAGAGTTGTCGTCCCCGATCTTGAGGCGCTGGCAAAGTTGTATGCAAGTAATCCAGATCAGGATGCGGGAATACGATTTGTGGGCTCGCTTCTCATGGGCTTGCAAGATCGACAAACTGGTCTGATGGGCATTTTGCAATCGTCCTTTGGCAACTCGCGGCATCTTTGGATGTGGGACGAGGGTGGGCTCCGTTTAATGCTGCAAGAAGCTGGGTTTCGTGCGATACGGAGAGTTTCTTTTCAAGACACAGAAGAGCCAAAATTTAACGAGTTAGATAGCAAAGAAAGATTCGATTGCGGCCTTGGTATCGAAGCAAAAAAATAAAAAGCATTGCACTACTATAAGGTTAAGCCTCTGTCATTCGGGGGGTTGATAGTCAAGGTTGCTAGATCCAACATTACGCTAGCACTTAAGGCAATAAGATGTTTGGGTTGTCAGGAGTGTCGGTAAAAAAACAATGTGTAAAAAGCTGCTGATCCTGACCAGTCACCCGATCCAGTATCAGGTGCCGTTGTGGAGAAAGATGACGGAGGCGGGAGTACCGTTGGAGGTGCTGTTCCTTTGCCCGCATGGTTTGCAAGAAACAAGGGATCCGGAGTTCAACCGCTCGTTTGTCTGGGACCTGCCGATGCTCGAGGGATACCGTTCGAGGTTTCTCAGTATTCCAGATTGGGATCTCAAACGCCCGATGAGGATGAGGATGAGGATTAGGAACGGACTGATGCCAATCTTTCACGAAACAGGAGCGACGCATTTGTGGGTGGAGGGATGGAGATTTCCAGCCTTTTGGCAGGCAGTGGGGCAGGCCAAAAAGGCGGGACTGCAGGTGTGGTGCCGAGGCGAGAGCAATGATCTGGCGCCGGAGCCGAGTTTTCCCAAAAGCCTGATAAAAAAAGGGATGATGCGCTGGTTTTTCGGCAAGGTGGATGCGTTTTTATGCATTGGGCAGGCGAACCGACGGCTGTATCGCGAAGCAGGCGTGCCGAAGGAGAAGCTGCACTCCGCGCCATACTTCGTCGATAACGAGCGATTTTCAATGGAAGCTGAGCGGTTATGGCCGCAGCGGGTAAAGATCCGGGCAGGATGGGGAATCCGGCCTGATGCCACCGTGGTGCTCTATTCCGGTAAGTTCATCCCCAAGAAGAGAGTGATGGATCTGGCCAAGGCGTTTCGGTTGGCTTGCGTGAGGCAGCCGGGGAAATTTCACCTTCTTCTGGCCGGGGATGGTCCAAAAAGGGCGGAGCTGGAGCGGGAATTGGCTGGTCTACCAGTGACTTTTGCCGGATTCCTTAACCAAACAGAGATTCCCAAAGCTTATGCGGTGGCTGATGTAATGGTGATGGCCAGTGATTGGGGGGAGACGTGGGGACTATCCGCCAATGAGGCGCTTGCTTCAGGAGTGCCGGTGATCCTGAGTGACAAGTGTGGATGTGCGGAGGACATCAGCTCCGCGACGAATCAGGCGAGGGTCTTCAAGATGGGGGATGTGAACAGGTTGGCGGAGCTGATCGGAGATGGGAGATGGAAGATGGGAGACGGGGCAGAATTGAACAGGCGGCGAAAAGAGATGATGCGGGTGATGAGGGAGAAGTTTGATGCGGAGAATACGGTCGCAACCGTGAAACGGTTGCTTGGGCCAGATTAAGATGAGGAGAGGCTGAAGACTACAGGCTACAGACAAAAGGTAGGGCGGCCTCGATGAGGCCGCCTTGCTCTGTGCCCATGGTTCGAGCTACGGCTCAGGCGGGCTCATCGAGCCCGCCCCACCAAAGGTTTGGATGGTGAATGCTAAAATATTAAATGCGGGCCGCCGGGACTGCTTTGCCAAGGCTACGCAGTCCATGGACGTCGGCCCCTACCGAGAGATTAGGATTAAGATGAAGATTAGTATAAAAGATTAGGAACAAGATGAGACGAGTTGCAAAGACCGATTCAGTCCTTCAATTGGGCGGAGCGCCCATTCCGACCGATCGACGTAAACTCAAACAGATCTTTTGGCTGGGTAATCTAGGTTTGCTTAGTTATCTAATTTTCTTTAACAATGCTACCGTTTCAATCGAAAGACTCGGATACTCTTTTTTACTGCTGGTGGCAATCATGTTACCCAGCTGGTTTTGGGTCTCAGGCCGATCTCACGGTTTGCCCATCTTTCCCCTCTATTGCCTCAGCTTCTTTCCCGCATATGCGATCCCGCTTTGCCGAGGAGATTCCCGATTTGCCCAGTATACGGAACTACAAATCACAAACGGAGTTTTAACGGTGGTTGGATATCTTTTTTTGGCAACCCTGATTTGGCAACAGTGCACCAATCGGAATCTGAAACCAGAACCCTATGTAAGGGAAATTGACCCTCGTGGATTCAAACTGATGATTTTTCTTTTAAGCACCGGCCTGATCTTTGAAATCGGGAGTGCAGTGCTGGGGGATAGCAGGGGTGGTGCCTATCAAGCGTTCCGTGGCTATGTACAAAATTCCAGCCGGCTCGCCATCTTTGTGCTCTTCTTCCAAATGGGAGCTCAGCAGCTTGGCAAAATACGCATGTGGATGGTTATTCTGATAACGACCGGGCTGGTCGTACGACAAGCGGCTTCCATTGTTTTGGCCAACACGTTTCCTGTTGTCGGCTTGGCTTTAGCCGGATTCTTTTTGGGATCAGGCAAAATGCCGTGGAAGAGTCTGATGACCGTAGTTGGCATGATTATTCTTCTGCATTCCGGCAAAGCGGAGATGCGCTCGATTTACTACAGAGAGGGAGTTACGATCACACTGGCGGACTATCCGGCTTTTTTTGCCGAGTGGCTTGCCAAGGGTGTTGCCGGATTGGTCAAAGGGGAGACCAGTGAGGGGGTGAAAGTGCAGAGCGCCAAGGAGCGGTCAGCTCTGCTCCCGTTGCTTTTGCAGGTGCAGAAAATGACGGGAACGGAAGTGCCCTATCTAGATGGGGTGTCGTATGGATACCTACCCTCCATGCTGGTTCCAAGGATCATTACCAAGGACAAGGCGGTTTCCCACATCAGCAATATGATCATGGCGATCCATTACGGAGTCTTAACGATGGAGAATGTGTGGTTTACCTCCATTGCGTTTGATTTGGTCATCGAGGCTTATGCCAACTATGGGTATGGAGGTGTGGCGGGGTTGGCTATCATCATGGGGCTTTTTTTGGGGCTTGTGACCTTGGGTACGACAGGCGTTCCCTTGTTCTCCTTCCGTTTTTTGCTGGGAATTCTGGTGTTGTCGGCAGTGATATCCAGCAACAACACGATGGGGGTGTTTATGACTTCTTCTTGGCAAGGATTTCTGGCACTGACAACCTTGGCTTTTATCATTATGAGAAAGGGGCCTAATCCGCTATACGCGAATCCAGAAAAGATGGCGGGAGGTGGAAGGGAGGGTGCGCAAGATGAAGGATTAAGATTAGGTTTAAGTGGCGCTGAAGACGGAGAACAAAGAGCTGAGGCTGGCAGTGAGAGGCACACGGGGGTTAGCCACCAGCTGGAGGAAAAACCGGAGCGGCATCAGAGGCCGACAAGGTTTGTGTATGGGGAGGGGAGGAAGGACGCAAACACGGATAAAGATTAAGATGAAGGCGAGAGAGGCTAAAGGCTGAAGACTAGAGGCTGGGAGGCCGGTTGACGGGGGATGGTGAGGCGGTAAATTCAAATTATGAGACGGGAAGTAGAAGCGGTCGCAAAAAGCGCCGTGCAAATCCTGCAGCAAAAGCTCCAGGCAGAGGAAGTGTGGCTGTTTGGATCCCAGGTTCGGGAAGAGTGCGGGCCGGACAGTGATCTGGATTTCATGGTGGTAGTGCCGCCCACACCGGAACCCCGGTATCAGCGGGAGCAAAAAGCCCATGCGGCTTTGCGGAATCTGCCCATGCCCAAGGATGTGGTCGTGCTGACCCGGGAGGAGTGGGATCGCGAATCCACTTGTGGTACCTCGCTTTCAAGCACAGTCCGCCGCGAGGGCCTGCAACTCCATGGTGCCTGAATCCCGACGGCAGGCCGGCCAGTGGCTGGCCAAGGCCCAGGGAGATCTCGATTCCGCCAAGATTCTTTTTCAGGCCGATCCTCCCCAGTGGGAAACGGGCCTCTTTCATTGCCAGCAAGCAGCGGAGAAAGTCCTCAAAGGCTGGCTTGCTTTTCACGAGATCCCCTTTCTCAAGACCCATGATTTGGCCGTGTTGCTGAATTTGTGTGCGGAAAAGGAGAAGGGCTTTCTTTCATGGCAGGAGAGCTTGCCACGACTAACGCCATTTGCGACGGAGTCACGCTATCCAGGAGATGCGCTGGAGCCAGCGGCAGAGGATATCCGGGAAGCGAAGAAGATTGCCCAAGAGGTGGTTGAATTCGTTTTTTCGAAAATTGGGAAAAAGACGGGTTAAAAAGGATATATGATATCGGATATGGGATATGGTGGAAGGCGGGAGGGGGAAGGGAGTAAGGTGAAGATGAAGATAAGAGACTTAAGACTACAGGCTAGAGGCTGGGAAGGTCGGTTGACGGGGGAGGGGTGGGCGATAGTTTAGATTTATGAACCCGGTATTAGAAAAAAACCTGACCAAGATGACTGAGGCCTGTCGCCGATTCGGCGTCTCGCGGCTTTCGGCATTTGGCTCAGCCGCACGGGGTGGAAAGGACCGCCTATCCAGTGACGTGGATTTGATTGTGGAGTTCGGCCCCTCCAGGGATGGGCAGGGTCTGGCCGACCGATATCTCGATTTTGCGGAGGAGGCGGAGAGGGTGTTGGGCAGGAAAGTGGATCTGTTAACAGAAAATTCCATCCGCAACCCAATTTTCCGCTCCCAAGTCGAAGCCGACCGGAAAGTGTTGTATGAAACCCGCACTCCAAAAACGGCGTGCTTGACGCGCAAAAAGCTGCGGAAACCGCTTGTGGATTTTGTCAGGGAAAGACCCTCGACCAGTACCGGAAGGATGAGTTGCTTCGTTCCGGAGTGGAGAGGCAGTTGGAAATTCTGGGAGAGGCGTTAAATCGAGCCTTGGCGGACGAGCCGACGCTGGAAAAGAGGATTCCCGAGGCCAGAAGGATTGTGGGCATCCGGAATCGGATCATTCACGGTTATGATTCTGTCGACGATGAAATCATATGGGATGTGGTGAGCAGTAAACTCCGTCCATTAACGGAAACGTTGAAGAAAGAGATGGAGAAATAAATTCAAGTTGGGGCAGGCACGGTTCTGGAAAAAAAGAAAAGGCTAATGGCTACAGACTGGAGGCTGGCAGGAGTTTAATTGTTAGTAGTGGAGAGACCGATATAATAAAAAAGAGGACAATCATATATGGGAGGTGGGCTGCCTATATCCTATCTTCCATATTCTATATCCTAAACGCATCAGCGGAGGCGGCGCCGTTTGCCTCGTGGATTGATGTGAAGACGGAGTGTGGGGCGGTGGGGGATGGGCAGGCCGACGACACCGCGGCGATTC
>Ga0214923_10009140_pt1 | contig 10359 bp, 6 predicted proteins | sample LL1510_MetaG_FD_177993 | JGI IMG/M metagenome (GOLD analysis project Ga0214923, IMG submission 177993) | Freshwater microbial communities from Lake Lanier, Atlanta, Georgia, United States - LL-1510 | ecosystem: Environmental > Aquatic > Freshwater > Lake | place: USA: Georgia | collected 2015-10-15
ATCCATCTCATCTTGCTCTTGCTGATTATTATTGATATTGTTAATTAAGTCTGCCACTTTATCTGCACCAAGAGCTGATGTTGCGGCGGAAAGTATGGCTCCAGCAGGATCCGTCAGGGTTCCCATCAGATCAAGCCTTTCTTTTTTCTTCTTTGTAGCAAAGTACACGCAAACTGCGGTAATCGTCACTAATAAACAAGTAAGCAATAATGCCTTACTCATCTTTAGTACTACATCAGAAAAAAGATAGAAACTCTTTATGCGCAATTTCTAAATGATATTTAAAGGAAATTTATCAAAAATGACTACACAAATTGTGTAAACTATATTACTTATACAAACTGCCGTTATTATTCACACAGAATATGTTTGCATTATTCTTTCTGAAGCATAAGCCTCCGTTTGCATCCTGTTGTAAATTCCAGTCCTTTATGGTAACATCTGAGTTAGAAGATAAACTGTTCGCTGTGAGTTTACCACCAACTGTTACATTATTAGTATTGGTATCTGTCATGACAACATCTTTATATTGCTGATATGGATTCAGGTCTTTGAACGGTGCTTGGTACACTCTCATACCAATCTTTGATTTATCTAACATCATAAGATTTTGTCTTCCTCCACTTGAGTCACCATATGAATTAAAGTGTAAATAGTCTGCCCATCCTGCACTTCCATCATTGTTATTAGTCATTGCACCAAATCCATATTGCATACCTTTTGCAGAAGCATCGTTTGGTTTAATTTGGCGATTATCTATGGAAGATAGAGAAGAACTTACACCTCCTCCGCTTGTGGTAGTTGTGCTGGCAGCACTTGTACTTGTGCTTGTTGTTTGACCATTGATTTGTCCTTTTACTGTAAGGTTACCATCTATGATTAAATTATCCCACATATGAATACTTCTGTTTCCTGCTGATGTACCTTTACCAATAATATTAAAAGAAGATGCATCCCATGCATTGCCATATGCTATTTTTCCTGCAGATGAGTCCCTTGATGTATCATTTGTACCAAAATCAAGTCCTGCCTTGATTGGAATATAGGAATTAGTACCTCCTACTGCATTAATACCTGCAGCATCTAATGTGACACCATATAATGTTGAATTTGCAGCTGGTGCATTGAATCCATTTGAAATATTTACATTTTTAGCAGACATATCACCAGATACAGAAACATTCTTAGCCAGGTTAATTGTATTGACTTTACCAGTTGTTGCATCTCCATTAATAGATATTGCAAGTCTGTCTGGTTCGGTTCCTGAACCTTTTAATCCCATCCAAAAATTTCCAGATCCATCTGTACTTCCTACCAATCTGTTTCCAACTGAAGCTAAACCACTTACTGTAAGATTTCCACCAACTGCTAAGTTTTGTGGAAAAGAGTTATTACCATTTGCCTTAAGAGTCAATGCTGGATTCTTTGACACGGTTCCAGGTGTGTAGATATTTACTTGGTCAGTGTCAGTCCAAGCAGTGTCAATGAGTTTGGTTGTACCATTAGGCCAGCCAGCAGGATCATTTGTGACCGAAAGATGAGTTTGACCATAAGGTGATGATTTGATACCATAAGGAAATTCAGTAACACCAGTTAAACTTTTTACTTTCATAACAGGACCGCAACGATCATTTGCACCTTTTCCACCACATTGGGCACCAGCATATTCCCATAATTGTAAATCATTTTGACCATATTGCGTATTCATATGCCACCATTTCCATAGATGAGGATTACCACCTTCATCTGTACGAGTTAAACTTGAACCATATATATTTGTACTATCAGGTGATTTAACATCAAGTGATCCTCCCAATATATATGCACTACCACCAATTTGTGCATCACCAGCTGTCTTAGCAAATCCACTAACTGTTGCATTTCCTCCAACGGTTGTGTTTCCTGTAATTGCAGTATTGCCTCCGACATTTAAGTTTGTTGCAACATTCACACTTCTATCTGTATAAACATCAAGTGCAGGCTGTGATCTGACATTGACCGACAGTGGTCGATTTTCTGTCTTATCTGCTGGATTTGCCCATCCTGAATTAATCTTTAGCCCTTGACCTCCAACATTAGATCCATCGCCATTTATAATAGATCCCCCGACAGTGAGATTTCCTCCAACTGTAGAAGCACCAGAGGTTTTTAACATACCTTGTACAGTAGCATCTTTTGCAATACTAAGATTATTAGCAGAAATAGATCCTAAAGTATTGAAAGTACCGCTCTTATTAATAGTAAATATAGGGTTGGAACCAACGGATCCTTGTACAAAATTCCAATTAGTATATACATTTCCATTCTCTTGCGTAAGGCCTAACAGCGATTCTTCCTGTCCGCTATAAAGATAATGCTTAAGGTTGATATTCCCTTGCACATTTGTTTTTGGAAGATCTAATGATTGGTTTGTTAAAAATGATGCCTTGCCATTTACAATCAAATTGTTTGTGGTCAGTGTTTTCTGTACATCTATAGTATCAGGTGAAAAAACACCAGAGACTTTAAAGTTGTTTGTTACATTTAAGTTCTTTGCAACAAGATCATCTGCTGATAACTTTCCAATTACATCGACATCTGCATTGAATACAGATTTTTCATTATTAACTTCCATACCATACTGTACACCAAGCTTACCTGCTACATTTGCATTTGCATTGACATTGATATCTTTTTCTAACTGTGTTAAACCAAGTACTTTAAGATTGCTAATAGTGGTATTTTTGTTAAAGTTAGAATTCTCGTCAACATTAAGTGTACCTTTAATATTTGTATTAGCATTTGCATTGAAATCTGGTAAAGGGTAATTCACATCTTTATTGATACTAAATTTATTCACATTAAGTTCACCTCCGATATTCAAATCTTTGACATTTGTAGTACCATAAAATGTCGCGTCATCTGTATAATAAGATCTACCTGCAATAGTTACATTTTTCTTGAAATCGGCATTTTCATTAAATGTTGCTACATCCCCAAATTCAGGTTTACCTGCAATCTTAATATCTTGAAGCGTAATTGGTTTCTTAAAGATAAGATCTCCATTGAAAGTAGCATTACCATTTACAAGCAAGTCATCATTAAATGTTGCACTCTTAGCAAATGTAGATATATCATCAAACTGTACAGGTTTCCCAAAAGCAGCATTTGAAAAGATATTTGTCTGTGTACCTCCAAGTGTTGTATTTCCACTTACATTCAAATCTGACATCAAGGTTGTTGGTTGTGTAAAATTTGCAGTATCATTAAATGTAACTGGTTTGCTAAATGTTGCAGGAGAATCTACTGTAAGTTTTGAACCTGAAAATGTCTGTGTTCCGTTAAATGTGACATCATCTGAAGCTTTCAATCCTTTCAACATTGTTACAGGTTGTTGAAATGTAGATGGAGAGTTCACACCAAATGATCTACTTGTAAAGAGGATTTCGTCATCAGATATTTTGTTATTATCAATTGTCACACCATTACCAATATTAGCACCAGCATAAAGATTAACTTTGTTTGTCGCATCAATGGTATTTTCAAAGTTTACTGGTAACTTAAATGTTGTCGGAGAAGAGACATTCATTTTGTTTGCAGTCAGGTAAATTTCTCCATTTTTGAAGTTGCTCTTATCAATGAAAGCTCCTTTATTAAAATTTGCATAGGCATCTGAGTTTATCTGTGCATCCTTTGAGAAAACAACATTACCAGACGAAAATTGTGCATCGCCAGAGGTAGTGAATCCTGTTTTGAGCCATAATGGATTAGAAAAATATGGATTTGTATCTGACGAGTATGTGGAAGATTGTCCAAAAGAAGATGAGTTTGGTAAGGTAAGTTTACCTGTGATTTCCACGTCTCCATCAAATTTTGTGTTGCCTCCAACCTGCAAACCTGAAGTAAGTTTTGCAAGTTTGCTAACGGTCATATTAGAGTTGACATCTAATGTGGAACTATTAATGGCTGTTTGGTATCCTGATGTTGTGAGTCCTTGGTTAAACGTAGATACTGCATTTACGTCAAGAGTACCATCAATTGTATGATTACCGTTAGAAAGATCAAGACTGCCTTGTAATTTTGATGGACCAACAACATTGATACCATTCTGCAGTTTCAGAGGTTTATTAAATGATAGATTGCCACCAACTTCCAAATCTGAATCTATTTTAGTTAAGTTTCCTCCTACGGATAAACCTTGTGTAAAGATTGCAGGTGTATTTACATCAAATCTCTTACCATTAATAGAATGACTGCCATCTGAAAGATAAAGATCTCCAGAAACTGTTAATCCGTTATTCATAGTAGGCTGATTATTGAATGTAGTAGTAAAACCTTTCTTGAACTCTGTAGCTCCATTAAATGTTGTGGTACCATAAAGATCTGTATTTCCTGGTACTGTGAGATTACCAATGTTTGCTAATCCGCCGACAACTGCATCCTTGCGAAATACAACATTATCAGGAAAGTCTGTTTGAGAAGGTGTTATATTAGCTGTAACTAATGATTGTTGTTGTGGCATTTGTGATCCTAAACTTGCTTGTTGTTGTAGAGCATTAGGAGCTTGATTGATTTGTTGATTAGGTGGTGGGTAAGTAGTTTGTCCCATAGGTGGTGGATACATGTTACTAGTTTGACCCATAGGTGGTGGATACATGTTACTGGTTTGACCCATAGGTGGTGGATACATGTTACTGGTTTGTCCCATTGGTGGTGGGTACATATTACTAGTTTGTCCCATAGGTGGTGGATACATATTACTGGTTTGTCCCATAGGTGGTGGATACATGTTACTGGTTTGTCCCATAGGTGGTGGATACATATTACTGGTTTGAGGAACTTGTCCAATAGGCACAGCAGTTAATCCTGTTAATTGTTTGATTGTCGCAGAACCAAATTTCTCTCCCCATTCTGGTTTTTGTATAATAGCTTTCTGCCATGCCTCATTACTATTTGTAGCTTGTACTTCAACTTCTGCATCACTGTCAGCTACCTTTATAAGCCACCAAACAGGTGGTTGTTGAATAGATGATACCTGAAAAGGAGATCCAATTGAAGGAGGTGGCAACTCCTCATATCTTTCTCGTAATCCGCGTCGTGGAGGTGGCTTTGCATAAGTACCTTTTGTAATAAGTTTTGAGTACTTTTGTCCACCTAAAGAGTAATATTCCTCCGACATCTTTATACTCTAGAAGGAAAAAAATGATTTTTTCTTATTAGAAAAACCTTACACTAAAATACAAAGATGTCAACACAATCATCTAGTAAGTCAGCTAACACATACAAAAAACAACAAGAAATGTATCAAACTTTATTTGCAGAATTCAAACAACAAAATGAAGAACGAAAACGATCTTATATGTTAAAACAAGAAAGCTATACACAAATAGTAACATCTCTTGCTGAGTGTAACATATCTATGCTGGATACAAAGCTTGTGGGCAATGTCATATCAAGCTTTGAACGACCACCACAAAAAACGGTAACAATTAATACGAATCCAGGACAATCTCAACAAAGGTCAGCTATATGGATCTTATACCAACAAGAAGAAGTTGATGAATGGGTCTTATATCAACAAGAAGTAGAAGAAGTAGAAGAAATCTTATCCTCTATGTATGCTCAAACCCTAAAGAAATTTCTAAAAGAAAACATACTTGAACCATTATTTGATGGAGATATCATAGAAGATATAGCATATGCAGATTATAGAGATTTCAACAAGCTTATTATAGTAGATGGAGTACCTCAAGATTTCTGGCATGGATTTTTTACATCAAGTGATTATCCTGTACTTCCCCCTGAAATAAGTATTCCATATTTTTCAATCAACGAATTTCAGGATATCAGTCCTTTTGGACATTCCTTACATTGGCTTTCTATGGGTGCATACAGAGAAACATTGCTAGCAAACCTCACATACACTACACTAGATGTAAAGGAATTGAATGAGTATGGTACCATACGTGAGATCGATGACTCTTTTGGCATGATACAAACCCACTGTGAAATAGAAGGGAAACGTAGGTATTTCTTTTTCGATCCATATGACATAAATGAAGAGTATCAACCATTGGGTTGGGAATTATTAGGAAGATACTCACAGGACATTATAGAGGAAGTGATAGAAGCTGCAAAGAAACTTCTTCAGTCAGTAGATAAGCTTGCATTCGAGTATTTAACAGAAAGTAATTTAGATAGTTATATACATGAAATCGATCATTACTTTTTAGCAGATGATGCGCCAGATTATTATACTGTACGTGGTGGCGTTAAAAAAGATGCAGAAGCCGGATACCTACCTGTATACTTTGGTTGGGTAAAGTATTATTAGCTGGTAGTCTATTAACTTAATAAAAACTATTAAATAAAAAACACACAATTGTGTACTTTTACTGTGGGCGTCTAGTACCACATTTTCTACATGTTTCTTTGCTTGCGAATATTTTCATACTGCAAGTTCTACACCACCAATCATTTGTAAGAGGCAATGGTGCACCAACCAAGTCGGGGGATCTTTTAATTACGGTTGGTTGAGATGCAGTATCATAACATGTTTTAAGATCATCTAATATGGTTTTGAATTGTTGATCTGTCATCTTGTCAGATAAGTCAAAAATTTGATCACTTATATTGGAAATTTTTTCTTGCAGTTTATTTGTTTGTTCGATACTTCTACTACTGATGGTGCTACTGCTACTGCTACTACTGCTGTTACTAGTTACAGAAGTTAACGTACTAAATGCTGGATTGCGTATGTTACATTTGCCGCAAAATTCCTTGCTGCCAAACACCTTAAAATTGCAAACTGGACAAAACCAGTCTGGGCGAAATTGTCTTCCTGACATTTGTATAAAGGCTTATGTTTCTTTAAATAGGTTTTATTAGATAATAGGTTGCTGTAAAATAAAAAAATGATTTTTTCATTTTTATTACTCTTTTTTTCTATCATAATAGAATGAATCAATCATACACGCCTCTTATCAGTTTGAATATCTTGTTTTGTTCTTTTTTTGCAGACTCATTAGATCAGTTTGCAGATAAGCTTGTATTCTTTGCACCAAATACAGATATTAGTTTAGTAAAAGATAGAATATTAGATGTACCATTGTTCAATGCATTTGAGATGACACAAGAACAAAGAATTAAGATGAAAATGATAAACAATGGAGTAGAAGAATTCTATGATGTGATTGAGTTGTGAATTTTATAAATTGTATAAAAAACAAAAAAAACTTGCTACACAACTGTGTTACGAGTATGAAATAAAAGATATAACAATTTACCACCAATTGCTATTTGTGTCATAAGTTGTATATCCTTTACCTGGAGGAATTTGCTGATTAAAGTTGCACTGCCCTACATATCCAAGTACTGCATGATCATTTACAACGCTATTATTAGCTAAACTTACATTTGCATATCCATTTCGCCCAGCGTAATCAATCCATTGTTGCTTTCCTGCCATAGAGCTTCCATATGGACCAAACGCATCAAAGGTAGATAGTGTTTGAAAACATGTAGTTTGCGGTTGTGTGTAACCTAATGGGCCTCCGCGAGACAACATGCTTTGTGGATAGTAAGAAGGATATGCATCCCCATAATTATAATTTTGATATAAGCTTGGATACATTATTGGGGGGTAATAAGATTGATATGTGTAAGGATATGTCCAGTACCACCCATCAGAAACATAAGGTGTTGCTCTATAAGGGAAGCTATAACCACTGTCGTTAAAATTCTTATTAACAATCTTTACGTTATTGTTAAAAAGTCCTCCACGTCGCCCTCCACGTTGTAAAGTGTATCCCTCGCCGCTCTTACGAGTAGTAGTACGAGAGCGATTGTTATTATTAGTGGCTCCACGAGCTATGCCTTTTCTGCTGACCTCAGGTGTTACTTTTCTTGGACCACCGATTCCAGGGCGATATCCTTCCTTCTTTTTATTGAAAGTCATATAAACTACAAGTACAAGAAGAGCAGTAACTAAAGGAACAATAAATTTGCAAGACATGTTTTCTTTACTATGCGAAGAGAAAAAAGTTTACATTCTATTAACAAATTAAATTTTCTTAATAGCTTGACTCAGTAAGTCTTTGCATGTATCCACATATTTGCCAAGGTTTAGCTTAGAAAAGTGTGTATCGTCAAATTCTGTAAGACTTTGATTATGTAACCAATGAAGACATGTCTCACCGCTAACATCAAACCCTTTTTTCATCTCATCGTAATACCAATTACTAATAGCTGGAATATCAGTAAAAGGCTTAAAAAGGTCACTTGTTGCATCATTTAAACCAAGCGAAAATAATAGAGTTAGTATGTCATACCATGCAGCTAGAGCTGCATATGTTGAATTTACACCGTCAATAAAATATGTACTATACTTAACCTTAGTAATTTGATCTACTGGAGTATTTATTTTTTTTGTATTATATGGTATAGGCTTTAGTTCTGTAGTCTTAAATGACTCACCTTCAACTAACTTTCTCCCTTTTACTTCTTGATTATAAAGATAGGAACAACTTAAGTTACTAAATACTACTTCAAGAATAGTCACTCCTTTTCTTTTTTTAATGACATCTATATTAACTATTTCTTTATGTTTGAGCCATATGTTAAAAATGTCACATTTTCCAAGGACAAAAAGATTTACCCTCTTGCGAATACTAATTAATGTCTCTAATACAGTAACAAAGAAATGCAAAACATGTACAACTCTAGCCTGCATCTTCATTACAGATATTTTTTTTAAGTAAATATTTGCAAGAGAGCACTTGTCTTCGTGAAACGGCTCTTTAATAACAAAACTAGATAGACTGTATGGTTTTCTGCAAATTTTAGACTTGTCTGGATCATACCCACAGAAGAATATATAATAGCAATATTGAAAATTCCTGCATATAGGATTATCATGAAAAGTCTTTTGAATATAAAAAGATACTACCGCGTCATGATAAAGCATAGGAGCATAGTAAGGATCACACATATAACACCAGAACCTTATAGGATTTCTAGTCGCAAAGATAGATATAGATTTAACTTTAACATCTTCAAAAGATGGCAATTCTTTGTTATTATGTTCTGTAAACTGAAATAGCTCATCGTTTGGAAGTAAAGAATCAACATAGGATGATGAAATTAGTGTCTCTTTTTCAACTTTATTGGTAGATGATTGACTAGAGTTATACGCTCCAAGTTTATACCCTATCCTTTTTTGAGGTCTAATAGATGACAGACCAAATATTCTATTAAGCAATAAGCTTATTAGAGGATGATTATTAACTTTTGATGCATACACCAGGTCTGGCTCATATGTACTTGTAAGATTGCCAATATCATGAATTCTATATGGTTGATCAAAACTCTCCATATATTGCAAATAAGTAGTTTCAAAATTTGCTTGATACTCTCTAATTACACTCTCATGTCCTGCTATCCCATTCATATGTCTGTTGAGCAAGAAGTAAGGTCGTAAGGTATTATCAAATATATTTGTATACTCATCTATTATCTTTCTAAATGGAAAGTAATATTGGGGATTAAAAGATGCAAGACTGTCCCATACTTTTTCGCAGTTTGTAAGTATGAAACTCATTAATTCAGTACTATCAAGAGTGAAATCTACCATATCAAAATTCTCTTTGAGCTTTAATACTGACTCATTGTATGTTTCAAGTTGGCGATGATTTCCTACATACTTTTGAAATAAATCAAAAAGCTTTTGTAGTTCATGTTCTGTATTTTCATCAATGAGCATAGAAAAAGAATGAGACATCTTAGGATTTTTTGCTAGAAATTCCTTTACTTTCGTGCTATACTCATTTGATAAACTTTTAAGAATTGCACTTTCAAGAAACTCTTTTTCTGTCATGTAGGGAAGTTTAAGCTCTTCATTTATTTCAGGTGTTCTTTCATTTAGTTCTAACAATAGCTTATCTTGCTTCTCAATAGCTAGCTGGTTCTCACTTTTCATGCGTCTAACTGTTTCCTTTATATCTTCACAAACACTTTTGTATTGACTTCTTACTCTTTGATAATAAAGCTCCTGTTTCTCTTCATCTTGCTTCATCTTACCTTTGAAAATAGAAGTTAATGCTGATAGCATTTATAATCACAAATACAAATGTTATGAATAAAAATGTTAGTAAACTATTTTTTAGAAATTTTCTTCAATCTTTAACCCAAATGTAATTATTATTTCTTTGTCTTAATGATGTATAAATGGATAAAAAGTACTTGATCATTGCAGCTGTGATTCTTATTATTGCTATAATATATCTATACAGTCGCTCTTCTGAAAATATGTCTTTTGCTCTTTCCCGCAAAGCCGTAGATCTCTGGATGCAAAAGTCCTATGATCTTTGTTTGCCAAGAGTG
>Ga0214923_10009141_pt1 | contig 10357 bp, 14 predicted proteins | sample LL1510_MetaG_FD_177993 | JGI IMG/M metagenome (GOLD analysis project Ga0214923, IMG submission 177993) | Freshwater microbial communities from Lake Lanier, Atlanta, Georgia, United States - LL-1510 | ecosystem: Environmental > Aquatic > Freshwater > Lake | place: USA: Georgia | collected...
CGTTATAAATCAAAAAGACATAAAAGAACTTCCAAAAGGCATAAAAGAACTTCCAAAAGACATAAAAAATAAAATAAAATAAAATAAAATAAAATAAAATAAAATAAAATAACTATTAAATGAGTTTTGATATAAATAATGTAGAAAAAAATGCCTTTGTGTGGTTTGACAATTATTGATTATAACTATGAATTAAACTTACATACTTTTGAGAAACTCTTTTGGTTCTGTATAATAGATAAAGTTTTTGTAATGACGAGGTAAATCGTCATCGATTTTACTTTTCCACGTGTCATAATCTAAAATTACAGCACAACATTGAATACAGACTTTGATGTTTTGTTTTTCTGTAATATACAAATTTTTATAATGAATTTGAATGGACCAATCTTCGTTCCCTTTCCAATTTTGTTCCACATTTGTTTTTGTGTGAATTTTTAGTAGGGGCTCATCATCACGATCATAATATTCAGTGTATTCACCCATCGCAATTACTTTGCCTGATTCAGCCCCTTGTTTTGAAGTAATAAATAACAATACATCCCCAGCAATCATTTTTTTAACAAATCCTTTAAATTTGTTTTTAACCCCCCAAAAGGGATAAACACTATTTCTTAAATTTTCACCATCATTCACGCGAATCAACCAATACTTTGGTTCCGTTCTTGCGCTCGACATACTTGTTTCTTTTTTCTTATAAAATAAAAAATAGGGTTCTCGTTTCAATTTTATTTTTTTTAAAAATTGAATTTAAAAAAAAAACATTTCAATCAGCCCTTATAATGAATATTACTGAGTTTGTATTAGCAACCAGTGTAACAATTCACGAGAATAAAGGTATGCTCACTGGCGACAATCTAATCTATATTGGCGCAATTATAGGATTGATTACTGGGTCATTAATTCTAGCAATACATTGTATAGGTAAAAAAAAGTTAAGAGAGCAAAAAGAACAAAGAGAGAACACTGCGAAACTAGAAATGGAAATAACACTTTAATTCTAAAACAAGATAACAATTAGTTTGAAGAAGGCACATTATTTTTTCTCTCCTCGTTTACTTCGTTTACCTCTTCTTCCTCTTCTTCCTCTTCTTCCGACTCTTCCTCCTCTTCTTCCTCTTCTTCCTCTTCTTCCGACTCTTCCGACTCTTCCTCTTCTTCCGACTCTTCCTCTTCTTTCTCTTCTTCTTCCTCTTCTTCCTCTTCTTCCTCTTCTTCCGACTCTTCCTCCTCTTCTTCCTCTTCTTCCTCTTCTTCCGACTCTTCCGACTCTTCCTCTTCTTCCGACTCTTCCTCTTCTTTCTCTTCTTCTTCCGACTCTTCAGAAGCCGAAGCTTCATTTTTGCGACATTCTGTTTCAATATAATTATCCATATAATTCGTTAACGAGGAAACATCAATAATTTGTGTTTTTTTCAGCTTTTGTTTTGCTCTTTGTTTTGCATTCGCAATACGTTCGTTTTTGCGAAGCTTCATAACATAATCGTATATTTCTTGTTGTTCTTGCGTGAGAGTATTCAATTTCTCTGGATTTGTTTTAGCTTCAAGTTCAATTGCTTTAACAATTGCCCGCTTTCTAGATTTATCGTCAATGATTTTGCGGCAATACCTACGTTCATACTCGCGCCGTTTTAAAATCCAGTGTTTAGCAGTTTGTTGTTCCGTAGTTAATTGAGCATCTGGATGATGCTTCATAATAAACCGAACCTCTTTTAGCAGCGCTGGGTCAATTGGCATATATAAAGGGGGTTGTTGTGATTGTGTTTCTGTTTTTTTAAAAAATTCAATTTTAAAAAAAAAAATTCAATTTTTAAAACAAGTTATAACGTTTATGATCACATTGTATAATATATATTATTACCTGGATCCCAATGAGTGCCAATGTTTTTAGTAGTTATTTTATCGGTTTGAAATCCATAACAATTATTTAATGTGTTTTCATAATATGAAAATGGTCTTTCATAAGAACAAATTTTATCACTATCAAGAATAATTTTTCTTGATATATAGTCTTCATAATAATGTCTTCTAGTTGTTTTAATTGGTTGTTCAACATTCTTAATATAGGAACCACGAACATACCAAAAATTATACCATAACCAACCAATACCGCCAATAGAATATCCTACTTTATCTATTTTGGGAAAAATTGTAAATATTTCTTTTATTTTTTCAATGTCCTCTAATATAATATTATAACAATCATTTTTATTAACTTCATAAGAGGAATTATGCGTTACGCCCCTTGAATGAAAATATAATAAAATATCATTTGATTTATTATGAATTTGTCCTAACTCCCATATTTTTTTAATGCCTCTATATTCATATTCATTTTCATAATAACATTCAATAATAACATTTGGAAAATGTTGTAATACTTTTTCTCTAAATTCGCTTTCTTTTGATGGTTGAAGTGTTGAAACAATATAAATAGTGGCATTCATAGTTATAACTAAATTTATTTGATTAAATAACCAACTAAACCAATTCTCATTACAATCACAATTTATATAATATACGATATGTATCGCATAGTCTATTTTTTCACAATTATCAAAACACACTTCTACACTATCATCAATATAATGGTCGTAGTTTTTTTGAACTAATTTAATTGGCAACATATAGTATATCTTATTTATATCTTATATAATTATTCGAACAATCGTTTAATAATTATTTTAACAATAGTTTAATACTATACTATATCAAAAATGAGTTATGTCTATTTTATAAAATCTACAAATGGTTCAACGTATATAGGGGCAACCATAAATTTAGAACGGCGTATTCGACAACATAATAAATTAATTGTAGGCGGGGCACATGCGACGTCTATAAAAGTTAACAAAGGTGAGGAATGGAGTTATTATTGTTATGTAGAAAATTTTCCTTCTTATAATGAAGCATTAAAATTTGAATGGAGGTGGAAACAATTGTCGCGACAAATACAAAAAGAACTACCATCATTAACACCAACCGAAAGAAGAATAGAAGCACTCAAACGATTATTGGCCTTGCCCAAATCAACTTCGAAAGCCTTAGAATACAAAGAGTGGGAAAAAAGTCCAAACGTAGTATACATATAGTACTACATTACGCGTCAACTCTGGACGGCGACATTTCAACTCTGGCAGGCGGCATTTCAACTCTGGAGGACGGCATTTCAACTCTGGAGGACGGCATTTCAATTCTGGAGGACGGCATTTCAACTCTGGAGGACGACATTTCAACTCTGGAGGACGGCGTTTTAATAATAGGTGGTATGGCTTCCATAAGTGGTAGCTCTTTTATATGTGGTAATTCAAGTCTTTCAATTATGACATTCCCATCGGGACCAATAATATTGCTCTCTGGTAATAGATTATCTTTATAAATTTGTATCAAAAAATTATTTACATGCTTACAATATTCATCTCGATACTCATTTATATCTTGAATATACTCATTAATGTCTAAAATTGTATTATTTAACCTTTTCAATAAATACGAAGATGGGTTGTTTGTATACTTACTTTTTAGTTGAATAAATAGTTCCATACTTCGTTTATAGAGTGACTCACTTTTAGTGATATCTTCTTTTGTTTCTTTTATTATTTTTTCATATTGGTTAATCCACTTACTAATTATATACAACTTTACACCGCCATAACGTTTTTTTGCTTTTAAATATATATCCTTTAGTTTATCATCAACGCTTAATGTTTTACACAAAGGACACGCAAAATGGTTGGTTGTTTGTTTGTAGTTATCAATACATTTTGTATGAAACAAATGTCCGCAATCCAATTGTTTAACGGATCCGTTTGATGACCAATCCATAGTATCTAAACAGATAGAACATACGTCCTCAATTATTGGTCTTGAAACGAGAGGTCTTGTTGCGTTAAAGGTTCTAAATTTTCTCTGAAGTTTGGTCGCAGCAGTGTTTTTTCTTGTAGCTAAGTCAGACAAAAACTTTTTTCTTGTTTGAAAGGTTTGAAATTGGGTTTGAATTTTTCTCGCCATTTTATTTTTTCTTTTCTCCGTAATCCTATTCCTAAGAGCCGTAATAAATTGACTTGCTTGTTTGTTGCTTGATACACGCGCATTAAATCGCTCATTCACTTGTGAACAATCGTTTTTTTTCTGGTTCTTCTTGTAAACCCCGTAAAAGAAAACATAAACGATTACTATCATAAAGATAGATTATTATATTTTTAAAGATGAATGGTTAGAGTGAAACACTAAATTTGGCAAACGCAGTCTCCAAAAACAATCATAACCATTTTAAAAAAAATTGATTTATAACTCAAACTTTTTAAATTGTAGTGTGAACAAATGAACCATAGAAACCATATGCTTATGAATGCTTGGTTTGTATCAATTATTACGCTCTTAGTATTGTCTAATAGCATTCCTGATGCTTTCACTTATGCGCTTATTGTGTTTTATGTTCCCTTTGTTATTCTTGCCTGTTATGTTGTTTCATTCTTTCCTTATGAAATTTGGCTTGGACTAGGATTGATGTGTTTGTTTCTTTGGATGAAAGTTGAAATGGTTCCGTACGCAGTATAAAAAAATTATAAAACGTAGTATTAAAACGTAGTATTAAAACATAGTATTAAAACGTAGTATTAAAACGCAGCATCCAATAAACAAAATGGTGTATTCCAGCGTGCTTTAAGTGCTTCAATTTCTTTTTTTTGAACATCAATGTGGGTCATCATGCTGTCTAAATACATTAAGGCTTCGCGCAATTCGCGTTCAATTATAAACTTAGAGTGTTCTAAGTGTTTGATTTTGCCTTCTGCCTGTAATGCGCGTTGCCAAGCAGCAATTTCAAATGGTTTTTTAATTTTATGCTCTCGGCCATAGGCAGCCGCAAGCAAATTAAGCCCCGTGATTGGGTTTTCATTTTTATAGGCATCTTTATACGTTTTATACGCTTTTTTTTTAATGGTTTCAAACGCTATGCGTCGCTCTCTCTCAATTTCATATTCAACAAAAAGACCCGATTCTACATGTGGGTCTTCCTGTTTGCGATTCAATGCTTTAATAAGTTTATTTAATTTTTTTTTACTTTCATCCCAATTTTTATAAGCTTTAATATAGTCGTGTTTTGCTAGTTCGGAAGCCCGTTTTCGATAAAGTAAATAAGATTCAATGACAAATTGTTTGGCATCCTCAATCGGCATAGTAGTAATCGTATTTTTAGAAACGGGAGCAATCATAAGAGACCATACCTCAGCAGGTAATTGGGACAGCGTAGACGCCTGTAGGTTAGACATACAACTAGTTTATGATTCTAGTGATTTAAACGTCAAAAAAAATCAATTTTCTTTTTTTAAAGTATTTAAGAATATTCAAGAGTATTCAAGATAATTTAAATCATTAGATCATTACAGAGATTACAGAGGTTTCAGGCTTATAATAACAAAGTAACAATACACTTAATACAATAATTAATAACGGCTCAACAATGGTAGTTACAAACATCAATCCTTTATGTAATTTATTCTCATTCAGCATTTTTGGGTAATCAGGATTCTCACATTCGTCCTCGACATCCTCATCCTCGACTTCCTCGTCTTCCTCGTCTTCCTCGTCTTCCTCGTCTTCCTCAACTTTGTCCTCGACTTTGTCCTCAATTTTTCGTTTTTTTTGTGTTTGTAATTTTCGTTTTTGCGTTTGCTCATCGTTATACGCAATTTCTTGAATCACATAGGCAATCATTTCCATAATTTTATAATTTGCTTTTTGAAGTTCTTTAAATTTAGTGGACATTTCTGACTGAATCAGTTCATAGTCTTTTGAATAGAGCGTGAATTTATCCTTGGCAAGTTTAATCTCACGCGTTTGTTTTTCAAGAACAGAATCCATGTACGGCCAAAGAATGGTATGTGCATCATTCGACTTAGCATTAAAATGTTTATCATCTGGATCAATTCCAAGGCTTCGCAGTTCTTCTTTTAAACCTTGAAGTTTGGTTCGCAGAGTTTCTTCTTTCAGTAACAATTCAGTATAATTACTAAAAATACTCGGGCTAATATCTTTACATGTGAGAACAATGGTTTCTAGAACAGACATCTTAACTGAAAAGAAAAATACAAGGAATTCTGTTTCAATTTTATTTTCATTCTATTTTTAAAAAAATTATAGTTTAAAAAAGAAAACTAAGAAAACTAAGAAAACTAAAAAGAAACGATGAACTATGAACTACTAAATAGTATAAAAGTTGAGTAGACTAGCAAAGGATAACCATAAAACAAGTGGTACTAATAAACTAGAAGATTTTTTAGAATAGTTAAAAAATAGTAAGAAGAGAGTAAACAATAATGTAGTAAGAATGTTTAAAAAAGCATACCATTTAGAGTATTTCCATAGGATTGACCATGTAGAGAGAAGCAGTGTTAACAGAGTGTAATAAAACGAAAGGTTAGGTCTTAAATACCACGAATATCCTAGTAATATTAATAAAATAGGCCAAACAATCGCAAATACATAAGGCGGAGGTCGAAACCATACTAGTTGACCGCTTTGTTTAGAAACAGGAAAAACAAAAGCGACAAAAGTAACAGAAACAAAAGGGATAAAAAGATAGATACGTTTGTCCATTTTATAATAGAGTTATATTATTATTATTGTTTAACTTTTTAGGATGTGTGAATTCGCATAAAATATGAGCTAAAACAATCCGCTGACTTAAGTTATTTATAACAATGTGGTTTGGTGTGAAAGCATAGAAACCATAGGTCAACAATCCAGTTGTTAACGCGGCTACGTTTAAGGCAAATACTCGCTTATAGTTCCAACACCTTAAATAATGCAGAGGAGTATGAATCATTGTTAAATACGCAAACATAACATCGAACGAGGTTTTCATTGTTGTTAACTTACCAAGAATCGCACACATGCTATGAACAAAGAAACTGCCATAGATCGTTGAATCTTCCGCAAAATGAATCGTTGAAGCAGCACAAAAAAACATTAAAAGTAGTTTAGGTGGGAAAGGAATCTTATACATAAACAAGTATATTATAGGCCATGAAGGTGTATCTAAATCAGTGATCCCATGAGCAATTACAGCAGCAGTTACAAAAGGTCGTATGGGTCCATTCATCGCAATTTGAAAATTCATAGTATAGTATAGTATAGTATAGTATAATATACTAGTTCTTATTTACTATTTATGTTGGAATATTGATTCAATACTTTATTAAGTTAATAAGTTAATAAAGTAACAATTTAATGAGTTAATGCGAATTAATATGTTTAGTATGTGTAGTATGTGTAATATGGGTTCGAACGCGACAAACACTATAAACACTACAATGTTAACTCACGAAGACAAATTACAAGAGAGTATTGACTCTAATATTAAAAACAATAGTAACAATTGTAATAATAGTAATAATAGTAATAATAGTAATAATAGTAAACAAATAAAAGCCACGCAAATTATACAAAAATATACCAATCAGTATTTTAATAAAAAATTAGGAATGAATTGGAAAGTCATCATAAATTATAAATGGACAAACGAAGAATTGGATTATTATTGCTATCGAAAGAATATTATGGATCCATGGCATGATTATTGTTACCCTTAGTTCTAATTCATAAAAGAAAAAATATGTAAAATAAGATCGTCTGACAAAGACCAGCGATTATCTTTATTATTAAAAAGTAAATGAATTAATTTTTGTCCAACTTTGGAAGTATAAAACAAAAATTTTTTATTATAAAGGGCTTCATCAATAATATTTATAAATAAAAACGCAGGTGTCCATTTATTAGTACATAAAATAGAATTACAACAGATACAATTCATAGGAAGGGTCGGTACAAGTATGTTCGTAATGTTATTTAGTGAAAAATAATGAGCGTTTACAATTGCTTGTTGTGAGAGAAACTTGCGACGATTTATAGTTTCACTACTATTAACACACCATTTCAAATAATTAATTAATTGTGAATCATTTATTAAAACCTCTGGTGGATGAAAGGGATAACCTTCGGTTAGAAGGAGTTGTAAAAAAAGTTTATTATAAAGAATCACCGATACATTGGTATCCACCAATACAAAAGAATATGGAACTTGTAAATCTACTCGATGGTTATAACATTTATTAACTTCATTCATGATTCGTTTTTTAGACATTTATACTTATACTAACAAATTAGTTTAATTTGTTTTACTCTACAAATAATATACATAGTTTATATAAAAGTATGACTTCAACCACTGCTAAGAATGGTAGATTAGGAAATCAAATTATACGAAATCTAGCAGTTTCTTTAATCGCTGAAAAACACAATCTAAAGGTAGAGTATTGTAATAAAGAATTAATTCAAAAATTAGGAATTGAATTATTTAGCGGAACAAATTCTTATACCACAACAAAAGAGTTAACTGATGAGAACTACTTTACAATTTATACTAGCAAGAACTTAAATTATAATTTAAACCCAAACAACCATTATTTTCAGACAAAACAAATAACAACAATGTTGTATACTTACTTACACACTCCCCATATAAAATCAAAAATAATTAATAATAATCCATTTAAAGACCGATATAAAAACAATAATGATTTATTTATTCATATTCGATTAACGGATGCTGAGAAATTTAATCCAGGGATTACTTATTATAGAAATGCAATTAAAAAAATAGGCTTTGATACCTTATATATCGCAACCGATGACAAAAATAATTCTATGATAAAAAAATTATTCGAATTCTATCCATCGTCACGAATTGTTCCCTTTGATGAAATCACTACTTTTAAATTTGCGAGTACTTGTAAACATATCCTATTGTCACACGGATCATTTTCAGCAATCATAGGATATTTATCTTTTTTTTCTGATGTATATTATCCCGAGTATGAAGCAAATAAAATATGGTATGGAGACATGTTTTCTATTGATACTTGGAATAAATTAAGCATTCATTAGTTGGGGAGTACTCTTACTCTTATGTGGTTCAATGAACTGATTTGGTGTATCAAAGTTGATACTAATAATAGTGCGACTAATATAGTCTCTCACAAATTGTGAGGATTTAATAGTAACCAGACCAGTGGACCACCCCGTTTGACTTGCCAAATCATTTACAATTGAATTGGTTCCAAAATAATTATGGGCTAGAATACCAAGATTATAATTGTGACCAATACCAATTACCCAATATCCATTTAAGTTAAACGTAAAATAGTTATCTAGTAAAATTGTATAAAGTTCATCACAGGATTCTTCCTTTGCTTCATAAAGATTGGCTGGAAAGCTCCAAACGCCATGTGAAATAATTGGATGCCATGGAGTAATTTTAAGACCTTTATTGGTTGTCACCATACTAACACGTCCATTTGTAATCATTTTAAGAATACATACAATTTTGGCTTCTTTAAGGCCAGAGTTCATTCTATAAGGATCGGCAAGAGACAATACTTTGTCTCCTTTCAGTAAGTCTTTTACAAGCTTAAACCCTCCATTCGAGAGCAATATTTTAGAATCACCAGTAAAGCATCCGCCATTTGGATCATTATAGACAGACATATCAATAACGCGACCCAGGGATCGTGGGGCTGGGGCAGCGCCTAACGACCGATAGTTGGGTTGTTCCGTTGGCTTATAAACAATGGATGGAGTTGGGGGTGGAATTGAGTCAAAGATATCACTTGCTTTATTCACAATTTCATTAAAACATTGCCCGCCAAAGTCGCACGCAACATCTTTAAAGTTTGGCTTCATTTGCTGATTAAGAGACCGAGTAAATTGGTCTAAATAATAGACTCCCCATTTTCTATAGTAACTATCATTTTCAATACACAATTTAACTTGACCAGTCGTATTCGCATCACCAAATATGGTCGTCATTAATTTAGTAATATTGTCATTACTGCCATTCCTGTTATTTGTCGTCAGAGTTTTTTCAAGTGTTTTTAATAATAAGAACGCATTTGCGGAATCATTCAAATATTTTTGCTTAATAATGGTACGAAGGGTTTTAATTGTTAAGAATCGCATTTCGTGATACGTAAAATTGTTATTTGCTGACATAGTAGACGAGTCTTCCGCAAGGGTAATTAGACGATACTCTTCGCTCTTATAAGAGTTATCTCCAATTTTATAGGTATAAAAGAAGTAGCAATTCTCAACATGCTCCTCTGGTAAATTAATAAGAATGTCACGGGATTGCTGATATTGAAGCGTTCCAATGTCATAGGTGGTAGTCTTAGTCGCAGCATCATAATTTTCTTCAAAATCGCCAGCAATTGTAATTTTGGAGTGATCGCTTTGTTTAATGTGAAGTTGTAAATTAACAACGATGGTTGTTAGGATTGTAGCAATAAAATTACAACTT
>Ga0214923_10009142_pt1 | contig 10357 bp, 9 predicted proteins | sample LL1510_MetaG_FD_177993 | JGI IMG/M metagenome (GOLD analysis project Ga0214923, IMG submission 177993) | Freshwater microbial communities from Lake Lanier, Atlanta, Georgia, United States - LL-1510 | ecosystem: Environmental > Aquatic > Freshwater > Lake | place: USA: Georgia | collected 2015-10-15
GTGGATCCGGTGGGTGGAACCAGGACTTGGACATCGCGCGAGAGCTGGTGGTGGCGGGCCCAGTACAAACGTCCCAGGGGATGGGGGCCGGCGGGGGAAAGAAGGTGGTAGGGGCCAAAGTGGCGTCCGGAAAAGTCCTCCATCAACTCGGCCAGTACGAGAGGTAAATGGTCGTCGGGCTGGAGCAAGGAGATGGGGTAGGCAGGGGGCAGGGATTGGGATAGATCGTAGCGGCTGAGAATTCCAAACGGAACCGAAGGGTATTGTTCCGCCAACAAGAGCACGGAACCGCTGCGATCCTCGCCGGACCAAATCAGGTCGGTCAGCAGGGCGGAGGCATGAAATCCATCCGCCAGAGTCGATTGGAGAGATTCGAAGCTTGTGATGGGGTGAATCGTGGTCCCGGGAAAAAAATCCAGAATCAGGGAGGAAAAATCAGCCAGCGAAGAGGAATCTTCCTGAGCCAGAAGAATCGTGGGCACGGATCAGATTGTGCTCAAGAAGACGATGGGACGGAAGGGGGCATTTTCCCGAGCCAAGTTGAAGTTTAAGATAAGGTGGAAGAACGAGGATGAGTCGCATAGGCCAACCGGTGGATGGCGTAGGCGGCGCCGAAGCCATTGTCGATATTGACCACCGTGATCCCCGGGGCACAGGAGTTAAGCATCCCCAAAAAGGCGGTCAGACCCTGGAGGTGGGCCCCGTACCCGACCGAAGTGGGAACAGCCACGAGGGGGAGACCGACCAAACCACCCAGCACGGTCGGAAGGGCGGCTTCCATGCCGGCGACCACGATGAGGGCATCCTGGGAGCGTAGGGCGGGGAGATGGCGGAGTGTCCGATGTAGGCCGGCCACCCCAATGTCGTAAAAGCGGGTTGGCCGATGCCCCAAAAACTCCAGGGTGGCAAAGGATTCCTCGGCCACGGGATGGTCGGAGGTTCCGGCCGCACAGACGGCGACCCGAAAGGAGCGGGTTCTTCGAGCGGGCGGGGATTTCTTGGGTTGCAAACTCAAGGTTCGGGAGACGGGATGATATTTTCCTTTGGAAAAAATGTTTTGGAGCTCTCGGCCTTTCTTTTCATCCAGCCGCGTGATCAGCACGGGCTGATTTTGGGCCAGCATGCGTCGGGAGATGGTTTGGATTTGGGAAACCGTCTTGCCGGCTCCATAAATGATTTCCGGAGCACCCAGCCGGTTCATACGATCCAGATCCACCTCGGCGAAGGCCCGGGGCAGGTCGGTTCGGCGGCGGCGAAGCTTCGCCATGGTGGATTTAGGCAAGGGCGGATTGCAATCGGGGGAGAAGTTCGGCCATGGAGAGGCGTTCCTGCTTCATGGAATCTCGATGGCGAAGGGTGACGGTGTCTTTTTGGCCGACGAGCGGACCCTCCTTGGCGCCTTCCAAGGTTTCGAAATCCACCGTGATCCCGAAGGGGGTGCCGATCTCGTCCTGCCGGCGGTAGCGGCGACCGATGGCGCCGGACTCATCGTAAAAGACGGGGAAATGACGACGCAGAGTGGCCGCGAGGGATTTCGCCTTTTCCACCAGTTCCGGTTTGTTTTTTAACAGGGGGAAAACCCCGGCCTTGATCGGAGCCATCTGGGGGTGGAACCGAAGGACAACGCGGGTTTCCTTGGCACCTTTTTCATCGGTAACCTCTTCCTCATTGTAGGCCTCACAGATCAGGGCAAGGGTGGTGCGGTCGACCCCGGCGCTGGGCTCAACCACGTGGGGGATGAATTTCTCTCTGGTCTCCTCGTCAAAATATTCCAACGGCTTGCCGCTGGATTCCTGATGTTGTTTTAAATCGTAGTCGGTGCGGTAGGCGATGCCCTCGAGTTCCTCGGTGCCAAAGGGGAATTCATAGAGAAGGTCGTAGGTGCCTTGGGAGTAGAAGGCGCGGTCCTGGTCCGGGACGTCATAGACCGTGATTTTATTCCGGGGGATCCCGATGGATTCGTACCAGGCCAACCGGTCGGCCAGCCATTGTTCGAGCCATTTTTTCCCCTCTGCGGGACGGACAAAAAACTCGACCTCCATCTGTTCAAATTCACGGGAGCGGAAGGTGAAGTTGCGGGGGTTGATCTCGTTGCGAAACGCCTTGCCGATCTGGGCAATGCCGAAGGGAAGTTTTTTGCGGGAAACCTCGAGGATGTTTTTGAACTGAACGAACATCGCTTGGGCCGTTTCGGGGCGGAGATAGGTGAGGTTGCGGTCGTCCTCCACCGGTCCGACATAGGTTTTGAACATCAGGTTAAACTGGCGGGGTTCGGTCAGCTCCCCGCCGCAGGCGTTGACCATTTTGCTGGGTTTTTGCGGGCAAGGAGTGGTGGCGACCTGGTCCGCCCGGAAGCGACCCTTGCAGGTTTTGCAGTCGATCATGGGGTCGGTGAAGGTGGCTTCGTGGCCGCTGGCCTTCCAGACCGATCGGCTCATGAGAATCGCCCCGTCCATGCCCACGATATCATCACGGACCTGGGTCATGGTCCGCCACCAGTGGTCCTTAAGGTTGCGTTTCAGTTCAGCTCCCAAGGGACCGTAGTCCCACGCCCCGTTGAGACCCCCGTAAATCTCCGAAGATTGAAAAATAAAACCACGGCGCTTGCAAAGCGCGACGATCTTTTCCATGCGGTTATCAGCCATAAAAGGATTTTGTGATTCTAGAAAGAGAGTTGTTAGCGATGATTGGCACGGATGAACACCCCAATATTCGGCAGCCTGCGCAAGGCGGTTCGACTCCGGCCTCCCACCACGGGATCGGCGCGACGTTGGCTGCAACGGATGGGGGGCATGGTTTTATTTTTTTTTATGGTCTCTTTGTTGGTGGGTCGGGTGGTGGGTGTGCCGCAGGCGTGGAAGGACCGGTTGGTCCGGGAACTGGCGTCGCGGGGTCTGGAGGTGGATGCGCGGAAAATTACCCTGGATCCCCTGGGCGGGCTGGTGGCGAGAGATCTGGTGGTGTATCGGGACGCCGGAAGGAAAGAGGAGCGGCTGAGGGTCGGGCGGGTGGAGCTTTCCCTGAACTGGCTGGCGTGGAAAAAAGGGGAGCCCTTTTTGTCCGGTGCCCGTTTGCGGGATGCCCACATCGATTGGCCCTTGGGGGATGGGGTGGAGGCTCAGGCCCGGAGGGTGGAGGCGGTGATTGAATTTCGTCCCGGGGAGATCCGATTCCAAAGGCTGCGGGGCCAGGTGCTCGGCTTTGATTTGGATTTGCAGGGCCGGGTCGGAACAGAGCAGGGAAGAATGGCCGCCCCGCAAGTATTGCCGATGGCTGCCACGTGGAGGAGTCTGGACAAAGTGCTTAAGGACTTGGGCGGACCTGCCCCCAAAATCCAGTCTGAATTCAGCGTGGAAATCGGCCGACCGGATTTGAACAGGGCCGAAATTCTCATGACCGGCAGTCGGGCCGTATGGAGAGGTGTCCCTTTGAAGTTGCTGGAATTGCGGGCAACGCTGGCCGAAGGAGCGGTCAGGCTGGAGAAATTTCACTTAGGTCTGGAGCGGGGTTCGGTCGAGTTGGCGGGCTGGGCCGACTTGGTTGGGGGAAGGGCGGCGGTAGAATATTCCTCGGATGCCGATCTTTCCCTTTTTGCGCCGGCCGCCGGAGGCATGGAAATGGCCCTGCGCGAGTTGCGCTGCCAGAACCCTCCCCAGATCACGGGCACGATCGAGATGGACTGGCTTCGATCTCCTGGTTTTCTTTGGCAGAGCCGTTTGGAGATCGGGGAGTTCCGGCTCGGGCTGGTGCCTTATCGGTCTTTTGTCTTTCCTTGGGTGTCCGACGGTAAAAGGTGGATGACCCAGGGAGTGAGATTGGAGGCCATCGCGGGTGGGACGGTGGAGGGGCAATTGACCTTTGACGGCAAGGCGGAACTCAAGGGGAATTTGAAAAGCAATCTGGACCCGAAGGGATTGGCCCCTTTGTTCGGTCCGGGGGCAGAACCCTTCTGGAGAAGCATTCATTTCCACGAGGCGCCAAAAATCGATGTTCGGGTGACCGGGGCGGGCCTAGCCCCTGATCTGATCCGACTGGACGGGAAAGCGGAAGCGGGTTCTTTCCGTTACAAGGGGGTGGAGATATCCGGCCTGACGGGGGATTTTGCCTTTGCCACGGGAAAGTTGAAGGTCGATCACCTGCAGGTTCATTCCGGCGGCGGAACGGGCACGGGAGAGTTGACCTACATTCTAAACCCCAACATGGTGGATTTTCAGGAGGTGCAGTCGACCCTTCCGGTGCGGGAGTTCTCCCCGGTCTTTGGCGAAAAATTCAGGAAAACCATGGAACCTTACGATTTCGTGGACCGGCCAGTCGTGACCCTAAACGGAACAGTGGACCTTGAGGCAAAGGGGAGATCCCAGATGAAAGCAACGGTGAAAACCAAGGAGGGGCTGAATTACAAGGTAGCCGGCAAGTCCCTCCGTTTCCACAACGTGGACGTGCAGGTGGAATTGGACGGGCGAAAAGTGACGGTCAAAACCGCTCCGCACGCCCCGGGAACCGTGATGGGGGGAAAGGTGAAGGTGGACGTGGTGGTGAACGGAGGAACCAAAACCCAAACGACCCACATCGAGCTGTTGGATGTGGATTTTGAGCCCTTGGTGCAGACTTATTTTTCCAATTCCGGCTACACCGGGAGACTGGATGGGACGATTGCCTTGGAGGGGGTATCCCGTGAATGGAAAAAATGGACGGGCAAGGGAAAGTTGGAGGTTCGGGACGGTTCCTTTCCCGGTTTGGGGGCTTTTGAAAAAGCGATGAATGCGCCGGCAGAGTGGGTGGGGCTGACCGATCAGAACGCGGAAATGGATTTCGAGCTGGGGGAAGGAAAACTCCTGGTCAGTCGCCTCGATATCGAGTCGGCCTTGGTGATCACGACCGGTCACGGAACGTACGATATCGTCAACGACCAGCTGGAAAACTTCCTCATGCGACAAAACCTGCGGGGCCCGGCCGGGGTCCCCTTCTTTCTGGTGAGCCAGATGTTCCAGTATGAGGGGAACGGCTCGCTAAAAAATCCGGTCTGGAAGCCGCGTAATTTCGACGATGAAAAAAAGTAAGTCCACGGGTCACGGTGGCAGCCGTTGCGGGCTGCACACCTCGACGGCGGGCGGGCTAGGAGAAATGTTGGAGCGGGCCAAGACCTTGGAGGAAGACGCGGCCCAGATCTTTGTGAAATCGAACCGTCAATGGCGGATGGGCAAACTGGCGGAGGAGGAGAAAGAGAGGTTTGTCGCAGGAAAACGGTCGATGGATCTCTGGGTCTGCGCCCATGCCGGGTACTTGGTGAACCCGGCGGGGCAGGCAGCCATCCGGAAAAAATCGATCACCTCCCTGGCGGAGGAGATCCGCAGAGCGGAGGAGTTGGAGTTAGAGACCATCGTGGTGCATTGCGGCAGCCGGGGCGAGGCGTCGTCCCGGCAGGCCGTGGCGAGGGCGAGGGAGGGCTTTCTGGAGGCCCTGGAGCGATCCGGAACCACCCGGATCCGCTTGGCGCTGGAAAATTCGGCCGGTCAGGGAAGCTGCCTGGCGAGCGGGATCCAGGAGTGGGGGGAGATGGTGCACGGGTTGCCGGTCAAAAGAAGAGCAGCTTGTTTGGACACGGCTCATGCCTTTGCCGCCGGATTCGATTTGCGGACGGAGGGGGGAAGGGAGGATTTGTTGGTGGCCTGCTTCCGATGGGTGGGAATGGATCATCTGGCGGTGTTGCATGCCAATGACTCCAAAACGGAGTGCGGATCCCGGGTGGACCGGCATGAACATCTCGGGCATGGAAAAATCGGGAGCCGGGGTTTGCGGGCCTTCTTGTCGGATGAGCGACTCCGGGGGATCCCCCGGATCGGGGAACTCCCCCCGGGGGAGATAGAGGATCGGGCCAATCTGGCGTTTTTGCGGAGTTGCGGTGTCGCGAGTTAAGTTTGTTCAAACCTTGAGGAAAATGCTAAAACCCCAAGCATGAAGGCATCGGATCTCCGGGGGATTTTGACCTACATCCCCAGTTTCCGGGACAAGCTCTTCGTGCTCAGCGTGGACAGTGCCGTGCTGGAGGACGAACGGGCGGCGAGTCTCTTTTTGGATATTTCGGTTTTGCGCAGCCTCAACATCCGGGTGGTCTTGGTGCACGGGGCCAGCGCCCGGATCAAGAAGATGGCCTCGGAGATGAAAATGAAGCCGTCCAATCTGGACGGGTTGGGCGTGACGGACGAGGCCACCCTGAAGGTTTCCGAGCGGGCGGCCAATTCCTACAGCCACGATATCCTGCAGAGTTTGGCCGATGCCGATCTGCGGGGAGCCGTGACCAACGCGATCATCGCCCATCCGGCAGGGATCCTAGGGGGAGTGGACCAGCAATGGACGGGGCGGGTTGAAAGGGTGGATACCCGGTTTTTGGAGGCCCTGTTGGAAAATGGAATTATTCCGGTGATTCCCCCAATGGGGGTGGACGGCGATGGTCGGACCTACCGGGTGAATTCCGACGGGGTGGCGTTGGAGGTGGCCGAGGCTCTGAAAGCGGAGAAGCTGATTTTCCTGACGGGGGGCGGGGAGTTGCCGATGAATGGCAAGAAGCCGGCTCAGCTTTCGGTGGAGGAGGCGGCGGAGTGGCTGAAGAAAAAGAAGGGGGATTTGAGCGGGGAAATGGCCTCCAAGCTGGAGCATGGTTTGCGGGCCTGCCGGGAGGGGGTGAGCCGGGCGCATATTTTAAACGGGCTGGAGGACGATGCCTTGCTCGAGGAGCTCTTTTCCAGCGAGGGTGTGGGCACGATGATTTACGCCGACGAGTACACGGAGATCCGGAAGGCGTTGAAAAAGGATGTCCGGTCGATCATGCGGCTGATCGGCAATTCCGTGGCCTCCGAGGAGTTGGTCCGGCGGACCCGGGGAGAGGTGGCGGCGGCCATCGGGGACTACAGCGTGTTTGAGATCGACGGGAACATGGTCGGTTGTGTGGCGGTGCACGGGCTGGAGGGAAAAACGGCGGAAATGGGATGTCTCTTCGTGGCTTCGGGGCACGAAAATGCCGGGATCGGCCGGAAGCTGATGCTGTATGCGGAGAACCGGGCAAAGGAGATGGGCATGAAGCGATTGCTCGCCCTTTCGACCCAAGCGTTCAATTACCTTCAGAGCAAAGGCGGTTTTAACGAGGGAACGGTCGACATGTTGCCCGCCGCCCGGAAAACCGCGTATGAGGCCAGCGGGCGGAACTCAAAAATTCTCTACAAAGACCTGACTTAATCCGCCGGTGGACGAAAGAAGGCCAAGAGAGTGATTCCGGTCACCAAGAGGGTCATGCCGATCATCTGGGGGAGGGAAAGGCGGCGAATTTCCTGACGCAGAACCAAGCCGACCAAGATCGGGCCGACGACAATCAATGTGTTGGTGAGGCTGGACGCCAGAGCCAGCCCGAAGTGCCGGCCGACATACCCAAAGGAGAGAAAGACCAAGGGCGAGAGAAGAATGGTTCCGAGAAGGATGGCGGGATCTTTTTTCTCCCACCAAAGTGTGCCCAGGGTGTCCGTCAAGGTGCTGAGCACGGCACAAAGCACCACGGCCGCCCAAGGGGTGAGGAGAAGATTTTTCATCCCGGGGGCCAACCGAGATGGCGGCCTCCGAGCAGATGCAGATGCAGATGAGGGACGGTTTCCCCCCCGTCGGGACCATTATTGATGACCAACCGATAACCGGTTTTTTCGAGCTGGAGTTGGCGGCTGACGCGTTGCGCCGCGGCGAAGAGTTGGCTGAAAACGGCATGATCCTCCGCGGGCACGGCCGCGTGGCGGGCATGGTGGTTTTTGGGAATCAGGAGAATATGAACCGGGGCCTGCGGGGCGATGTCCCGGAAGGCCAGGATGTGTTCGTCCTCGTAGACGATGTCAGCGGGCACCTCGCGATCAATGATGCGCTCGAAAATCGTCTTGGCCATGGGGCCGACTACCAGATGGTCAGTTCGAGGAGGGAGGGGCTGAGGGTCTGGGCGCGGGCGCGGATAAAATGCACGATCTCATCGTTGAGCCTCTGGCAGGAGGCGCGCCAGGAGGCAGAACCGGTCAGGGACAGAACGCAGGAGCGGAGACCTTCCAAACGGAGCACGGAGGCGAGCGTGGAGACTTTTTCGTCCACGAGAGAGGACAAGCGGTGATAAAACAGGATTTCCAACGGAGCCTCGCGGGCGAGGGCCGCCAGGTTGATGGAGGGCGAGGAGGTAGCCAATTCAAAATGGCGGGCGATGGCCGGACATCCGATCCCTTCCAAGGAACGGCGAAGAATCAGTTCCAAGGTGTCCCGCTCGATCTGCGGCCGGGCAAAGTCGTGGCGCAGATAGTAGAGGACGGCTTGGGCAACATCCGGGGCAAGGGGCCACTGCTGGTGACCGGCGCGTGTGGCGGCTTTTTCGAGGGAGATGATCAGCCACGACTCGTTAAGACGGGTCGGCGAAGCTCCCGGGATGGAAACCAGGGGGAGCGGGGTATCGCTTTTGGACTTATCGGGCACTGAGGCTTTTGACTTCGCTGACAAAATCCTTCACATCCCGGAACTGGCGGTAAACCGAGGCAAAGCGAACGTAGGCAACTTCATCCATCTTTTTGAGGGCGTCCATGATCTTTTCGCCGATGGCGGTGGTCGGAATTTCCCGGCCGTATTTCTGCTCCAACTCTTCCATGATCTTGTCGACGGACTTTTCGATGAGTTCCGGACTGACGGGGCGCTTTTCGCAGGCTTTCTGGAAACCGAGGACCAGTTTGCGGCGGTCGAAGGGTTCATAACGGCCATCCCGTTTCACGGCCCGAAGGTCCTCGCGTTCAATCTCTTCGTAAGTGGTAAATCGATAGTTGCAGGAGAGGCACTCGCGGCGACGGCGAACCACGGCACCGTCTTTCCAAGGCCTGGAATCGATTACTTTATCTTCTTCAGTATTGCATTTTGGGCATTTCATACAACTCCTTGTGTTGCGCTGAAACTACAAGTAGGCGGTGTAGGGTCAATTAAATTTTTAATATAAAAACTTGTTTTACAGTATAAACCCTAAAGAAATGGCATTTTATTGAATAGTTTAATTTTGTCACAAAATAGGTAGAGCTTTTTGTGTTAGCCTGTAAGGTGATAATATTAATGAAAGTGACTCCCAAAGTGTTTGGGCGGGAATCATTTTCGTTGTTTTTATCGGCCATTCAAAGCGTGATTCTGCTGGGTTTGGTTTGGCCTCAAGGGAGTTGGGCGGGGAATGTCTATGTCAGTCGCTTTTGGCATAACCACCAACCGATCTATTGGCCGGAGTGGAATTCGAATCCGCAACCCGAGAGAATTCAGTTTGCCCAAGACTCCATCAATCTCAAATCCGGACAGGTTTACGATTCGGGGGCAGCGCATCCGGAAAATGATCTCAACGCTATTTTTAGCGTGGGGGACCGGATCAATGCCTATCAAGCCGGTCCCCGCAACTCGCTGGCCAACGTAACCAGCGGTGGTTATGCCATGAGTTACTCCGGTTCCCTGATCAACAATGTGGCCAGTTTGGGTGCGGCCAATTCGCTCGGTTATGGAAGCGGTTGGTGGAATGGCAACCGCGAAGCCCGCAACTGGACCACCTCTGCGGGCAGCAGAAAACTGGATTTGGTCGGGTTCACCTACCATCACTCCCTGGGAGCTGTTCTGCCGAAAGAGGTTTTTCGGAAGGAAATTCAAATTTTCAAAGAAGCTTACTACAAGGCTTGGAATACGGGGACCGTGACCAACCATTCCAAGGGATTTTTCCCGACGGAGATGGCATTTTCCCAGACGATGATCGATGTTTTGGCGGACGAAGGATACCAGTGGGCGATCGTGGCCAGCCATCACCTGAGTCGCACCTTGCCATCGTACATGGGGGATCCGAGCTACACCGCGCCCGAGGCCAACAGTTGGAAGATTTATTCCAGCCCGCCCAATGCGGCCGACCAACTGGGTAGCGCGAGCGGAGGGGCCTGGTGGTTCGGTACGGGTAACGTGGGAGAGACCGCCAGGAATTACTCCCCCTACGCCTACCAGTTGCACAAGAGCCAGCATGTGAATCCGGAAACCGGAGCGGTCAAAAGCATCCTCCTCGTTCCCTCGGACGACATTCAAAGTTACAAAGCCGGGTATTCCGGCTGGCAAAAGGGATTGATCGACGGAAACATCGCTCCTTACGCCAATGATTCCGCCCGGCCCTGTCTGGTGATGCCGGCGACCGACGGGGATAACGCCTGGGGAGGCGGATCCTCGTCCTGGGATGGCGATGCGCCCGGCCTGATGAACAACGGAACCTATCCCGGTGTGGCGATCCAAGATTTCGTCAACCAGTACGGGGGGGCGGCCGACACGGTTCATATCGAGGACGGCG
>Ga0214923_10009144_pt1 | contig 10356 bp, 12 predicted proteins | sample LL1510_MetaG_FD_177993 | JGI IMG/M metagenome (GOLD analysis project Ga0214923, IMG submission 177993) | Freshwater microbial communities from Lake Lanier, Atlanta, Georgia, United States - LL-1510 | ecosystem: Environmental > Aquatic > Freshwater > Lake | place: USA: Georgia | collected...
AAATGGTATAATCTAACTCTGAACAACTAGATTTCAAACTATTCATTGTTATAATAATATATAATTAATCTTTATATTGTTTCGACTTATTGTGTCATTTTAAATAGTCCTCGCTTTAATATTTCACGGGAAAAAAGATGTTATAACTGATCCAGAAATAACAAAAAATTTATTTGAAAATTTAAATTCAGAAAATAAAAAATTATATTTAATAGACGACGGATATCATGTATTATTAGTCGATAATTATAAATATTGCTTATTACCAACGTATATAATGAATAAAATATTAAAATGGATACAAAAATATGTATTTATTAAAAAAATAATAGACATATTAAGTAATATAAAAATATAACTAGGTATTATTTTTTTGTTTCTCATTTTTATTATTTTTTAAATGAGTGTATTCAATAATATATAAAATACTACATATAATAATAGTCCATATTATACTATCAGTAATATTATCTATAATTTGGAAAAATAAAATAAATGTAATTAAAGTTCTTAATATATGAGAACTAAATATATCTGTTAATAAATCATTCATACCTGGTATATTTGAATATCCATTTGCTAATATTATAAGTAATATTACTGATAATACATTTTTTCTAAATAATACTTCGAATATATTTTTAATAGGTGGTGTAAAAATATCACGTTCGTTTGATTCCATTATATTATACTATTTTTTATTTATATAAAAATTGAAATATTTATAACATAATTTATGTTATGAATATAATATGTCATTCACAATCATTCATAATAATGAACCTTATACTGGTGACCTACCAAAAGAATACTTTCCTTTTAAATATCCATTGGATAATTTTCAATTGAAAGCTAGTAAAGCTATTCAAAATAATGAAAATGTTCTAATTACAGCTCATACTGGCAGTGGTAAAACAGCTGTTGCATTAATTGCTATTGCAAAAACTCTTACAGAAAAAAAGCAAGTTATTTATACTTCGCCGATTAAAACTCTTTCAAATCAAAAGAATAAAGAATTCTCTGAATCATTTCCAGATGTTGGGATTTTAACTGGTGATGTTAAAATTAATCCAACAGCTCAATGTCTAATTATGACCGCTGAAATTCTTAGAAATTCACTTTTACGTAAACAAAACGAGGCTGTTTATGATTGGAGCTTTAATCCAGAAAATGTTGGCTGTGTAATTTTAGATGAAGTCCATTTTATCAATAATAAAGAACGTGGGACTGTATGGGAAGAAATTATTAAAAATCTTTCTCCTAAAATTCAACTTGTTATGCTTTCTGCAACTATATCAGGTGCTAAAGAAATGGCTGACTGGATTGGTGAACTCAAAAAAGTTAATTGTCATTTGATTTCAACAGAGAAACGACCTGTCCCTCTAACCCACTATGTTTATTGGGACAATACTATTCACGAAGTCAAGTCAAAAGATGAAACATGGGTTCGAGATGCTTGGAAAAATATTAAAAAAGATATAGATAAATATTATTTGAAAAATAAATTTACAAATCATATATTCCATAAATGTTTAGATCATCTTAAAACAAAGAGTCTGTTACCAGCAACTGTTTTCTTACTAAATAGGGAAGCAGTTGAAAATGAAGCGAAACACTTGATGACTTTTCAAGAAGATTATATGGAATTAGATAGAATTAAAACTCTATGGAATAAACATTTACTAAAATATCGCGATATTTACGAACATACACCTCAATGGGCTTATGTATATGACTTGATTTGTAAAGGTATTGGTATTCATCATTCTGGTATGATTCCTGTTTTAAAAGAGATTGTAGAAATCCTATATAACGAAGGTCTTCTAAAAGTACTATTAGCAACTGAAACATTTGCTTTGGGTGTTAACTCACCCACGAAAACAGTTGTCTTTTCTAACTTGACAAAATTTGATGGTACTGGTCGAAGACTACTACGTCCCGAAGAATATGGTCAAATGTCTGGTCGTGCAGGGCGACGCGGTCTAGATGATTTTGGATGTGTTGTTATTCTTCCCTTTTTACATTTCATTGATGAATCTGAAGCAATGAAAATTATGTGTGCTTCACCACAAAAAATAAGTAGTAAATTATCTCTAGATTATTCCTTAATTTTAAAGCTACTAAATTATAAAATAGATACAAATAATACTGATGACCCAATTGAATATCTTCTTGATAAATTAGGAAATACACTATTTAACAAACAAGATAAATATATATCTTTAGGTGTAAAACAAGAAAAGAAAATAGTAGAAGAAAAACTAGAAAAATTAAAACCATTTATAACAGAAGAAGTAAATAATAATAAAGAAAAATATTTACAACTTGTTGATATTACAGAAAAACTAAAACCAAATGGATTTTTTAGATTAGAATCAAAAGTAGAAAAGAAGCTATTGAAAGAAAAGAAAGAACTTGAAACAACACTTCCTAAACAATCATTAAAAATGTTAGAATCTGTCACAACTTATGAAAAAGAAATTAAAAAATTAGATGACTTAATCAATTTCAATGAAAATAAATTAAAAATTCATATTGAAGATATGTTAATGTATCTACAAGATAATAATATGATAGACAAATCTGCATTACTTACTATTAAAGGTAGAGTTGTTTCAGAAATTAACGAATGCAATCCATTGTTAATGTCAAAATTAATTGATTCTGGGTTATTAGATGAATTAGATTTTAATCAAATAGTTTCTATTCTTTCAATCTTTGTAGCAGATAGAGAAAAAGAAGATTTGTATATTAGTGATTTAGATATTACAGAACAAGAACAAAAAATTCTAAAGAATCTAGAAAAATGGTCAAATGAACTTCAAAACGATGAAGTAAAATTATTAAATACTATTCCTTATGGTTTCAACAGTGATTGGAATATGTCATTAAGTATGTATATTACAACTAAAGAATGGACTTCTGGAAAATCTTGGTTAGAAATTATGCATACATATAATAATTTTGAAGGGAATTTTATCAAAAATATTTTACGTTTGACTAACTTAATTAGAAATATTTTAAGTATTGCAAAAATATTAAATAATGTAAAATTAATTAATAAATTAGATGGATTTCAAGAAAAATTAATTAGAGGTATTGTGATTACTGATTCTTTATATATTTAGACTGCTGAACGTTTCAAACTGACACATTCAATTGATTGAAGGAATCGTCATCTTTAATATATCTCATTTTCATACACGAATATATATCCTGGCATGATGTATTATATTTTATACAAATTCCTTGTGGAATTTCATAATAATGAAATCCATTTTGAAAATGACATTCAGATGCAACATAGTCACGATCCCATACAATTCGAGAGGTTCCAATTTCTTTTAAAAAATCATTTCTAGTCTTATATGTATCATATGGAATACCTTTTCTAATTCTTGTTTCTATAAATTCTTCAAATAGTATATTATCAATGTATGCACATAATCTCATTAAAATAATATCTAGTATATTCTTTAGACCATTTAAGATTTAAAATGCCGATTTTACTCAACAAAAAAATATTCAAGGTTTGCCCGTTGCAGAGCATGTAAATTATGATTTTGTTAAGGCGACAACCCAACTGATTTATTGACTTTCTTTTGACCTCCTCTGTTCCTCTCTTCATTTAGTTTCTTCTTTTGACCTCGTCGTTTGACCTATTCTTATAGTCTCTTCATTTATGTTGTACTCTTCTTGTATTAAATTTGTTATATTTTTAGGTAATTTACCAAATGCAGATAATAAAAATCCAGATATATATGATAACGTATTACTAACTAAAGTGTAATCTAGATTTATAATTTTTTTAAGAACCGTTCTAACATCTTCTGCTATAGTAGGACTTAAATAAGTTAGAGCTAATAATAAAATAACAATATATAAAGCAGATTTACCGATATCCCATAGAATATTCCATAATTGACTTGATATAAGTATTAATATTACAATTATTAATAAAGATTTTTTATCCATTAATTTAATATATAAAAAATATTCTAGTATAACTATATATGGCTGATGTTAACTACTATAAAAAATATTTAAAATATAAAGCTAAATATTTTAATTTAAAAAATATGTCAACAATACAAAGTGGAGGAGCTAACAAAACAGAAATTTATTTATTTAAAGCTGATTGGTGTGGACATTGTAAAGCATTTAAACCAGTATGGGAAAAATTACAAAAAGATTTGTCTTCAAAATATACTTTTATTACAGTAGATGCAGATAAAGATGAAGACATAATTAAAAAATGGAAAATTCAAGGCTTCCCTACAATAATTAAAAAAGTAGGTGATAAAGCAACAGAATACGTCGGACAAAGAGATGAAGAAAGTGTTAAACAATTTATTGAAGATATTACTAATTAATTTGAAAAAATTTCAATATAATTGTCAGAATCAGATAATTCAATAAAATGTTTTACATTTAATTTAACTATATTGTTATCTATATTATTACCTCCTTTTTGTATTTTTTTAGTACTACCTAATAAAGTTAAATTTTTAATTTTATTATAGATATCATCATTTTCTATATTTTCTTTTAAATTATTAATTGATTCAATCTCTGATAACATTTTATTATTAGCTTCTTTAATATCAATAATTTTAATATTTTTAAAATCTAATTTATTTTTAAATTCCTTAACTTTTTTATTTTTTACTGTTTCAATATCTTTTAATATTTTTCTTTTATCTTTTATTTTCCAATTGTTTCTATCTTTTTTTAATAATGATATTTCATTTATAGATGATAATTCTAATATATTTTTACAAGTATTATCAGAGTTTATATTATTAATTATTGGTTTATCGACATCTTTATAAATATCAATAATTTTAATGTTAAATTTATTATTACTCATTTATTAACACTAAGAAAAATTTTATAAATTAATAATAATTTATACGTTTATTATTAAAAGTGAATTTCTTTAATATTTTCTAAAATATCTGGATATTGTTTATATAAAAAATTTCTAAACAAAATTCCAGATTTCTGTTTGCCATAATTTTTTTCCCACCATTTTTTTGGTGATATTTTATTATATTTTTCTAATAATTTTTTAAGATGATATCTTATATCATTTTGGTCAGTAAATATCTCACCTGTTTCATAATTTATATATTTTGACCCACATACAATTCCTCTATTCATAAGTACTGGTATATCTTTGATAATTGCTTCAGATACAACTCTTGGTGATGCATCATAAATATTAGGAATAAATAAAAATTTTGATTCTCTTAATTTTTGTTGAAATTCATGATAAGGTAACATATCCATAATTGTAACACTATCACCATATTTTTGTTCCAATCCACAATTCAGTCTCCCCATAATTAATATTTTTAATTTAAACTCATAAATCATAATTGGTAAACATTGTAAAAATAAATTATAATTACGATTAATGGCATTCCATCCATCTAAAGAACATTTGTCATCATCTTTTAAACAACAATAAATAAAATCATATTTTTTTTCAGTAATAGGTACTTCTTCAATATCATAAAAGTCAGATTCACTAATTTCTATTAAATTATTATAATTTGTAAAACCATATTCTTCTGGATTTTTAAAACAACATAACCAATTCTTAATTTTAGATGTATATTCAAATGTGTCATTCATAGTTACACTATCTCCACTATTATCTGAAATAATTTTTGGAAATGTTTTATAACTAGTTATCCCTATAATTTTAATTCCGTTCTTAGTGTAATCTGTAAATCTTTGTTTATCAAACTCTGTTCTAAAAAAAGCAGTTAAAGCAACAATTGGTAATAATTTATTGTTTTCATCGTATAATAAACGATATGGAAATAGTAAATTTTTTTCTTTATGTTCTAATAATGTATGAAAATAAGGATGTTCATGAATAATAAGATTAGTAAATGATTCTTTTGTTGATAAGTTTAATAATAATAATAAAATAATAACTAATAATATAGTTGTATCATTTATATTTGAAATAACACTTTTCATAATATAATATATATACATATATATTATATTTTCATAAGTAAAATATTTTATTTTTTATTACTTGTAATAATACCTAAATTTTGTAAACCTGACATAATATTATTATATTTATCTTTTTGTTGACTTTGTTCTTGATTTGTTTTTTTAACAAATGATTCAGAATTATTTTTTAATTCTTCGAAATTTTCAATATGTTTATCTACAATTAAATTGTTTGGTAGTGATTTTACTTTTAATGGTTTTAAATCAGCATATTGTTTATTACGTTCATCTTCTTTTTGTTTTATAAGTTTCTTAATATCATTCGTTTGAATAGAATTATCTTTTTGTAATTTCAAATCTTTACCAGATTTTATACTATCTGGTACTGAATTTGTAATAGGATTATAAATATTTTTACTAATTTGAAATTCATTTTTCTTTCGTTCATTTGACTTTTTAGATAAATTTGTTATGACATCTGGATTAAATTTATCCTTTTTATTTTTTAAAAAAATATTGTTCTCCATTAAATATATATAATATAAAGTTTTTAGACAAACGAATTCAAGTAAAGACAAAATATTTTAATACTTAATGAGTTTATATGAAATTTTGGAATTAAAACCAAATGCTTCAGAACAAGATATTAAAAAAGCATACTATACATTATCAAAAAAATATCATCCCGATAAATGTAAAGATACAAATGCAACAGAAAAATTTCAACAAATTAATTCGGCATATCAAATATTATTAGATGATAAAGTTAGAGAAAAATATTTAAAAATGAATAATGAAGAAAAAACAAATTTTCAAATGGTATTAGAAAAAATTTTTAATAATAAATTGAAAGTGGATGAACTTAAAAGTATGGGTATTAATTTTAATAAAAAAGATTGGGAGTATTTACAAAATAATTTTAATAATATAATTAATTCATTAAATTTTAAAGAATTATTCAATTTGTTTTTGAATGGAACAGTTCCTGTAAAAAATTCAAATAACAATATTAATTGTTCAGACTCAGATGTTAATTGCTGGGATGAAACACAAGCTGAATATTATTATGATTTACCAATAACTTTACATAAACAAAATAATTTAGATATTCGATTAACTATTAATCTTACATTAAATGATTTAATTGAACAAAAGAAAAGAAAAATTAAAATTAAAAGAAAGTTTGAAGATGAAGATTTAAATGCAACATTTGTTTTCAATTTAGAAAAACCATTTGTTGTTTTTAATTCAGGTGGTGATATGAACGATGGAGATTATGGGAATTTAATTATACAATTAAATTTACCACCTCATTTTTATTGGAAAGAGAACTTGATAATTTATGATTATTCTATAACATTATATCAAATGGTATATGGATTAGATATAAATTTAAATGTAGGTAAACAAATAGAATATAAAAATTGGGTACCAAGTAGAGATGGTTTTTTAATTAATGTAGATAAAGTAAGTATAAAAAATCATTATTTTGCTATTAAATTGAGTTTAAATTACGAACACTCAGAGGATAAAGAAGATGTTTTAAAGTTAATGTTCAATTAAGTCAAGTAAAAGAAGAGGAATGAAAATAAATATTTTCTACATATTAGTAAAATGATTAAATTTGATGATTTTACTAATAACAACTTAAAATTTTTTATCAAAAGGAATAAAAATATTAATTTTAATTATATAAAACAATTAAAAAAAGATATAATAAATAAGTTTGATAAAAATATTAAATATGAAATAATAGAATATAAAATCCCAAAGAATAAATTAAAAAAATTATTTGATACAGAATGGGTTTATTCTAAATTATATGAAAATATAGGTGATTTAGATGCGGATTATGAAATAACATGGAATTATAAAACCAATCATACAATTTATTTAAAATGTAGTAAAGATAAATTTAATAGTTTCAAACAAAGATTATCTATTTTATTAAATTTGTTAAATTTTTTATATGATAAAAAAAATACAGACCAAATAAGACCAATAAATATATATTTAATATTATCACATTTAAAAAAACAATTAGAAAAAGATGTTATAATTAATGCAAAACATATTAATAGTGGTTATACTGATTTTCAATCTAATGAAATATTAGTTTGGAGAGAAGAAGAATTTGAAAAAGTTATATTTCACGAAATGATTCATTATATGGATTTAGATGTTAGGAATATGAGTTTTGATGATAACCATTTACCTCATGAAATAGATGGTTATAAAAGTTATTTTGAAGCTTTCACTGATTTTTGGGGTATACTATATCATTTAATATATATATCAATAATAACAAATAAATCAGTAAATAGTTTATTACAAATAGAATATAATTTTATAGAAAATCAAGCTAATTTATTGAATCATCATTTTGGATTAAAAAATTGGAGAGATAAAAAAATAATAAAACAAAAAAGTCCAGCATTTACATATTTTATATTAAAGTATTTAATTTTTAAAGAAATAATTTATTCGAACAATATTAATTTACTTGATAATCCTAGAGAATTAGTAATAACTGTTTTACAAAAAGGTTTTACTGAAAAACAATTTATTGATTTAAATTCATCTAGAATGACATTATTGCAAATTTATTAAATTGTTACAGTGGCACTAGATGTAGAAGGAAAGGCTTCTTCATAAAATTCCTTGAGGAAAGATTGGAAAGCAGTAAATTCAATTACACGACCTTTTTCTTTTCCAAGTGCTTTTGCAGAATCTTTATCAAGAGTTGTTGTTTGACCACTTTTAAGTCCATCTGCTTTGAATTTTTCATTGAGAGCACTCATAACTTTAGGGCGAGCCATTTTAACACCATCTTCTAGACCAAGATATTTTACAAGTTTAGGAGGAACTGGTTGTTCTTTGTTAAAACCGCCTTCTTTGTTACCTTTACGTTTTGGTTTATTCTTAGTTGCTTTCTTAACTTCATCATCATGTGATTTACCCATTTGTGCATAAGTACGGTTACGAGACCTTTCAAGTTCATTACGTTGTTTTTCATTTGTACGAACTTGTTCTAGAAGAGATTTATGTTCTGCTTCATTTGCTTTTAGTGAAGCAGAAATAGCATCCCATTCATCGGCAAGTTCTTGATATGATTTTTTGGGTTTCTTTTCTTTATCCTCTTTTGCAGAAGATTCTACTTTAACAGCATCACCTTCATTATCAGAACCATCAGAATCATTGAAATCTTCATCGGAAGAATCATTGTCAGCAACTGTTTCTACAACTACTTTATCTTTTCCAGAAGCATGAACATTTTTGCTACTTTTAGAGTCTACTTTTTTTGTTTCAGATTCTTCTTTAGAAGCAACTTTTTTAGTAGTAGCAGGTGTTTCTTTAGTTTCAGTTTTTTTACCAGGCATTAAAATATATAAAACATTGAAATCTAATATATATTTTCATCAATTTTTTTATAACTTATTCAAATGAAACAAATATTTTGACTGTTTTTTTATCAATATTATTGATAGTTAATAGGGGTTTTTTAATCTCTTTTTTGATATCTTTAATTTTAATTTGTTTAGTAATCTTGTTTACATTCTTTTTCTCTTGTTTATTCTTTTTATTCATATCATCAAAAACTTCGTCTTTTTTTATTAATAAATAATCATAAATTTTTTTTGATATAAACCATCTGAAAAAATTTAATTGACCAATTGTTGTGATAATACATGTATCTTTCATAAAAAAAGGAATTCTATCACCTCGACTAAATGGGTCAAAATGTGTTTTTTGATAATGTTTCAATTGATTTTTATAATCATAATAAACATTAAATATAATTTCTTTATTATTTTCAGTTAATTTGAAATTACATTTATTAAATTTTGAATATTTTGTAACAAAGTGATCAATTAAACGAATTGAAATTTGTGATGTTCCTGATATAATATCAATAAATTTATCAGCATTTTCATCGTTATTATAAAAATCTTCATTTCCTTTTAATTTTAATAATTCTTGAGAAGTTAGTTGAATTATTTTAAACATTTCTAAATTTTGTTGACGCGAATCATTTTGATTGTACAATGGTAAATCCATTTATACTTATTAATATTATAAAAGCTTTATACCATTTTATTACACAAACAACAATAATTATCAGTATCATTTACATCGTTATTTTTGTTTATTTTTTCTTTAATTAAATTTTCATAACATTTTTTATGAAAAGAATGATTACAAATTTTAATAGTTCTTTTAAATTGTTTTATTAAAATATATTTATCACATATTGAACATATTTGATTATTTTTAGATACTTCTAAAAAAGAGATTTCATTTATAAAATCTTTTAATGATATATTAGTATTTGTTATAATTATTTCTAATTCTTTACTATTATCACCTTCGGAAATAAAA
>Ga0214923_10009145_pt1 | contig 10354 bp, 5 predicted proteins | sample LL1510_MetaG_FD_177993 | JGI IMG/M metagenome (GOLD analysis project Ga0214923, IMG submission 177993) | Freshwater microbial communities from Lake Lanier, Atlanta, Georgia, United States - LL-1510 | ecosystem: Environmental > Aquatic > Freshwater > Lake | place: USA: Georgia | collected 2015-10-15
CGCCAGCGGATGCGGTAGGGGCGAACGGCGTCGGGCAGCACGCCCCGCCGGACGGGCAGCGGTACACGGCCACAATCGAGTGCAGACATGCGAGCGTGGGCGTGGGTGTCGGGGCTGGGATCACGAGATCGTCGTCGAGGATCGTGCCTGTGGCCGTCACCTTCGCGAGCGTGGCGTTCGTCGGGCTTGTCAGCGTCACGGTGAACGTCTCGTTCGCCTCGGCCGTCGCGTCGCGGGTGACGAGCACGGTCACCTGCTTCTGCGTCTCGCCGGGCGCGAACGTGAGCGTGCCCGACGCGGCGGTGTAGTCGCTGCCGGCGAGCGCCGTGCCATTTGCCGTGGCGTAGCTCACCATCACCGTCTGTGTGCTCGCCGCCGAGAGCGACACGGTGAACGTGACGGGTGTGGTCGTGATCGAACCGCCCGTGCCCGCCACCGCCGGGAACTGGAACTGCACGGCCTTGAGTGGATCGACCTTGGCCGTGTTCACCGTCTTCCAATCGTCGGCGAGGATCCCGCCGGTGTCACCCGAGTTGGGGTTCCACGACCAGTAGGTCCAGCTGACGCCCTGCTGCCCGCTCTTGAGATCGATCGAGCCGTTGCCGTCGAGATCCCCCTTCAGATAGTTCACCATCTTGGCGTACCACGCCTGGTCGCTGGCTGTGGCGAGCTTGCTGCCGAATTCGCCCAGCAGGACCGGCGCGGTGCCGGTGCGGAAGAGATAGCCCCAGTTCTTGTCCCATACAGCCGGCAGGTTGGCAGGGTATGTCGGGTCACTGAAGTAGCTCTGGGCGTAGACGCTCGCAGGATAATCGTGGGCTGAGTAGACGAGCCGGCCGGCCGTGTTCAGCCGCACCGGTGCCGCGCCGGCGTTCGACAGATTGCCACCCCACCAGTAGCTGCCCGAGGACGCAGTCTCGATTCCTTCCACGATCACGAGCAGGTTCGGATTGGCGGCGAGCACGGCGTTGCCACCGCGCTCCGCGGCCAGCCGCCAGTCGTTCGCGCCGCCGTCGCCCCACGTGGCCTGCCCATGCGGCTCGTTGTGGAGGTCGATGCCGACCACGGTCGAGTTACCCGCGTACCGCGCGGCGAGCATGGAGAGGTTTGCGATCCATTTGCTCTCGGGATACGCCGCGGTGTACCAGAGGCCGGAGGCATTGGCGCTGTTGCCGGCCTCGGAGCGGTGGTGGTCGAGAACGATCCTGATCCCGATCTGCCCGGCGTAGGCCACGATCTTGTCCATGATCTGCAGGCCGGTGAGCCCCTGCAGGTCGGCGTTCTTCGAGAAGTCGATGCCGTTGGGTGTGCTGCCTGAGTCGAAGAGCTGGTCGCTGTAGGGCAGGCGGATCGTGTTGAAGCCGAGCGACTTCATCTGATCCATCATCTCCTTGTAGCCGCGGGCCCAGAGGCCGTGCGGGGCGAAGTTCGTGGTTTCGAAGCCGAACCAGTTGATGCCGGCGATTCGCACCGCCTGGTTGTTGGCGTCGAGGATCTGGCTGCCGGATGTACGCAGGTAGCCGTTGGCCACGCTCGCCTGGGGATTGCCCTCGGTGACGGACACGTCGCCGATCGTGATGGTCGGCAGCGCGGCGGGGGGAGCCACTGGCGGCGTGACGGGATTGTTGGCCCCCGCGATCGCCGGATCGCTGCCGTAGTCGCCCCAGGCGATGCTGAAGCCGCCGGCGGGCATCGTGGGGATGCCCGCAGCGGTGTTCGAGAGCTGGCCCGCGGGCCCGGGATTGTCGCGGTTGATCGACCACATCGCGATCATCCCCAGCCCCTTGGCCCGGGCGAACGTCTCCAGGCGATCGGCATCCTGGAGCGTGAACACTTCGCTCGTGATGTCGTTGACGCCGATCATCGGCGTCACGCCCAACTGGTTCCAGCCGAAGGTCTGCCCCTGGCTCGTGAACAGCGTGGTCATCTGCGCGAAGGTGGCGTTGGCGGCGTCGATCGCATATTCGCCCATCGACTTGGCCGCCGGCGGCGCGGCGCTGTCGCCGTAGTCCATCGCCATCACGTTGACGCCATCGACCTTCACGCCGGCCACGAGCGCGACCTTCACGGCGTTCACGCCATCCTGCGTGAGGCCCTGCGGCAGCACCGGCAGCGTGAGCCACACCCCCAGGGCGGGACGGCTCTTCTGCACCAGCGCCATCGCGTCCATCTGCAGCTTGAGCGTCTGCGTTTCGGCGATCGCCGCCCCCTCGATGTCGAAGTCGATCTTGGTGAGCTTGAGCGTATCGACCATCGAGCCATACGCAGTCGCGAGGGCCGCGGCGCCCAGCCCCTTCTGGGCGTAGTACTGCGCGAGCGTCTGCCCCGCGGCCCCGCCCAGCGACACCATCACGTCGCCGCCCGCGGCTCGCAGCGCGTTGATCTCGCCGCGGATCGCCACGGCCTGCTCGTTGGTCGAGTCGAGGGTGAGGACGTCGTACCCTCCCCAGGCCAGCTTGCCGCTGGGGCTGGCCTGCATGAAGCCGAGTGTGAACAGGCCCACCCCGTATCGCCGGGCGAGGCCGTCGAGATCCGGCACGGGGTACTGCCCCATGTCGACGTAGGGCGCGAAGAACTGCTCTTTCCACAGGTCGCCGTTGGCTGGCGTCGTGGGCGTGGGTGAAGGAGTCGGCGTGGGCGTCGGAGTGGGGGTCGGGGTCGACGCGGCGGCGCCTGAGAGCACGAAGTTCGAGGGCACGTCGGTGCCGGCGCCGGCATTGAAGCCGACGCCCTGCGCCGCCCCGACGGCGAGCGCACGATTCCAGTCGCAGCCCTTGATCACGTACTGCGATCCGGTGTGGCTGACGATCTGCGCGTTCCAGATGTTCGTGATCGAGCGGTTGTAGTTGAACGTAAGCTGCCAGTCGGTCAGCGACGCGCCGGTGTCGTTGGTCAGCGTCAGCTGCCCCTGCAGACCCGAGCCCCAGTCATTGACGGTGGCGTAGCCAACCGCGAAGGCGAGCCGTTGCTCGAGTTGGTCGAAGGTGGCGAGCGTCGGGAGGCCACGAGAACGGAAACCATTGCGCGACTTCATGGGGCACCTCTGGGTGAAAAATGGCGAAGGCGACGCGCGAACCGGCCGATGCGGCACGAGACTCGATGGTCCCGGCGGCGTCGGACTTCCCGCACGTTTAAAACAAGATGCCGACGGCAACGTGCACGACATGCACCGCGTCAGCGTTCACCCGGCGATCTGCCCCTGAGAGACCCCGTGGAGCATGCGTGATGACCTCCCTGCTCCGAATCGCATTCTTCCGCCGCACTCCGGCGGAGTCAAGAAATCGTTCGGCGGTATTCCGCATCCGAGCCGCTGGCGAGCCTTCACCCGCGGGACACGTGGTTCTTGTTGTCGAGCACGATCACAGCTGGTGCGTGCGTAGCGGCCGCAGCCTCATCGAACCACGCGAACGACATGATCGTCAGCCGGTCGCCCACCTTGCCCAGATGGGCCGTGGCCCCGTTGAGTTCGATCGCGCCCGATCCGGCCTTGCCGTAGATCACGTAGGTCTCGAACCGCTCGCCGTTGCCCATGTTACCCACGAGAATCCGCTCGTAGGGACGCAAGCCCACGCGTTCGGCGAGGTCGGCTGCGATCGTGAGGCTGCCCTCGTAATCGACCGAGGCGCCGGTCACCGTGGCTCGATGGATTTTCGACTTGAGTAGGCAGATCGTCATGGCAAAAAACGGGAACCATCACTGTACTCCGCCCGCGGCCATCCGGCCACTGTCAAACGGCCTTTCCCCGCACGATACTGATCCTTCTCCTCCCATGCCGGCCCCACACTTCATCCGCCTGATGCTCGTGGACGACCACCCGGTGATGCGCGCCGGGCTGGCGAACCTGCTCGCGCTCCAGAAGGATTTTCAGGTCGTCGCCCAGGCGGATGACGGCGAATCGGCGATCGCCCTCTGGCAGAAGCACCGCCCCGATGTGTGCCTGCTCGACGTGAGCATGCACGGCATCGACGGGATCGAGACGATGCGGCGGCTGCATGCCGTGGCGCCAGAGGCCAGGGTGCTGATGCTCACCTCGTCGGAGGCTCACGAGGACATGGCTCAGTCGCTCAAGGCCGGGGCCGCGGGCTACGTCACCAAGAACCTCCGGCACGAACAGCTCGTGGCTGCGATCCGCGAGGTGCACACCGGTGGCCGACCGCTCGATCCCATCGTGCGCGAGACGCCTGCGAGCCCGGGTACCGACGGCCTGCTCACCGACCGCGAAACCGAAGTGCTGGGGCTCATGCGCGAGGGCTTTACGAACACCGAGATCGGCCGGCTCATCGGCACGTCGACGCGCACGGCGAAGGCCCATGTCGCCGCGATCATCGAGAAACTCCACGTGGTCGATCGCACGCAGGCGGAGGCCCGCGCCTACGACCTCGGCCTGCTCAAGGCGGCGGCTCCACGGCCATTGCCGCGGCGACCCTGACGCAGTCAACTGGTCGGCTCGAGCCGCGGCTGGCTGACCGGCGCACCAACGTGCGCCGTGATCGTCGTTCCCGCGCCGGGGACACTGTCGATCGTGAGCGTGCCTCCGAGCCGTTCGAGCCGCTCGCGCATCCCTTGGAGGCCAAAGTGTCCCTGGGCGGGGCCCGCTTCCGTGCCGGGCAAAAACCCGGTGCCGTCGTCCTGCACCAACACCGTAAGCGAGCCATCGGCGGCGAATGTGGCCTCAACGTTCACCCGCGTCGGTGCCGCATGCCGCAGCGCGTTGTGGATCGCCTCTTGTACCACGAGCAGAAGATTGCCGGCCACGAAGTTGGGGAGTTCGACCGGCGTGCCGGTCGTCCGAAACGCGATCGTCGCCCGGAGGTTCTTCCCGAGCTGCTTCTCGAATTGCCCGATCACGGTCGCGATCGAGTCGGTGAACGACTTGCCCGGCATCGGCATCGTTCGCAGCGCCCACACCGAACCGCGCACCTCCTGCGCCGCGTGGTCGATCATCCGGCGGGCGACGTCGAAATGCTCCTCGGCCTCGGCAGCATCCATCTCCTGGCCAGCCACCCGGCAGGCGTCGAGTTGATAGCGGATGCCGCCGAGCGTCTGGAGCACGGTGTCGTGGAGATTGGCGGCCAGCCGGTTGCGTTCCCGCAGCGTGGCGTCGAACTCCACTTCAGCTTCGCGCCGTGAGCGGATTTCGTGCGCGACGCGATCCACCTGCACGGCCAGTTCGCGCCGCAGCGACCACACCCACCCGAGCGCGGCGGCGAGCACAGCTCCGACCGCCGCAAGCGCGAGCCCGAGCCGCCGCGGCGTCCACCATGACGGAGCCCGCACGACCCGCACGTCGGCAGCCGACCGCAGCACGATCTCCACCGGCCGCACCTCGGGAATGGGGCCGCTGGGCGCGTAGTCGGCAGCCACCTCGGCATCGATCCGCGTGATGCCTGTCACCTGAATCTCGCTGCCAGGCCTGAGCCGCTCGACCGCGACCGAATCGCCGAATGTCCCCTTCGGCATCCGAGCCAGCACGCTCGTCTCGCCTCGTCCGAGCGTCAGCAGCCAGCCGTCCTGCAACCGCTGCCGCTCGATCAGCGTGGCCGGGAAGCGGATCAGGACGCCCGCGTAGTTCGTGGGCAGCGCCATCTGCCCTGACTTCTGCGATTCCGCCAGAATCCCAGCGATCTCCTCGGGCGTGATGTCCACAGGGGTCGGTGGATCTGCCCGACCCGTCCTCTCGACGACGCCCTCCACGATGCCCGCGATCGCCCGGCTCATGTCAACGAATCCCGCCACACGCACCACATCGCCCGGCTCCACGGCGGGCGCCGACGAGCAATCGACCCGCAGGCCCACGAGCCCTTGCTGCAGATAGCAATATCGGCCGGGCACGTGGCAGGTGACGACACCTTCCGTCTGGATACGATGCCGCGCCACCGGCTCCGGGCGGTAGGCCGCGATATCGGCGAGCGATACGTACGGCGACTCGAACGGCGACGACGGCGCCGGATCCAGTACCTCGATGTCCTGCGGCCGTGCGAGAGTCAGCGTCGGACCGAGAAACTGGCCGCGGCTGTTGCGCGTGGAGCCGACGACGCCGACGATTTTGACCTTCGCATCGACGAGATGATCGGGCTTGGTCGGCATCAGATGCTTGGCGATGCGGACCACGATCTTCTGCGCGGCCGCATCGAGCACCAGTTGCCACTCGTAGGGGGCCTCGCGGCATCCCTGCACGATCGCCTCGAACGTAGCGCCCACCTCGACCCGCACGCCGTTGTCACCGCCACGAAACAGTCTGCCGAGATCCGCCGGTACGGGCACCGGGAGCAGCCTCTCGCCGACGACCACGAGACGAGCCGATTTGATGGTGGGGGCAAACCCTCCACGATCGACGACGCCCGTGACCTCGACCAGATCGCCGAGATGCGGGGCACGCTGGGTGCCATCGGCAATGTCCGCTCGCAAGCTGGGAAAAGCCTGCACCCAGATGCCGTGCACTGCATCCTGCACGGCACCGTAATCTGGCTGCGCGAGCACGACGATGCCGCGCACGCGGACGTGCACGCCCTCCGCGAGATCGGCAGCGGGGAGCGCGAGCACCTCCGCGATCGGCCGCAAGGGCGGCTCCTCAGCGAATGCCTCGGCCCAGTGGCACACCGCCACGACCATTCCGACGGCTGCCGCTCGCAATAGAAGCCCCATACAAGGCATCGTACCACCCCGACGCAGTCATGAACCATCGGATCGCGCAACGAGACGCCCTTCGACAAACTGATGGATCAATGCCGAGATCAGGCTCTGATAGGGAATGCCCCGCTCCGACGCCTTTCGCTGAATGCCGGCCAGATCATGGTCGGACAGCCGAATATTGATCCTCCTGTCCTTGCGCAGCGTATTCGCGGCAGCCGTGGCAAACGTGGCGAGCAAGTCCGCCGTCGGATCGTGCAGCACCAACCCATCGCGGTCGAATGCATCCACGATCTCCTTCTCCTCAGGGCTCAACCGACCGGCACGGGATTTCATGGCTGGTTCTCCTTCTCGTTGCGGTACTGCCGGGTCGCTTTCCTGCTGGGGATGATCGTCCCGAGCACAATCACCTCGCCTGCGACCTCGAACGGCACCAGATACACGTAGTCATTCACGATCACGAAGGCGATTGATCGGTGCGGATACTTTTTCCGATTCGGATGCGGGCTGGTCTTCCACACATCGCCCCGCTCGAGGTGCACGATGATTTCGTCGAACGAAATCCGCCGGTGCTCCCGCAGCCAGGCATTTTTTTCTGAGCTCCATTCGAATCGCATGCCCAAGTATGCCTATTCGGCACACGCCAGGCAACGCACTCCGCCGCGGCGCGTCGGCGGCTGCCGGCAGGCGGCACTTCGCGCGCAACCGCCCAGCGGGGCCGGCCGGCGTGGTCTGGGGTCGTTTTTCCCTGAAAAACCCCTCCAGCCAGCACCGGGCTGATGGCCAGGTGGCCAATATCGCCCAGACCAGGAGCGACCTAGTCTTGGGGGGTGTGGGGAGGGGTTCCCCGCCACACGCGTTTCGGGGTGGTTCCCATGCGTTCGCAGCCAAAGCTTCTCCGGGCCTGCCGAGTCATCGCGGTGCTCGCCTGCGCAGTCATCCTCTGCCCATCCGCCGCGCACGCGCAGGCAACGTGGACAAGCGCGACGTCTGGCACATGGGGCACCGCGGCGAACTGGTCCACAGGTATCGTGCCCGGCGTCAGCAACACCACGGCTGCCGTGCTCACCAACACGGCCGCCTCGTACACCGTGACCTACGACACGGCGATGACCGGCACGCTCGCCGGGTTTGTCCTGAAAAACACGGTCGGCGGCACAACCACGCTCAACATCAACGCCCCGGGCTTTGCAATCGCTGGATCGGGCACGACTCCTGGAGCTGGTGCCGAGATGGCCTACGCGACAATCAACGTCAATACGGGAGGCGTGTTCACGAACACCGGGAGACTCGGAGCCTCCGGCTCGAACAGTTCGGTGATCGTGAATGGGGGAATGCTTGTGAACACGTCTGATTTTGGTTACGCAGTTGGGCTCTTGGACACCATCAAGATCAACCTCACACTGTCGTCGGGAACAGTCAACAGTACGGGGAGTGGATTCTTCTTTCCCACGCTCACCATGACGGGCGGTGTGGTGAACGTGTCTGGCAGCTCTCAGCCAGGCATCAACGGAGGCACAATCAGCGGCGGCACGTTCACGAATACGTCGATCAACCCCCTTTTAAGCCGTACAGGCTTGCTGACGATCACGGGGGCCGCGCAGGTGACGACAAGCGGGGTCCAGAATCCCGGTAACAGCAACAATTTCGCGATCTCTGGTGGCACCGTTTTGATCACGGGGACGCAGTTTCACGTGGGCAACAATAATTTTCCAAACACCCGGACCGCCGACATCACGCAGTCCGGCGGGAGCGTGGCGATGGCGAATGCCGCGGGCCTCGTCGTGGGCTTTGCATCCGGCTCGCTCTCGGCATCATCTGACTACTCGTATCGACTCTCTGGCGGCACGCTCAGTTTGGAAAAGATCACGCTCGCCGCGGCGGGCTACATTGGCTCCGGTACGAACCGGTTCACCATGACCGGCGGCACGCTCGACCTTGGCTCCGGCGGGATTGTCTTTGGCTCAGGCAGCGGCACGAAACTGGTACAGCTCGCAGGCGGTACGATCGGCGCGAAAGGTGGCGGCTGGACGAGCAGCGTGGGTATGAGCCTGCTCACCGGCACGGGCTCCGGCACGGCCACCTTCCGCGCTGCCGACACGAACGGTACTGCCAACAACATCACGCTCTCCGGCATCCTCAGCGGCTCGGGGGCTCTCGCCAAGACGGGCGCCGGTGTGCTGTCGCTGCAGAATGCCAACACTTTTTCGGGCACGACGACTGTCTTGGGCGGCCAGTTGCAGATCGACTCTGCCGGTTCGATCAACGGCACGAGTGGCATCAGAGTGAACGGCAGCGGCGCCGAGTTCAAGTACAACTCAGCCACGGCCCTCACCAAGCCGCTCACGCTCACGCAGGGCACGCTCTCCGGCACCGGTACGATCAACACGCCGGTGTCGATCGGCACAAACGTCACGCTGTCCCCCGGCAACTCTCCCGGCACGCAGACCTACCAGAGCGGCACGTTCGCCTCCGGCGGCACCTATGCCTGGGAGATCAACAATTGGGCGAGTGGCACGGCCGGCGTGAACTTCGACCAGGCGATCTTCACGAACGGCCTCGCGATCACTTCGTCATCGGCGAGCCCCTTCACGGTCAACCTCGTGAGCCTGAAGGCTGACAACACCTCGGGCGCCGTCCCCGGCTTCAACAGCGGCCTCACGGGCCTCTCGTTCGCGATTGCCACTGGCACGATGACAGGCTATTCGCCGAACGTGTTCGCGCTCGGCACGAGCAGTTTCCTCACGGCCAACACGGTCTCAGGGAGCGCCAACGGCGGCTTCTGGCTCTCCACAAACTCGGGCTCCTCCCAGCTCGTGCTCAACTACGCCCCGTCGGCACGCTACACGCTCTCGGCCACGCCGGCAGCCACGGCCATCCGCACGGGCAGTTCGACCGTGATCACGGGAGCGATCACGAGCAGCACGGCCGACCGCACGGGAGCCGACGCGATGGCGTTCTCCAGCCTGTCGGTCGGCACGGGCTCGCTCTCGACGACGAGCGGCACGCTCCTCTCGGGGAGTAGTGCGAGCGGCATCGTCACCTACACCGGCACCGCCGCCGGGCAGTTCACGTTCGCGCCGTCGGTCTCGGCGATCAACGTGAACCTCGGCTCGAATGCCGTCGCCGGTACGGTGACGAGCGGCACGGTGACGGTGTGGAACCCCGCCATGGCCACCACATCCGGCAGCGTGAATCTCGGCACCGTGATCGTCGGCGCATCTTCCCTCTCGCAGGCCCTCTCGGTCACGAACTCGGCTCCGGCGGGCGGCTTCTCCGAAAGCCTCAACGCCTCGTTCGGTGCGCTCTCCGGCGTCACGACCAACTCCGGGTCGATCAGCCTCCTCGCCGCGGGCGCCACGAACGCCTCGGCGATGACGGTGGGCCTCGCGACCGGCTCGGTGGGCAACCTGTCGGGCTCGGCCCAGATCAATTTCCAGACCGACGGCCAGGGCACGAGCGGCCTGACCGCAGCGGCACTCGAACCGCAGACGGTGAATATCTATGGCACCGTGCTCGACCACGCCACGCCCGCCTTCTTGGGGGTCTTGAATCCCCTCACGACGAGCACGCTCGCACTGAATTTCGGCTCGATGGACGAGACGGCGGGCCTACAGAGCCTGACGTTCTCGCTCACGAATCTGGCCGCCCTGGCCGGCGCAAACCTCACCGCCGGCCTCGCGCTCACCGGCACGGGCACCGAAGTTGGCAGCGGCTTCAAGAC
>Ga0214923_10009147_pt1 | contig 10353 bp, 11 predicted proteins | sample LL1510_MetaG_FD_177993 | JGI IMG/M metagenome (GOLD analysis project Ga0214923, IMG submission 177993) | Freshwater microbial communities from Lake Lanier, Atlanta, Georgia, United States - LL-1510 | ecosystem: Environmental > Aquatic > Freshwater > Lake | place: USA: Georgia | collected...
AAACTTTCCGAGCAGGACACTTCCTATCCTTTTTTTCCCAGAACTCGAAAAGTCGACAAACCGCCCTAATTCGACTATTTTCACAATTTCAAACTTTGCCTCACTGTTAGACATACAAGGGGATGGTCTTTTGCCCACTAGAATTTTGGCATCCGAGGCCGAAGGAATGGAAGGCAATTAATGAACACGCTGACAAGTCGATTTCTAAAAGATGCTAGGCGCTCTTGCCACTCGAAAAATGATCCTCCTCAACGAGATATCTGATAGTGGTCTTTTAGCATTCCAGTACTGCATGAGAGCAACAAAAGGGATCTGAATATGTCGACATGGCCTACAGCGTGCACCCAGCCTGTTTACTTAATGGGTAATTTGTCGATCTCAAAATTTCGGCCCGTATTTCTAGATGCTGATGGTGTACTTTGGCGCGACATTGGTCCTGGCAGTATTTTTGAACAAACGGCGCGTGAGTCTTTTTATAAATCACTCTCAGTAATAAGTCAGACATTTCCTTACTCATCTTTATTCGTAGTTAGTAACCAGACTTGCGTAGCTCGTGGTTTGTTTAGCGAGAAAGAACTCCGCTCGAGAATTGAGGTTGTTTGCAAGTTGGAATCAGAAGATTTACCTGCTTTAGTTTTTTCTTATTGTCCCCATCACCCCAAAGCAGATGATGTTCGTTTTCGTGCCGATTGCCGGAGTCGAAAGCCTTTTCCAAATCAAATTAGTTCATTGATAAAGAGTCATGGTCTCGAGATAAGCGAATCGATCATGATTGGAGATCGACTAACAGATCTTGCCTCTGCTGAGAGTCTTGGAATTCGGGAGAAATATTTGATCGCCAACCCTAAAGCCTTTCAACAAAACGAAATTAATAGTGAATATGTGTGGCCTGAAAGTATTGAATTCCAAATTTCTAAAGACTTGGAAGAGATTACGCTGTTGAGAAACTCAAGGCGAGCATAAAGTGAATACACTCTTATTAGCAGCTGGTCAAGGATCTCGACTGCGTCCATTGACCAATGATTCACCGAAACCTCTTCTAGAAGTTTCGGGTGTTAGTTTGATTTCTCGTCTAATTGAATCAACGTCGAATTCAAGTCTGTTTGGAAGAGTCTTTGTAAATATTTCACATTTGCCCCACAAATTTGTGGCAAATAGAATTCCAGGTAACCCTATCTATTTGTATGAGCAGCGGCTTCTTGGCCCCACCAAATCTGTGTTGAACTTGCTTGAAAAGGAACCTAAAGATTTGCTTGTCATACATGGAGATTTGCTTCTAGAAACTCATGACTTGCATGCCTTCGCTCATTTTTGTCAAAGACAGACCCAATCTCAGATTGTTGTTCACAAGAGAGATCTACTAAAGGCTAGAAGTTTAGTCTTGTTCGACGACACGAATTCAGTAACTGAGTGTTCAGGTAACCCAAAAACTCGTGGTTTTGAGAACCTCAAGAATTCAGTGTTTCCTGCTAATAATAGTCGAGAGGTATTCAGCGATTCAGGAATTTATTTTTTGAAATCTGACGACATCAGAATCATTAATCCTTCTCGTGAGGATACTAACATTCGAGACGGAATAATGACTCCTTTGATGAAGGAAGGATTACTTAGAGCATATCGTTGGCCAGGGAGGCGATTGTCCATAGAAACCGTTGATGATTTAAACATGGCGCAACACAACTGGCCTAGTTTAATATCTCCAAAAAAACAATGAATTACCGATTTATTGTCGAATCGCTTGTGAATGGTCCGAGACCAATTTCAATCATTACAAAATTCTCGCTCCGCACTTCAAGTGAGTGCCATTTATTTGGGGGCATAGAAAAAGACTCGCCTCGTCCTGAGATCATTTGTACTTCGTCGATTAACTGAAAGTTATCTGAGTAAATTTGCCTAATGGCCTCTCCCCTTACGGGGATAATTACTTCTGGTCTAACGGGGTGTTTATGAACCTTATCGGCGTAGGGATTTACAAACGCTAAATAAGTGACCTGCATGGGGGAACTTGATGTTTCGTGCAAACATAGCCTAGCTTTATTTTGAGGGAGTGACCTTGCCAAGTTAACTAATTCGTCAATATCACTTTCTGAAACTACAACATCCCAATTTACGTGAATAACTCCACTCTTATTTAGTCCAAGGTTATTCCAAATTGAAAGCATCAAATATTTTCCATGTCGAGAATGGTTCGCCCAACGTTTCCTGATCGGATACCATTGATTGCATGATTTACATCGTCAAGTGAGTAGATATTCAAGGGTATCTTTTCTACATCAAACTTTCCACTCCCTATTAGATCGAGCAAGAAGGGTATATCTCTATCGGGATCGCTTTGACCTCCATGTGAACCATAAATTCTTTTACCAAAATTTAAGGGAAGTGTGTACAGGCTCACCTTTTCTCTCGCATCTGGAACGCCAACGAGCACAACTCTTGCGTTTGGACTAGACAGTTCATACGAAAGTTCAATCGAAGTCTTTTTTCCACTTGTTTCTATCGCCACAGAAAACCCATTATTAACGCTCAGTTGACTCAATTCCTTTGCGCAAGTCTGTTTGTCTTGGTAGAGAATAGTGTTTCTTGCGCCGAGTTGTTTTGCTAGCCCTAACTTAGCAGAATCAATATCTACTACACTCAAATTTCTTATACCAAAGATCCTGCTCAAACCAACTAGGCATAACCCCACACCACCAGCTCCGAAAATTAGGACATGGTCCCTGATCCCAACCTTTGCATCGTTTTCCAATACCCCAAGCGCTGTTGTCAGCGCACAGCCGAGAAGGGGTAAAGACTTTTGTATTCCATCGAGGCCAGCTTTTGGCAATACCGTGATTCTATTTTCAGAAACTACCGAATGATCTGAAAAGGTTGTAACCCAACCTGAATTAATTATGGTCTCGCCAAAGAAGAAACGCGCAGGAGTCGCCTCAATCCCAGAACCTTTCCTCCAGTGAAGAATTACTCTATCCCCAACAGAAACCTTCGTTACCCCAGGACCCACATCTATGACAAATCCGACCCCTTCATGGCCCAAGAGATGGGGCAAAAATTTATCTGGACCTTTAACGGCATCAATTTCATTGATTTGAGCGCCACATATTCCGCTGTACTGAATCTTTACTAGGACTTGCCCAGCTTTAAGTAAATCACGAAACTCTATTTCTTCAATAACAAGTTCCTTGAGAGATTCCCTCAATACCGCAGCTTTTATCTTCAAATTATGCTTTCCCTCTACTCAAAAAAAATAAATTCATAGTCGCCAGTATAAAATAGTTTATTGAAGAGCCACTTCCATTCATCTACGTCCATAAGGCATTCCGCTGTTAACGCCCAGCATTCCAAGTTAAACATCTCCAATTCATTTCTATAGCTTTCTACCATTATGTAAGCGCTTTCTGCTACTCTCTCCATTTCTGCGATAGCTATTTCTAGTTCGTACAAATGGAAATTATGAAATGTTGCAAGTGAAATAGCTAAATCGAATTCATCATTTCTAAAATCTAATGGTTCCCGAGCATCAGACTGTATAAGTTTTGCCTTCAAATCTGGATGCGAATTTCGTATTGCATAGTCTGAGTAATCAAGGCCCGTTAAGGAAATTCCTGGCAAGAGCTTTTGAATCTCAAACATGAGATATCCTTTGCCACAACCTATATCCAATACTTTACTTTCGTTGTTCAGTCCGTACCGCTCAATTAGTTGTTCCGCGACAGGTTCCCACCTACCTTCTATGTATCTATGTCCACCATAGCCAAATCTTCGATCCCCATCCCAATATTGGTACGCGTATTCTTTTGCAATCTTCATTGCTTCAACCTTGTTATCGTTCATTCTTGCTAGATAATCTCTACTTGTCGCTTTATGCAACTTCGTAACTAGATTCAGCTCTTCCCCTGGAGTTTTAAACAACCTCTTCTCCTATCTCTGATAAAAGTGATTCGTAGTCTAGTCCACATGATTTTAGGTGGTCTCTTTGGCTTCCGTAATTGTGAGGATAATTGTGCGCAAGTGATCTATGGCGCAATTTCCAAATAGGTTCTCCCGTTTTTTGGATTACATGTAGAATTCTTGAAAATAAACCGCCATATGGGATATGTTCTTCAATTACGTAAACTATGCTGGCACTTGAAAACTCTTCCCTAAAAGTTCTAAATTCAATGTTGTCAATTTGCAAAAAATGTATCGCTCCAATACAGTCCCCACCTTTCGCAGGTAACTGATCTACCAATTTAATAACTTCATGAATTAGGATTCCTGTCGTCAAAAAAAGAATTTTCGCCCTTGGATTTCCGATTTTCTTTACCATGCTTGATGGATTCGAAAAATTTAGTTCTGGTTCATCTCCTTTCCCAAACCGAATATAGCTTGGGCCTTCAAGAGCTTTGACTGAAATATCAATCACCTCGATCATTTCATTGGCATCAGATGGACAATAAACTTTCATGCCCGGTACACACCACATCAAAGCCAAGTCATCTATGGCAGTGTGAGTGGGTCCTAGTGGGGCATAAACCATTCCTCCTCCTGTTGCCAAGAATCGTATAGGTAAAGCATGTAGTGCCGCGTCCATAGCTATTTGCTCAAAAGCTCTTCTGGTGAAAAAGTTTGCTATCGTGTTTACGAAGGGAATATATCCCTCCTTGGCCAACCCAGCTGCAAACCCCACTAAATATTGCTCCGCGATACCTTCCATTACAAATTGTCCAGGCAATTCCTCTCTCATCGATTTCAAAGTTCCGTGTCCTAAATCTGAGCCCACAAAAATTACTCTTTTGTCTTGTCTCGCGAGTTCATACACTCTATCCAAAGCCGCTTTTCTCATTTAGATTCCAATGATTTCTTGATGGCTGATATTTCAGTTTCACTTATCTTTGCTTTATGGTGCCACTCAGATGAATCTTCAGCAATTGGAATTCCTTTACCTTTAATCGTGTTAGCAATTATGCACTTTGGTTTATCGGAGGTCATGGTCTTGAAAATATCTTTTATCTCGGCCTCGCTGTGCCCATTTATTGACTTGGTATCAAAGCCAAAGGCCTGCCACTTCTCTTCAATTGGCTCAAGAGGTAAGACGTCCTCTAATACTCCTGACGCTTGCATATTATTGAAATCTATAATTACCCAGAGATTCTTAAGTTTGTGTTTTGAGGCATGAAGCGCCGCCTCCCAGTTACTTCCCTCTGCCGATTCACCGTCTCCAAGTAAAACAATAACTTTGGAGTCAGAATGATTCAGCTTTAGCGCATATGCCATACCGACAGCCACGGGCAAGCCGTGACCGAGTGAACCTGTAGAAAATTCAACGCTATCAAGGGTTTTAGATTCAGGATGTCCACCAAGTCCAGAGTCGTACTTGCAGTAGTCTTCTAATCTCTCATTACCAAGTAAGCCGAATTTCTCGAGTACAACATATAAACCTAGGCAACCATGCCCTTTGCTTAGGATAAATCTGTCTCGACGTTTATCTCTAAGACACAGAAGTTCGCGATTCATAATGTCTCGGTACAAGACATGGACAATATCGATCACTGATAGAGCTGGACCTATGTGGGCTCTTCCAGCTCTTTCGGCGACTTCTATTGCCCGAATACGCATCATCTTTGCTTCTACGTTAAGGGGAATAGATTTTGCCCTTGATCTCACCTCTAGGCTCTTCTTCATGTTGTTCGAAAGAGTATACAAGTAATCTTCCTAAATTAGTTGATTTCCCGGTTTGCTAATTGAGCTAGATCAGCAAACCTGGTGACTTCAATAGGGTCTGATAATTCAATATAGGCCTCAAACGATTCATTAGCATCCGCAATTTTCTGTGTGTCTTCATTAGAGGCAGTTAAGAATTCTAAACGGCGCATCAGAATACTGGCCCACTTGAGCGCTATAAGTGGAAACCAGACCTCGAGAAGCTTTAATTCTACTTCAAACTTTTTGCTCAAATCTTCTACAAAAGAAGCATTTAAATGGTCGTCAAACTCATTTCTAGGGTGTAGGATGAAATCAAGAATTAATTTTTGAGGACTATCTTTCCCAAAAAATTCAAAATCCACGAAAAAAGTTTTCTGACTTTTTGTTTCAAGCATGTTGTGACAACCGATATCAGACTGGCTGAGAACAAAATCCTTGCTGCGTGCCTCTTTTCTCTTCGTTCGCTTTCGGTGATTTTTTAGATTTTCAAGTTTATGAGAAATAATTCTCCAATTTTTGCCGAGTTCTTTAGATCCGTTTTTACATCTAGCATCTATTTGATTAAAAACATCTATTTCTGAAAATGCCGCATCCACCGCCCAAGGAACAGTTCTTAATTCGTCATTAATTAAGTTTTTGATTTCAATCATATTTTCCTGAAAAGTGATTATTTCATTAATGGCCGAGTGGTTGAATTGATGTGGTTTTCCCTCAATAAATTCGATGCAGTTTATTGTCTCGCTACATAAGTCCAAATTAACCTTGGGCGTGTTTATCGCAAATCTGCCCAACAATTCAAGAGAGTATTTCTCTCTCGAACAAGACTTTTTCGATCTTGTATCCCCTCCTAAATATTTTTTCAGTATAAATTCGTCGCCTCCTACAGAAATTCGCGCAATCCGACTATTGCCCCCTTGTTCCCCCGAAATCGGCATTAGGTTTTTCTTGTGTTGATTGGCAAAATCTAATAACTCGGGATCGAAATCATGTCTCACTAGGATATGATAAAACTACCCTTCCGAATAAACAATCAAAGAAAGTTTGATCAAAAATGACTGAAGCAAGAACCGCACTTGTCACAGGAGGTTCTAGGGGAATAGGCCTGGAGACGGCTCGCGAATTGGCCGCAAAGGGGTGTCGAGTAATTCTTTTGGCGAGAGACAGTGACAAATTGAAATCTGCGAGGGAACAAATAACCCTTAATGGCGGTTTGGTGGATATTTTTTCTGTGAATTTTTTGGAACACGATGCAACTCAACGTGTAAATGAGTTCTTGTCCGAAAATGGTCTTAAACCAACAATTTTGATTAATGGTCTTGGGGGAGGGTTCGGGAGTAACACGATGGACTCCTCAGCGAAGTTTGAGGAAGTTATGCGATTGAATTTCTTTGTTGCACATGAACTTACACAGCTAGTTCTTGAAAATTCCAAACGTCAAGACTGGGGACGATTTATCTATTTTGGAACATTGGCTATAAATCATAAATCTGCTTCAGCACCCTATATCGCAGCCAAAGCCGCTCTCATGGAATACATGAAAACTATTGCAAAATACCTGGGCAATTTAAGTCCTAATATCTTGGCGGCCGCCGTGTCGCCTGGTGCCATTTCGGTTCCGGGTAAGTATCTCAACAAGATCGAGAGTGAGAACCCTGATACGTTGGCAAAATTTTTTGACGACAACAAAATACCTGTAAGGAGGCTCGGCACCATGAAAGAAGTAGCCGAAGTTATTTCTTTCCTTTGCGACCAAAGTTCCCGGTATCTCCACGGTTGCAATATTCAAATTGACGGTGGTGCATCAAATTGAAGATTCTTGTTGTGGGTGGCGCTGGAAATCTTGGAAGAGGGCTTGTAAGAGCCCTGGATTTGCAGTCCCACCAATCCTTGGTTTGGGATAAGGATAAGGACATCCACAATTTAACGCCGGAGGTTTTGACAAAGTATCCAATTGATCTCATCGTGAACTTATCGGTCATTGCGGACTTGAAAAAGAAAGAAATCCGCATAACCGATTTGGATTACTTGGTAAACGTGATCGGCTTATCTCATCTCGTGAATCTTTCCGAGGAGACAGGAATTCCGTTGATTCAAATATCTACTCGTGAAGTAATTGGGGTAAGAGATTTCCGAGTCGTTGACAAAATGCAAAGTTCTACCGTCGAATTACGAGAAGTATCCGAATCTGAGCCATGTTTTCCCCTTCACTCCTATGGAAAGACTAAGTTAATCGGCGAATTCTTAATGCAAGGCTGCATGCTCGGTTCTGTAATCAGATTAAATACCTGTTATACAGATGAAGTACGAAATGGAGGGGGCTTAATCGCAAATCTAGTTCGTAGGTCTCGCCAAGACTCTCAAGTAACTCTGGATAATGACGGTTTAGCATTGCGAGACCCTCTACACATAGCAGACCTTACATCTTTGATTCTAGCTATATATGACAAACAGGCTTTCGGTGAAATTTTTCACGCAAGTGGCGGCGCTATGAATATTTTTTCACTTAGAGAAATTTGTACATTAGCTAATGCGGATGTGAAAATAAATTCTGGCTTAACAAATAATGATTATGGTTTTGTGATGGACATCGGTAAAGCTCAAGGTTTGGGTTGGAATCCAAAAACAAACTTTCGCACCTGGATCACTCAAAACTAATGTTTGAGTCTTCCGTTATTGTAACTGGTGGGCGCTCTCCCATTGCTATGGCAATTGCCGAGAAACTTTCCGCGAGATCGAAAGTAATTTTGCTGACTCGAAACTCTAAAAACCCTTTCTTGCGAGATTATCCATTCAACCAAAATGTGGTCGTAACAGAATTCGATTTGTTAGAGGATTCCTTCATTGATCACTTCCAAGAGTTAGTTCATGAGCATGATGTATCCAAATTGTGCTTTGCGCACAAATTGAACTCCTCTAGCTATTCCAAGGTCGAAAGATTACTGGGTGAGGTTGTTAGGACTACAGAATTAATTGAGGAATTGGTCAGAATTAAAAAGGAGGAAGTGGAAAAGAAGGTAGTTCTGCTAACTTCTCCAGCTTCTACTCTAGTGGTAGGCGATCAGGATTGTTTCTATCATGTTAACAAAGCTTCACTTTCTGCGATTGTGCGTTACTTCGCTGTGACTTATGGTTCACAAAATCTCGCGATTAATGCACTTGCGCCTGGATCTTTTGTTACGAAAGAACGCTCCAAACAGTTCTATTTGAATAATCCAAATCTCTATCAACAAATTATTTCAACAATCCCAAGTAGGAAATTTACTACGCCGAGTCATATTTCTGTTTATGTGGATTTCCTTATTCATAGTGCTCCGATTACACTCAATGGTACTGAGCTCGTGATGGATTCAGGACTTACGTTGATAGAGCAATCAAAATTCGCGCGAAAAGACTCATAGTTTTCTTGATGCGGCTAAAGTTCCATTATGTGAAATCTTGGAAGGGGTATGAGAACCCGACCGTGAAAGCCGATTTCACTCAGGCGATTTAATAATTTATCAGTGTGTTGCCAGGCTAACATAACGACATTATCCACTTCTTCCAAAACTAGATTCCGTAATGCGCGAACTTCGATACCGCTACCAGGTGAGAAGCGACCAATTTTTCGGGCATCATCATCAAAGAGCAACGATATGTCGTCCTTAATTTGATAGTGAACTATAAAGTATGAGGTGCTTATTGAGGCACCGATGCCGCCAATGATGCCATTACTATTTTGCCTTAGCGCTTCTTTCAACTCATGTTTCGATGTTTCTACGCGTCCCAACATTTCCAATACTGATGCGTCACTATCGACGTTTAGCCACTTTTCTCGCTGCAGTAACTGAAATTTAGAACTTTTAGGAATAACCGGTGACCGCCTCAATAAAATTCTAACGCTTCCACCTTTATGCTCAATTTTCTCAACGTCAACAATCTCCAGATTGAAGTCATGCGCCACTTTCTCAATATTACCAACGGTGAAATAAGTTAGGTGATCATGGCCAATGTAGTCAAACATATTAACCATGAATTGCTCTGGGTGATATCCCGTTATTATCGAAACGTAAGTATCAGAACTGACTAAAGCATTTATATTATTGAAAAATCGTGAAACATTTGGGACATTGGCAAGGGTGTAATTAACGGAGATTAATGCTATTTCCAAATTTCTCTCTTTAATTCGAGAAACAGTTTCTTCTGAGAAATATTCATTTAGGGTTTCAATTCCTTTTTTGTTCGCGTAATCTGCCGCTGGTCTCGAAGGATCAACTCCTAACACTGGATATCCGGCATCCATAAATGGTTGCAAAAAAGCACCGTCATTACTCCCAAGATCGAGTATGTGGCTTGTTAACTTCAGGTTGAGTTCGTTTATATATCTGTTAGCGACCTCCCCGTAATATTTAGAGAGGTTATTAGTTACACCCGTCAAGTAGAGGTATTCGAGGTATTGAGAATCAAGATTAGTTTCGTGTCTAAGTTGTAAGAGTTTGCATGAATCACACCTAGAAATTGTGATTGGAAATTTCTGTGAACTCAAGGCTATCTCGCGGTTAGAATGGAAAAGGTCTCCGTAAGGATTAGGCTGAAAATCAAAAATTGAGCGTAAAGGTTCATTGCCACAAAGCCGACATCTACTCTCCTTGCAATCCAAATCGTTCATACTTAAAGTGTACACTTTAAGTATGA
>Ga0214923_10009149_pt1 | contig 10352 bp, 8 predicted proteins | sample LL1510_MetaG_FD_177993 | JGI IMG/M metagenome (GOLD analysis project Ga0214923, IMG submission 177993) | Freshwater microbial communities from Lake Lanier, Atlanta, Georgia, United States - LL-1510 | ecosystem: Environmental > Aquatic > Freshwater > Lake | place: USA: Georgia | collected 2015-10-15
GAGTGTCTTGATCGCCCAGTCAAACTGAATGAGCTTTTTGACTTGTGGTTCTTCGGGTTGCATAGGACCGGGGATCATACTCCAAGTGCTCAAGCAGTGTCAAATTCAATGATAGAGCGTTCCTTTCTTCCATCTTTCTCATTTTTTTAATATTCTTGCTTTCATGACGCCGATGTTTGCCTTCTATGTTCATGATTTAAGTCCCTTCCTGATTCGTTTTGGGGGAGGTTTTGGAATTCGTTGGTATGGACTAGCCTATATTTTAGCCTTTCTCTTTGGGACGTTGCTTTACCGACATCTCGCCAAGAGAGGGTACTCAGAACTCACCTCTAATCAGGTGACTGATTTTATTACCTGGGGTGCTCTCTTTGGTGTCGTACTTGGGGGGAGGCTAGGCTACATGCTCTTTTATGATTTAGATGATTTTTTACACAATCCACTGATTCTTTTTCGTGTCTGGGAAGGTGGGATGTCAAGTCATGGAGGAATTCTTGGTCTCACACTCTATTCACTTTGGTATGCACGTCGTTATCATGTTTCATGGCTCAACCTTGGCGATAATCTTGTGGTGGTGGCGCCTATTGGTCTTTTCTTGGGGCGTTGTGCTAATTTTATCAATGGAGAATTATTTGGACGTGCAACGACTGTTTTTTGGGCAATACAATTCCCCAAAGAACTTGCTTTTCTTCCTCCTGGATTTGTTTTGGCGACGCTCCAGGATACAGCAAACATCAATCCCAAATTTTGTACAATTACTAGTGTGGCAGAAGGCGTGCGTGGTTCTCCAGAGCTGCATGAGTATCTGGCTAGTATTCTCACGCCTCGGTATCCTTCGCAGTTAGTAGAGGCATTTTTGGAGGGTTTTGTGCTCTTTTGGCTCCTTTGGTTTTTGCGCACATGTACTCGACTCCCCAACGGTATCCTCACAGGAGTATTTTTTATCGCCTATGGGCTCTTACGCATCGCAGGTGAAAGCTTTCGCGAGCCTGATGCTCCGTTGATTGGGATATTCACGAGGGGAGAATTTTTTTCTTTTTTTCTCGTGGTGATCGGGATTGCTTTTCTTCTGAGAGCTATTTTTTACCCAACGTACCCTAAACCAATGTTATGAATATTCGATTGCTTTGTGAGGATGATTGGAAGATCTGGAAGGATTTCAGATATCAGTGCTTGCTTGATTTCCCGATGGCTTTTTCTGTTTCAAGGGAAGAAGAGGAAAAAGTAACAGACCAACAATTCAAAGATTGGATTACACGCAATAGAATTTATGGAGCTTTTCTTGATCAGGAAATGATAGGCTCTGTTGGTTTTTTTATCCTTGATTCGTCTAAGGAAGGTCATCGTGGAGTTCTCTTTGGCATGAATGTTCGCAAGGAGTCTCAACGTCGTGGTATTGGAGGTGAACTCATGAAGAGAGTTCTTAGTGACGCTAAAAACCATGTATTGCAGCTTCACTTAACTGTTGTTAGTTCTAATGAAAGTGCGGTGCGTCTTTACGAGCGACATGGGTTTAAGATTTATGGTACAGAACCACGTGCTCTGCGTATTGATGATTGTTTCTATGATCATCATCTCATGGTGTTATTTTTTGATGTGCCCAATGCCGCATCATTAAGCCATTCATCCTTTAGAGATAAGATCAAAAGCTTCTTTTGACGCGTTGGCATCGATGCTGCATCACGACACAAATTATTCTCCAATTTCCTCATGCTTGAACCTATTGCTCGACTCTTAATTCTTCAAAATACTGACCAGCGTCTTGATGAAGTCATTCAAGCATTGCGTGCCCTGCCAGAAGAAAAAAATTCTTGTGAACAATCTCTTATCAATGCTGATCGCAAGCTTGCCTCGATCTACTCGAAATCACAAGAGATTGAAAAAGAGATTAAAAAAATAGAAGGTCTCATTGATTTGAAGCGTACTCAGATAGGGCGCTATCGGATTCAACAAATGGAAACGAGAAAAAATGATGAGTATGCCGCCTTTAATAAGGAGATCGGTCTTGCGCAAGAAGTCATCACCCAATGCGAAGATCAACAACTTGGACTGATGGAACAATCTGAGCTCCTTCAACCTGATATAGAAAGAGCCGAAGAAGTCCATGCCATCGAGCACAAACGTCTCCATGCTATCTTGGCTACCTTCGATGGTCGTTCCAAAAGTTTATTAGCCCGTCAAAAGGAGTTACAAGAAGCACGTCCTCCTCTCACACTTCCTATTGACGAGGAAATCCTCGATCGGTACGAACGGCTTTTTAAGAGTAAAAATGGGCTTGCTGTTGCTCCCATAGAACATGGAGTTTGCACGGGATGCCACATGCAGATGACAATGCAAACCATTCTTTCTGCTAAGGCGGAAAAAGAAATCATCACCTGTTCGCAATGTGGGCGTTATCTTTATACAGAGGAAGATTAGGCTAGCCAGAATATTTCTTTTTGATTGTTTTGTTCCGTATGGAGTTTTTTGAGTGTTTTTTTAAATGATCACGTACTGTAAGAGTATTTATAATTATCAACGACGTCCTTCACGCGTAGTAACGCTTGGGGGGCTCAAAATGGGAGGTCATTACCCCATACGCGTCCAATCGATGTTGACCTCCGATACGATGGACACAGAGGCGTGTGTCGGTGAAACGCTCCGACTTGTCTCTCTCGGGTGTGAGATAGTACGCCTGACTGCCCCAACGGTTCGCGACGCAGCTAATCTAAAAAATATTCACGATGCTTTGCGCGCACAAGGATGCAGCGTGCCGCTTGTTGCTGATATTCATTTTAAGCCAGAAGCCGCAATAGAGGCAGCTCAGTGGGTGGAAAAGATTCGGATTAATCCGGGAAATTTTGCCGATTCTAAAAAATTTCATGTCCGCGATTATACCGATGCGGAATATGAAGAGGAATTGGAGCGGATTTACAAAAGATTTTCTCCTCTTGTCGAGCTCTGTAAAGAGCGTGGGGTGGCCATGCGCATTGGGACCAATCATGGCTCCCTGAGTGATCGGATTATGAATCGTTTTGGGGATTCGCCTCTAGGGATGGTAGAGAGTGCTCTTGAGTTTGCACGTATTGCACGCAGTCTCAACTATCACAATTTTGTTTTTTCCATGAAGGCCTCTAATCCCAAGGTCATGATTGCTGCGTATCGTCTGCTTGTTGCACGTTTACATATTGAGGGAGCTGATTGGAATTATGCTATGCATCTGGGGGTCACCGAAGCAGGTGATGGTGAGGATGGTCGTATCAAGAGCGCGATTGGGATTGGATCGCTCCTCGCTGATGGTATTGGAGATACCATTCGCGTTTCCTTAACCGAGGATAGTGAATATGAAATCCCGGTGGCTAGGGCGTTGCTTGCAGAGCAGAATCTAAGAGCCTTTCCTGCCTCTCTCCTGGAAATAAAAGTTCCTCCAAACTGGTCTTTTTTTACCTATGAACGCCGTCCCGCAAGCAAGCTTATCATTGGCTCCTATGACCTAGCCCGGATATTTCATACTGATCAACTGCGGAGACCGGGAAAGCAGATGGATCCTGCGTTAGACTCACATTTTGACTTGGGCGATATGTACACATACAGCCCGGCGTCAAAATACTTGTCTGCCTTACCCCATCAGCCTTCTCAGTCTCCTCGTCACGATCAGTATGAAATATCCGGGCTAGGTGGAGACGCCCCAGTTCGTGTAGTCGTGACGCGTCAAACCTACCAGGAAGTCGCCTCTCAAGTCTCCACGCTCGGAGAATATCAACCGGAGATTATTCTAGAAGATCTCCCGCACAGAGAAATTGATCCACGTTCCGAGTGCGACATTCAGGCATTACAAGAAGAGAATGTCCCGTGTCTTGTGACCGTGCGCGATGGTCTTGATCTTGATCCGATAGCCGCCTTTCGCTTGCTCGCTGCTCGCATTCCAAAAACATTCCCCATTCTACTCAAAGATACATTGCGTAAGGAAAATATGACGAGAGAGGATACAAAAGATATCACAAATCGTCTGCTCAGCTCTTCGGTTGTGTTAGGATCACTTCTCTGCGATGGCATTGGTGACGCTATTCTTGTGCGTCGGATCCCTTCTGCTCAAGAATCGCTACGCGTAGCCTATAATATTTTGCAGGGAGCGGGAGTGCGTATTTTTAAAACAGATTATGTAGCCTGCCCTTCTTGTGGACGCACGCTCTTTAATTTACAAGAAACAACAGCTCGGATTAAGGCTTCTACAGGCCATTTGAAGGGTGTTCGTATTGCGATTATGGGTTGTATTGTCAATGGCCCTGGGGAGATGGCGGATGCAGATTTTGGTTACGTAGGAGGAGCTCCAGGGAAAGTGAATCTCTATGTTGGCAAGAAAGTTGTAAAATTTAATATTCCTCAAACAGAAGCACTCGAGGAACTCATTACCTTAATTCAAGAGCATGGAAAATGGGTAGAGCAGTAGGCCCCAAGCTCGAAGTCTTCCTTGGGCAACACCAGTGCTCGGGAGAGCCTGGGGTAGACTGCCGTAACCGTTAGGTTAGGGGCAGCCCGTAAGGGCGAGCCGAGCAGGCGCGAGCGATTCAATATGGACTCATACAGCCGTCGTCAGACTTCATCACTCGCCTTACCCCCATCAACCTTCGCAGTCTCCTCGTTACGATCGGTATGAAATATCTGGGCTAAAGGTAGTCTCCCCCGCGGTCTCTTGGGCCGCCGGTGGTGTCACCATCAGGATTCGCGGCGCCTCGCGACGAATTAGTATGAAATATGCAGGTTAATGCTAATAATGCGTTAATTTAATCCAAAAAGCGTTAATTATTGTTGACATTTAAAAAAATGAATGCAAGGTGGCAAAAGTTTTTTATTTCTTAGTCATGTGCCTTCTCGGTCTCCGCAGTAGATCGGTGTGAAATATGCGGGCTAGCACAATCATTTTTCAATCAAACATTTAATGCCATTATTTTCCTGTTGAGTCGTATTGTACGGAAAACATTTCCCTCATCAACAGAGCTCACGCACTAATTTCTCTCAAGAACAAATCTAATCATTAACTACCTATGTGATTTATTAACAACAAATACAACGCACCCTCAATAAATGAAACTTATGATGAATGAGAACCATGCCATATGCACAAAATTGGAGCGACTAATCGATGAGTGGTGCGAGCGACGATGTTTAAAACCGCTATTCTATATTTTAAGAGATTATCCCTTGTGTAGTGAATTAGTGCATGGTTGGGTTGTTTTGTTGGAATCATTAAATGAAATTAAAAATTTCTGTCATCACGAGCTTACCTTAAGCGAACGGGAGTTATTGCTCGAAATCATCGATTCTACGAAGCGAAAAATTCAAGAATGCAAATAGAACATGAAGCAATCCGTCTTGAATGACTTAGACAGGATTCCTTTGAGCTAAAAAAAGGGTAAACAATAAATGTTTTGCTTGCCCAAGAGGAGAAACCTCTCTTCCATCTATGACGCATGATTTTATCATATGCTTGTCACGAGTAGACATCTTTGTGTTAGCCATAAACCCAGCTTTTTCATTAATGGTTATTTCTAAGGAGTCACTTGACGAGGAACTAAAGCGCAAGATTCTATGAGTAAAAAAAAATTAAGCCTATTTGCACTCGTTATGATGAATGTGGCTGCCATTGATAGTCTGCGGATATTACCCGTGAGTGCTGAATATGGACTTTCACTCATTTTTTACTATGTCCTAGCAGCATTACTCTTTTTTGTTCCAACCGCACTCGTCTCCGCCGAGTTATCAACCGGATGGCCAGAGACGGGCGCTATGTATATTTGGGTGAGGGAGGCCTTTGGCCGTAAATTTGGCTTTATGATTATTTGGGTGCAATGGATTAGTAACATTGCCTGGTTTCCAACAATCATGTCCTTTATTGCTGCGACCATCTTCTACTGCATCGACCCTAGCCTTGTGAACAATAAGCCCTACATGATCACGCTAATCTTTGGCTTATTCTGGGGTATTACATTTCTAAATTTTTTTGGCATTAAAACAGCAAGTATCTTTGGTAGTCTCTCCGTGCTTCTTGGGACACTTGCTCCGATGGTCGGTATTATCACGCTGGGGGTCATTTGGGTGATCACAAAAAAGCCACTGAGTATTACAATGAGTTGGCATGCGCTCCTTCCTGATGTCAAAAGCATCGATAATATGGCTCTCTTAACGGTGCTCTTGTATAGCCTTGTTGGCATTGAACTCTCTGCAGCCCATGCGGGGGAGGTTCATAATCCGCAGCGTAATTATCCGAAGGCTATTTTTTGGTCTGTGTTGATTATTTTAGGCAGTCTCATTTTCTCCTCGCTCGCCATTGCCTTGGTGGTGCCACAGTCAGAGCTCAATATTATTGCTGGCCTGCTCCAAGCCTTTGAGGTCTTTTTTCATGCCTTTCATCTCCATGGACTCATGCCGCTCATCGCCTTATTAATCACCTTGGGTGCACTGGGAGGGCTTAATTCCTGGATTTTAGGACCGAGTAAAAGCTTTCTCATGGCCTGTGATGATGGTTGTTTACCGCAAGTGTTAGGCAAAAAAAACAAGCATCATGTGCCTGTCTTCATCTTACTGTTACAAGGACTCATTTTTTCTGTTCTCACAGCGCTCTTTTTCTTCATGCCGACGGTGAGTAGCGGCTTTCTGCTCTTAACCAATATTGCCTCACTCCTTGCGCTGCTAGGTTATATTGCCATGTTTGCCGCTGCGCTAAGATTGAGGTACAAACATCCTCACGTAAAACGAGCATTTGTCACCCCGGGCGGAAAACCTGGTCTCTGGCTCATCTGTGCTATCGGCTCCCTTTCTTGCCTGGTCACAATCTACCTTGGTTTTCTACCCCCCAGCCAAATTGCCATTGGCAATGTCTTCATCTACCAACTCACCATCGCCTTAGGGATTGTCTTTGGTTGCTTGTTTCCCTTTCTGCTCTATGGCATCCATGAGAAGTGGCAGAAAAGAGAAGCCCTGTAAGATTCAATTTCTCTCAAAAGACACAGATGAAATCCAACAACCCCCTCGCAGGCCTGTTTGCTCTGTATTCAAGGAAAGGGCTCGCCTTGAAGGAAGTAGACCTTGAGAGGCATTCTTTATGCCCCAACTGAGACAGGTGGCTTCATGAACTTTTTATGAGCATCAATTTCATCCTTTGATAACCCAAAGTAATAATCGCTATAGCGCGGTTGTTTATTCCCCCAGATAAGTTCTTTTACTATTGTTTTCCCCCAGATAAATGGTTTTTTTTCCTCGATCTTGTTATTGAGCATTTGAATCGTAAAGCCAGCTTCCGAATGACTAAAAGCCATACGTTGACGTGCAGTGTGCTCGAATTTTTCTAATAGTTGATTTAATTTTTGTTTATGATCATCTCCAATTGTCTCTCCAATTTTCTTAATTGTCTCATAAAGATTGTTGTTAGATGTTTGAGAACTATAGCCGTCAATAGCATTAAAAATATTTTTTTGATAAGCTTGTTCAAGCTTCAATTCACCAATTTCTTTTTTTAAACTCTCTGCTGATAAAAAGTTCCTTTTAGGAACAAGGAGGGCATCTTTTTTGTCTTTGATCAGGAAATCAGAAACGTCTTTAGTTTTCTTTTCCTGGAAGCAGCTGGCTAGAGCAGTCTCAATCTTAGTCGATAAGTGTAAACTATACAACTGCAAATAATTATCTAACTCGGTTTGTTTTTTTTGTATTTCCCGCTGAATATTGTCATCGATTTCAGCGGCTAGGAGTTGTTGGGCTACCAGGCTATCCTCGGTGCGATCTTTACCTGTTTTACAATTGGTAATAGGCGTGATTCCCATTCTAGAAGCGAGTACTGCCATCCTGGCATTGAAAGCGTGTGGGTTTCCATCATTGGACCCATACATTCCACTCTTTAGATCTTTTGGCTTCTTTGACATCTCTAGAATTTCATCCATTAATTCTTGATCAGCTCTAATATTAAGAGCTAATTCACAAGCCTCCTTTTGTTTGTCACCTGTAACTAACATCTTCAATTCCTCGAACTTTTTCTGTTTATAAGCACTGTGCTTCTTTGCAAGTTGGGCTACTGCGTTCATGTTCGAGGTATGATTCCTCCTGCCAAGAAGACTTAAGCTCCAACTCATTAACCGTCGGTCCCATTTTTGAACTGGTGCACTCAACATCATAATATCGGGTTTGACCCAAACCGATTTTTCGTTGCCTTTGTTATCTTTTACCTTGAGTTGAAAGGGTGCTTTGCTCTTATTTGCGTACTCAATTAAACGCAGCTGCATATCTTGTAAGTATCCCTCAGGATCCTTGCCGCCAATCACACACCCGGAGACAAGGCTGTTGGAAAACATCGAGAGGGTCAGAGGGTTGTCTTTTGAGGTTTGTTTTGACGCATCATTGATCGCCTTATAAGCAGCACTCTGAGGATCATCTGCTTGCAGCTCTAGGACAGCCTTCATGGTATCCTGGAGGCGTTGTTCTCCGGGTGGATGGTCACAACCCACCCATGTTTTGAGCCTAATCCATTGACGCTTAAGAGTGCTGCCAGAAATGGGAATCCACGCAGCAGAGCGGAGTCCTGCAAAAATACGTTTTTTACTATTCGAAGAGTCTACGTTGTTCGTTGTGTTAACAGATCCCTTTGACTCAACTCCCTCTACTGGGTTTGCTATGCTGGCACCTTCCTCTGCCGTCCCTGGCGCAGCTCGACACAATACAGCGCTCCAAAGATTCCTGGCTTTTTCATCACCACTCTTACAAATGCCCATTCCGTCATTCTTGGGAGTGGTAGTGACTTTATAGTCATTTGACAAACCAGTTGTTTTACACGAAAACACCTGGGTTATTGGAGTTGTCCACAAAGAGGAAAAGGGAAGGAGGTCTTTTTTTTCTTTAACGGAAAGGTTTTCAGATTCGGTTGAGGTGTTTGCTGGTACGTTTGTGGAAACGCCTTGGTTATTCAATTTATTCTTATTCGCCGTGCAGCTCGGCCAAAAATTCGTTTTCAAATTGACTAACTTCTTATACCAATCAGCATTTTTGTAGGTTTCTACTAAAGCTTTAACAGCGTTGTTTTCAGCGTTGTTTGTATGCGGTGGACTAGTTGACTCAAGTTTTTCAGCAAAAGAGCTTCGAGGTGTTGGAGGTGTTATCCACGACTGTCTCAAACCATCTGTCGTTTTTTGTGAATTGCTAGTCTGATCAGGGCCTGCTATATTAGTTGAGTTTTCCGTAGGACTTGGGGGCAAAGACGGCGTTCCTGGCAAGGCTGGTTGTGGTGTTATATCCATCTTTTTATCTGTGAATAACGGACTGTTTTAGACTTGTACATGGGATCAGGTATACCATGTAATTATACCTAAGCTCTATTTTCTAAAAATTCTTCCGGATCGTTTTGCTCACCATCGGGAATCTCCTCATCGGGAGTTTCAAAATCAGTAGGAGTGCTTTCTCCTGTTTCTAAGAGTGAACGCCACTCAGAAGCTAAACGCATGAGATCAGTAATAGCTAAGCCGAGTGTTTCTGCATTGATCGTCATCCCATCATGACCGTAGACAGGAAGCTGACGAGCGGCAATGACAGTGCCGCTTTCGGTATGCATGCTTAGAGTGGCTCCTTTTGTTTGCATCCAAAAAACATTTGCATCTAACATTTTTTCTACGATCTCACTTCGATCGCTCCGATCTTGGAGAGAAAGTGTTGTAATAAATTCATCGATTAGGATGAGAGTGCCTTCCTCAATCCAGGTCAGCGTTACTAGATTTGTCTCATCAAAATGAATGAGGCAAGTATCATCTTCATCGTCAAAAATCAGATCATTGATATTAAGATACCTTCCTAAGGACTCTACCAATAGTTCTGCCTGAGCTTGTTGTGTTTCATCCATGAGAATAACTTGGTTTAAACCCGCATATTTCATACTGATCGTGACGAGGAGACTGCGAAGGCGGATGGGGTAAGGCAGACGAGCATTTTGACGCCGGGCTGTATGTGTACATACCTCCCAAGTCACAATGTGAGTCTAACGCAGGATCCACCCTCCTTTCCCGGTCTCCGCAGTAGATCGGTGTGAAATATTCGGGTTATACTCTGAATACTCACCATATCCTATCGTGTTGTGTGAACAACCTTTTTTTTTGAAATCGCCGGAGTCATACGTTGTCGCCATCAGTGACCTTGTAGTTGAAAAAGCCAGTGGGTATAGAACACCTCCAGAGGTACGAAGAGGTACGAAAAAGATATATTAGCCCTGCAATATGATTGCCTCTGTGGTCACATTTTCGGTGATGATTATTGTGGCAGCTTCCTGCGCTTGACTAATATTGGGTGTTTCGGGCGCGGCCTGAGGGATGTGGGGAATGATTTTCCAAAAATGAGAGCGTTCT
>Ga0214923_10009150_pt1 | contig 10352 bp, 7 predicted proteins | sample LL1510_MetaG_FD_177993 | JGI IMG/M metagenome (GOLD analysis project Ga0214923, IMG submission 177993) | Freshwater microbial communities from Lake Lanier, Atlanta, Georgia, United States - LL-1510 | ecosystem: Environmental > Aquatic > Freshwater > Lake | place: USA: Georgia | collected 2015-10-15
CCCGGGCAAAGGCCAGGATTTATTTGATCTTATACATCCATTTTATGGCTGGGAGGTTAAACTTTTGCCAAAAAACACAGAGACGATGGTATCGCTTGAGCAGATAGTTTTTTGGGAAAAGCCAAAAGCGATTCGTTATATTACTCTTCATGATGAAGCGCTTGATGGCGTGCAGCGATCATTGAGCCATGCGTTGGAAGATGACTTGTGGAGTTTGCTAACAGAAGCGCTACAACGATCATTTGAAAATTCTCACGACTGGGATTTTCAACGTCAACGCTTATGGAAAACGTTGAAAGATCAGCTTCGCAACTCACTGGGAAAAACTGATCAAGAGGAGTTTTTACTAGGATATGAAGAGGGTTTCAAATGGCGATTGACCAACAACTTGTGGGATACGTTCTTCTTTCCTTGCAGCTTTGTCCTCGCAGGAGAGCGGCACATCGCTAGCAAATTTCAGCCGTTAATGCAGCTATGGCTCATTGGTAATTTCCCCATCGGTTTTGACAAGGAGGATAATCTTCTTGTTCTCGTCGCTGATGCATAATGCAAAACACCCCATGGATCTCTCCGTGGGGTGTTTTCATATTAGGCTTCGCGTGATTGCTGATCGCGTTTGCGTTCAAAATCTTTTAAGAATGTTTTGCGGATGCGCAGGTTTGCCGGCGTCACCTCGAGCAGCTCATCTTCTCCAAGGTATTCAAGAGCTTCTTCAAGCGACATTGAGCGCGGCGTCGTAAGTCCTTCCGCGACACCATCACCTTTTGAACGCATGTTAGACAGCTTCTTTTCCTTACAGATATTGACCATTAAATCTTCAGCCTTTGCATTCTGACCAACCACCATACCTTCATATACCTTCACTCCCGGACCGATAAACATCTGGCCACGTTCTTGTGCAGCCAGAAGGCCATAGCTGTTGGATTCACCTGTTTCAAATGAGATAAGCGAACCATGTGGCGTGCCTTCGATCGAGCCAACGAATGGACGATAGCCCAAGAAAAGCGAGTTCAAGATTCCTTGTCCACGTGTGTCCATCATGAATTCTGTGCGATACCCAATAAGACCACGGGTCGGAATTTCAAATTGAAGATAGGCTGTACCATTTTCAACGCGCATATCTTTCATGTCTCCCTTGCGTCGTCCCATCTTTTCGATCACGGAACCGCTTGTACCCTCCGGGCATTCAAGCGTGACTTCTTCAAACGGTTCTGTCTTTTGTCCGGCCTCTTCTTTATAAATAACTTGTGGACGTGAAACTTGAAGTTCGAAGCCTTCACGACGCATGCGCTCGATCAAAATCGACAAGTGTAATTCACCGCGACCACTCACGATAAACGAACCATCTCCTTGTCCCGGATCAACGCGTAAAGCGACATCGTTTTGCAATTCGCGATCCAAACGCTCTTTGATATTGCGCGAAGTAGTGAATTGTCCTTCTTGACCGGCAAATGGGGAGGTATTTACACCAAACGTCATCTTAACGGTCGGCTCTTCAATCTTGATAACCGGAAGGGCTTCTGGATGATTCACATCCGCAATTGTTTCGCCGATGTTCAACTTATCGATGCCGGCAAATGCGACAATGTCCCCTGCTTGAGCCTCTTGTGTTTCAACTTTTCCAAGTCCGATAAACGTATAAATCGTTGTGATCTTTGCAGGCGTTGCAACACCATCACGGTTAATCCATGTGACATTGCCTGGTTTAAATACCCCACGCACAACGCGACCCAACCCCGTCTTACCTTTGTAATTATCGTATGAAATATTGGCGACGGACACCTGAAGCGCTCCGCTAGGATCGTTCTTTGGCTCCGGAATCTCTTTCAAAATCGTTTCAAACAACGGTTTGATATCGACCATCTTTTCAAGATCAGGTTCAAGTCCTGCTTTTCCTTGTTTCGCCGATGCGTACACAATCGGAAAATCGGTCTGTGCATCAGTCGCGCCTAATGTAACAAACAAATCAAAGACCTGATCCACGACCCAGTCTGGGCGTGCATCCGGTTTATCAATCTTGTTGATAACGACGATAATGCGGTGACCAGCCTGAATCGCCTTCTTTAAGACGAAGCGCGTTTGCGGCATTGGTCCTTCCTTAGCGTCAACGAGTAAAAGGGCGCCATCAACCAAGTTCATGACACGTTCAACCTCTCCTCCAAAGTCGGCGTGACCTGGAGTGTCGACAATGTTGATCTTGGAGCCGCTATACGCGACGGCCACGTTTTTGGCCAAAATGGTAATACCGCGCTCTCGTTCAAGCGGGTTCATGTCGAGGATGGTTTCCCCCTCGAGACCTTTTTCTTTAAACGTTTCACTCTGTTTTAAAAGCGCATCGGCCAAGGTGGTTTTTCCGTGGTCGACGTGAGCGATAATCGCGATATTGCGGATGGCTGACATAAGTGGGCCAAGTTTAGCCACGTTTTTGCCTTTTGTCAATCCAAAGATAAGTACAGGATTATTCACCGTTGAATGCGTCGTTTCAGACAAAGAAAATATCCTAGTTAAGCCAAAGATGATCTCTCCCCTTGCTCGATATCAATCAAAAAAAGGGAGAGATCCTGAATCCGAAGATTCAGGATCAGTAGTGACAAGCCTTGCTAAGGCTCGTCGCAAAAGAGCTCAAAGTTCTTCCAGTCTTCTCCGAGCTCCCAGTTGAGCTGCGCCTCAGCTGCGCGTCGCGCTTCACGATCATGCGCAAAGCGACGATCACGAAGCCTCAGTTCCGCATATGGTGGCCGATTGGCAAGTCCCCAGGCACGCCCCAGTCGCCAAGCAATACGCGAACGGTCACCCATTCGCACATAGGCTTGATGCGCGAGACCGTTAAGGGTGTCGCTGTCAATCTCCACCTGGCGTACCGAGCGTACACCCCGCAAGACGTCGAGCTCGAGCAAGGAAATCGCGCGATAAACGCTCTTCGCGTCAAGCACGCACGCCCGTTCAAAAGCCTCTTCATCGAGAGCGTCCAACTCATCGCGGAGCTCTTCCGCAAAAGAGTCTTCAAAGGGTTGAGAAGTTCCGACATGGTCGTCGGTTGCGTCCGTCTTTTGCACCGTGGACACTTCGGTGTCTTGAATGATATTCATCCCTCTTCATTTTAACTATGGCTAAAAAGGAAAAGGGATGAATATCTTACGATGAAAGTTGAGCCCAACTCGTCATTCAATGATTTAAATGACGGGCTAGGCCTTAGACGCGAGTGATGCGTCTAAGACAGCAGTTTCTACCTCGGTTGACCGCCGGTAGGGGTGAGGATGAGAGGTGCGCCCAAATGACGCTCCACTTTTCGAGCCTCGATTTTTAGAGACTCGATTTCCTCAAGATTGAGTCCAAGTCGTTGCGCAGCTTGCGCGACGGTAGGGTCGTTGATTCTGAGATAGTTATCCCAGAACTTCATGATAATTAATCTTGCTGTTTTTAAATCCATTCTTCTCCATCGGGGTTTCAATTGGTCCACCCCTCTCAAGAAGATCGAGCTCGTCGATCGTCTTGAGAGAGCCCCGTCAGAGCTCATAGGAGATGACGGGTGAAGACGTGCAATGGAAAGGATGCGCGGCGTATTGGTGACCGCCCGAGACTATGACCATGTGTCATATTTTGCGTCTCGGAACTGGTACGACGATCGCTACATCCTTCCTTCAAAGTCCATTCTGCGTGAATGGACTTACTGACCTTTTTGGACGTCCCTCCGGTAGATGATTACTCATCCTCGCAGAAGAACACAGGTCTCAGGTATAGGCGTTTGCACACGCCCGTCCCAACAAATGAACGTGCAAAGAATGGGAAACATTCCGCACTCAATCGAAAGCCGCATATATTCGGCAGTCGATTGAATGCGAGACGACGCATTCTTTTTACACGTAATCCACCACAGGCATGGAGCGGTGGAACTCGATTCCTCGAGTCTGCGTGCAAATGGATAAATGACAAGTAAAGCCACTGTCATGTCTCATAAAACCGCCCGTCGTCGTAAGAGGTTTTCTCTCGACAAAAAATAAAGTAATACAAAAAGATAAATTTGTCAAGTCTTTTGTTTACAAAATTGAATATTTGGCTAATTTTATATAAAAAAAATCAATATATCACTTTACATTTATATTTTTCTGACGAAAGAAAATGCGGGCGGTATTCCAAAATTCCGGTCGATCTTGTGTGATTTTCATCCAATACCACCATTCTACACCCCAAAAATCGACCGCGGGCATACGTAATTGCTGTGCATAACGAAAATTACGCTTCATTTGTTCATGAGAAAGCGTTTTATATTGATCATTCAGGCTTGTATTAGGGAGCGGAAAAAAGCTCCAAGGTTCCATCTGAAATTCACTGACAAAAACTTCATCGACAAAAAATTTGGCAAGAATAGCTTTGCGATCATAAGCCCATGGTGGAACAAACCAGTATCTTACGACTCCGATCCATGGACTGATGACCGATCGATAGAGACTGACTCCAACGCCATCTACCTCCCCCGCCCAACCAATCCACGTAGAAAATTCACCGGACTCAGAGGTGTAAACGGGTCTTGGCTGTGCGCGTTTTGACTCTTGAGTTCGCACCCAGCGCATTTCCGCTCGCGCAAGATCCTTGGTCAAGCCTCCGCATTGCGCGTATAAGGTAAAGTTAATTTCATTTTCGATTTGCCACGCAAAAATAGCCGGATGATCTTTCAATACATTGTAGGTAGCTTGTATATAAGCAAGCTGTGCTTCGCGTCGATCGTCTGTGTTCATGGATTCGGCCCATGAGGGAACCCAACACTCTGGCCAGCGCGGTAAACGCGCACCCAAAGCTAAGATCACCTGACCGTCATGTTTGGCAATTTCATCAAGCTGCTCTGACACCCGAGAAAAATCATATATTCCTTGTACACGCTCTATATCGGTCCAGTATGCTGGAATACGAAATCGCTTAACGCCTAAATCGTCCAAAGTAGCTCTGAGTCCTTCCATGGAATTCAGACCAAGACTTTCTGCATAAGGGGCGCTCCATGTAACGCCGTATTGTTTCGGATACTCTGATGGCCAACCAAGAAAAAAGAAAGCAAAAATACACAGAAAAATGCCAAGCGCGATATATTTATATGATGGCATTTTCATAAGCAAAAGATCCTTTAATGTGACACAAGATACAGACCGATACCGGCTAAGCCAATAGCAGTACTTTTAATGACGATTGACGTTTGCGAGCGATGCTCCTGAAGGATTCGCCTAAAATACGCTCCGCCAAACCAAGCAACAAGAATCAGAATGGCGTATTGAGTGGCTTGTAAAGCGTTTACCAGCGCAGCACTCCCCTGCGAGATAGCGTATTGTAACAGAATAAACCCGCATGCACCACATAATTGACCAAAAAGCATATAAAAGAATGCTCCGGATTCTTGCTCGGCGGCAAGATGCGTGTGGGGACTAGCGAGCTTAAGCAGTTCGACCTTAACTCCCGGAGCAAAAAAACCGATCATCAAGCTTGTAAAAAGCGTGGCAAATCGTGACCATACGAACACATCCAAAAAAGCCGTTTGCTGAAAAGAAATTTTACCGAGAGCGCTCGATGAAGCAAAAAGAAAGGCTGATGCAACGGCAATGAAAATCGTTGGCACGGTGAGTCGCTCTCCCCTTTTTCCATACGATAAGATCGCGGTGGCAATGACGAGGAGTAAGAATCCATAAAAGCCGCTTGTCGAGAGACGTTCATCGATAAGAATAGAAGTGATGGAAAGAGTAAAAACGGGTACTAATGATCCAATAATCGGCACCACTCGCGTAGCCTCTGCGCGTCTCAAGGCCTCAAAAAAAAGCCAGACACCTAAGACAAATAAGGTGCCAAATCCAAATACGGGAATTAGACTCTGAACATCGGGGAGTTTGGTCCATGGCAACGCAAGCAGTGCGATGCTCGAGAGTCCTCCAATGAGCGTTGCATATGTGCCGCTACGCTTGAAGGCTGTCGTTAATAAAGCTTTATCAACGATAAACGCAACCGCATTTAATACATGTCCGATAATGGCGATCAGAAACCACGACTTCATAATGTGATCGAATCACCAACATGAGGAGCGATGGCATCAATGCCAAAATGTTGTTTAAAACGTGTTGCCAAAGCGACAGCCGCACCTTCTTCTCCGTGAGTGCAATAAATGCGCTTAGGCCTCGCTTCCGCCTCCTCTACCCAAGACAATAATCTCGCTTGATCTGCATGAGCGCTATATGCGCCAATACTTGTGATGGTTGCGTTGACATGTACCGTTTCTTGTAAGACGCGCACGACCTTCTTCCCGTCATGTAAATCACGTCCGAGAGTGCCTGCGGCCTGATATCCTACTATGAGAACGGTACACTTTGGATCTGATAAATAGCGAACTAAATGATGTTGGATGCGGCCGCCATTCATCATGCCACTGCCCGCAATGATGACTTTTGGTCTCGGCGCATCATTAATGAGCTTTGACTCATCCCGAGTTTTTGTGAGTTTAAGCCCAGGAAAATCAAACAAATCATCTCCGGTCGCCGCGAGTTTACGAGCTTCGTTATTATAATATTGAGGATATTCTTTCATAATATCCGTTGCCTTGATTGCCATGGGGCTATCTAGATAAACATCAATCACCGGAATGACCCTTTTTTCAATCAGTTCATTTAACTCAAACAAAATCTGTTGCGTGCGATCGATAGAAAACGCCGGTAAAACCAAAACACCTTGGCGTTGAATTATTTGCTCAAGAACGCGCTTAAGTTTTGCCTGACGCGTGCTTTCATCTTCGTGAATACGATTCCCGTATGTCGACTCAATGACTAAGAGATCTACAGCGGCTAATTGTGCAGTAGGCCGTAAAATTTTTGAGCCTTTGTTGCCTAAATCACCGGAAAAAGCAATCGTTGGTCCTTGAGATTGACGCACCTCCCAAAATGCAGAACCAAAAATGTGCCCGGCATCACGTGGTCGACAAGTCAAATCCCCGATCTCTACGTCTCGGCTATAATCGATCGCTTCAAACAACTCCCCGGTAGTCTCTACATCCTTTTTTGAATAAAGAACTGGGATGCCTTCACGTTCATAATCATCTTCCATGATATGCTGCGCGTCCTCTAGGACGAGCATGGCGAGTTTAGCGGTCGGCGGTGTCGCATAAATTTTTCCCTTAAAACCAGCCTTTATGAGTTTTGGGAGCCGACCGCTATGGTCGAGATGAGCATGCGTTAAAAGAACAGCGTCAATCTCTTTCGCATCAAAGGGAAAATCGACAAGATTTTTTACATCGCAGGTATTACAGCCTTGATGCATGCCGCAATCAACAAGAATTTTTACCGATGAGGTCTCTACAAGATATAAAGAGCCGGTGACTTCTCTTGCGGCTCCAAAGAACGATATTTTCATATAAGTATGATAATAAAAGGATCACGATCCGTAAAACACCTGACATATAAAAAAAAGTTACGAGGCGCTAAGGGGCGCTAACGAGTGCTCGCTCAAGCGCCTGACAGAAGTCATAAAAACCGTAATAGCCTTCAGAGCATTGTCGATCAAACACGAGACGCAATACAGAACGATCAAAGGACGGTTCAGTAAAAATAAAAACTAAGAGCGTTGTTTGCAGGACTAGCAAGATTGCTCCGGTGACAATCGCGAGCTTATAAGAGAATTCCGGATTCTCTAAAATAGCTTGCCATCTTGGATGAAACATCCATAAATGTTTTTCAACCACAACATTAGCGACAAGTGCCGCGATGGTTGAATACATGCCTAATAAAAATGCGGATGCGGACGAATATCCTAAAGACAAAGCTCCAAGCATGGCAACCGGAAAAATTAATATCGTAACACATGCCCAAAAGTTTGGAGAATCATGAACGTAAGAAGGATCATGTTGTTTTTTTCTTGTCTTGACCATGAAGAAATTATATCACACTTCAACTTTCACAGTGTCCGGTCCAAGAATTGTTTCTAAATCTTTTGCGACCAACTCATCAAACTTAATGCGATACGAAGATAGAATTTTTTGTGATCCGCTGGCATTATCGACCATAAAGTACACGCGGAATCTTCCGGGATGCTGATCAAGAACATTCCGTAGCTTATATAAAATCGTTTCTGGTAAATGGGCGCGGAGATGAATCGTGACGGCATTGTCTTTTGGGGCGGATGCCGTCGTGGCTGAGGAGTCTTCTGCGGTACTTTCATCTTGTGCATGTGTGACAACGCCCCCCTTAAACTGCCGAATAACGGCATCAATATTATCCGGCGTTAATTCATAGCCTGTCTCAACTAAGAACTTTGGCTCCCCGTCCTTTTCCTGCACACGTCCTGATAACACAACAGCTTTATCCGCCTCCCAAAGCTCGGGTTTTTCCTTATAAACACGTGGAAAAATCACAGCTTCGACTTCCCCGCTCATATCCCCAAGCTTGGTAAAAACCATGGGCTCTCCATTTTTAGTCAGAATTTTTTTTGCTTGAGTGATAAATCCGGCAGTACGTACGCTTTTTTCTTTGAGTTTGCTCGCTAAGCCTTTAACAGGGACAACAAGACCCTCTAGCTGATCAGCGTAGTCTTTGAATGGATGAGCAGAAATATACAAGCCTAGTAACTCTTTCTCCCACGAAAGAATGTCTCGGGTCGCGGCTGGTGGTGCAGGCTTAAGAGTTAATTTTGGCTGCGCAAGACTGACCGTTGACATCGCGAAGAGGTTAAATTGTCCAGAATGCGCTTCTTGTGTGACGCGCTTTTGAAACTCAAGAATCGCTTCAATATTAAAATACAGCTGATTACGATCCCCAAAACGGTCGAGAGCCCCCGATTTAATCAAGGATTCAAGCGAGCGTCGGTTAATATGCTTGCCTGTGACACGTGTCACAAAATCTTCAAGATTTTTATACGGACCTCCTGTTTTACGTTCACGATACATGACTTCAACGACATCCTCTCCGATGCCTTTGATCGCTAATAATCCAAAACGAATTTTATTTGAGCCCTTAACGACTGAAAAACCGCGAAACGACTCATTGATATCCGGAGGGAGAACCTCAAGCCCGATATTACGACACTCCTCAACCTCGATCGTGATGCGATCAAGATTTGTGATATCCGAATTCATGAGCGCAGCCATAAACGCATCCGGATAATGCGCCTTAAGATACGCCGTTTGATACGCAATCAGCGCGTAGCAAGCAGCATGAGATTTGTTAAAGCCGTATGCGGCAAACTCTTCAAATTGGGTAAAAATAGCTTCAGCTTTATCTTGCGGAACGCCATTTTGAACGGAGCCATCAATAAACTTGATACGCATTTCCGCCATAAGTTTGGCAATCTTTTTACCCATGGCTTTACGCAATGTATCGGCTTGACCACCAGTAAAGCCAGCCATGTCTTTAGCGACTTGCATGACTTGTTCTTGATAAATCGGAATACCATAGGTATTTGCCAACGCGCTCTCTGTAAGTGGATGGATATACGTAATTTTTTCACGTCCATGCTTACGATCGATAAACGATTCAATAAATTGCATCGGTCCCGGTCGATACAGCGCCACCATGGCGATAATGTCGTCGATCACGGTTGGTCGCAGCTCGCGAATGTACTTTTTCATGCCATCGCTTTCCAGCTGGAACACGCCGGTCGTCGTTCCTTTGCCGAGAAGCTCAAACGTTTTGGCATCGTCAAGCGGCAGCGTTTCCATGTCGATATCGGCTCCATGAACGGCTTTGGCGATATCAAGACAATCGCGGATCACGGATAAGTTGCTCAAACCAAGAAAGTCCATTTTAAGCAAACCCATAACCTCCGCCGAATGCAGCGAGTATTGGACGACTTGCTCCACGTCTCCGCCCTGCGCTTTTTGCAGCGGAGCATATTCCACAAGCGCTCTCGGCGCGATCACGATGCCGCATGCATGCTGCGAGGCATGCCGTGTCGTCCCTTCCAGCTTGATCGCCAAATCGATCAATCGCCGCACGCGCGGATCGCTCTGATACATCGCACGTAATTCCGGCGCTTCCTCCTTGGATTTTTCCAAAGGAATATGTCTTCCCTGCACTGGCGGAGGAATGATCTTGGAAATGCGATCGACATCCGCATAGCTCATCCCAAGCGCTCGGCCCACATCGCGCACCGCCGCACGCGCGGCCATGGTTCCAAACGTGATAATGCCGGCCACGCGATTATGCCCGTACTTGTCCATCACGTATTGGATGACATCCTTGCGTTTCACATCGTCAAAATCCGTATCGATATCCGGCATCGAGATACGGTCGGGATTGAGAAAGCGCTCAAACAGAAGCCCGTAACGCAACGGATCAAGGTTCGTGATGCGCAAGGAATACGCCACAATCGACCCCGCAGAACCGCGTCCCGGT
>Ga0214923_10009151_pt1 | contig 10351 bp, 10 predicted proteins | sample LL1510_MetaG_FD_177993 | JGI IMG/M metagenome (GOLD analysis project Ga0214923, IMG submission 177993) | Freshwater microbial communities from Lake Lanier, Atlanta, Georgia, United States - LL-1510 | ecosystem: Environmental > Aquatic > Freshwater > Lake | place: USA: Georgia | collected...
ATTATATGGTCTCGATTTTATTTTTTACAATTGTATCATTATTATACGAATACGTGAAAAGAGGTGATGGGTCAGTTATCCCGTCGGTTACACTATATTCATTTTTATAATCTTCACTTATATGACTCATTATAATAAATTAAGATTTATATTTTGTTCTATTTTAAATCTTCACAGGTGTAAATGCAACTGAAATTAGAGCAATAATAAATAGTAGTCCAATTGATGAATTAAAAGAATTATTATTAAAAAGTAATATTAATTAGCTGATCTAATCAATGCATTCTTTAGAGTCATCTTGTAAAGGTTAATAGCCATGGGAGGAGTGCTTTCAAAAACATGTGTAAAATCATCAAAAGTTAGCTCAATTAACAAATCAATACCAATTATCTTTCTCTTTTGATTTGCAACCTGATCAATGATTGATTGCATAATTCCCTTTTTAATGAAATAATTGAGAGACTCATCCTCCTTAAACTTTGCCATCATTTCTTCTTTAGATGGAAATGTAATGATTGACATAGGATCAAGCTCAGTTGTAGTAGACATTATTTTTTTTGAGTTTTAAAGATGTTATAATTAATAATAAATATAACAATCATACATATTTTTTTTCAATTTTTTATTACATAATTTTATATTATTATATATTATTATATATTATGAGCAGAAATGATATATATAAAGTTACTATACAAGGTAATTTATATTTTGTTCCATTTTAAATCCTAACGGGTGTAAATAAACTATTTTCTATACAATTATTACACATTATTGTAAAAAAAGTGGGAAGACGTTTGTTGCAGTTGATCTATTGATCTTACTGCTCAATCCATCGAGCCGTGCGATCTTGCGCTAAAGGCCTCTTCCTTTTCGATGGTTAACACAAACCCAGTCACCCGCAAAGGTGATGCTTCTGGAGAATGGTTATGTAGGCGAAACTTCACTCGTTGTCCTTGGTCTGCGACCCCGAACTCAACGCAATGTTACGTGCTTACCTGCACGTACTAGTTTCCCTATGTAATTTCGTACTGGTTGGTAAATCCAGATATATCCTTTGGAAAGGATTTAGTATTCGTCCTGAGGGGCAGCAAACCCACCCAAGATATATCGCCGATCTCTTTTCAAGCCGACGACACCGGATCGTTTAAGTGCCCCTTCATCGAGCACACCTTTTGTGTTCACTAAAATAGCGTTCACTGTTAGGCCGACCCAAGCACTCTATATTAATAAATATTATATACACTTTTTTTTTCAATTTTTTATTATTATATATATTATGAGCAGAAATGATATATATAAAGTTACTGTACAAGATAATTTATATTTTTTAGTTTTTCATAAAAATTTACCTATTGGTTTTGGTTCAGCTGTTTCATTATATATAAATGATTTTGAATTTTTAAAATTTGACTGTTTTGGTGAAAATAAAGGCCATTATCATATTTATGACAATAAATTAAATGAAACAATTTATTTTACAGAAAAAACACCCCAAGAACAAATAAATCGCACATGTGAATTAATCAGTAATATTAATCTATTTCTAATTAAAAGTAATAAAAATTATATTAAAAATTTTAAAATCGATATGAATATTTTTCTTAATAAAATTGATCTTATTAAAAATAAATTGTTAGAGTTTGAACTTAATTTTTATTCTTTATTACGTTAATTTTTTCTTTTATATATTGTGGATATATTTGAGGCTTCTAAATCTGGTAACTTTGATCGTATTAAACAATTCATACATATGACATTATTTTTTCATAATTATCTTTAAATATATAATTATTAGTATTTAAATTAGTTTCTAATAATTCTTTTAAATATACACCTAATTTTTTAATATTTTTATTTTTATATATTATAGTATCTTGTCTTGCTGAATATATACTTGTTTTTACATTAATATTCATTATATCAATTAACCATGGTATAGATGTATCAATTGATATTATTTCTACCGCATTTTCTAATATTTTAATATAATCAAATAAATTATCTGATTTAATTAATTCTAATTTTATATTATTATTATTTGAATTTTTTGATATATTAAATATAGGATATTTTTTATTTTCAATATATTTTTTATTTATCATAAAATTTCTTTTTTCATCATCAATTAATATAATATATTTATCTCCAATAATATTTATTAATTTATTATATATTGTATTTTCTCGTTCATAATTTCTAACTATTTTAAAATAATTATATGCTATCTCACTTGGTAATTTTAAATTTATATATGTTCTTTTTATAAAATCTCCCGTAATTGATAAATTATTATGCATATTTATATATCTAATATTTTTAGTATTAAATATTTTTATTATCTTATCATTTATTGGTACATAATAATTTAGATATGGTTTTGTATATTTATCAGGCATAATATAGTATATTATATTATCTAAATCTCTATACATATATGATATAAAATTGTAATTTGCTTTTTTACATACATAAATTATATTTTTATATTTACTACTAAAATATCTAATAGCGCCATTTATTATAATACTATCACCTAATTCTAATATTGGTATTATAAATAATTTTTTTTCATTATTATTAATTAATTTATTATTTAACAAATTTATTAATTTACTTTCATATTTATTTGAAATTTTATGTATTTTTGTATTATATTTCCATTTATAATAATAAATTAATACAATTATTATAAAAATATATATACTTATATATTTTAATATATCCATATTATATTATAATAATTTTATTATTCATATAATTATATTTTATTCTTATCTACGTATCTAAATGTTGGATTAGATATATAGAAGATAGACCATTTACGGTAAAAGATATTATATAACTAATAAAAAGATTTAGGTTGGAATATTAACGTCAATTTAATGACTGGATTAAATGATATTATATAAAATTTTATAATATTATAATTTTATTTAAATTATAATATTATGAAGAAATTAATATTACCATTATTAGTATTATTTTTTATTATTTATTTTATAATTATTCAATTATATCCTAATACTAAAATTAAAAAAAGTATACCAAAATTTATTAAAATATTAAGTACTAACTATAATAATAATTTATCAAAATTATTATTTATCCCTCATATTGAATTAGGTGATTCTATTGTATTAAATGGAATTGTAAGATATTATTGTACTATATATAATACTGTTTTTATGCTTTGTAAAAATAGTTATTACAATCAAATTAAATTTATGTATACTGATTTATCAAATTTAGTATTAATTAAATTACCTGATCGTGATATATATAAAAATATTAAATCATATATTCCATATGATAAAGAATCAATTGAATTATATAATAATTATAATATTAAAATCGTAACACTTGGTTGCTATAATATATTATATGGTATACCAGAAATAACATACAAGACATTATTTCCCTCATGGATGTATGATGAATTAAAATTAAATATTAATATTGCATATGATTATTTTAAAATAAATAGAGATTATGTAAAAGAAAATGAATTATATAATAAATTAATAAATATTATAGGTAAAAAATATATAGTTTTAATTGATGATGAAAAAAGAAATTTTATAATTAATCCTAAATATCTTTCTCATATTAAATATCCTATTTTTAAAATGAGTCATAATTCAATAAATTCTATTCCCGAATTAAATTTAATTAGAGATCCAATTATGTTTAATAATATTAAAATATTAGAAAATGCACTAGAAATTATATCTATAGATACATCTATTCCTTGGATAATTGATTTTTTAAATATTAAGGTAAAAACATCTGTCCATACTTATATGAGAGATGGTAATATTAAATTTAGAAATAAAAATATTAAAATAATTAGTGGAACATTTATTGAAAGATTAACTGCATATACTAATTTATCAACATATAATTCTAAAATGTGTAATATATTAAATTAAATTATAAATAACTAATATATGTCTAATATATTAGTTATTGGTGATATTATGATAGATAAATATATCTATACTAATATGTCTAAAATTGCTAATGAAGCACCTATTCCCGTTTTTTCATTTAATTTTGAAAAAAATATTTTAGGCGGATGCGGAAATGTTCTTGAAAATATGAAATTATTTCAAAATAATTTATTTTTAATTTCTGTTATTGGTAATGATAATAATATAATTCAAAATTTAACAAATAAATTTAATACTACTTTAATTATAGATTCTACTAGAAAAACTACTGTTAAAACTAGAATTTTATGTGATAATAAAATATTATTTAGATATGATACCGAAGATACTCATACTATTAATTCTGATATTGAAACTCAAATAATTAATAAATTTAATGAATTATTACCAACTTTAGATATTATCGTTTTTAGTGACTATAATAAAGGTGTTTTAAGCGAAAAGATATGTAAATATATTATCGAACAATCTAATATTCATAATAAAATTACTATAGGAGATCTTAAATATAATTTTAATTATTTTAAAAATATAACTATTACAAAACCAAATTTTTCAGAGGCAAAACAATTTTCTAAGAAAAATTCAGTCATTGAAATGCATAATACAATTTTTGATAAAATTAACTGTAAATATAGTATCATCACTTTGGGAAAAGATGGTATTTCATTTTATGATAATAAAAATTTATTTACAACATCATATGAATCTAATGAAGTAATTGATGTAACTGGCGCTGGAGATATTGTAGGTGCTATTATTAGTAGTTTTTATAATAAAGTAGATATCCAATCTTCATTAAAACTTGCTACTTATTTAGGTACATTATCTGTTAAAAAAATAGGAACATATGAAATATCCCACAATGATATTTTATTAGCCTATAAATGGATAAAAAATAAAGAATTTAATCAAGATATATTATATCATCTAAAAAATAGTAATAATAAAATAGTATTTACTAATGGTTGTTTTGATGTTCTCCATATTGGCCATATTTCTTATTTAGAAGAAGCAAAAAAATTAGGTCATATATTAATTCTTGGTTTAAATTCTGATGATTCTATTAAAAGATTAAAAGGTAATAATCGACCAATTAACAATTTAAATGATCGTATAACATTTTTAAATAAATTAGACTTTATTGATTTTATTATACCTTTTAATGAAGATACACCTTTAGAAATTATTAAATTAATTCAACCTGATATATTGGTTAAAGGCGGTGATTATGCAATTGATTCTATTGTTGGTAGAGAATTTGCAAAAGAAACTATTATATTACCTTTTGTAGATGGTAAATCATCTACAAATATAATTAATAAATTAAATGACTTATTATAAGACTTATTATAAGATAATTTATTTTTGATTATCTCCTTTTAATACTCTATATGAATCACTATCAAAATGTTGTGTTGATATTTCAAATATATCACCTTCTTCTAAACACTCTATTTGATGTGGTTCACCAATTTCATTTGTAATTACATTACCTACTTCTAAAATTTCTTCTTGGATATCAGCATTTGTTGTATCTATCCATCTAAATTTAAATTTTCCAGAATGTACAAACCATGTTTCTTTCTTTTTAATATGAAAATGCATGCTAAATTTTTTTCCTACTAAAAAATGTAATATTTTACCACAGTATAAATTATTATTTACAATTACATACTCATATCCCCAGTTTTTTATTACTTTTTCTCCTGTTAATTTTTTTGTTTTCATTTCTTTAACAAAAAATTGTAATGGATTTATTGTTTTATCATCAATTAAAATATCAAATGATGGTTTATCCATTTTTAATTCATGATATTTACACCCCCATTCATTTAATTGTTTTTTTGTTAATTCAGAATGATCTGTTTTTGAATTTTGTCCTCGCGCTGTCCAATATACAATGTTATTACCTTGATCATATAAATCATTTATTTTATTAATATTTTCTATAATAGGTACACTATTAATATAATCACTTTGTTCAGTTTTACATATTGTATTATCTATATCAACAAAAATATTCATAATATATATAATATATTATAATATAATAATTTAAACTAAACGAATAAATAATTATAATGAACTTGTTGATATCTCAGATAAATTAAGTTCTTCTAAGTTTTCTCTATCTGTTGTATTAGAAAATATATTGGTAAAAAATCCTCCACTTTGTAATATTCCATACATTAATGCATAATATACTACTGATACTATTAATCTTTTAGCTACATTATCTAATGACGAATTTCTATTACTTGAAATAATAATTTGAGGTATAGTATTTAATATTGTAAATATTGCAATTTCTATAATTATATCTTTGTTTCTTAAATATGTAGGCCAATCATGAATACTATATGCTAAATATCCTATTACAATTATAATTATTATCGTAATTGCTAATAAACTTTTTTCTAATTCAGTATATTCAAATTTTTTATTTAATTTTATTGGTGTTGATATTGATGATGACGGTGATAATTTTTTTATAGACGGTGATACATCAATATTAACATTATTTAAATATGTATTTAATCCAGAAAATTCTACTAATGTACTAAATAAATAAAAAAATATAAATACTATAAATACTACTTTTGCAATTTGTTTATTTGTTGCATGACGTTTTAATCCGATCGCTATAAATGGAATTGCAGCAAATAATCCACATAGTAATACTTCTGTTAAAAATTTATTTGGATGTACACTAATAAAAGATACATCTGCATATTTAAATGATAATATTAATAAAAAAAATAAAGTTACTATTATTGATATATTTATTACATTATTAAAATTTGTATCTGAATTATCAATATTTGACATATTATATATTGATAATTTATTTTTAGATTAATATTAGTTATACATTTGTATATTAAATATTATAAATTAATTTTATTTTATAAATATATGAAATTAATTTATATATTTATATTTTTGCTAATTTTTATTAATATATTTAAATTATATAATAGTCTAAATCATACTGATGTAAAATTAATTAAATTTCCAAATTATGTTAAAAGAAAATATAATACAATTTCATCATATAATAATATACCATTAGTTATATATCAAACATGGCATTCTCATACTATACCAATTAATATGGCAAATTGTGTTTATAAATTAATAAATTATAATCCCGAATTTGACTATTATTTATATTCTGAAGATGAATGTGAATTATTTATTAAAAATAATTTTAATATTGATGTAGTTAATGCATTTAATACACTTATTCCTGGAGCATATAAATCAGATTTATGGAGATATTGTATTCTATATATTAAAGGTGGCGTTTATTTAGATATAAAATTTTATTCAAATGTTAAAATATTATCATTAATACAAAATAATTCAATACTTTTTGTAAAAGATATTTCATGGTGTAACTATAGCATTTATAATGCATTTATGATTTCTCCACCAAATAATATAATCTTTAAATATTGTATAGATAATATTGTTAATTCATGTAAATTTAAATTATATAAAAATAATTCATTAGATATTACTGGACCATGTTTGTTAGGTCGTATGTTTTCAAAATATTTTCCAGATAAATATAATAACTATGTTAAAAATTTTAAATGGAATGGGAATAATATTGTTGATGGTGATACTATATTATTTACCCCATATCCAGAATATAGAGATGATCAAAAGAAATCACAAAAAAATAAACATTATCATGAATTATGGAATGAGAAAAATGTTTATTATTAAATAAATAATTTATTAATATTCTTTACATCTACTTTTATTATTATTGGATTACTATCATTCCTTGATACACTCATATATATACAATTATCTTCAATTAATAATCCTAAACAATATTCAATTGCATATTTATCATAATAAAATGGTATTGTATATTTTTTTACATTATATTCAGTATCTAATACTACTATTAAATGATAATATTTTCTTGGTGTTGTATATTTAACTCCATGAACTACAACCCAATACTCATTTTTGTATTTTACTACATTCGATGAACCCCTTAAATGTTTAAAAAATAACGGTGTTTGTAGAGTACTAGTCACGGTTAATTTGTTATTATTTATCTCACCAATTTGCAATGGATGCCATTTATAAATTATTTTATTTTCTATTGGAATCCAATTTTTTTCGCAATCTTGAGGATTTGGAGATTCTATTATATTCCCATTTTCAATAATATTTGTTTCTAAATTATAATCAGCAATTACCATACTATTTGTAGAATTTGTTGAAAATTCTCTAGAAGTAGCAATACATTTTACTTTATCATCAATAATAAATAATCTAATATCTTCTAATCCTAATATATTTGTATTTTTCCTTAATTGTGGATCTATTTTTTCATACATAAATGTAAGATTTGCTTCTGGTTCTAATTTATTATTTAATCTTAATACTGAATTTTTTGTTCTCACAAATTCATCTCTCGATAATTCATTATTTTTACTCATTAAATAACTTCCATCTTTTTGTATTCTATAATTTACATATCTCACATTTGCAATTATTTCATTTTTATATTTTAATAATGATGTTGATGTAGGTATAAAATCATTATATGTTGGTTGATTTAATTCTATTTTTTCACCAATATCTAACATTCTATACATATAAAAATCCATATTGTTGTATACACTACCTTCATTATAATTATAATCATTCAAATATTGTATTGATTTTTTCATTCCTGTTATTCTATCATTTGGAAATACATAATATTGTATAATACTATATTCATATTCAAATAAATATTTTTCATACACCTTATTCTCTATAAATAATAAATCATTTTTAGGATACGGTATGTTAATTCCTATATTATAATAATGATATGATTTAATTTGTTGACCAACCTCTCTAAAATATTTTGTTAATTCATATATCGGCTCCGCCCTCTCCTTCCTACATTTATATGCCTTATTCATCCAATATTCAAACTTTTCAGGATTATTTAATTTTAACCATAATCTTCCAATCATATAATGAGAATGCCATACCTCTTCTATCCATCCACCCATACTAATTCTTTTTTTATACATCTTAATTGACTCTTGTATCTTTCCAACATCTTTTAATGTTTGTGCTAAATAAAATACATATCTAACATTGTTTGGTTCATCTATTAATCCTTGTGTTAATAATTTAATATCTCTCTCAAATTTATCATGTTTTGCACCACCATCTCCAATGTCATCAATATATATTTTATCTTTTGATAATGATTCAGTTGGACTCGCATCCCAATATTCATGTGTTACACCTGTACATTTCCATGGTACACTTAATTTTACAAATCGTGTATTATAATATTCAATAACATTATTTTTCTGAATTAATCTATATCCATTTGCAGTTAATTCATTTTTATTAAAATTTAATACTTTTAATACCATATCCCCATCTAAAAGTAATCCATATGTTGTATTTAAATCCCAATCTAATTCTTGACAAAATTGTATAGTGTTATTAAATGAATTTGTTCTATTATGACCAAAATTTTTCCATGTATCTTGAAATAATTTTGTCGGTATTGTCAAACTATTAAATATATCATTCACTTTTTGACATGTATTATCAGTTGATCCTGTATCTGTTACACATATTGCATCACATATTGATAACGCATTCCTTAAACATCTTTCAATAATTTTTTCTTCGTTTTTTATCATACATATAAAAATAACTTTTACCATTTTTATATTTAATCTTTTTACATTTTTATATAAAAATTTAATTATTAATATTTTATGCAAACAATCCTATTTATATCACATAACAAACCAGATAAATATCCTGTTATCGATAAGCATTATCAATGGCATGGTATTCATACTAATTTAACTTTTGAACAATTTTCTGAAATATATCATGATAAAAAACCATATGCAATTTATACATTTGGTGATGAAAATATATGGACATATTTACCTGTAATTTTTGAAGTACGAAAAAAATGGGTTCATTTACATACATTACCTGATAATTTAGATATTATAGCATGTGTTTTTTCAGGTATTATTAAACATCAATATGATGCAGATCATCCTCTTTTATCCGTAATAACAACAACTTATAATAGTAAAGAAAAAATACAACGACCATGGAAATCATTAAAAAATCAAACATATACAAATTGGGAATGGATTGTTTGGGATGATTCGGAAGATAATAAAACATATGAAAATTTATTAGATATGCAAAAAAAAGATTTGCGTATGCGTGTTTATAAAGCACCAAAACATTCTGGTATTATTGGTGAAATGAAACGCTTAGCATCTGGAGTTGCATATGGATCATTTTTAATTGAATTAGATCATGATGATGAAATACATCCTGAGTTATTTAAATGGATTGTAAATGCTTCTAGAGAACATAAAGAT
>Ga0214923_10009152_pt1 | contig 10351 bp, 20 predicted proteins | sample LL1510_MetaG_FD_177993 | JGI IMG/M metagenome (GOLD analysis project Ga0214923, IMG submission 177993) | Freshwater microbial communities from Lake Lanier, Atlanta, Georgia, United States - LL-1510 | ecosystem: Environmental > Aquatic > Freshwater > Lake | place: USA: Georgia | collected...
GCGGGGTCGATCTTCGCATCCGTCACGCTGCCATCGGTTGGCGTGCGGGTGTCGCTCAACCGGCTGTCGTTACCCTGGCAGGCCGTGCCACTGGTCGTGCCGTATGTGACGCTGACCGCGCCAGACGAGACGCCGAGACCAGTGCCTACGATCACGCCGCCCTTGGTTGTCGTGGTAGCATCTGGTAGCGAGTAGGTGGCGATCGTTACCGACCCTGTCTGCCCGTTGACAGACTGCACGGGGGCCGCTGCGGCTGCGGCCGTAGAGAAGTCCGAGATCGTGCTGGCAGTCTGCGTCCCGGTATGGTTCGCCCGCTGGATCGCGTAAGCCTGGACGGAGGCATCGGCTGCGGCCTGGGCCGTACTGACGGGCTTTGATGCGTCGGCCGTGTTGTCGACGTTTCCGAGCCCCACGTCGCTCTTGCTCAACACTACCGTCCCGGTGCGGCCCGCCACGCTTTCTACAAGCGAAGGGGAAACCTCGATGTAGACAGAGCCTGACCACCGATAAGCCTTCGCCGAGTTTACGGCAACATAAATTTTCCCGACTTCGCCGGTCGCGGGAAACGCGGCGAGGTTTGCAAACTCGACAACGTCATCGACGTAAGAGGGAAGTTGCGATGCCGGGACCTTGCCCGACTCATCTAGGCTTGCGTAGTTCCCGCCACCCGAGATAGAGATTGGCATTTTTTGTCCTAGAAGGCCTGTACAGAGATCGTCGTTGTGCCGCTTTCGACAATTGCCGTCACGCGGCCGTGGAACAGTTCTTTCTGCATGTCCTGGTCGCAGAGAATCGAAGACCCGGCCTGAAGCGGTATCCCGTTGCTTGGCGTCACGGCGTGGGCGTCCGGAGTCAGCTTGACAAAAGCCGTTTTGTTGCCGTTGTTTCCGATGGCGATGAACGAATACGGCTTCCCGGCAGGGACCGGAAGGACTTCCGTCTCCGTGGTGCCAACGGACACGCTAACAATCATTTCGTTGTCTCCTTTTTCTGTCTCATTAGTTCGTTGTGAATGTCTCGCTGGCCGACCGCGATCTCGCGGAGCGTCTCCGCTTGCTGGTCCTGGGTCTTGCCAAGCTCGTGGAGCGTCTGGGATGTCGACTCCAGAAACTGCGCGTGGCTCTCGATCATTGGAACGATTACCGTGCTGTGAACCGAAGTAGCGGCCTCCCTGGCCATCCAGAGCACGGCCGCCAAGATCACGACGGGGACGCCGAAACGCTCGGCGACACGCAAAGAGACGTCGATGATCGTCTGCTTGGTTTCGTCAGTCATCGGTCAGGTTCCTCTTCCAGCCCCGCATGAGGCCAGCGTTCTTCGGGGATCGGCAGTACCAGTCCAGAATCTTGCTGAGGAGAAGCTGGAGAAGGGGCCCAATCAGGAGCCAGAAAATGGGCCCGAACTGCTTCTCGTCCGCCGAGCCGTGCATGAGGCAGTACGTTCGCTTTACGGACTGACCCCAGGCCGCCAGGACGATCTCCTGGGAGTTGTTGGCCGTCGTAATGTGGCGGAAAAGCTCGACCGGGGACTGCTCGATCGAGACGACGATCAGGTCATTGACTCGCTCTCGCCCGATGAGATTCCGGCGAATGACGGGCAGTTCCTTCCAGATGGATTCCTGGAGTTCCCGGATCGTCATTTCTTGGTCGCGCATTTGCCGTCCTTGCATTTGCAGGTGCAGGTGTCCGGGCACGGGCACGCGACCCACGACAGGTTGTCGCCACTGCGGACTCGTCCGCTGCCGCCGCACTCCTTGCAGCAGTCCTTATGCGGGGCGGGAGGGGCTGGAACCGTCTCGGCCTTGTAGGCTGCAAACGCCGCGTCAGCGAAGCATTCGCAGAGAAGGTCCATCTGATCGGGCGGCCCTTGCGTGCAGCCGGCGAGCGCGACGAGCAATACCAGCCACCTCATAGGATTCCTCCTGTCCAGGACGGGAGCTTGCGTGCCGGGAATCCGTCGTAGCCACTCAGGGCGTAGCTGTCGCGTTGCCCGAGCATGCGATTGACCGTGTCGGCATCGACCCAGAACGTGCAGCCCGCGAAGGCAGGGTGCATCTCCTTGCCGGGGACGCCCGAGTAGTGTGGTCCGTTGTTGCTCTTCGGCCCCCAGGACTGCCAGTAGAGCGCCCCGGGTCGCTTGCCCATCCGCTTCCCGATAAAGCATGTGCAGTGGGCCCAGCCAGCGTTATTGGCTTTGCAGAATCCGTCCTCGTCTCGCTTGAACACGAACCCTTGCACGCTGGCCTGGGCGACGGGGTAACCGTTCGAGATGGCCTTGCAGAGTTGCTCAAAATTTTCGACGAGCGTAGCCGTCTTCACCCGTCGTTTCTTCGCGAACGGCTCCAGTTCGTCTGGCAATCCCGAGGCGCCCCACTGCTTCTCGCGCGTGCCCGAGTATTCGGTGAAGATCGTGCCGTTGTAGTCGACGTCGTAGTGGAGGCAGCCCCACCGCGTCACGGCCTCCGCTGCGGCGGCCCCATAGCTTCCGTCCCCGCCGTAGTTCCGCTTCAACCCCCTGCTTTCGACCCTGCTCAGCGCATAAATCGAAGCCTCCAGGCATCGTCCTGGCCAGTCTTCTGGCTCGCCGTGAACGACGATTTCTGTACTGGACAGGGCGTCCACTGCTCCAGCGAACCCATGGCCGATGCAGCTACCGATGGCTTGGGCGACGCGTGAGTACGTCGGCTTCACGCGGATGATCGCCGGCCAGAGCACCACGTCGGCGTTGTCGTTCGCCTTGAGCTTCGCCCCGGCCTCGGCGAGCGTCGGCCACTTCAGGCTGGAGACGTACTTCTCAGCGGCCTTGGGGTTTGGGACGTACCCCTGCGGCTTCCAGGGAGCGGCCATCTAAGCGTCCTTTCCGAGCCCTGCCCATGCAATTGCTTCGTACAGGTCGACCGCACGCTGTCGCATCTCTGGCGTCAGTTGCTGCGACTTGTCGGAGATGACCTCCGAAAGAATTCCGTCGATCGCCTCGGAGAGGCCCCGGTACTTGCCTGGGGCGTTATTCGCCATGCCCTTCCAGATGAACTTGAGCACGGCAAAGTGGACGGCTCGCAGTCCCTCTGTCGTGGTCACGACCTGCTCGTCGACGATCCCGTCGGCGGCGACGACCCGCGCGCAGTTGAGATACACGTTCTGTAGCCAAAGCCGATCGAGCGGGCTCATGTCTTTCACGATCTTCACTACGGGCTGCACGGCTGTCTTCATCTCGCTCGATGGCTCCCTGACAGAGACTGGGCGGACCTGTTTAAGCGAAGGCGCGGACGGGACCCCGAAGGCCCCGAACGCCAGCAAGAGCACCGCGAGACCGTTTCGCCACGTCACGCCTTCGCCTCCGGCTGGAGCATGACGTCGATCAGTTGCTGGCAGAGGTCCACGCCCTTCTTGTTGCCGGCCGTCTTCAGTCGGCTGGCAATCTCCAGGATCGTGTGCGCGTCGCTCAGTTCGACTGCTTTTTCTGGGGCGGGGGAGGACAGGCGGACCTTTTTAGCTGCTGCCACCAGACGGGGACCCGCCAGGACAGCAACCGCTGCCACAACGGCACCGGCGCGAATAACAATCTCATAGCCCATCACTTGTCGCCCTCGACCTTCGCGACGATCCACCGCAGAAAGGACTCGCCCTGCGGAGACCGCAGGATTGCGGTCAGGTGGGCGACCAGTTCGTCGTCGACCTTCGTGCCCTTGGTCTTGGCCGCCAGCCACTCACACGCGTCGCCGACGATCACAGCCTTGGCGTGAGCGTCGGTCGTGGCGAGAAACGCCTGGACGTAGGTAAGGACTGGCGCCCACTCCTGGAGAATGCGAATCTTCTCCCAGACGGAAAGGTTGTCGCCGTAATTCGATTCGTTCGTCATGGCTGCCTCCGTGCTTTTGCCTGCCTATTTGCAGACTAGCGGGCTCGGGTCAGCCACCCGAAGAGTCGGCTAGGTCCTCAAGAAATCCAGTTACGTCTCCCTGGGTCTCGAAGATCGCGTCCGGGAATACTTTGGCCTCAACCGGGTCCGGAGGCTTCCACCCGACCCTTCTCCTGGCCCGCTCTTCTTCAGACCACCCAGCCTGAAACTCCAGGCATTTCTGACGTATCTCTTCCTCGGAGGGCAGGTAGGCCTTGCGGTGGCCGGTTTTGCTTCCGTGCCAACTCTCACGGCGAGGGAGCTTCAGTTCTCGGCGTGTGTTGTCACACCTGTCCGCCGAGATTTTCAGGGTCTCGGCGATGATGCGTGTCGGCGTCCCTGCCAACCACATCCTCGTGAACGTGACCGTGCAGACGGCCACCCTCACGTTCTTGGGAGGATTCATCCTTGAGTGTCCAGAATGCAACGACCCGGCTCGACGGGTTCAGGTAAAAATCCCCTCCCAGAGACTTGTGAAATGACACGTGCTCGCAGTCACCTCCCTGGTACTGCCCGGCAATGAAATCTTCTGCCCGGTACACGGCCAGTTGCCCGAAGGCTGAGTTCATCTTCACCGGCGGCGATCCGACTGGCGGATGCCAGAGGTGGAACCAGAGCATGTCCTGGCGTTCCTTCCACCACGTCCAGCGGCAGGCCCACGCGTCGTAGTGGCAGAACGTCGGCTGCGGCCACACCGGCGGCCCCCACTCGCACCACGAGTAGCTCGCCATGCCCGAGGCGTTCCTGTACTCCTCGAAGTCTTCGAGGTGCCCGATCGTGTTAAAAATGCCGTCGACGCTGAAGCCGCCCCACGGGTCGGCGTCGAGCACGACGACGTAGTCGGCCGACGTCTCGGTCGCCACCCAGAGCCGGCACTGGTTCCGGTACTCCGCCAGGGCGTGCGTCCGCTCGTGCGACTTCGTGAAGTTGAGGTGCGGCCGCCCAAATGAGCGCAGCGAGCAGGCTCGATCAGGTCCCTGATCTTTCCAATACGTCAGGAAGTCCTTCGTCTCGTCGGTCGAGTCGTTCTCGTAGATGAAGGTCCACGCATGACGGAACATCTTTGCGGCCTGTTCAACACGCTGGAGCGTGAACGGCAGGAACGGCATGGCGTTGCGGCAGATGGCGACGAATGCCACCGATCGGTGCTCGGCTGCCTGACGACCGAGCTTCACTCGCCGAGCGTACTCTTCTGCGAACTCCTCGTCCGGAGGCAGGAGCCTGTCGACGTCGTGGCGTTGGATATCTGCGAGGCTTATTTGAATTTGCATAGGTGCGGGAAGCCCGCTTCTTCGACGTGGCTGCACAGGACAAGGCTCGACAGGGTCGATGTCGTGAGTTCTGGGTAGCCGTAGTACCCATACACGCCTGGCCGCTTAGGACGAGACTCGTCGGCGTGGATGTGGTAGGTCTTCAAGGACATGGCCGGGTCCGCGACACGGACGCCTTTCTTGACGGCCCAGCCGACCAGGACGTTGTCGCATCCGATGTGGCCCATCGGGATGTCGATGTCGATCTTCGGAATTTTCCCTGCACGGAAGAACCACGAGTCCTGCGAGCCGCTATAGAAGCGATCCCCGTGGAGATGGCCGATCATTCGCGGGGAGCTTGCGTTCTCCCAGCGTGTCAACGCCAGCAGGTGGCAGGACTCAAGCAGACGCTCGGCACCACGGCATGATTCGTCGAAGATGATGTCGCTATTGGCAACGACACAGGCCTCTCCCGGAAACTGCTCATGGCAGATGTCAAACATCTTGCCAAGCGTCCACCGCTCTGTGTCGCCATCCAAAAGCAGGATTCGCGAAAACAGTGGAGACGACTTGTTCGCCTCTAGGCACGAGTCCAACTCTTTCTGCCTCGCGGGGTGTGGCGACGTGTATTTCTGGGTGACGAGGATCACGTCCCAACCGCCCAGCAATGCCCTGGATGCCCGGGGGAAGGGTGCGGAATCCGCTCGACCGTCTTGCCGAGCCGCTGAAGCTCATGCGAGACCTCCGCAAACGTGTCGTGGCACTCGACGACGAATGCCGTCCGCGACCAGTTGTCGAGCTTCAGGCACCCACGAAGTGCCGCCGCCTCGCCGCCCTCGATGTCCATCTTCACGAAGTCCGCCCCGTCCGGGAACAAGTCGTCCATCGAGATAACGAGCACATCCTGCCTGTCGACGACCGGGGCCTCGACGCCGCCCCCAGCCCCGACTGGATGCGACTCCAAAAGCGAGTTCTGGTCCGGCATCGGACGCATGTAGAGAGTTGCCGCGCCTGTCTTCTCGGCGACGGCGCACTTCGCGATCTCGACTCGCGGGATTTCCCCGATATGCGAGTACGCCCGCTCGTCCGGCTCGACGGCGACGACCTTCTGAAACTCAAGCGACAGAGCCCCCGACCACTCGCCACGGTTCGCGCCGATGTCGACAGCGAGGGCTCGGCTTGTTGGAAGTGCCTTCGTGACGGCTTCCGACAGCCAGGGCTCGGAAGAAACGATCATTTCAAATCCTCGAAAAGGTTGGGGCTTCAATCGTTCCGATTGCGATCTCTGGCGGAGTCCACCTTCTTCCGCTTTGGCGGGCTCCGACGAGTCGCTTTTTTTCCTCCTCGTCGGACCACTTTGCTCTGATCGAGGCTGTCATCGCCGCGATCTCGTCTGTTGTTGGTCTTTCGACGTCCGGCAGGTCCATCTCCATTCGCGGCGGGAGCCGGAGCGTTCTCGCCCGCTGATAGATGGCAGCGCGGGATACTCCGCACTGTTTCGCAATCTCGGTGGGCGTGCGGGTTGCCCACAACTTCGAGAACTGGTCTTTGCACTTCATCGCGTCCACAGAAAACCCTCCATAGCCAAGAGAACATGCGAACTCCTCAGAGAAACCCGATGGCCCGTCACCCCCGACTGCCTACCCAGCAGCCGGGGGCAACGGAACCACCGGAGGGGACGGTCACGGTGCGAACTGCTGCACCCAGTAGGTCTTGCCATCGGGCCCGATGACGCCGGCCACGCCGACACGCCGAAGGTGGCGGCCCATGATGTTGGCGCGGTGCCCTGGCGAGTTGAGCCACGCGACAACTGCGTCGGCGGCGAACGGCTGGCCAGTCGCCACGTTCTCGGTGACGCCTGCCGAGTGGTACATGGCCATGGCCTTCGCCATGCGGTTGGCATGCCGGCGAGCAGAACCCATCAGCCGACAGTCGATCACGAGCGGCGGAAGGCCGGCGTTTGCGCGGGCTTCGTTCGTCTTCGCGACGATCTGGCTTTCGCCAGGAGTAAGCACCGAGCACGGCTCGGGGGCAATGGTTGGCTCACCGGCCAGGGCAAACAGGAGCAGAATCGCGTTCATGGAAAAGCCTCCTACGAGTTTTCAATCCACTCTTCACCGCGACGCTCGAACAGACGAACGTCTCGACATCCAACGCTTCGTGCGATTTCCACGCAGTACGGTGCAAAGACGCATACTGGCTCTGTCGTGTTGATGTGCCCGTCGGCCACAAGCAGCGAGGCCGCGACTCTCGCGAGCCCCCGCCGGCGGAGCGGCTCGGCCGTGAAGCCTTCGAGCGTCTGCTTGCCACGCCAGATATGCGTGGCCGCCCACGACGCCACGCGATTCCCGCCGTCCCGCACGATCGCGACCGGAGTCGCCGTGCAGCGGGCAGCAACCTCACGCTGGAAGTCGGAGTCAGGGCGGGTCATCGACGAGACGATGACCTTCGCGTCCTGCTCGCTGAGCGTGCCGACAGTGAGAACTACAGCATCCATGCGGGCCATAGAGTACGCATATCCGTACAACGGGTCAACCAGTTTTCTTGCTGGCGTTGATCTTCACGGCCCCCGGATCGGCAGCCTTCACCTTCACGGCCGGCTGCGACCCCGGCTTCACCCTCACGGCCTTCGACGGCTCGACCGAGCCCTTCCATTCCATGCGGACCATCAGTCGCCCTCCATTGCGCGGATTGCCGAGTCCTGGAGCGTCGACGTGTCTTCGGCCGCCGAGCGGCTCGAACCCGAGCACCGCAGGCTCGGCCAATCAATCGTGTAGTCGGTGACGGTCACAAGCTCGGAAACCCACTTGCCGCCCTTCATCACGAGCCGCTTCTCGGTCCGAACGATCGGCCTGCGAGAGGGCTCCGGCGGCCAGTTCCCGCCCCTCGACGTGATGCAACCCATCAGAGTTCCTCCATTGGACGAAGTGCAGACTGCGGGACGAACCACGCAGACACACGCCCTGCGTAGTCCCTTAGGTACTCAGGCCGCTTGCCGTCGCCGGCCTTGATCCAGCCACGGACGATGTAGTTGGGGCACCGGCCCGTGACCAACACGAAGACGGCGTCATCGCGATCCGACTTGCGAATGATCAAGTCGTAGTGGCCCTGGCTCCTCGTGCGAATCTGGAGCCCTGGCAGGTCGTCCGCCGAGAACGAGTTCACGCTCCCGTCCCAGTAGCGGTCGAGCGACTTGGCGACGGCCATCTCGCCGCAGGCGCCCTCGATGTGCTCGCTCCAGCCGTCGCCCGTGAATCCGTGGGCATCCTGGAGCCCAGCCTTGATGCTGGCGAGGTGCCTCATCCGTCCCACGTCCGAGGCCATCGCGGCCTCATGCCACGCAAGGGTGATCTGCTTCATCGAGAATCCTTTCTGCTTCCTGCCTGCTCGTCACGACCTCGGCGACGCCACCGCCGACCGACTTGATCTCGTGCATTCGCTGCTTCTGAAGTTCCGTTGGCCTCTTCCCTGGCTGCTTCACTTCGAGGAACACTGCCTTGCCGTGCTTCACGCAAAGCAGGTCCGGGATTCCGCTCGTTTGCATCGGCCCGCCGTGGATTTTGAAAGTCCACCACCCGCGAGCCTTTGCAGACGTCACGATCGACTTCGTAATGGACGACTCAAGGGCCATCTCCCTTGTGTGACTTCCTACCCCTCGCCCAGGCCTCGCGTTGCTTCTGAGCCAGGAGCTTCCGAGTCTCCTCGCTCACCGTCCTTCTGGGGTTCGACCGGCTGACGGACTCCGAGATTTTTCTGCGTTGCTCTTCGCTCACCACCCGCCCTTTCGCGGCGGCGCTGATCTTGGCCTTTGTCTCCTCGGTGTGCTGCCGGCCAAGTCGGTACTGGCGAATCTTCTCCTTCGCAGACTCGGGCATCGTGAACGTGAAGCCCATGCCTCCCATGCCGCCGGTCTTGATGTTGTAGGTGTCTTCCCGCTTGCACCACTCCTCGTCGACGACTGCGGCCTCGATGAGGTACGCCTCCTCGGCCGTCTCGCACTCGAAGAGCGTCGTCCGAACGAAGTTATCTTTTCCGTACTTTGCAATGGCGTCGAGCAGGGCCGTGCCGCTCCCCAGGTAGGAGTCACCGTTGCTCCTCCCGACCTTGCTGACGCCGACGTAGATGGAACCGCTGATCACGTTTCTGGTCTCGTAGACAATCCACGGCATTCCTTTGCCCTTTCAACGGCCCCTCCGTTGAAGCAACGCCTGCATGTCTCGCAGACGCCGGTGATGTCATCCGCAGCGTTCAGCGGGCAATCGTTTCCGTACAATTGCCCACCCATTGGGTCGTATCCGTCCCGGAAGATCACCGGAGCCACGTCGGGCGACGGCGGCGTCTCGCCCTTGTCGCACTGGTAAGACCAGAACCACTGGAGCCCGTCCGGGACGATCGAGCGAAACTCGTCGAGCCTATCCCACGAGGAGCGATCGACCGACAGGTGCAGGTAGACGTTCTTGCGTGGCGTGATCCTGGCCGCGAGTTTCGGGATGCGGCTCACGATCCACTGCGGGACGTCGGGCATCGCGACGGCCACGGCGTCGATGCAGGGGATGAGTTCCGGAAACAGGTCGCCGCCGCCGGTCCAGCGGATGAACGTGAGCTTTTTTCTCCTCGCCGACTTCACGATCCTGGCGGCGACACCGGCCGGATCGTCCTTGATCGAGTTCATCAGGCGGTGCTGCTTCTTGAGGCTCGCCGTCCAGGTGGACGGGCCCTTCGCGAAGTAGCAGGTGTCGGAGCAGACGATCGTCGGCTTACACGTCCCGATGATCGGGAAGTTCAGGCTGCGGCCCGTGACCTTGTTCGTCGAGAACGGGTCTTCGCGAGGGTCGAGACGCTCGGAGTAGTGGACGTGTTTTTTGGCTAGGGATTTGACTGACATGCGGGGCCTTCCGTGGCCGTGACGTCGAGGATGCAGAGGAGAGCGTTCGCTTTTTCGCGGCGACGTGACTGGTGGTACGACTGAATGCCGGCCAAGTGCTTAGCCTTGAACTCAGGGCGTGCGTGCATTGCCCGCACGCTCTCCGAATGCTTCGCCCTAAACTCGGGGTCTGCTCGCATCGCCCGCAGTTGCCCCCGCGATCGCTCCGAGAGCTTCGCCTTGAACTCGGGGTCTGCGTGCATTGCCCGCACGCCCTCCGATTGCTTCGCCCGGAACTTGGGGTCTGCGTGCATCGCCCGCATTCGCTCCCGAGATCGCT
>Ga0214923_10009153_pt1 | contig 10350 bp, 9 predicted proteins | sample LL1510_MetaG_FD_177993 | JGI IMG/M metagenome (GOLD analysis project Ga0214923, IMG submission 177993) | Freshwater microbial communities from Lake Lanier, Atlanta, Georgia, United States - LL-1510 | ecosystem: Environmental > Aquatic > Freshwater > Lake | place: USA: Georgia | collected 2015-10-15
ACCAAGAATCCAGATGATGCGAAGGATCTAGTTCAAGATACTTATTTAAAAGCTTTCGCCTCCTTTCACCAATTCGAAGCGGGTACGAATTTAAAAGCTTGGCTATACCGTGTTTTAACCACAACTTTCATTAATAGCTATCGCAAAGATCAGCGACGCCCACAACTTTCCAATTCAGAAGTAGAAGATTGGCAGTTGGCGGAAGCCGCTTCACACACGAGTGATCAAGGAAAATCAGCTGAAGTTGAAGCTTTAGAAAATTTGCCGGATAGTGATATCAAGCGCGCCTTGCAGGAAATCCCAGAAGAATTTCGGATCGCGGTTTATTTAGCAGACGTTGAAGGATTTTCCTACAAAGAGATCGCTGAAATAGTCGGTGCACCAGCTGGCACCATCATGTCCCGTCTGCATCGTGGTCGTAAGCAACTGCGCGAAAAGTTAGCCGACTATGCCGCCGAGCTGGGATATGGCAATAGCAAAGGAGGCAATGATGAGTAATTCAAATTATGAACTTGAATGCGTAGAAGTCATGACTACCTTTGTGATTCTAATTGATCAAGATATTAGAAATTTAACTGACATTGCAATTGCAATTGAAGCGCCAAAAGAAGTTGAACTTGAAATTCAAATGTATTGTGGCGAAAGCCCATTTTTGACTCTGGAAAATATCAACTCTCACCTCGCTAATTGTGTGCCTTGCTCACTGGAATTAATTCATGAACGTTCGGTCCGTGAATTAACCCGCGATTCTCTTCGCCGTAGTTGCAATGAAGAGGCACCACGAGATCTTCACGACTCACTGAATTCCATGTTTAATCAGGCAAATTTCGCTGGGTTTAAGAATGAAGTTGTAACCCAATTCAGCATGCACGAGGTAACCATCGAAATTGACGAGTTCGGAAATATTGAACATCGCGAAATTCGCGTGGAAGGCCGCACCGAATATCGCGCCGAAGATGATAATTAATCAAATATGAACTCTGAAAGCGAATATTTAGGGGCAGTAGGGCTTGCCACCATGGTGATTCGTCCTGGAGATACGGCCGTTGCGATGGGTATAGGAGAACTACCTATAGCAGCGAGCTCGCACCTATTTAATGTTATGGAAAGCGCTTGTCTCGCCGCGATTGCTGAATATTTTGAAGGTAGCGAAACCACCATATTAAGCGGCAGTTCAATTGAAGTATTAGCCGGAGTTTCAATAGGCACCGAAATTCGCGGAACTGCACGTTGCATTGAAGTTTCGGGTAAAGAGTTAACATTTGAATGCGATATCTATGACGGCGATCGACATATTGCACATGGCCAAATAAAAAGAACCGCAGTCGAGCGAGTATCTTTCCTCGCTCGGACTGCGGCTCAAACGCTAACTAGCACTCCAAGAATTAATTAATTACTTCTTGGTCTCCCAGAAGATCGCAGCAATTTCATCTATTTTGGCAATTAACTTATCGGCAACCGCAACATCTTGAGTTCCCTTTGTGCCGGCAGCTCCTGCTAATTTAGTTGCTTCATTGAATAGCGTGTGAAGCTGCGGGTATGCCTCGAAGTGATTTGGTTTGAAATAATCTGTCCAGAGAACCCAAAGGTGCTCTTTAACTTGATGTGAACGTTCTTCTTTAATTGCAACTGAGCGAGAACGGAAATCAGCATCGGTATTAGCTGCGTACTTTTCCATGCAAGCCTTTACTGATAGCGCTTCGATCTTGGCCTGAGCTGGGTCGTAAACACCACATGGCAGATCGCAGTGTGCGTAAACAGTGGTGCTTGGCTTTAGAAATGAATTCATATGAATTTCCCTTTCGTGCAATAAACGTTTGGTCTTTCGATCTATAAGTGTGACACTACCGCCTATGGGGAAATTTGGCTCGTCCGAGTGGCGCACTGTTGCCGTTGCAGGAAACTCAATGGCCCCTACGCTGCTAGAGGGCGATTGGCTGGTTGTTTCTTGGGCCAAAGAACCCGCAATTCCTGCGCTAAAACCAGGAAAAGTCTATGTAATTGAGCGTGCTGACCGACCAGGCATATTTGTAATTAAAAGGTTGCTTGAAATTGGCAACGGGGAAAATTCCGGAAAAGTTTGGGTCGAGGGCGATAACGAAGCCAGCACGGATTCACGTCAGTGGGGTTGGATTCCAGAAACTGAGTTGCGTGCGCTAGTGCTATTTCGCTTTAAGAAAGCTGACAGTAAACGCGGTCGTAAATAATTAGCGAGTAAACGCCTCAGTTAATAGAGCCTTTGCTTCCTCTTCGTGCCAGTGATGATTGCCTGTTGCAGGTGAAGCGGTAGCTAAACGGGAAACGCGACGAAGTGTGCGCCCACCAAAGCCAGGACCACCAAAGTGCTCTGAAGTTCTGAGTGCGATATGTGACCATGGACCTTGGTTTGCTGGTTCATCCTGAACCCAGAGCAGAGTTGCATTTGGATGCTTTGCTGCCTCGGCTGCCATTTCAGCAGCAGGTAGTGGATACAACTGTTCAATTCGAACAATTGCTGTTGAATGCTCTCCACTCTTTTCACGCTCCGCGACCAAGTCGTGATAGATCTTGCCAGAACAGAAAATCAAACGTGAAGCATTAGCAACTTTGTCATCACTAATAATTGGGCGGAAAGTGCCAGATGTAAAATCGCTAAGCGAAGAAGCCGCAGCTTTAAGACGTAACATAGATTTTGGAGTAAAGACCACCATTGGACGACGAGCTGGATTAGCCATATGCCAACGCAATAAGTGGAAGTACGAAGCTGGCGTAGATGGTTGCGCAACGGTCATATTATTTTCAGCGCAGAGCGCTAAGTAACGTTCAACACGTCCTGATGAGTGGTCAGGTCCTTGACCTTCGTAACCATGAGGTAGAAGGAGAACTACTGAAGAACGCTCGCCCCACTTTTGTAACGCCGACGAGATAAATTCATCAACAATTGTTTGTGCGCCATTGCTGAAGTCACCGAATTGACCTTCCCACATGACAAGTGCATCTTCGCGGACTACGGAATATCCATATTCGAAACCCATAGCTGCATATTCAGAGAGCAATGAGTCAATTACGAAGAACTGATTTTCATCTTGGATTAAGCCGCGAAGGGGAGTCCATTCGCTGGCATTTTCCTTATCAACGATTACTGCGTGACGATTAGAGAAAGTTCCGCGGCGAGAATCTTGGCCGGCTAAACGAATTGGTCTACCTTCGAGAAGTAGTGAGCCGAAGGCAAGAGTTTCACCCATTGACCAGTCGATGGTTCCATCGTTGAGCATTTCAACGCGCTTAGTTAGTTGAGGCAATAGCTTATTGTGAACTGTGAAACCTTCAGGAACTGCTATTTGAGTTGCTGCAATTTGACGAGCAACAGCTTCGGTAATCGAGGTGTTTACAGTTGTAGGTTCAGGAACCGCTGGAATCTGACGATGGGCTGGTTGTTCAGCTTCATGATTATGAACAGATGCAAATACTGCTTCAAGCTGATCTTGGAAGTCCTTGGCAACTGCTTCAGCTTCTGCCAGAGTGATATCACCGCGCCCAATCAAGCTCTCGGTGTACAAAGTACGAGTGGTGCGCTTGGCATCAATTAACTTATACATCAATGGCTGAGTGAAACTTGGCTCGTCACCTTCATTGTGACCACGACGACGGTAACAAACCATGTCGATAACTACATCTTTCTTAAATGCTTGACGGAATTCGAATGCTAATCGTGCAACACGTACACAAGCTTCTGGATCATCGCCATTTACATGGAATACCGGTGCCTGAATAATTTTGGCGAAATCGGTTGAGTAAGTTGATGAACGCGAACCATGTGGGGAAGTTGTGAACCCAACTTGGTTATTAACCACAATATGTACTGTTCCACCAGTGCGATAGCCACGAAGTTGTGACATCTGCAGAGTCTCAGCAACTACACCTTGACCAGCAAATGCAGCATCACCGTGCATCAAGATTGGCAGGACCGAGAAAATATCCTTGATATTTAACTTATCTTGCTTTGCGCGCACAATGCCTTCTAGGACGGGGTTTACCGCCTCAAGGTGAGATGGGTTAGCAGCCAAATAGATCTTGGTAGTTGCACCAGATTCAGAGGTAAAGATGCCTTCAGTTCCTAGATGGTACTTAACATCGCCAGAACCTTGTACCTGGTTCTCTTGGTAGTGGCCTTCGAACTCCTGGAATATTTGACCGTGAGATTTGCCGGCAATATTTGCTAATACATTTAAACGGCCACGGTGCGGCATGCCTATACAAACCTCATCCAGTTTTGCCTCGGCAGCTGCTGAAATAACGGCATCAAGAAGTGGAATAACAGATTCGCCACCTTCAAGTGAGAAGCGCTTCTGGCCAACAAACTTTGTTTGTAAGAAAGACTCAAAAGCTTCGGCGCTATTTAATTTGCGCAAAATCCGAAGTTGCTCTTCGCGGTCAATCTTTTGTGAGCCAACCTCAATATGTTCTTGGACCCACTTGCGTTCGACTGGATTCTCAATGTACATATATTCGACACCGACTGAACGACAGTACGAATCTCGGAGAATTCCGAGAATATTGCGCAATGGCATGAATGCTTTGCCACCGAAACCACCAGTTGCGAATTCGCGGTCGAGATCCCAAAGAGTTAGCCCATGAGTTTCAACTTCTAGATCTGGGTGGCTGCGTTGTTTATATTCAAGTGGATCGATATCTGCCATCAAGTGGCCGTAAGTGCGATAAGCCTGGATTAATTGTTGTACACGAGCAGTTTTGGAAATATGGTCATCGCGAGTGAAATCTAAATCAGCCGCCCAGTGAATAGGCACATAAGGAATTCTTAAGGCGGCAAAGATATCTTCATAGAAGTGATCAGCGCCAAGCAATAATTCATGAATGCGACGTAAGAAATCACCAGATTGCGCACCTTGAATTACGCGGTGGTCGTAAGTGCTAGTAAGAGTAATTACTTTGCTAACCGCCATTCGGGCTAAGGTTTCATCTGATGCGCCCTGGAATTCAGCTGGGTAATCCATAGCGCCAACACCAATAATTAAACCTTGGCCTTGCACTAAGCGCGGAACCGAGTGAACAGTTCCGATAGTGCCTGGATTTGTAAGCGAAGCAGTTGTGCCTGCATAATCTTCAACAGTTAGTGTGCCACCGCGAGCTTTTTTAATCACATCTTCGTATGCGCTAACAAATTGCGCGAAATCTAAATCTTCACAACCTTTAATCGATGGAACCAAAAGCTGACGTGAGCCATCTGGTTTTGCCAAATCGATCGCTATGCCAAGATTGATATGTTCTGGTTGTCCGATTGCCGGCTTGCCTTCAATCTCGCCGTAGAACACATTCATCTCAGGCATTGCGCGCATTGCATTTATCATCGCGTAACCGATTAAGTGTGTGAATGAAACTTTTCCACCGCGAGTGCGCTTCAAGTGATTATTAATCACGATGCGGTTGTCAATCATTAACTTCGCCGGAATTGCGCGAACACTAGTTGCGGTTGGAACGGTTAGCGAAGCTTCCATGCTCTGAACTACTCGGGCGCTTACCCCGCGAATCGGAGTCAAGGAAGAGGCTGAAGGTGTTACTAAAACCGGAACTGGTTTAACCACTGGATCTGCAGGTGTCGGTGCAGTTGTTACTACTGGCGCTGTTACCAAAGGTTGTTGTGCTTGAACTGGTGCTACAGGTGCTGGTGTTACCGCTGGAGCAACTGGAGCTGCAGATTGTGCTTGCATCGCTTTTGGTACTGGGGGAACGCCTGCTTTCGGCGCAGCGTTTGGGGTAGCAACACCATTCCCGGAGATACCATTCTTATTAAAGTACTCAACCCAAGCTGGATCTACTGAAGCAGGATCGGCGAGGTAACGCTCTTGCATCTCCTCGACAAGCCAATCGTTTGCGCCAAAATCAATATTTGAATCGGAAGCCGACACTGGCTTTCTCCCCTTGTTAGTAGCGATCTGCCCTCGAAGTCTACCGAGCGTGGCCCCGTTGACTAAAGTCGATCCGAAGTATCGGCAGCGAAAATCTAGCGAGATTGGGCACATCTTGGCCCAGCAATTAGCCCAGCAATTAGCTTGTTAAAGAGCGGCCAGAATCTGGCTAGCTTCGAAAGGGCTGGGATATGAACTCTGCGCCCCGAGTCGAGTAACGCTTAGGCCAGCAGTTTGGCAACCTAAAGCCGCGGCCTGGGCAGCTGACATTCCCGCAGCTAAACCAAATGCGAAAGTTCCAACAAAGCAATCTCCAGCACCGGTTGTATCTATTGGCGTAACTTTTTTGGCGGCAACTTTAGTAATTGCACCATCGGCAATTACTACGCCTTCTTCACCAAGGGTCACAACGAGATTAATTTTCTGGGCAGCAGCGAATTCGGCGATCACACCGTCGACACTTGGATCTAAATGTGATGGATGTAAAGCTTGAAATTCGTGACTATTTGGAATTAACCAATCGGTGAGCGCTAATAGTTCGGCCGGAATTTCTTGATATGGAGCCGGATTTAAGATCGTGGTGATTCCAAGATTACGAGCTGCGGCAAATGCAGCAGTTGTCACTTCAACTGGAATTTCGAATTGACCTATTACAACTTTGAGATCCGGAATTGCCGAAATCGCTTGTTCTACTTGAGCAATTGTTACTTTCGCATTCGCGCCTGGAACCACGATTATGCGATTATCGCCACCACCATCGACCCAAATTGGCGCGACGCCGCTAGAACCACTAACAGTCGTAAGATATTCAATATTTACACCTTGATCAACCAAATTTTTTATAGCCGATTCACCAAAAACATCTTCGCCCACTGCGCCAACCATGTAAGTCTGCGCACCCATTCGAGCCGCAATGACTGCTTGATTAGCACCTTTGCCACCAAAACCAATTGCAAAATCTTTACCAGTAACCGTCTCACCGCGTTCTGGAATTTGATCTGTGTAAGTGACCATGTCAATGTTGGTACTACCAAAAACTGCAATGCTTGCCATTACTTTTCTCCAGCATCTGGAACGATAGTTAACGCACAATAAAGCGTAATTGATGCAACTATTACAAGGGGTAATGCTACAAACCAGAGACCGCCATCAAATTGATATTTAGCTACGCCGAGTGCAATTAAATTCGCCAATACGGCAGGAGCGCGCCCGAAATGGCGTTTCTTCTTAAATGAAGATGATGCAGAAAGTAGGCCGAACCCACCAATTGCGGCAAAGATAACTTCGCCAAGCAGTGGGGCGATTTCAACTGATTCGGCCGCAAATCCTTTAAATATTAGAAACGCCCCTAGGGCTAATACGACAAATCCTTCAACTTTTAGCAGGGCTGTCGCGATATTACGACGAGTCGATTGGCTGAGATGCTTCTTTGATTCAGCGTCCATGCCAATCTCCTTTGTCGCTCCGTTAATTCCACCTGAGATGAGTAATCTAATGGAAAATCCTAGTTATGAACCAATCTCTCACGATGGACGTCATGATTCGCTAACAAATTTACTGGCGCCACCACTTTATTACGAAGAAATGGCGCGCGAGCTAGCTCGGATCCAGCGGAGAAATTTCAAACTTTGCGCGATTAGATTAGAAATCCCTGCGACGTTAAGCAAATCAGAGATAGTAGGTTTTGCAGATGCGCTTAGTAATAGCGCTCGCGCAGAAGATCTAATAGCCCGAATAGGTGAATTCGAATTTGGAATCTTAATTCGATGTGATGAAAAAACCATCGAGAAATTCATCGCCAGAATAGATTTTGAAATTGAAATTATGTACGCCTGCACAAGTGTTCAAGTTGGTGAAGCAGCTCTGGAGTTGCTAAACCGGTTAGATCAGATTGAATTAACGAGGGCGACGACGTCGTTGGCTTGAGTTGGGGCGTGGGCGACGGTTGCCGCGACTTGGACCCTTGTTCTCTTGCACAGGCGCTACGTATGGAATTCCGGATGGTTCGGTAGCTCCGGTGATTTCAATTAGTTCGTTAGACATAGGTGCAACGTGAACAAAGATCGGAGTAACACCCGCGCGCGAAGTCAATGATTTAACGCCTGACTGGCTCTTACTAGTTGAGAGCAATACAACGTTTCCTTCTTCGCCAGCACGAGCAGTACGGCCCGAGCGGTGCAGGTAATCCTTGTGGTCTGTTGGTGCATCAAAGTGCACAACTAGAGAGATGCCATCAACATGGATACCGCGAGCTGCAACATCGGTAGCAACCAATGCAGCATTCGGGGTTTCCTTGAAGAGCGCCAATGTGCGAGTTCGAACCGCTTGCGACTTTCCACCGTGTAGTGCGCCAACTGGAACGCCGGCATGTGCCAACTTGTCAGCTAAGCGATCGGCACCTCGTTGTGTCTTAACGAACAAGATGGTCTTGCCGCTACGTGAAGCAATCTGTGCAGTCACATCATCTTTATCAGTGGTCTGCATTGTTAATACGTAATGCCTCATAGTTGAAACCGAAGCACGGTCATTTTGAAGTGAGTGTGTCTTTGGTGCATTCAAATACTTCTTAACTAGCGCATCTACACCACGGTCAAGAGTTGCTGAGAACAACAGACGCTGTCCATCAGGTTTTGCTTGATCGAGAATTTCCTTCACTACTGGCAAGAAGCCCATATCGGCCATTTGATCGGCTTCATCAAGAACGGTGATCTGTAGATCATCGAGTTGCACTTCGCCCTTATCAAGCAGATCTATGAGGCGACCAGGCGTCGCAACCAAGATCGGACATGAATGGCGCATTGCAGTTATCTGCTTGCCGTAAGGCATTCCACCAGCGATAACTACTGAATCAAGACCAATTGATTTTGCAAGCGGCGTCAAAACTTCATCAATCTGCTGCGCTAATTCACGAGTAGGTGTTAAAACCAAACCAAGTGGCTTGTGTGGCTTTGCTACTCGGCCATTTAGATTTGTGAGCATTGCTAGACCAAATGCAAGAGTCTTGCCAGAACCAGTTTGTCCGCGACCCAAAATGTCATGACCAGCAAGAGCATCTGGCAAAGTTGCGATCTGAATTGGGAATGGGTGGTTTATTCCTTGTGCGCTAAGGCGATCAACTAATTTCGGAGCAATACCGAGATCTGCAAAAGTTGTAGTGAATTCACTCTTTGGAGTTGCATCTATCAAATTAGCATCAGCTAAATTCGCTGAGATGTAGTTGTCATCAGCGCCAAAATCGGTTGTTGCTGAGTGAGTGCGACCATATGCGCTTGAATAACGTTCTGGGCGATTGTAAGAATTAGTGCGATCTTCAGAACGCTTGAAATCGCGGGCTGCATTTTCGCTGCGTTTTCCAATGCCGGGTACATATTTTTCGCGCTTGCGCGGTTCGAAATTTGGACGACCATCAGTGCTGCGATTTGCACGCGCTTTTGCGGCATCGCGTCTAGTAGATGGAACGGTATCTGAATTTCGCGCTGGCGCTGGATTACGATCTGGCCGAGTTGCGCGTTCAGCTACAAACTTACTTGCCCGAGTTTCTGGCTTTTCCTTAACTTTTTTCTTAAGCGCTGGTTTCTCGTTGCGCGCACGATCGGAAGTTGGGCGATCATTACGTGGTGCAGAATTACGCGACTTACCTGTTTTGGGCTTTGATGAAAGTGGTCGTTCGAACATTGGCACTTCAACGTTCTGACCCACTGGCTTATCAGAACGTGGTTTTGAAACCTTCGACTCGGCGTAACGCTTGGCGCGCAACTTTGAACGCTCTAGGTTGCGAGCTTCTTTCTTAGAAACCGTGCGTGGGTCGATATCTGAATAACGGCGTGATGCAGATGCTTTCTGCGCCGTTTTTTTATTTGCTGGCTTGCCAGCTTTCGCCGCGGCCGCTCGACGAGCTTTGCCAGGGGCAGGAGTACGTGGTTGTAGAGCCATAGAAAATCAACACCAATCAAGACGTAAACAAGCGCGTCTTGGTTTGACTCAAATTGGTCAGGGTGGAGATAAGACTCGCAAGAAAGTGCAATTTTGCACTTATGTGGGGGAAGTACTTTGCTTCGGATTAAGCAGTGCCCAATTCTACCTTGGAATCAGCCTTTCATTTACCACTTCAATCAAGTAGCAATCGGTAGCCTTTCCCAATGAATTCGGCGCGTACAAAATCTTGGGTACCTATTTATATTGCTCTTGGAATTGTGTGGGGCTGCTCATTCATATTTATAAAGTTGGGTCTGGAATTTCTTACCCCCTTTGGTGTCGCATTTGGTCGTTGCGCTCTTGGCGCCGCAACGTTGCTGATAGCTCTGAAATTAAAGGGCTTGGCGCTGCCTCGCGCACCAGCCACATGGGTTCATCTCTGGGTTGTCTCCCTATTATTAAATGTAATACCCGGAATTCTCTTCGCAGTTGCCGAAACTGAAGTCACTTCAATTCTCGCAGGAATTAT
>Ga0214923_10009155_pt1 | contig 10349 bp, 6 predicted proteins | sample LL1510_MetaG_FD_177993 | JGI IMG/M metagenome (GOLD analysis project Ga0214923, IMG submission 177993) | Freshwater microbial communities from Lake Lanier, Atlanta, Georgia, United States - LL-1510 | ecosystem: Environmental > Aquatic > Freshwater > Lake | place: USA: Georgia | collected 2015-10-15
CATCAAATACTAGTAATGAAAGAAACGTAGGACAACCTGGAGCGCCCGCCGCGGGTTCAATAGGATTCAAATGTACTGGAAAAGGTCAACTCGTTTTAGTAAATGATCCAGGAAATGTTTATATATATCTTATTGAAACTTTCCAAGATGGTTCATACACAACTTATATTCATAATCCGTTAGTTGCAAACGCAGGAACACTTTACGGATTTCAACTGACTTATCACATTTAATAAATAAATTATGGCACTAACAGAAACAACAAAAGTAGATCAAATTGAAATAACTGAAACTAATTATATTCAAGTTAGAACAGCAACTATTATTGAAAAAGACGGAACCGAATTAACTCGTACTTTTAGTAGATGTGCATTCTATCCAGGATCTGACGTTTCAAACGAAGATCCAAAGGTACAAGCAATAGCAAACGCTATATGGACAGATGAAGTGATTGCTGCTTACCAAGCATCTCAAACTGGTTCTTTATAAAATATTTATATAAAACACAACAATGGTAATACACAATCCCATATTAACCGGTTCATTCACAGTCAATAATATAGATGTCTCAAGCATCACCTCATCGGCCGCTAATATAACTGCATTAAACGCTACTACAGCATCGCTAAATTCATTTAGCGCTAGTGTACTATCATATACCGCATCACAAAATATTTTAAACGGAACTTATACGCTTACAAGCTCGTTTAACGCTCAAACGGCTTCGTTTACTGCGTTTAGCGCTAGTGTATTAACATTCACAGGCAGCGCTTCAACTCGTTTAGGCGCTTTAGAGGCAGCTACAGCCTCACTTTATACTGCTACATCATCGTTTAGTGGACGTGTTGGTGCTTTAGAAACTTATACTTCCTCTTTAAATAATAAAACTGCTAGTTTTGCTACTACAGGTAGCAACAATTTCACTGCAGTACAACATATTGCCGACACTACAAATCCAACAGGATTTGATACTACGGCTTCCTTATACACAGAAGGTGGGTTTGGAATTAAGAAAGACACTTATATATCTTCATCTTTATACATTAAAGGTAATCTTACAGTTTACGGAACTCAAAGTGTAAGTTATATTACCTCTTCTCAGCTTAATATTTCAACTAACATTATTACTGTTAATACCAGTACTCCATCTGTTCGTTTTGGAGGGTTAGCAGTTATAGATTCAGGTTCAGCAAGTGGATTAACAGGATCTATGCTGTGGGATTCACAAAACAATAACTGGATTTACTCTAATCCATCTGGTTCTGGTAATTATGATAGCTCAATGGTTATTATGGGACCTCGTAATAGTAGTACTTTAGGAAATGAGCAGGGATTAAGTTGTAACTATTTAGTGTTAGGGCATGGGTCTCACCATACTACATCTAGTGGTATATTTCATGATGGAACTAATACTTGTATTCCTAATACATTGATTGGGGGTACTATTTGTACTACAATGGCTAATGCTAGTTGTATGAGCATTGGAACTCAAACCCCAGTAAGACAGTTTACAATAAACGGAGGAGCAGGAAATACACATATATTATTACAAAATAATTCTGTTGGTACAGCAATTAATAATGGTTTTAATATTGTATTTAATACTGATTGTACAGCACAAATGTGGAATTATCAAAATGCATCATTGCAGTTTGCTACAAATAATAATGCTAGATTAACTATAGCAAGTACAGGTGAAGCTTGTTTTGCTTGTCAAGTTTGTGCTTCTTCTTTTATAGGAGCCGCATTAACAGTAGCAACTTCATTAACAGGTGTAGGTAGAGCAGTTTTAAATAGCGGTGATGCTACTCATTCAGGCTATATAAATTGGTATAATAGTAGTGTAAGTAGGTTAGGATACATGGGTTATAACAATACTGATATAGAACTTACATTAGAAGGAACTTCAACTTTTAAAGTAACAGGAGGAGTAGCTTGTTTTGCTTGTAGTGTAAGAGTAAATAGTGGTGGTATTACTTTACCAAATGACGGAAATAATATTGATGTTGGAGGTGTATTAATAGTAAGAGGTAATGGTAGTGCATATAATACGCATTATTTAACAACAGGTGCAGCAAATGTCGCAAAATATATTCAATATAACGCAAGTGGTACAGCAATAAATCAAATAAATGCAGGTGGAGATAGTTATATAACAGGAGGTAATGTAGGTATAGGAACAGGCACCCCTTCTTTTTTATTAGATGTAAGCAGTACTACTGGAGCTATTATTTCATCTACTACTAGAACAAACAGTGCTTGTTGTTCTGAAATAAGAGCTGCATGGTCAAGCGGAGCATCTATGCGTATGGGATATCATCCAGATTCAGCAGTAGGATATATAGACAATACATACCCAATCAGTTCTGGCCAAGTCTATGGAGATATACAATTTAGACAAAGTTCTGCAGGCACTATGACTACCAGAATGACATTAAAAGCAGATGGTGGACAATTAATGATCAATACTACATGTGCGGCCTTTGGTAGAAGACTAACAGTATCTAGTGATATAGTAGCATATTATTCCGATGCTGAAAATATAACAATGGGCATATCAGCGGGAACGGGCGCTCAATCTTGGGGTATTCAAGTATGCGATACTGGTGATGGTTCTAGCGCTATGCATTTGAATGCAAGAGGAGGACCAGTTGGTATTAATATAGGTAATGGAAATGCTGCTTCATATCCACTACATGTTAATGGTACTGCTTATGCAACAGGAGCTGCAGGCGCTTTATCAGATATTAGACGTAAACAATGTATACAACCTTTATCAAAAGGTTTAGCAGAAGTAATGAGATTAAATCCTGTAGAATTTGCTTGGAAAGAGGAATATATAAACGACTGTGGAATGTTAGGAACTCAATTAGGATTTGTAGCTCAAGAAGTACAAGAAATATTACCTACTAATATTTTAACTGATAGATTAAATAATAATACCTTAGCATTAAAATATAATGAATACATACCATTATTAACAAAAGCAATCCAAGAACAACAATACACAATTAACACCCTAAAAACTTGCTTAGGAATATCTTAAAATATTTATACAAAACACAACAACATGAAATACATCGTACTAATGCAATTCGTACCAGGACTAGATCAAATTTGGGTAGCTCGCCTAAACCCAGAAGATCCAATCTATGAATTCGATACGCTAGAAGAAACCGAAGCAAAAGCCGCTGAATTACAAGCAGCTGACGAAACTGGACGCCAATATAAAGCATCTGAGGAACAAGCTGAGGCGACTTACTAATACTCTCAATATTTATACCTGATAAATCTTGTATAAATAATGATAATAGATAGTCCTATCATAAGCGGCTCGTCAGTCGCGTCCGGTTCACTCAATCAATTTGGAAACGTTACGATAACTGGTAGCTTAAACGTTACAGGAGGAATCACGGGTAGCATTAGTGGAACTGCAACATCAGCATCTTACGCATCTAATGCGGAATTATTAGATGGTTTAGATAGTACTGTATTTACACTTACAAGTTCATTTTCAGCATTTTCAGCATCTTTAAATGCATTTAGTGCTTCAATACTAGCACAAACAGCATCATTTAATGCTTTTTCAGCATCAATTAATACTGCTACCTCTTCATTTAGTGGAAGAGTAGGAGCATTAGAATCTTATACTTCCTCTTTAAATAATAAAACTAGTAGTTTTGCTACTACTGGTTCAAATACATTTAATGGTACTCAAACTACTACAGGTTCAATATTACAAAGTGGATCATTTACATCTACAGGTACCATTACTGCACAAACATTAATAGTACAAACTGTCACTTCAAGCACAGTTTATTCTAGTGGTTCAAATATTTTTGGAAACAGTTTAGCTAATACTCAGGTATTAACTGGAAGCGTTTCAATAACAGGATCATTAGCAGTTAACGGCTCTAACGTCGTTTTATCCAATCAGACCTCATCAATGTCTGCATCGTATGCTTTAAATGCTGCATCAGCGTCTTACGCTGCAAATGCAACTTCAGCTTCATACGCTAATAATGCTACAAGTGCTTCTTATTCATTAGTAGCAACAAGTGCATCTTATGCTAATAATACTACTTCTGCATCATTTGCATCAACAGCTGCTTCTGGTACTGGTTCCTTTACAGGATCATTTAATGGCACTCATACAGGATCATTATTAGGCACAGCTTCAAGAGCAGACAATGCTACATCAGCATCCTATTCAAATAACTCTACTTCAGCATCTTATGCTAATAATGCAACTACAGCATCATACGCTTTAGTAGCGGCTGCTGGTGGTTTTCCTTATACAGGTTCTGCTCAAATTACAGGATCGTTAGGTGTAACAGGAAGTGTAAGTGCTACTTCATTCACAGGTTCATTATTAGGAACATCTTCATACTCTGTTTACTCTTTAACATCATCATATTCTTTAGCTGGAAGTGGTTTTCCATTCTCTGGTTCAGCTGTTATTACAGGTTCTTTACTTGTAACAAACTTATCAAGCAGTGGTGTAAGCTACTTAGTAGCTGATGCTGCGGGGTTTGTAACAGCTCAAACGGCATCTGCAGCAATTAAATCTACACAAGCAGTAACTTCTACTGCTGGTCAAACCTCATTTAACATCACTAATGGTTACACTACTGGATTAGTAGATGTGTACATTAATGGTACAAAACTATCGGCTGTTGAATATACAGATACTTCAGGTACTGTAATTACATTAGCTACTGGCTCCAATAATGGAGATACAGTAGAATTTGTAAAATATTTTCCTGCATCAGGCGTTACAAATAACGCTTTAAGACAACAAACTACAATTACAGCTAGTGCAGGCCAAACTGTATTTTCAGCATCATATACACCAGGATTATTAGATATTTTCTATAATGGTGCTAGGTTAACACCAGCAGATTTTACTGCAAACAACGGCACTTACTTCACTCTAGCTACAGCTAGCGCAGCTAGCGATATACTAGATGTCTTAGTTTATTCATACCAGGTAGGCGCTTTTAGCGGTATTGGAGGTACGGGTGTTGCAAATCAATTTGCATACTTCACTTCAACAAATGCTGTTACAAGTAGCACCGCCATTACTATTAGTGGTGCTAATGCTATTGTAACTGGTTCATTATTAGGAACAGCATCATACTCAAATGATGCAGGAACTTTAGATGGATTAGATTCAACTGTATTTACTTTAACTAGTTCATTTAATGCTCAAACGGCTTCGTTTACAGCATTCACTTCTTCTATAAACTCATTTAGTGCTAGTGTATTAACATTCACAGGAAGTGCTGCTACAAGATTAAGCGCTTTGGAAGCAGCAACTGCTTCTCTATATACTGCTACATCTTCATTTAGCGGTAGAGTAGGTGCTTTAGAGGCAGCTACAAGCTCATTATATAGCTATACTAGCTCATTAAATAATAAAACAGCATCGTTTGCTACTACAGGCTCAAATACATTTATAGGTACTCAAACAATTTCAGGTTCAATATTGCAATCAGGTAGTTTTACCTCTACAGGAACCTTAACGGCACAAACGTTAGTAGTTCAAACTATTACTAGTAGTGTTGTTTATTCTAGTGGATCGAATATTTTTGGAAATGCATTAAATAATTCTCAAACATTTACTGGTTCTGTTTTAATAACTGGGTCTTTAACTATAGCGGGAGCTTCTAGTGCTACGTCGTATAGCGGAGCTACCATTTATGGTAGTACGGCAGTTTGTTCTCCTGTAGGTAAGTTTACTAGTTGTGTTGATGCGGGTAGTGGTACGTTTAGTGGAAATTTACTTAATACAAATTCTAATTTTCAAACCTATGGTTCAGCATCTTTTGGAGTAAGTACTTGGGGATTAAGTATAGGTAACGGAAATGCGAGTGCAAATTATTCTAAAGCAAATGACCACTATTTTCAAAATGGTGCTGGTACACAAATATTAACAATTAACTCCACAGGTGTAGCTACATTTACTAATATAATTTGTTCAGCAGGAGTTAAAACAACCGATAGTATTGTATTATTAAAAAATGCAGCTTCAGATAATAGATATATTCAATTCTGTGATACAAACACAGGAGGTTATAGATACGATTTTATACTACAAGGAACCGCAAATGGATGTGGATTTGGATTATATAATAATACTACAGCGGCTTGGTCATCATATGTAACGCCAAACGGAAATACTGGATTGGGAGGAACAACATCACCTGGTGGTAGATTAGAAGTATGGCAATGTACAAATAACAGATTAGTTATTGACTGTGTAAACGTACAAAACGAACCAAGAATTTCATCTTTAGATTCAGCTAATAATCCTCAATATCTTACTATTAATAGTTATGATTTAAAAATTAAAGCTAATGGTAATGAAGCATTACGAATTACTGATAAAAAACATTTATTAGTAGGAACTCAAACTGATTTATCTTTTTATTCAAACTGGGATAGTGGTGTTACAAGAATAGGAACAAGTGGTGTATTATTTTCTTATCTAAATAATTCTGATAATTTTATAATATCTCAAAACTATTATGTTAATGCAGCTGGAAATGATGTAAGAATTTCATCTGGACCAGCAGCAAATATATATTTTGCATCAGGTGATATTCTTTTTAGAACAATAGGTACTGGAGCTGCAGAAAGTACAACTAGTTGGAATACTCCTTTAAGACTTACATGTACTGGAGCTTCTCTTATTTCTGGATGTGCTACTTTCTATTGTACTGCACAATTTAGTAAAATACAAAAAAGTACAGATGGAAACTGGTATAAAATACCATTTAGAGTAGATAAAAATACAGGATCAGGAACTGCTACTACCTACTGTATTGTAGATATAAATAATATGGATACATTTAGTGAACTTATTATAAATATAGATTATGGTTCAAGATTACAAGCAGTAAGTGATGCATCAACCCAAATATCAAGTAGAATGTATGGAGTAAATAGATTTAATAGTGGTACGGTAGCTATAACAGATAGTTGTATTTTAATTGGAAGTTCTGGTAATATAAATACACATGCACCAATCACAGTAGCCGTTGTCAATGATTGTAGAATAGTAGTAAAAGTAGATTTTTCATCGGGAGTTTCATATTCATCATTTGTATGGGGAGAAATTAAAATATTCTCAGTTGAAAGTTTAAATAGTAGATTAACAATACCATTTAATACTTGGTCATAATAAAAATAATTTATATAAAATAGAATATGAGTAAAACACGCGACACCGGTTTCTTAGGTAACGTAGTAAAAGTAGATGCAAGTGGAAACGTTTTATTTGTAAGTGGCTCTACTACACTAGCCACCATCAACACCTCAGGACAATTATCAGGTTCATCACCTGTACTATCTGCATCGTATGCATCTAATGCAGAATTATTAGATGGATTGGATAGCACTGTATTTACACTTACTAGCTCGTTTAACGCTCAAACGGCGTCGTTTACGGCGTTTACAGCATCTATACTTTCACAAACAGCATCGTTTAATGCTTTTAGTGCTTCACAAAACTCATTTACAGCCTCTATACTTGCTACAACAGCATCATTAAACTTATTTTCCTCAAGTGTATTAACATTTACAGGAAGTGCTGCTACAAGATTAGGTGCTTTAGAATCATATACTGCATCTTTAAATAATAAGACAGCATCGTTTGCTACTACCGGTAGCAATGCCTTTATTGGTACTCAAACGATAAGTGGTTCTGTGTTGCAATCAGGTAGTTTTACCTCTACCGGAACATTAATGGCACAAACATTGGTAGTGCAGACGATAACGTCGTCTGTTGTCTATAGTAGTGGTTCAAATATTTTTGGAAATACTATTGCGAATACTCAAACATTTACAGGCTCTGTTTTAGTAACAGGATCTTTAACTATATCAACAGGCGGTAATGTAAGCGCACCTACTATATTCGGTTCTACAATTACATGTTCTCCAATAGGATGCTTTGCTACATCGTGTGCTACATCGTTTGTAGGAGGAACTATGAGTGGAACTACCATTTATGGTAGTACTGTTGTTTGTTCTCCTGTTGGATTATTTAGTGGGTGTGTTGGAATTGGTACTTCTAGTCCTTCTGCTAAGTTAGAAATTTCAGGATTTTCTACAGGAGCAGGCTTAAAATTAAATTATGGCAATTCCTCAGGCATAATTGAAGCTGTAAATTTTATAGCTAATGGTGGAGCTAATGGGGTTATAGGAATGCAAATGGTAAGTGCTGGAGTTGGTGATTTATGGTTAGGAGGCTCAGGAGGAAGATCATTAACATTATATAGAGACGGAAATGTAGGTATAGGAACAAGTAGTCCTTCAGATAATTTACATATTGTTGCATGTGAAGCGGGCAATGTAGGTGTAACAATACAAAATACAAATTCCTCATATTCATCACAATTAAGATTTTTAAATTCTGCAGGAACAGAAAAAGCAGCAGTTACTTATGTTCAGTCAGCAACATCAATGAACTTTTTTCTAAATGGAATTGATGCTTTAATTATTTCATCCACAGGCGTAGCTACCTTTGCTTGTAGTATAAATGCTGGAGGAGCTACGTTTTCGGATGCTGGGGACACATGTTTAGTACTAAGAACCTCTAATTCAGGAAACCCACGATTTAAATTTTGTGGCGGAGGTGGAGTTTTCAATAGAAGTGCAGCCGCCGATATAATGTATTTTGGAGAATCAGCAGATACGGGACTTTATTTATTTAGAGGAGGTACATTGATGTCAGATAAAGGAGCATGTACGGGCACATACGGATTTACCCATTGTGGCGCCGGTAAATGGGGTAGAATTGGTTTGCCAAACACTTCATTCATGTATTTAGAAACAAATGCTAATGCTGGTGTTTATGTAGATGCCGCTTTACAAGTTGGAGGTACTATTTGTTCATCGGGCCAAGTAAAAGGATCTAGTCTATTTGCTGGAGGTCCAGCATGTGGCTCTGGATTTAGATTAGGAGGTAGTAGCTATAATGTAGGAGGATATACTAGCGATGGTCTTTGGGGAGCAACAGCAACACCAAATTATATACAAAGCCCGGTAGGCGCGGGAATATTACTAGGGTATACAGATAATGGTTCAGGATTATATGGAACGGCATATGGATTTGATGTATCTTATAAAGATGGATTAAATAACTGTATTGATTACAATGCTATTATAATGAGAAACTCTGGACAGGGTACAACACCATTTAGAGTTACTAGCTATGGTAACATATATGGTACTAGTAAGAACTTTAGAATTAAACATCCGATACCATCAATGAATGATACTCACTATTTAATACATACTTCAATAGAAGGTCCTCAAGCCGATTTAATTTATAGAGGTAAAGTACAATTAGTAAATGGTAAAGCAGAAGTTAATATAGATTTAGCTTCAAGAATGACAGATGGTACTTTTGAAGCTCTATGCCAAGATATACAATCATATACTACAAATGAAAGTGGTTGGTCTTTAACTAAATCATATGTAATTGAAAATATATTATACATTGAAGCACAAGACGAAACATCTGATGACACTATATCTTGGTTAGTAATAGGAGAAAGAAATGATGATAGTATAAAAAATAGTGCAATTACAGACGAAAATGGACATGTAATTGTAGAGGAATTAAAACCAGAAAAAGGACTATGATAACAATAGAACAAAACTCAGTATACGAAAACATACCAGCTTGGAATGTTAAAATAGATAGTTTACCAATAGATGATATTGTTAAAAGTTTATTTGATAATACAATCAATGGTAGAGAATTTTATAAAGGCGGAAATGAAGAAATTGATAATATAATTGAAGAAATTAAAAATCAAGCTAATACTTTTATAGAAGAAGATACTAATATAATAGTTAGTTTTGTAAAAGATTCTCCAAAATATAAATTAATTCCTCATTATGATAATAAACAGATATTAGGAATTATAATGATAAATTTAGTAGATAATCCTTATTCAACTATAATGTATAGTAGCGCTAATGAACCTTTATATACAAGCTCAAATAAAAAAGGAGATGGTATTTTCTATAAAAACGATATACAATGCAAGCACGGTTTTTACAACGATAGTGAAGACTATAGATATGCAATCATGATATCGATAAACAAAGCTTAAAAATATTTATACAAAACACAATAAATGGGTAAGAATCAATCAGCATCAAATCTAACTAACGTCATACAAATTTCCCCAACGGGAAATGTTCTATTTGTAAGCGGCTCTACAACGCTAATGTCAATTAGCTCATCAGGCGCTATTACAACTACAGGTGTAATTAGTGGATCAAACGCTTTATCTGCATCGTATGCAGCTAATGCTGATACATTAGATGGATTA
>Ga0214923_10009156_pt1 | contig 10349 bp, 14 predicted proteins | sample LL1510_MetaG_FD_177993 | JGI IMG/M metagenome (GOLD analysis project Ga0214923, IMG submission 177993) | Freshwater microbial communities from Lake Lanier, Atlanta, Georgia, United States - LL-1510 | ecosystem: Environmental > Aquatic > Freshwater > Lake | place: USA: Georgia | collected...
TCATTTTTTAATTACAAGATTAAATACACCTTTCAGAGATGAGTACTTTTTAAAATTGTTGCAGCATTAGCAGTTTCAAATCCTTCTCTGTTATCTTTTCTTTGAATAAATTCAACAAAAGTATAAGGCACGAGATGTATCTCACCATTTGGAAACTTATAAGATATTTTGTCAGCAATCGTACTTGCTTGTAATAATTTCTTATCACCACTTACTTGAATGGGATTATTCTCATTATTAAGAGTGATACTTCCGTCTTGTTTAATTTTTGCGATTATTTCTTCAATGTTGTCAACGGTGATGGCAATATGGTTTATATCGTCTTTATGAAGGAGAGTCCATGCTACATAATCGTTATGGCTTTGTATTTTTTTATAATCTTCATAAGAGTTTATGGAAAAATTATTTGAACCTTTGTATTCGCTAAGAAAAATACGATAACAATTTGATTTCAACCATGTAGCTTCTACATTGATATTATCAAATCTATATTTTTCAGATTGTAATTTAAAGTTGTTGTGTTGATAGTAAGATTTAAGAACATTGTAATCAAAGCTTCTGTGAGCGATGTGGTCAATTTTAATAAGTTTATTTTTGAATAGTGTGCTTTTTATGTACCTAAATGTTGGAGTGAATTTAGTATATTTGTTTAATTGATATTGAATGTGACTCATTTTTTTGTGTTAATTTGTGTGTGTATTATATATGAGTTTGAGTGTTTAAAATGTGTGATAAGATATACATATTAGTTTTTCTTTCCATGATAATAGCATTTGCTAATCCTTTTTTTATCTAAAATTTTTCTGAATAAAAATAATTATCTTTAAATTTAATAAAAAATGGATTCTCTTTATATAATAACTTTTTTTTTAATAATCCTTATAGTAATATTTTATTTGATAAATAGAGCATCAATTAACACCATAGAAACTAAAATGATTACATCACTTAATTCAGCAAAAACTGAATTGGCAAATGCTATTAATACAACAAATATCTCTGTGCTGAAATTTGAGGGTGATTTAAATACCTTTAAATCAGGGAATATAATACCTGGAAGTAATATTTTAGGTAATTTAACAAAAAATGCACTGGAAACGAAAAATTTTGTTTTTTTAGAAGCAGAACTTGATAAAATTTTTACCAGTCCACAAGATCAAAATAAATTAGTATTTTTAGGAATACATTCTTTCTCGGGTATAAATAAGACTGGTGAATTAGTTTTCGCACCATTATTTGTTTCTAAGCAAAAAGATTCATATTTCTACTTCCTTCAACATCCTATTACAAAGCAATTTTTAATAACAGGATCCAATGAAAAATCTCCTAAAGAAAAAAATTAAATATCAAATTATACGATATTTAAATTTAATTTATCAAACTCGTTGCATTATTTTTTATTTTATTATTTCTTATCTTTTCCAACATATCTTTATTCCGTAATTTCATAAAAACTACTGTCTTTAAATATCTCCCTAATATGAAAGAAATATATATTATTGAATAAAATAATCTGAAATTTTACAAGTATAATAAAGTTCGTCTAATTTGAGTCCCCATTCCAAGCTATTTAGATTATTAAAATGGTTTTTATTAAATACAAATCTACCTTTACATACTGTAAACACAGGTCCGAAAATCCCAATATTTACATTGTTAAGTTCATCGACAGTAGACTGACTTAACAATGTTGTATTATCAATCTGAAATTTAGAATAATGTCCGCATAAGTCTTCCGTATTTGCATTTTTTATAAAATATGATAGGTCGTTGATGGCTTCTTCGTTTCCTGTATATTGAAGAAAAAATATAAAAGTTTCATGTTCTTTTTGATTATATTCTTGTAATGTTACAAACTGCATTTTTTTAATAATTTAGATTAATTTTTAAAATTGTTAATATTATTGATAGAAGAATTAACATTTTGAATAGTTGTAAAGATAGCTCCTGTCAAAAGATTGACATATGATTCTAATTCAAAGTGGTTATACATTTTGATAGTTATCTCGTCTTGATTTTCAGAAAAAAGATAAGAATTCCAATATACTGGAAAATTATTCAATAAATAATTTATTTTATTTTGTAATTCCTGAGACACAAATAAAAAGTTTTCTATTAATCCATATTTTGGTAACATATGAACTGTTTTTGCTGATTCTTCAAACCAAATAATATAACGATGATGCATGTATCCACAATATTGATTTGAGTATGCTGGGGCATCAACACCTTTTGTGATTTCTACTATTGGTGATGGAGTTTCAATATAAAAACTTTTTGCTACTCGTTTGATTTCAGAAAGAGCAAAATCTGGATTTTGTATGTCTTCTAGTACATGTCTACAATAAATAAAATCAAACTCTTTATCTTTGAACGGTAGTGGATTCTTATCTATATCAAGATCGATATAGTTAGGTACTTTTTCGTTAAATCCTATGAATGTAGTTGCTAAAGGAAAAGGAGAAACTCCTGGTCCTATCTCTAATATTTTTGAGTAATTATTTATTTTACAAAAAGACACAAGACGTTCGGTTACTCTTGGATTTGGAAACCAATACATATTTTTTAATGCAGTTTCTTGACCAACATCGTGTATAACCTGTGGTTCAGGAATTCTCTCTAAATTATAATATTTTATTGATACAATATTTTTATCTGATTCCATTTTAATGATTAATAATCAAACGTTTATATTTTATATTTTTTTTTTGTGTTTATTGAATTTATTATTAAATTTTTACAAAATTTTGGTTATATTGAAATAGCGTAACTCAAAAGTTTGTATAAAGTTTGTATAAAGTTTAAAAAATATTACAATGAAGTATTTTACAAAATGATAAAGTCATATATTTTATTTCGTTTTCTATTGTTTGTATTGTTTCTATCATTTATTTTAAATACAGATGCTAGTGATATTAACGAAAATGAAAAATATACAGAGATTTTTATTCCCAAGGGTATACCGTTTGGATTTCCATTGGAGTACAAGTTTTTTCTAACGAATATAACAGGATCAGCATATTTTACACAAAAGACAAAATATAATTGTAATAGTTCTCATCAATACGATTGGAATAAGCTGACAGGCATATCCTTTACACCTTGGCTTCATAATATTGACGCTATGATGGTGGCGTGGAGATACTTGATTAAAACAAATACATTTGAGATAGGACCGTATTATAATGTAAATTTAACAAACATAATGCCACAAGCGAATGAGACACTAATTGTAAAAGAAAATGAACCTTTTAAGTTCTTGATAGATTACGATGGCATAAGTATTTATTATAATGGCAAGAGTGTGTACAAACCAAAGCCTGTTAGTTTAATACCAGATTATTACTTGTCTGTACGAGTAGATACATGGTTTGGAGGGTCGAGTTTGCCACCGAGTGATATTTATTTGTATTTGTGTTTAGTATAGGTAAAAAAATAAATTAAATTGATTTTTTTACTTATTCCAATGACACATTTGTTTCTCCATAGAACATAATTCAATAAAAACTTCAATAAAATGATACACTTTATGAACACATTAATTGAAGTTATATCTTCATCTAACATGTCTCACTTATTAGATGATAAAATATACTCAGATCGTTTTGACAAGGAGTGCGAACTTATTCACAATCTTGATCAAGCAGAGAATATTCTCTTTGCGTACAAGATTAAGAGTATTATCGAGACATTTGATCTTCCTTTTTTTATAAGAGGATCAGCAGGTGGTTCACTTGTATTGTATATGCTGGGTTTTACAACGATAGATCCAGTTAAGAATAATATTTTATTTGAGAGGTTTATCAATGAGTTTAGAGACAGTCTTGGAGACATTGATTTTGATTTACCCAAAAGTATGCGCAACACTATACTGAATCACGTATACAAAAAGTTAGCAAAAGAAAATATATTTGTTGGTAGATTGTGCTCTCGTGTTTATTATAAGGAAAATAGTTCCATAAGAGAGATTTTGAGAAGACTGGGTCACAAGTCAACTGTTCCATCAGGTATAATGAAGGACAAGACAGAACTAGAAAGCTATTTATCAAAAAATAACATAACCATGGAAAAAGTGTTGTCATCCGCTGAGAAGATAAACGGTACATTACGTTATGTGTCAAAGCACGTCGGTGGTATAGTGGTTTTAAATGAGGGGGAAACTTATATGTATGACAAACGAAAAAAAGTAAATGTGGTTGAGGTACCTGTGGTAAATCTTGATAAGTACGATGTAGATAAACAAAAGCGTTTTAAAGTTGACTTGTTATCCAATACCGCATTAGATATATTACATTTTGTATATCCTTCAAAACAACTTACAGAAACGAACTATCCCTATAAGCAGGAAGTGTTTGACATGATTGGACAAGGTGATACGATCGGAGTGGTGTTTGCAGAGTCACCATTGATGATAAGTGTGTTGAAAAGTTATCACCACAAGCATAGAATAACGAGTATAGACGATATAGCCAAGTGTCTGTCCATTATCAGGCCAATGGGTAGAGGAGCGGGTAAGAATAGTGATTTAATATTTGATGATGATTGGATAAGAGAGTTGTCTAATATATGTCAGATATCGTATAGTGATGCGGATAGACAAAGGAAAAGATTAGCAAAAGGTGATGCAGAGTTTATTGCAAAGTTGAAAAGTTTAGTGAGTTTTAAAAGATTAAGACAGTTAATGCAGATAAAGCATTATGGTTTTTGCAAGGCACATGCATATAATTATGCTCAGCTGATTTATTGTCAGGCTTATGCTAAAAAGTATAATAAAGAAGAATTTTTTTGTGCGATGTTGAATACATTAAGCGGAAGAATGTATGCAGATGTGGTTTATTATTTAGAAATCGTGAGAAACAAGGTGATAATATTTGCTGATAAGAAGAAGGATGAGTATGTTGTTAGAAACATAAACGGAAAAAGGTGTATAATACCGAGAAGTGGAATTCAGTCAAGACTTTTTCCCTTGTCTGTTAGAAAAGAGTATGAGAGTTTTGGTGGAGTGACAACAATGAATAATATACAAGAATTGAATGGAGAGGTAGTGTGTAGAAGAAAATGGCGAGAGTGTATTTTTCAGAGTGTTTTACATAATGGCAAGTTGATAAATGAGGTTATTCAAGTTGAGTGAGTAAGTATGAGTTAAAAAAATATTATAAAGTGATAAAAAAAACTTTATAATATTATAACATTTCTAAATGTCTGTATCAAATTTTTTTAATGACAAGATTGAAATGGACGAGGTAGACATGGATTGTGATTACGAAGAAATGGAAGGTGAAAAGTATAATGAAACTTATTCATTAAGGATCATAACAGACTGGTTAAAAAAGTTTGGTATTCCATATAGGTACTCATCTCCTTCAGTTGCAGGATTTTCAAATGTGGAGCATGGCGTGAAGATAGATATTAAGCATGGTCAGTTGAGTATACAAACTCACCCTATGGTAGCATCATGGGCATTTGCAGAGACATTAGAAACTACTGATTACAATAGCGATAAGAGACATGAAACTCCTGAACTGTTGTTTCAATATATTTTAGGGTTATTGTAATAAGTAGAATAATAATTTAATAATTTTTATATTTGAATAGTATAAAATTTATGTAAATGGATGAGCATAAAGAGTTCGCAACAATTACAAAAAGGTATTCGGAATGTTTCCACAAATGTGATGAAAAGATTGAAAAGTTTGATGTGGTGAAGTATTTAGAAGGATTGTACGATTATTTAATCGGTTTAGTAAAGGAAAATAAGTTATGTATATGTTTTTCAGAAGCAGTTTGCAAGTGTAATAAGGAGTGTTTCTGTATGGATTATAATTTTTTTGAAGTAAGAGAAGTTAAAATGGAGTTGACAAGTAATTGTCAGTATTTTATTGAGTTAATAACGAGTAATCAGAACATAAGTGTGCAAAAAAAGAATAAAAAGACGATAAACATTTTTCATTTAGATGATGAAACTCAGGAAGAGCACAATATAATACAGGTTATAAAGTATATTCAACAGATGTATATATATAATAAGCCGACAATATATTTTGATATAGATGAGGATAATATAACATTTAAAAATGGCAAGTTATGTATTTTATTTAATTACATGCAGTACACGGAGGATGAAGATGAGTAAGTTTTTAATAATTTTTTAATAATTTTTTAATAATTTTTTAATTCAAAAATAAAAATTGAATAAAAAAAGATATATTATATGAAAAAGACAAATAGTAATGTTTATTATATGGATGCATTATACATTTATCCATTATTATGATATTGTTGATATTCTTTTCAAAAATAAAAATGCGATTATGCACATAAGCTATGCACCGATTGAGAAAGATGTATTGTTGAATTTTGGAATATTAAAAAAAATGAAGTCAGAGTATTACAAAAATGCTATAAAGTTGCTTTACGATGATTCTCCAAAAAGTAAGTTAGAAGCGGTAAACTTTTCGCTTGAAATTATGGAGGATAATAAAGTGTTTAATATTACAGGCGATACACCATTATTAAAAAATGAGCGTATTGAGTTGTACTGGTTGGAATAAGGAATTTGTATTTTTCTACAAGTATAATTTAACTACATTATAGACTTTTGAAATTTCGTCGTCTTTAATTGCTTGTGGTATGATAGCATTTTTATCTTCATTATAAACTTCGAATGCCTTGACGTTAATACAGTTTTGTTTATTAGCTTTCTTGACTTGTTTTAAGTCATCGATGATAACAGTGTTATCTGGTGTGAAAATATCGGGTATGGTGGACCATAGTAAGCGGAGGTCTTTATAAGAGTTATATTTTGCTTCTGATATGGTTGTGTGATAAGAATGGAACATCCAGTTGATTTTCTTATCAGGTCTGTTTCTAAGGATAAAGTTGTTTACAATAAACAGAGCGTAGTCTTTTGATGCGGCAGTGAATACGTTTACATTAAAGTTTTGGAATAAAAAGTCTAGAAAGGGTTGGAGACCAGGTCTTTCATAAATGCGATAATATTTTCCAAAGTCTTTATAGTAGAGGTGATCGTCTAATAATTTAAATTTTTGTGCGTTATAAAATTGTTTTTCAACTGCACAAATGATTGTATTATCAAGATCAAGGAGAACATTATTTTTAAAGGTAATTGTTTCAATCATATTTGAATATTTGAATAATATAAACTTAAAAAAATAAAATAGAAAAAAATAAATGTCTAATCAAAAATATATTTTTTATTTGAAATCTCGTGATGGTTTTGTCTTTAAGATCTTTTCAGAATTTTTTTCGTCGTGTATGATGCGCTGTGCGTTCAACGTTGACAAGAACGGTCTATCCCTCTTGTCAACAGATAATAAGAAACATCGACTATTCTCGATCAAGATGCCTATATTGAAATTTCGTAAATTTGAGTTTTTAAAACCCTTTTCGTTTGATGTGAATAGTAATCATTTGCACAAGATTATGAAAACTATTCGCAAAAAGGATTCCTTAACATTGTATATTACAGAAGACCAGCCCCATGAGTTGAAGATATCCGTTTCACAAGGCACCGAAAATATTGAGAGCACTAGTACAATTAGAATTATGCTAGTTCACCCATCAGATATTGAGATTTTAGACTATTCTGATAAGTCCTATGTGAATTGTACTGGAAAGGATTTTCAAAAAATAAAGAATTTGTCTAATATTGGAAAGAAGACGGATATTGTTTTGAAAAATAAAGAAGTAGTATTCGATTGTGATGGAGGTGATGTAATAAGTAAATCAATCAAGATTGGCGAAGATGTTGAATCGAAAGAAGAATCAAACGAAAGTCTTGTTGTAAGTGTGAATACAGCATATATATCAAGTTTAAGTAAGATTGCAAGTATAAGTTCAAATGTGTTGATTTATATTTGCGAAAACTCTCCTATAAAGATAACATTTGATATTCCTACCATCGGAGATTTCAATATTTTTATCAAGACCAATAAGTTGATTGATGATGAGGATAGTCAACAAAATGAAATGGATATTATTTGAGAAAGGTAAAAGGCAGTAATTATATAAGAACTTTATTTCCTGTATAATTAAAAAAAAATTAAAGTTGATTTATGTTGATTTATGCTTGCTTAATTTTTTTAAGTTGTTCTTCTCTTTGATCAGCCATTTCACTTACAAGACTTTTTATATCACTAATACGTTTATCCTTCTTTTCGCTACCTGAGTTGCTGGGATTATTTCCAAAATTGATAAGACCGCTGGTCTCTTCTTCTTCGATATCTTCAATAACGCTCATTTCTTTTTTGGTTTCTCTAAGAGAGCTTCTTCCCATGTCGTCATGACCTATACCTTTTTGAATGGATGATTGAGAAGAAGAGTTGGATTGTTCAGGTCGGAGCTTTTCATTTTTTTCCTTTTGATAGTTGATAATTTCTCCAATACTTGTTTTGTTAGATTTTTTAGCTTCAAATTGTTGTTCTTTTTGATGAGGATTAGAGTTAGTTGGGAAAGATTTATTGGAAACCATAGCAAGATCATCTTTTTCAAATGTGTGTTGAGTGTGTTGAGTTTGTTGTTGAGCTGGAGGTATTTCAACGACATTGTGAATAGGACTTTTTTCAATTTTTTCGGGTTGTTTTGGAGTATTGGCCTCGATTAATTTTTTCAAGAAAGGACCGATGTCTGTATATTGATAAACAGATTGATCTTTATTTATTACGATAAAACAAGGAACTTTTTTCACATTCAAAAGACTTGATTGTGCGATTACTTTTCTGACTTGTTCGTTATCCACACAAAGCGTCTGTATGTATTCAAGTTTTTGAATAATGTCGAGATAAGGTTTAACTTGTGGAACATACTTTGAATAAAGAAAAAGTACAATGGTTGACATTTTTTACAATAAATTAATTCTACTTTAAAATATCTATCTATATAATAAAAATAATGAATTACGATTATAGACCTTTTCTTTTTGCAGACAAGTATGCTCTCTCTACCTATACAAGAGACCCCACGCTTATTCGCCTTTTACAAGAAGATAAAGTTGCATTTACAAGTAAACTTATAAGTGACGAAGTAGCGCGTTACAATCTTTATGATAAGACTGTGCGTGTGCCTAGTGACCTAGTAAGACAAGCGATCGAATACTTTTATGTGAATGATTATTTGTATTCTCCAAATCTTGTAACTTCTGATGACGAGATTTTACAAACTGTTGCTGATTCCTATGTTCAACAAATAATTGATGACTATACGCAACAGCATGCAAACGATAATCTAAATATTTGGGTGACAAGATATGATGGTTCTTATGGATTGAGGCAGCACTCTCAGTTTAAAATAAAAGAGAAAGGGGTGACTGTGCCTATAAGTTTTTCCAATAGATACTAAAAGAAAGTATTTTTTTTTATTTTCTTTATCATATAGAAAAGAATTTGAAAAATGGCTTCATTTGCTCCTTATAATGGAAGACAGGATAGATTTCCATCTGATCCTTTTAAACCTCAAATTTGTATTCAAGGTAAATCATTTCCTGGTGAGAGAAATCAGGGTTTTGTATTTCAAGGATTTAACGCTTTTTGCTCTCCTCAGTTGCATAACGTCCCAAACGTTCCAACAAGTTTTTATACCATACCTTTAGAAGATGCTTACAAACTTTACATTGAACCTCGTCTCGACAAGAATTGGAATCTTGTTAAGCGTTCAAGAGAGTTTTTGATACCTAATGAAATAAACAATAAAGCATTTAATATTCATAGTGGAAACGATGAGATATACGCAAGTCCTTTAAGCGAACCCAATAGATGTATTAGTGATTTTTGTAAACAAAGAGTATAAGATTAAAAAAGTGTGTTTTAAAAATAAATTTTTTTATTATAAAATCATTATAATAAAAATGGGAGAAGTACTTTTACAAAATTTCCGTCAACAGATTGCTAATACTTTTAAAAATCCATTAATGAAAAAAGTCAATGAAATCAAAGGATTAAGCATCTACAAAGCAAAAGTCAATAATATGCTTATTGCAGCACAGCCTCATTATATTGTTGCAATCGTTCCTCGTGACAATTATCCGTTTTTTCAAAAGAGACAATTGCAGGATTTGAAATGGATTTCATTTCAGGCCAGACAAGTTCCAAAGAATGAAAAAGATGATGATATCAATTCCATTCCTCAATGTGAAATGCCTTCGCAAACGACAAAAGAAACTCTTTTGCTTGACTCGATTGTAAAAATTTCACAAAATGAAGATCAAGTTCATTATGTAAGCAAAACTCTACCTTGTTCTATTGTTTTACTGCCTCAAGGACAGAATAAATCTGCAAACTATCAAGAAAACACAACATTCTACAAAGCTCTCATGTATTTTAATACAGTAGTTA
>Ga0214923_10009157_pt1 | contig 10348 bp, 8 predicted proteins | sample LL1510_MetaG_FD_177993 | JGI IMG/M metagenome (GOLD analysis project Ga0214923, IMG submission 177993) | Freshwater microbial communities from Lake Lanier, Atlanta, Georgia, United States - LL-1510 | ecosystem: Environmental > Aquatic > Freshwater > Lake | place: USA: Georgia | collected 2015-10-15
AGATGAAGAATCGGACTCAGATGAATAATTCTTCAGATTAATTAAATTAATTAAATTAATTTTTTTATTTCATAACTGTAATTTAACAAATAATTCAGGTCCAAATGGAACAGGATTAAATTGTAAGGATTATATAAAAAATAAAAAAATGAATTAAATCTGAAAATAAACGATGATATCGTATATTAAGAAGTATAATAAATGAATAAACCAGTTATATTAGGCGAAACCAATAAAAATACGTTAATTACGTATTTAAAGTCATTAAACAATACAACAGAGCTGGAGATAAGATTTGGTACATTTGTATATTCAGATGTACAAAAATCGAATACAGAAGTAAAACATGAGTATGAGTTTCAGGCAAGTGTAGATATTGAGTTTTTCTATCGTTTAAAAATGATATTAGATAATCAAAAAGGATTATCTAATAAAATACAGCATACAAAAGAACTTATTTATGAAAATGCGGCAGATAAAAGAGGAAAAATAAGACGTATTAATTATACAAATGAACCATTTGAAAAAACAGAATATGTATTAAAAAATACATATAGACAACATAATATTTTTGATTATGATTGTCGTATAAGTCTTTCATCAGAAAAAATTCTTGAAAAGGATATTATTCGCGGGGTTGATTTTGAAAAACCATCTTTTATACGTTATAAAAAACGTATATCTTATTATTTTGAGAGTGGTATATTAGATATGACAATTGTAAAACAAGGAAAAACAGAAGAAGATACAAATAAATATATTCAATATGAAATTGAGTTTGAAATTAAAAAAAATGATTATAACTCAATTATTCAAATTATGTCATTTATTTTAAGTGTTAAACAAAATAATTTCTATATAATAAATACAAGAGAAAAACGAAATATAATTAATCAATATCGTACACTTTTTATGCCAAATAAAAAAGGGTATCCTTATTTTGTTGGAGCACAACCTGAAACATTACAAAAAGACCAATTATCAATGTTATTCAAAGAATTATATGCTGTTACGGATAAAGCAGATGGTGAACGTTATTTTATGTTTATTGATAATAATGGTGATATATCATTTATTGATAATAACATTATAAATATTTTAAAAACAAATTTAAGAACCTCACAATATAAAAATTGTATAATTGATGGAGAATTAATTAGAACAATTGATAATCAGAATCATAACTTATCAAAAATATGTTTTTATGCGTTTGATTTATTATATATTAATAATCTTGATATCAGAGGTGATATAAATTATTTACTAAAACAACGTTTAGAACATTTAAATAATATTATAAATACAATTAATTCAAATGAATTATATATTATTAAAATGAAAAAATATATTTATAGAAATGTGTTTATGGGGTCTGAAATTATTATGAATAATATTAATAATCAACCATATAAAAATGATGGGCTTATTTTTACACCAATGAATGAGCCATACCCTACATCAAAAAAGTGGCCAAAATTATTAAAATGGAAACCTGCGGAATTGAATACAATTGATTTTTATTCTATTCAAAAAAATGAGAATGGTCAAGTATTTTGGGAATTGTATGTACAAGATACAATTAAAACAGATAGTATTAAACAATATAAGCAAACTCGAAAAACAGAATTAGTTTTATTTGACATAAATAAATTATGTAATATCACAGAAGAAAAAGTTATTACGTTTAAAACAACGTTTGATATAGGCTTAATTGACCCGACTACAAATGAACCATTTAAGTCAGGTACAGTTATTGAATATAAATGGGATGGTATAAAGTTTGTACCATTAAGAACAAGATGGGATAAAACAGCAAATCCATCTAAACATGGAAATTTTTCAATGGTTGCATGTAGTATTTGGAATAATATTAATAATCCAATTACATCTGAACAATTATTTCAAATGACAAATACTACAACTGAACAGGTAAATTCTGAAAAATTTTTTTTTTTTGAAAGAATGAAAACTTTTCATAATAAAATTAATAAATATTTAATTAATAAATATTTAATGAATAACAATTTAATGAATAATAATTCTGTTAATAACTCGGAATATGATGGTATTTTAGAATTAAATACATTTAATCAAATTCAACATAAAAACACGATTACATTTTGTAATTCTATAAAACAAACAAATTTAAATTATAAAAATTTTAAGTTAGATTTAACAGTAGATAATGCTCCACACATTATATCTTCTTGTATTGATAAATATAAATTAAAAATGTCTAGTATATTTTGTCTTAAATTTAATACATTTTTTAAATCACAACATATTTTTGATAATTTCATTCAAATAGTTGATTATAATATTAAAAAAAATGGTAAATTAGTTCTTGTTTTTCTTGATTTAAAAAGATGTGAAAATAGTTATTATATAAAAAACAATGAAATTTTATATATGGTAAACAAAAAAAACGTGTTGGATAATCAGGTGTATAATAATTATATAAAATTATATGTTAATGGTATAACATCAGAAACTGTAGAATACCTTGTTGATTCGGAATATTTAATAGATTATTTAAAACAAAAAGGATATAAATGTATTGAAAATGAAACATATGATTCATTGTATAATATATATAGTTCAGATGAAATAAATTCAAATGACTCTATAAAATTAAATGAATATGAAAAAGATATATCTAAATTATATAGATTTTGTATATTTGAAAAAATTGAATCAAATATATTAAATGTTATTAATAATACAATGATTGAGCCGTATAATCCAATGAATATAAATTTAATTGAACATAAATCTTTAAAATTTCATAAAATTACATCATCATATGATATTTTTAATGTATTAAACTGTATTCATTATACAATTTTTAAAAATATGTATAAAAATACACCTATTACAACATTTCAAGATATCTTTGATATATTAAATTCAATACATAAAAAAGTATATATGTATCATTCAGAATTAGAGTTACCTACAGATTGTAAAGATTATATTTATTTTCATAATTATATATTTGAAGAAGACACTCAATCAAAAGATATTAAAGAAAATAATTCTATTCTTATTAATCAATTTTATATCGTTTTATATAATAATACAATTATTCAAAATGTAAACACATTAAAAGAAATAAAACAATTACTAACAGTACAAAAAGAAAACAAAGAACAAGTCATTATAAATAATGGTGATGATAAACAACAAGTCATTATAAATAATGGTGTTGATAAACAACAAGTCATTATGAATAATGGTGTTGATAAACAACAAGTGATTATGAATAATGGTGTTGATAAACAACAAAGAAAAGAAGAAATTAAAATGGAATTATCTATGGTAGGTAATAAGATTACAATAAATGTATTAAAGGAGTATTTAAAAGAGTTAAATTTAAAGATATCTGGTAAAAAGGATGAATTATTACAACGATTAAAAGATAATTTAAATTAGTTTAAAAGTAATTATTTTTATATTGTAAATAGTATTAAATGACATATGAATTAAACAAAGTGTGGTTAATTACTGGGATTTGTGGGCAGGATGGAAGTTTATTTGCTGATTATTTATTAGAATTGGGGTATACAAATATTCATGGAATAATGAGACGTTCTGCGACATTTAACACTCAAAATATTGACCATATATTTAATAAATTAAAATTATATCACGGTGATTTAACAGATGCAATGAATATTCATAATATAATTGCAAAGGTAAAGCCAAATTATATAGTTAATTTTGCTGCACAAAGTCATGTAAAAGTTAGTCATGATTTAGAGAATTATACATTTCAGACAAATACATTAGGTGTATTAAATATTTTACAAAGTGTAAGAACATTAGGTATGGAGAACACATGTAAAATTTATCATGCAAGTACATCGGAAATGTATGGTAATACATCAGATGGTTCTATTCTTTTAAATGAAGACTCACCTATGAATCCAGTGAGTATATATGGTATTTCTAAAAAGGCTGCGCAAGAAGTATGTAATATGTATAGAGATGCATATGGTATGTTTATTGTATCAAGTGTTCTTTTTAATCATGAGGGTTCTAGGCGTGGGCATACATTTGTTACACAAAAGATTGCAAATTATGTGTCAAGATATAACTGTTTAATGAAAGATAATAAAATAGTAGAGCCATTAGAATTAGGTAATTTAAATGCGAGAAGAGATTGGGGGTCTGCCAAATTATATGTAAAAGCAGTATATTTAATGTTGCAACAAGAAACACCGGATAATTATGTAATTGCGACAGGAGAAACGCATAGTGTTAGAGAATTTGCAGAATTAGCATTTAAAGAAATTGGGGTTGATGTGGAGTGGATTGGAGATGGGTTGGATGAAATTGGTGTAGATAAGAGTGATAAAACAAAGATATTAGTAAAAGTGAATCCAAAATATTATAGAGATATTGATATTGAGTGTTTAATTGGTGATCCGTCAAAGGCAAAGAGACAATTAGGATGGTCGTATGATTTAGAGTTGAAGGATTTAGTAAAGGAGATGATTGATGCTGCAAAAAATAGAATTAAAAAAATGAATAATTAAGTTTAAATAAAATTAATTAAGTTTAAACAAATTTAATTAATTGAATGAGTCATCAAATACTTGAGGAGGAAACACGAAATATAGTTACTGAATTTATTTCAAATTTAGGGCATGATTATCAAAGTGAAATTATTTTAAAGTTATTTTGTAATTATTATGGAAAGATATATTTAATTGATTATAAATATGATAATGAACAAAATATTATTGATATTGATGTGTTAGGTTCGAGGAGTGCAAACGGTCGAGATTTTTATCATATTACAATAAAGGATAATAAATTTAGTTGTACTTGTAAAGATTTTATATATAGATCAAAAAAACATAATATTGTTTGTAAACATATTACATTTATTGTATGTAAAATTGGATATATATTAGATTATGATTTTTTTAGAACAAAAATATTATCAAATCATCAATATAATCGAATTAAATCAGTATTAGATAATAATATTATTTGGTGTAATAGATTTGTATCTTTAAAAGGAATAAATGATAATTTCGATATAAAAGATATACATAAATTTAATTCAAATGAATTATGCCCTATTTGTTATGACCCATTTGGAGAAATCAAATTAAACGTGAAATGCCCTGAATGTAAAAATTATATTCATAAATATTGTATGAATACATGGTTAGAAATTCATAATACATGTGTATATTGTAGAAGTTATGAATGGTCAAACTATATTGACCTAAAATATATTAAATAAAAAATTGAAAATTAATCTAAAAACAGACTAATTTAAGCAAACATAACACAAAACTGCCAACGAACGGAATCAAAGAACAGAATCAAAGAACAGAATCAAAGAAATTAAACAAATTATTTATAAATAATTAAAATATTTGTAAATAATATTAAAAATGAGTCTCTTCGCTAGGAAGATGTTTAACACAAAACAGAGAAAAGAACAAGAAGAACAGCAACAAAAACAAAAAAAAGTAGAAAAAGACAATAAAAAAAAGACAAAATCGTTTATTCATGGTATAAATGTTATATTTAGGATTGGGGAATACAAGGGGCATCATGGAATAGTAAATAATTTTTATCCGGCGACGTATGATTTAATTTTAGCGGATACGGCGTATGTTGAGGCGGATGGACCAATGAAAAGGATAGGTGATGAATTTAAAAGTGAATTTGGAGATTCAGAAGTTATAAGAATTATTCCTGGAACAAATGATAAAAATGTTAAAATAATTATATATCGTGATAATGTTACAAATCAACCAAAAGTTGGATTAGTAATAAATATAGTTCAAAATGTAATTTATAATACTGTTGATTTATCATCAATAATTGAAACAAATGAAACAAATAACTTGACTGAACAATTAAGTAATATGTATATTAGTGAACAAAATCGAATACGTGTATTATTAGATAATTTTATTGAACAACTTAGGAGCAATACATCATTATTAACGAACATTATGTATCCAATGCAGAATAATAACATGAATACTATTTCTGTACATAAAACGAATATTCTTAGTCCCATATATTATGTAAATATATCAACGCATTTAGGTAATTATACCGAATATGACCCGTCAAAAACACAATATTTGATTAAATATAATAAAGACGTTAGGATAAAACCCAGTATGATAAATATTGATCAAAATGATAAAAGATATGCGTATATTAAAAAAGGGAATAAAAGATGTAAGATTAAGAAATATAATAATGCGCGAGTAGATATTGTTTTAACATCAACTGGGAAAAAGATTTACAATCATGCTATTACTAAAATGGATAAAAATGGCGTGCCTTTAAAAGACACATATGGTAATCCGACGTATATAGCATCACCTATTTATCCGATTCATTTATTTTATATGGATCTTCATTTAAAAAATGGGAAAGATGCACAAGTTATTAGAATGATTAATAATGAACATCTTACAGTTATAGAAAAAGATTCATCTAATTATAATCAACGTAATATTAAGTTAGATGACATTGAATATATGCATCCTGGCTTTAAATTTATATTTATAGAAGATAACATTGACGACACAAATTATCAATTTGTTCCATATAATCAGGAACAAGTGTCTAACGATACATCTGAAGAAACGTCGGAAGAAACTTATGAAGAAACAGACCATGATGACTCTCAAGAAATTGATTATGGAGAAGAATTACATAGTAATGAATCAGAATTAGATAACTCATCTGACACTCAACAAGAGGAAACAAATTTTAAACAATCAATAAAAGATAATGAACGAACAGCAATAAATATAGAACTTACATCACAACAAAAAAATATAAAATCAGATATAGAAAAAGTATTAAGATTATTAAAGAATAAATATTCAATTAATATGTATTCAACAATAATAGGAGTTGAAAATATAATAAATATATTTAATGATAGATTACGAGTAATAAATTTTAATAAAAATATATTCAGTATAAGTGATTATAAATATATTATTGTGCTTATCATAATTTATATGTCATTAAAAAACAATAATTATTTGACATTACATATTGATAACATTATTAATTTATTATATAAAACTTATATTTATATGAATGATATATCAAATGTTCAAAGAAGTATATTTTTTACAAAATGGGATAATAAACTGAGTGATACAGAATTATTAGATTCAAATAATTATATAAAAGAACAATTAAATATGTTAAAAACACCAAAATTGTCAGAACAAATGAAAGATACAATTAATAAACAAATTATTAAAGCTATATTTGTTAATGCAGATAAAATAATTCAAAGAATAAATAATACTGATTTTAATATATCGCATGAAAATACATTTAATGAACCTAAGGCAATTGTATCTACAAAAAGATACAGAGAAGAAGATGTCAAAATGCCAACTCCTGAAATAATAAATAAATACATCACTATTAAAGATTTGTTACAAAATAATATTCCTACAGATGAAATACCTATTAAATGGGGTGAACTTGTAAATGGTATACCAAAATATTTAAATGAATTAACTGCTTTAAAAAACCAATTATCAGAAAAATATGAAAAGACAAAACAGTCTGGATATTTATACATTAAAAATAATTTACATAGAGCACCATTTGCTATAAGAGATAATATACACCCATCAGTAACAAATGTATTTAAACAAATATATGAAACAATGCTTCTACCAAAATTACAAAAGATTTTTACAAAATCTATAGAATCAAATGTGACAGACACTATAGACACTACAGAAAATAAAGAATCTAAAAAGAAATTTGAAAAATTAGGCAAATATTATCCTAACATATATAAAAAATTAAAATCATAGATAATAATTAATTTAATAATAATTAATTTAATAATAATTAATTTAATTAACTAAGAAATTAAAATCATAGATATTTTTAATTATGTTAAAAACGAAAAAATTTAATGAATTAAAACATGTTGGTATAAATTATTTATCAGATTCATATGAAAATTATAATATAATATATAAGAATTACTTTGATGATTCTGATGACATATATGATAATTATATATCAATTATACATATAAAAGACCTTGCCGAATTTACAATAGAAAAAGATATATTATTAAATACATATTTATTAAGATTACATGATATAATTGTAATTCATTTAGATAGTATATTTATAAAAGATTTTGAATTTTTATATAAAGATTCAGAGGAATATGTATTTGATATTTATGAAAGCACAAGTCCTAATCTTGTAAATGATACTTATAACACAATATATCATATTTTTTGTGTATCAAAAAAAATATCAATTAATTTTGATTTTATATTATTTTTAAAAATGAATGATTCTATAAAACAATATACATATTTATCACAGTTATTAGGACCTGTTGTTATTTTAAATAGACGATTTGATATAATAGAACAATATAACAAGTATAATGGGAAATATAAATTTGTAAAAAGAATAGGTAAAGGCGTTGTAAATAATGATATATGCATTCTTATAAATAAAATAATAAAATTAATTCATATATATCAAGATATGTTACCACCACATTACATAAAATTAAGCAATTAATGTAATTAAACAATTAATTCATATTATCAACCCATCCCCATGCAATAATGGATATACGTCCTTCATTTTTAATAGGATTATCTTGTAAAATGCCGTGTCTCCAAATAATATTTGTATCTTTTGAAAATGCATAAATCCATCCATCAGATTGTGGAGCACTAATAACTGTTTTTGTATTGGCATGTTCAAATGCTGCTTCTCGTGTTACTCCAAAAGAAACTGCAACTGTAAAATTTTGAACATCTGCTTTATCTGCTTTAACTGCCGCAGCATCATGATGAAAAGGTTTCCATTGAGATGTATCTGTATACCAGTTAAATCTGGTTGCTTGAATATCCATATTAAAAAACTTTTTAATTCTATTAATAACAATATGAAATGTAGGACATTCATTTTTCCATTTTGTTTTATCATCTGCTATAAAATGAGTTCCTTCAATCTTATCATTTCCATGCCATAATTTTAATAATTTATCCTTTGAAATGCCGCATTCTTCAATTTCTGATACAAGTTTAGAATACATTTCACCTGGCTTAAAATCATCAAATAAATTAGGGACTAATAATAAGTCTCTTGATGTTAAATCCGTGTTTAATATGTCATCTTTTTTTCCTAAATCACATACTATTCTTAAATCAACTGGAGTTGTCATTGGTGTAAAACATTCTGTATTACGTTTCTTTTTATACGGTGTTTTTTTTATTTTTGGGTGTTCTTTGCGTTCTTGTTTTGTATGATTATCTTGTTCATATACATGTGATTTTCTACATTCTTTATTGTATTTACATGAATTATTTTTCCAGAAATGAAAACATAAATTAATAGGATGAATATACTTACAATCAGTTTTATCACATTTTTTATACATAAAATTCCGGCATATCTCTTTTTGTTTAACAATTGTGTTCATTGTGTTTATATTTATATTATTTATTGACTTTAAATTAATTTAATAAAGAAAATGTTTTATTTATATAATCATTAATTATTTTATTACTATATTTTAATACATATTCTTTATCATATTCTTTTACTTTAGATATAATAATATGTGGTAATTTATCATCAATTTCTTTAACTATATTAATATTCAACATAATATATGGATAATATTCTTCATAAAATTCCATTAATTGAAATGCAATATCTTGATATATATAATACTGTTTACCATTTGTAAATGGTATATATTTATTACTATATTCCCATACAACATCTTTTATCAACTGCTTGGGCGTAAACATAAAACTACTTTTATCTATTTCCGTTAAATCAAAATATTCAATATCAATATCGCACATATAATAATATATATAAAAATATAATAATATATATAAAATTATTTTTAAATATATACTCTATTCAAAAAATTGAAAAACATTTGAAATCTAATAAAATTTGTGTAATAGTCAATATGAGTAACAAGTTTAATAAAGTATGCAATGTAAAAAATCAAGTCAAAAACAAAACTAAAAAGAACAATAAGAATATTACAAATGAAATAAAAAACTTTAATAACTGGTTAATATCAGATGGTTATAGTATTATTGAGACTAAAAATCATGAAGATATTGCAAGTTTGGTAAATCTACTGAAGGATATGGAAGTTCTTGTAAATATGGTAAAAATATGTACAGAAACAACAGAAGAAAAAAGTAATTCTTAAAAAGTAATTCTTAAAAAGTAATTCTTAAAAAGTAATTCTTAAAAAGTAATTCTTAAAAAGTAATTCTTAAAAAGTAATTCTTAAAAAGTAATTCTTAAAAAGTAATTCTTA
>Ga0214923_10009158_pt1 | contig 10347 bp, 13 predicted proteins | sample LL1510_MetaG_FD_177993 | JGI IMG/M metagenome (GOLD analysis project Ga0214923, IMG submission 177993) | Freshwater microbial communities from Lake Lanier, Atlanta, Georgia, United States - LL-1510 | ecosystem: Environmental > Aquatic > Freshwater > Lake | place: USA: Georgia | collected...
TTTCTAAGTGCTTCCATTAAATTATTTTTTTAACTCCAAAAACTTTAAGAAATTCTTTAAGGGGTAATTGTTTACGGCTAGCAAAATGTTTTGCTGCTTGTAATCGTGAAGTTGCTATTGTGCGAGAAATAGCTTCTTGTGTTTTGTCTGTTTTGTGGTAAAATCCAAATAGCATAAGTATAAATATTTTAAATTATTTCATATTCAATTTCAGTATTAGAAAGCCCCCAAGTATCTGTGTTACGAGAAAACATTATATGAGCATACATCTCATATTTATCAAAATATTCTACCCATTCCCAAGCATTATTATATACAGGGGGTTGATCAGCTGCTTTATGAATATCGTTAGTATTACCATTTTGAGGTAGAATATTTTTATGTGACATGTGATATAAAGGTAGGTCGTAATGTGCTTCCAAATTAAAACCATACAAAACTGCTTTCTTTTGAATATTAGTATCTATAAAACATTTATAACACATATTTTCTTCAAATCCCCTGATTTTTAAGAATATGTTTCTGTGGGCTAATTGAAAATCACCACAACAATTTATTATGCTATAATTATCATTTGGTGTTACTTTAGCAGGAAAATAGCGAGGCTGAGAAGTATTGTTTAGATAAATTCTATAATCATTTAATTGATTTTTGTTTTCTATAACTTTTTCATATTCTATTTCTCTTCTACTTAAAGTATAAAATGTATTTTTATTACATTTTTGTAAAAATATACTGAAGTCTTTTTTAAATGGTGGGATAATATCAGATGTAGTTATTGTTATCCATTCAGCATCAGTCCTCCTTAATGCTATATTTAATGCTAAAGAATCATAACAATTTGGGAGATCAGGAATATTTTCTGTAAAAATAGAATGAATCTCTTTAGGTATAACTATGTGTTTTAATCTGTTAGTTTTAGGAAGCTCATCTATGATCTCATAAATAAGGCTTTGGGTAGGAGAGTTCCAATCTACATAAACAACTTCATCAAATGTTTCTAAAAGAGTAGTTAAATGTATAAGGAATCTTTCTTTTTCTTTATATCCATCATTTCTGTTTGAAACAATGGCCGCTGTTTTATTCGGAACTATAACAGGTAAATTATATTCGTGTGCTTTTGATTTATGAAAACAAAAGAAATTACCATTATCTACTATTTTGTAAATATAATATTCAAATTCTTCTAAAGATAAAGGCCCAGTACAATCTGTTTTATTATCTAATGGAGAAATATCGTATATTTCATATTCTAATGATTTTAAAACATTGTAGTAGTCTTTAATTTCTTCTTGGGTTAACCCTTTAAAAGCTTTTACCATTAAAACTGGTTTGTTTTGTTTAATTAAAGCGATCAATGTTTTAAGTACTTCTTTATCATATCCTTCAGTATCTACTTTGATAAATTTAATTTTATCTAATTCATTTTTATAATTTTCTAATAGAAATTCATAGACATTTACTCCTAATACTTCATAATAAAAGGTATAAGGCTTAGTTTCTGGGGTAGTAGCATAGTTGTAAGGAATTATATTATACTTGGGGTTATTTTTAGCATTTTGTTCTAATACTTGATACGTTGTTGGGTTGGGCTCAAATGCTAGAACTTTTCCCTCAGGAACACAACTTCCAAATATTATACTAAAATTACCAACATGAGCTCCAATATCTAATACTATAGAATCTTGGGGAATTATTTCTGTAAATTTTTTATGTCTAAATTGGAATGCTTCTAAGTCTATATGTTCATGAAATGAAGGTAAATTCATATTTATATTTTATATTGTTGATACTCCCGACTTTTGAACTACAATAGTGGTACATTCTTGGGCAAATTTTATTGCTGATTCTATATTTTTTGATCGGATATATTCTATTACCAGACTTGCTAAAAACGTATCCCCGGCCCCCGAAACATCTTTTACAGGAACATCTGTTGTAGGGTAATTTTTTTCTTGGTAATTACATCCATGTCTGCCTCGCGTTTGGATAACTTTGTTTATTAATATAGGATCTCTTAATATAATATTTTTATTGTGATTATATTCTACACTATTTAATTTAATAAAAGAAATATTATGAGCCCAATTACCTAATATTTTTTTAGTATCTAAAAATGTTAGAGAGTGCTTGGAAGAAATATATTCAATATTTTCTTCTGTTAGAAAACCTTTACAATAATCACTTATTACTACAGCATCATATTTTTCCCAATTGATAGTTTGTAGCACATAGGTATTTATGTTTTCACACTTATCATTTTCATCTACTCTTAAAAGCAAATGATTATATTTAGAACAAATATATCTAATTTTTTTAATTTTATTTTGATTAGTTATAAAATCAGTTTCATATCCTAATGCTTTAATGTTTCTGGCTACATTTCCTGCCATTCCTGGGTTGGATGTTTCTTTTTCAGGGATAATGATAGGTATAGGGGCTTCTGGGGCCAGCCTATTGACTTCTCCATACCTAAAGATATCTATACAGCTATCTCCTATAACTAATATTTTATTCATAAATTTCGATTTTAATTTGTTTTTTATCAAATCCTAAGTTTTGCAGATTAGTTTTAGCTTGTTTAACCATTTCTTTCCAACCACATATAAAAAATTCTATATCTAATCCATTATAGGAATTATTATTTATTTGTTCAAAATAATTATTTATTATTTCTTCATATATTAAATGTACATATCCTTGTTTGTTTTTCCAAGATTCTCTGGATAGAATAATATGGTATCTTAATTGGGGCAAATCTTTTTCTAATTGGATCATCTCATCATAATATAGTATATTATTTTTATCTCGAGTACCAAATATTAAATGTATGTCCCCGGTTTTAATATTATTTTCTCGTATATATTCTAACATAGATTTAAAAGGAGAAATACCTGTTCCGGTGCAAATAAAAATATAGTTTTTATTAGTGTTTTCTCCCATTGTCATCATACCAGAAGGTCCAGTAAATTCAATCTCGGTTCCGATAGGAGAATCCCATAAATAACTCGTGCCTTTTCCTCCTGGTTTCTTAACTATAATTAATTCATAAGTGTCTTGAGAGGGGGAATTAGCAATTGAATAATGTCTAATCCTGCGAGAAGGTTTATCATCAATGGGTAAATCTAAAGATAAAAACTGCCCAGGCTGGAAAAAAGATTTTGATTCCGGTTTGAGATAAAAACGATTAGTAGTCGATGTTTCTTTAAATATATTGATTAGTTTTGCTTTCATTTAGAATATCTTTGATTTTGTTAAAACCTATTTTACAATTTTCTTTCCAATTACTAGCATCTCCATTATCACTAACCCATTTATAAGAATTAAATTTTATATTAAAACGCTTACAAACTTTAGCAATAGCAAAACATTCCATATCAAAAACAGAACATTGATTTATCATTTCTAAATATTTTTTAGAATATTTTGATTTTTGTTTCTCATCATAAAAATAGTCTGTAGTAAAACATGTAGTATTGATTTTTGAATCTAATATTATTTGATAGCTTGATGGCTCAAAAGGAGTATAACCATATTCTGATATGGGAGTAGGATCAATATCCTGAAATGTTTGTCCTATTTTGATTATTTCTCCGGTGTTATATTTTAAGGAACCACAAGAACCTATGTTAATTATTTCTTTATATCCTTCACAAAATGCTTTATAAGCCGCCATAGTAGCATTAATTTTGCCCACACCACTAAAAATGACAGGGTTTCCCAATATTACACCTTGTGTTTCTATTTCATCAGGGACGGCTACTATAAAAACTCTATTCATATTTTATTAAACTTTTAATATCATTTAATTTATGAAGAAAGGCTAAATCAATAAGCACCACTTTATCTATTACTTGATACCCGGCTTTTACGCATAATTGCTCAACTGAACTTATAGTTCCCCCGGTAGCACACACATCATCTACTATCACGACTTTGCCTTTGCCTTCTTGGATTTCTAAAGTATCATTTCCGTATTCTAAATCGTAATTAATCGAAATACACGGAGGAGGTGATTTACCTTTTTTACGAACCATTTTTAAACCATTTTGAGTTTTACTAGCCATAGCAGAAGCAAATATAAATCCCCTAGAATCTATGCCTATAAAATAATCAGGTTTATGAACTAAATTGAGCATCTTTATTATAGCCTTATCAAATACTTCTCCATTAGATAGTAATGGTTGTATATCCTTAAATATAATACCTGGTTTAGGAAAGTCAGGTATATCGTTAATATAATTTTTAAAATCAAACATCACGTAAAGATAATATAGGGTTTTGGATAGGCCAATGAATTTTTATTTTGGCATCATCCCATTTTAAACTAAATTGATCTTCTACATCAGGATAATTTCCTGGGTATGACCATTTGTAGAAAAATGTTGCCTCATTACTTAAAATTAAATGACCATTAGCAAACATAGGGGGTACTAGGACTGATTTTTTATTTTTAGAAGATAAAATAATTGAATCCCATTTCAAGTAATTAGGTGATTTTGGTCTATTATCAACTATTACAAGATATATTTCACCTGCTAAACAAGAAATATATTTCCATGCTTTAGAATCACCATGTAATCCTCTTAAAACATTTTTGCGAGAAATAGATACTTTATCATGATTAAAGATCAAATCATGTTCTTCTTGTTTAAATAAGGTATATAGTTCTCCTCTAAAGTCTTCAAATGAATTAGGCTGATAAATTTTTATTTCAGGAAAAATCATAAATTATTTAATATATTAATTAATGTATCTATTTTTTCTTGGGGTAGTGAAGGATAGTTTCCAATATACCAACTAAAATTATGAACATGTTCTATATTAGGATAATTATTTAAATCATAATTAAATTGCTTCATAAAAGGTTGTCTCATTTGATTCCCTCCCCCAGATAATCCTCTTCTAAATTCTATACCTTCTTTCTTTAAAGTAGCTTCTAAATGATCTCTTTTTTCAAATGAAGAATCTTTTAAAATAACAATAAAAGCATAATTGCACTGGCCTTCTAAATTAAGATTTGTAATATACTTCTCAGAGTTTAATTTAGACATAAAATAGTTAAAATTAGATATTCTTTGTTCATTACTTCTATCTAATCTAGACAATTGATTTAACCCAATTACTGCATTAATCTCTGTGCTTCTAAAATTATGAGCGGGTCTAATAAATATAAAATCAGAATTCAAATCAGGATTAGCATCAATGATTTCTTGTTTCATTTTATCATTAGTCATTTCTCTCATCATCCCATGAGAGCGTAATGCTCGACATATTTGATAAAAATTTTCATCATTAGTGCATATCATTCCTCCCTCAATAGTAGACATATGGTGAGCGAAATAAAAACTAAAATTAGAAGCAAAACCAAAATTACCTACTTTAATTCCATTAAATGATGTCCCGTGTGACTCACAAACGTCTTCAATAAGTAAAATATTTTTTTCTTCGCATAGTTGAAGAAGCTCATTTGTTAAACCATTAATTCCTAAAACATGGGTTAAAAATATAGCCCGTGTGTTAGAATTAATTGCTTTTTTTAATTTGTCTAAATCAAAAGATAAATTATTTAAATTTATATCTACAAATACAGGATCAAAACCGGCAAACATAACAGAAGATATATCTGAAACCCATGTTAATGGGGGGATAATAATTTCTCCTTTTTCATATATGTGATTTAGTGCTAACATAGTTAATTCATTAGCTGAGGCCCCAGAATTAACCATGAGATTATATTTAGTCCCCAGCCAGTTACCCCAAGCATTTTCAAATTCAATTACTTTAGGCCCGTTAGTTAATTTAGGGATTTGATCTTGACTTAAAAAATCAATTACTGCTTTAACATCTTCCTTGTCGATGTTATCACTCATTAAAGGTAAATAAAAGTTATTCATATTTGTGATTGTATTTTGATTTTATTTGTTTTTGATTTTCCATATTTTATAAATTATTTTTTATTTTTCTCCATAATAATCCCCCCATTCAACTAAGATAGTAGGCCGATTATCTGTTCTTTTATAAGCATATTTAAATGATTCAAATATCTGATAAGGTTCATCTAATCTAATAATATCAACCCAATCACACATTGCTTTAAACCCAGCTGTAAAATCAGCTATGTGTTGATGTTGTGGGTGTAAGGGGCGTTGTGATCCAATAGATGTTCTAATAATTACTTTAGGTGTATAACCACCATTAGACATAATCTTAATTTTATCTAAATGATTAATTACTTGATTAGCAGCTAATAATAGAAAATTCCATCTAGGATAAATTGAAATAGGTACAGTACCATTTAATGCCATTCCTATAGTTATACCCATCTGCATATCTTCATTTACAGGCATCTCAAGTAGTTTATCTTTATTTATATCCTTAAGAGTATTAGTAATAGCTGTACCCGCATATTCTACTGCTTGTCCTAAAAATAATGTATCTGGCTTTTTATTAAGCCAATCCATTGATCGTTTTAATTCGTCAAAATATTTCATAATTAAAATTGAATTCGTTTACCTGCACCAGCGTGAGGATATTTTGTTTCGTATTGATAATAAATTATTTTTCTTGTTTCTTTAGAAAAGAATAATTCATCTATATTCCAGGTTTTTCTTGTTTCTGTACATACTGATTTGCCGTTGTCCTCGATTATATACGTAATAGGTAGATCATAATTAACAGCATATTTCCAATTTTCAAAAAAAGCACCTGTTTCAGATGTCATGTCCCCTACAAAACACCAAACATGGTTAATACCACTTCTACGTTTAATATCTAGAGCTACTCCCGTTGCAATAGGAATATTACCTGTTACAATAGCAGAAGAATAAATATTATATTCTGGGTAGCATAATGTAATTGATTTTCCATCTAAAATATCTTGTTTAACTTGTTCTGGCGGAACACCTTTAAGTAAGCACTGATAATGGGATCTCCAAGTACAGAATATCCAATCTTCAGATTTTACTTGTTTGAATATATCAATCATTTGATCCTCATTTCCATAATACAGATGGACTGGAGCTTTAATTATTGCATTATTAAAACACTCTGCTATGTCTTCTTCAAATGATATTAGTTGTTCTTTATTCATTAATCTTTCCATAAATATTTTTTTCTTTTATTCACCATTTCTAAAAAGTTTTCTTTGATTGTCCAAGGATCATTTAAATTTCCATTTTCGTCTAATTTTCTGTTTTTTAAATGCTTTTTTTCTACTCGTTTAGATATTTCATCTTGTTCTATTCTTTTATTATGCACACTATAATGTTTAATACCTATCATGTTTATTGTATCTATAACACAGAATTTGTTTGATACTTTTATAAATAAATATAAACAACTGTCTCCACCCCAAGTAGGTATTTCTTTAGGATAAAATTCTCCTAAATCTTTACAATAATTAGAGGATAATACAGGAAAACAACAACTCAAATCACCATACTTATTTAAAGATTCTCCATTTTCATCAAAATGAGTATCATCGTTTATTCTAAAATAATAATATTTTCTATTCTCTTCTATATTTGAAAACATTTCAGGCATTTGATCTACTATGGCAGAGTAAAAAAGACCATCCCAATTTTGAATAGATAATTCACAATCATTTCCTAATATCCAAGTAAAATATGAATCAGAAGCTAATTTTAATCCTAAATCATAATAATCATTAGGTAAATCTAATTCTTCTTTTTGTTTTCTACTAACAAATTTAAAATCATATGTAATTTGTGATGATATTTCATGGAATAAATTTAATGTTTCTTTATCATCATGATCACATATAGAAATAACTTCGATCCAATCTTTATTATAAGTTTTTTCTTCTATTGATAATAGAAGTTTTTTAACTAAATCTATTCTAGATCGAGAAGGAAATATTATTGTAATTAATTTTTCTTTATTCATAACTTAAATATAATATAAATTATTTAATATACCAAATTTTAATAAAAAGCTCTAAATAAATATTCGTTATGAAGAGTACTAGGAATATTAAAAAATATATTCTCTTTAGAAGATTTAAAATTATTATTACCATCATGATAATGCATGGCATTAATATTTAATCCGTATCTCCACCAACATACTAATCTTGATCCCTGCTGTAACGGTTGACCACGATGTATTGCAAAAGTATCTGCTAAAATGGCAGTACCTGCCTTTCCTGTTATAGCAACAGGATTGCTAGATTCTGATCCATCTTGGGTGCCCGGGTAAAAAACATGCGGGCCGGTAGTTTCGTCTACATCTGTTAGATAAATAAATAAAGCTAAAAATTTAAAATCATCATGGTCTCTATGATTATTTTGGGTTCCATATATTTGTCCTTTATATATGTGCCACCATGAGTTTAACGAGTACAATGTTGGAAAACATCCTAAATAAGCTTGAGATAAAGATAGTATATATGGATCAATTATTTTACTTAACACTGTAGGCATATTTAATAAAGAAGTAGGAGGATAACTTAAAGTATTAAATTCATAGTCTGGGGTTAATTTTCTTAAAGTTTGATCACTATATTTAGGAACATGAGTGTTATATCCTTCCTGTTCAATTAATGTATTCTTTATTTTTTCAACTTCATCTTGAGACAAAAAATTATTAAAAGTTATATATCCATCAGTTTTTAATTTTATTTCGTCTTCAATTTTATGTATTGAAGGAATTTTAGGTATAGTATTATTTACTATCTCATTAATTTTTAAAGTATACTTATTTCTAAGATCTATATTTGAATAAGTATGAATATTAACATCAGGTATCAACGCTGATATTTGAAGTTCTGGGGTGTTCATATTTAATATGTTTATATACTATATATAAATCCAACTCCTCTACAGCTACCATTAGCTTGAGAATTATATTCTACTCTATGAGTAGGGCTCCATTCTGTTAAAGACTGTTTAATAAAATCATATGTAAAAGGTTGATTATGATAAGAATCAAACCCCAACTCAGGATGGCCAGGAACAACAAAATCATGTACTACAATAATTCCTTTATTTTTAGGTAATGTTTTTATTTCATCATTGATAGGCCAATAATCTTCCCAATGAGCATCTAAAAAGAAAACACATTTATCAGCATCTAAGGTAGGAACTATTTGATTCAAAATTACAGGAGAATTTCCTACATATAAATCTACATTAGTGCGATTATGTTCATTTAATCGTTGTTTAGTAACATCTACCGCTTCTTGTAAAATTTCAATTCCTATAACTTTACTTACCATATAAGATAATTCTAAAGTAGATCTCCCCTCATGAATTCCTGTCTCAACTATCGTAGTAATACCATATTGATTGATTATTTCATGAAATTTGGATTTTAGAAAAGTATCATCTAATGCATATTTTCCATAAGTGTTTGTTAATGCCATTTTATTTTATTATTTTTCTTTTTAATTTAACTTTTAACATATCTGATATATTATCAACTGCTGTTTGTCCAAATTTATTTTTTATTTTTTCTAAAAATGGAGAATAAGAATGATATTCATCAAATGCTTTATCTCTAAATTCTAATACTTCAGCAGATGTTAATGCATCTGTGGGTAATGGAAGAGTATCATAACCGTGGAATGAATATCCCTCATAAGTATCGGGTAAGGGAATACCATTTATTATCGCATCCTTATATAATTTGCTCCCGGGTAAAGCCATTGCAGCGTATGCATTCCACCCAAATGTACATAATTCTTTTGATAAATCTAAAGTTTTTCGCATACTTTCTTTAGTATCTCCTGGTAGGCCAAAGATGTAGTTAGCCATTACCTCAATATCAGCTGCGTGCACTTGTTCAATTACTTTATTGATATCAACATCTTCAAATTTGCCTTTAGATACTTCTAAACGAACCGATTTGTCACTGCTTTCAATTCCTAATGCCAGCCACTTAATGCCTGCTTCTCTAATCAGTGAAAGCAGTTCGGGGCGTCTAACTGTATCTATTCTTGAATAAGCCCACATTCTAAGAAATTTGCCATATCCCCTATCTCTTAACATTTCACAAAGAGGAACATAGTATTTTCTATTCAATAAAAACATTTCATCTGTTATCTTAATAGTATGAACTCCTAATTCAACTAATTTATCAAATTCTTTAATAATAAACTCAGGAGACCAATAACGCATATTACTGTAATTACCTGCTACTCCTATTTCATCTTCATCATTTCTATTTAATATATTAATCATACAAAAATCACACCCAAATTGACACCCTAATGATGTTTGGATAGCAGCATATGGAGATCTTTTATTTTGATCATATTCAGCATGCCACATGGGAGCACGATATAAATCAAGAGGTTTTTCTTTCATTGGGAGCAAATCCCAAGCA
>Ga0214923_10009159_pt1 | contig 10347 bp, 5 predicted proteins | sample LL1510_MetaG_FD_177993 | JGI IMG/M metagenome (GOLD analysis project Ga0214923, IMG submission 177993) | Freshwater microbial communities from Lake Lanier, Atlanta, Georgia, United States - LL-1510 | ecosystem: Environmental > Aquatic > Freshwater > Lake | place: USA: Georgia | collected 2015-10-15
TGAGTGAAGCTGTTGCTTCACGAACTGCAACAGTTACACCATTTGCCGCAACAGATGTTTTAACCAAAGAACCAGCACTGTTGTGTGCGCCACCATCGATGAATGTCAGTGTTTCACCAAGAGCAACATCATCTGAACTTGCGTCACTGCCAGCAACGGTGATTGTGCTAAATGCCAATTGGTTATTGTCAACACCACCGGCCTTAATGCTTACTGCCCCAGCTGTAACGCTGAAATCAAGAGTGTCAAATACTGCAACACCTTTTTGAGAGTAGGAAGCATCAGCAACCGTGATTCCCATTGTGTCGTCAGCAATACGATAGGTGCTGACACCAGCGCCACTGTCTCCAGAAATATTCAGCGAGCCGCCAAGTGCGATGTCACCCACAGCACCACTATTTGCGCCCAGTGAGAAGTGATCGTGAGCAAGCATGGCATTGGTGACGCCGGCGGCAGGAATGTACAGTCCATTTACGTCTTGCGTGAGGCCACCAGCAGATTTTAGTACCAGCGTGAGCATGGCATCATGATCTGTTGTTGCAGTTGAGCCGTCAAGTGTCAGGCGCAGGGCTGCAGTGGAAGAATAGAGATCAATACCAACTTGACCACTTGGCAGGTTACCAATACCGGCACCAAGTTTGACGCTGAAGGTGTTACCTGTCAGATCCAAGCCTGTACCTGCAGAATAGGTACCTGCGCCGCTAAATTGGTGCCAATCTTGTCCGCTAAAAGAGCTGAGCAGAGCAGTTTGTGTCCAGCCAGTGTTAGCATACATTAAACCGGCTTCAACAAATACTGCAGTACCATCGTCAATTTCAGCATATGTGTCAGCATCTTCTGCACGGGTTAGCGCATTGCCAGCACCATTGAACACATAGATACCATTTTCTGAGCCGGTGGATTGAGCAATCAACAGCACTCTTTCACCATTGTTCAGTGTATGACCATCAACTGAAGCAGGAGCGGATGCGATGTCAATATTGGATGCAGCCATGGCGTGAACTGCTTGTTTCCACGACAGACCTGCAACTTTGGCATCAACATAATTTTTAGTAACAGCATCAGAACCAGAAACAGGTGCACCTAGATTAGTGATCAGGTGACCGTCCATGTTCAAATTACCTGTCATGGTGTCACCGGCGACATTCACATAGGTAGTATCAACAAGAGCGGTGATGTCACTGGTAACAACTGCAGTGGTACCAACAACACGGCCAAAACCATCAGTGCTGAGTTTCAAGAAAGAACCAGTACCATTGTCAACAACTGCAGCTAAATCTACAACTGCATTGCCGGCAATACCATCATGGTTAGTAACGTCAATGTTGCCTGCAGTGCCTTCAACATGGCGTGTTGTCCATGTGCCGTCACCAGTGCGTACTGCAAAACCAGTAGTTGCCAGACCTTCAATGCCAGCCAGATCATTAGCCAGGCTGAAAGTTGGGTTACCGGCAACACCATCAGCATCAGTGATAGTGATACCAGCAGCAGGTTGAACCAGTGAACGATGATCAAATGTGTCAACACCAGTTTCAACAATAATACCTGTACCACTCATGGCGCTCAGCGCAGTAAGAGTAGCATCAAGTGGCTGTTTATTGTCAAGCTGATTTTGGATGCTGCTGGTGACGCCATGAACGTAGTTAAGTTCAGTAGTTGTGACCGTTGCTCCATGCAGAATGTTAACTTCTGCAGCGGTAGCAGTAACATCAGTAACGTCAGCGAGCACAAATGTTTCATTTTTCCACTTGCCGCTGGTAGCATCATATTTCAGGTACTGACCATCAACCAGGCTACCAATAAGCACATCACCAAGTTCTGACAACTGGTCATGTCCACCAGCATAGCTAGCCAACTGCAGCAAGGCATCAGTGATGCTGCTGGCAGTAGAAATTACAGTTCCTGTAAACGCGCTGGCACCGTTGTAGCTACCATTTGCATTTACAGCTGAGCCCAGTGACGTTTCAATGGCATCAACTTCGGATTGAAGAGCAGCTGCATTGCCACCAGTTGCAAATGCAACCCAAGCAGATCCATCATTGTAATAGTAAACAGAACTGGTTGTGTTAAAAACAACACGACCCTTTTCTGCAGCATTAAATGCTGGGTTTGTTGCTTTACGTTCAATGTACACATTCTGCAGTTCACCAGATGCGTCAGAATTGAACACTAAATTGCCGTTAATCTTCATTTTTTCTCCTTTATAGTACTATTATGGGCCAATTACAGGGTCCTACGGCTTGCAGTCGTAAGTGCTTTGATTGCAGAATTAAATGCAACTGGCTCCACTCTCAAATTCCCTAGATCATAATCACTAACAACACTTTCATCAACACCATTAAAGAAAAAAATTCCTTTATTGCCGACTTTTTGAATAGTGTCTAAACGATATCCAAGGACTTTTAGAGCAGCAGCAAGAACAATATCCTGCGTCTCGATGGTTTTATGCGACATATATTTTCCTCTTTATGATGTAGTGATGAACACCTGCTGTTATTTATTATTTGCGCCTTTTAAAATGCTATTATTGTCGCAGTTCCGGTGATTGGTGAAGCAAAAGAGACAAGCGCCGTATTCATGCTGGTCAGTTGCACCTGTTCAGGAATAATTTGAATGCCATCACTATCATAGATTGATATTTGTGCCTTTTTGCTAGCTAAATTGTGATTGAGCGTCCACAGCAGGCTGGCAGTGCTCTGCACATGCTCATAACCTCTAAAAGAACTGCCCGAGCCACTTATAGCGTCAACTTTTTGATTGATCTGCTCTATTGCCTGTTGTACATTTGTTGCAGATGGGATGCTAATTATAGGTGCAACATCAACGTCAGCGGCGGTGTGGCGGTGACCTGGTTGGGCAGCAAGATGAGCGTCAAATTCTTGTAAAATATCCCGACCATTGATCAGCACATGCCCGTCAACGTCAATTTTGAATGCATTGATAAATGGCCCAGAACCGGTCCACACGTCCATGACAGTGACGTGATTGGCAAGGTTGCCGGCCAGGGCCGGCGGTGCAATAATCAGAGCCGGTTTTGTGCTGTCTGGTGAACTCAACAGCAGCTGAGCATTTACCGCGACTCGTGGACGGGGACCATTTTGGGTAACATCTACAACCCAATCAACAGGTCCACTTGGATTTTTTAATTTTACAGAGAGGTCACCGGTTACCGTGGTATTACCTGTTGCAGCATCTACAGCAAGATGACCGCTAGCAGGGTCAGTGCCCCGCACAGAGAAATTTCTACCACTGACAAGTACTATTGAAGCTGGCGCGCTAGGTAGGGTATTTTCATATGCTGATTGCAGGGTAAGACTGCCACCCCCACCACCACCTCCGCCGCTGTCAGCCTTTGAATTGATTTGCTCTAGTGCTTGTTGTACATTTGTTGCCGTTGGCAGACTGGCTATTGGCGCAATATCAATTGCTGCCGCCATGTGACGCCAGCCGGCCAAGCCGGCCAGGTGAGAGTCTACTGCAGTCTTCAACAGTGGCAGATCAACCCCATTAATTAGACCACCTACTGTGAGATCTTGAGTGGCAACAAGATTACCCATGGCGTCAATTTTAAATACAGGTGTTCCACCAAATACGCAGCGCACTGTCACTAAATCGACTATGGGATTGACACCAAGATCTGGCTCAATTTTTAATGCTGGGGTGATACCTGATTTTGGAGAAATTTGCCAATGATCAATATTTTGAACAACTGTATCAATAACAGTTGAATTCCCCAAAATTTCTAGATCACCAGTAATGGTAACCTTTCCAGTTTCAGCATCAACCTTGAAAAATATATCATCACTGGCGCTATCAAGAATTGCCAAATCTCGACCAGCGGCTAGCTTGATAGTTACTTGACCATTTGTGGCAGTGCTGTTATTATATGCATTTTGGAGAGTAATGGCCAGTCCGCCACCACCACCGGTGCTGGTGCCATCGTCAAACAACAGTCCACGACCACCAACAGTCCATGTGAGATTTGACGTACCGCCCGCATTTATGATACTGCCGTCTGGCAGCTGCGAGAATATACCGTCATCATCAAGAATTATTGGTTTCAGACTCATCTTAACCTTACAGGAGGGAACAGGTTAAAATAAATTGAGTCTTGGTCATACACGTAACCAACTTGCTGAACTACGCCCACAAGAGGACGACGCAAAGTCAACTGACCACTAGTGTTGATAAAAAGTGGGGCATTAATTTGATCTGGAGTCCAGCCCCACTGCTCATTTCTAACAATCCCACCAGTTATAATCTGGCCAACTTCATCTTGATAGAGATCTTCTGTAATTATGCCACTGACAAATCTGGTAGTTGCTGAACTGCTTGCCAGACAAATGGTGCGATTGGGTAAGAATGACACGCACGAAAATTTTGGCAACTGCTCAGCTGCCATGGCAAACATCAGAGCTGCGTCAAACCGTACATTTTGACCACTAGTTTGATAGATTGTGAGATTTGTTTCTGTTGTGACAAATGTTCCATCTTGCTGACGCAGCGGTCGATTGTTGGCAGCCAGCACCAGGTTGCCCGTACTGTACTCTCCGCCGGAGATACCCACCTGAGAACCCAGTGGGTATGGAATAATGTTTGCAGATGAATCATATATAGCAGCAAACAGCCGCACTTTATCTTGCCATACCCCGGGCTGGCCAGGGTTTGGTTGCCTGAACACTCTCATGCGTGTGACAACAGTATCAAACCAATGAGTGTCAGCCAGAGGATTTGCTGGCTCTGTGGCATTTATAATTGGCGGCACAAGTGTCCAACCACGAGTGAGCTGCCCTGTGGCAAGATCTACGTCCCAAAATAAGTACTGTGTTTGACCTGTTGCTGTGAGCGGACCGTTTAAGGATCCCGGGGCATCACCACCCCAGGCACCTTCTACAGTGCGGGTTTCTTCAAACAAATAATTTGCTTCATAATGTGCAATGGAGATTACGGTAGGTTCGGGACTTACAATCAGGTCTATAGAATTTCCACTAAGGCTGGTTTTTCGCAAAAAATCAGGTGCCGTCAGATTTGTCTGACGCCTTATGATACCTTGACGAAAATTCACCCGCATGGCCTGGCTCCCTGTGCTGCTCTTGGTGACCAGTCATGCATGTACAAACACTGGTGTCCCAAGAACAGGTTTTGAACAGTCAATCTGACTAACTCACTGATATGGTCAGCGTGTAAGTTATCACAAGCTCACGTGAAGCAGTTTTGAGAATTGGTGAAAAAATTATATGTGTCAACATTAAATCATCAGAAGTAAACAGTCCAAGCTCATCAAACGCATACTGTGCTTCTGGGTTAGGGTTTGGTGGAGTGTCAGACAGGTCTTGCCCTGCTGGTTCTCCCGCAGCGACCGTCATGGTAGTTATAACAATTGACGTAAGATCTGGAAGTGGTGCACTCAAATAGGTCACAGAATTTTCTGCAGGTGTTCCTACGTGCGCGTCATCAACAATCTCTGCATAAGTTGTATTGTACAGTGTGGCACCTGGATCTACAACATTTGGCGGTTGATAGGTAATTTGACTCATTGAATCAATGCTAGAACCACCATTTCCAAGCTTTAATTTATAAATTTGATGTTTGGGAATTCCAGATCCGCCGGCTGGTTCATTTGACAGCCCTCTGGCAATGGCTATTGCCATGTTTTTATTATGGATGGCATTTGCACGATCTAACAGGATCTCGCCTGTTGCTCGATCAGTAATTTTAACATGCCCATGTACATGTGTTGAAACAATCGCGGTCATTTTCTCTCCATTATCTGTCTTATAGAGTCAGCTTGGTACGCATAACATACCAATTATTTATTGAGCTGGCACTTTAAATGACTGTCAGTTTAAATGGAACTGAGAAGCCTGGCGGCAGAGAGAAAGAGAATGATTGACGACTGATTGCTGTCGGTACCTGATCATATGTATATCTATTGGCAGTCGGGTTGCCGTAGACACCAGGATTTGATAGACTTTCAACAATCAAAGATGGGGTGGTGGCGGGGCCATTATGCGTTATAAGATAGATGGGGGCAGACTGGGTAATCAAGAGTCCACCAGCTGCAGTATCACGGGTGACGTCATACGTCATACTTACCCGAGTGGCAGGCGCCAGTGGTGCGGGTGCCTCAACAATTGTCAGACCTTCTGCAAATGCGGTATTTGCAGTTTGATGGGGTGGTGTACTGTCTATTGATATGTGCGGGTTGTGATCAACTAGCGCAAAATGCGCATGATCAAAAAATTCAATGTCTTCAATAATTTCTATTGATGAGATCGTGCTGTCATGAACATGAATTGTGATAATATCATCAAAATTCAGCCGTGCGCGCACATATGTGTGCAAATTTTCTGTGATTTTTACTCGAATAGTCTGCCCATATGGTGAGTCAGGTTTAAACTGAAACACAAACCGTGTATTAAAAGGCAAATATGCAGCAAAGAATGCGGGGTCAATTGTGAGCTGCGCGCCATCATACAGATTACTGGCAGCATGCCGGGGCTGTGCGATAGTGAAGACTTTTTGCGATCTGTCTGAACATAAGTAGGCTTCTATTAGGGTGGCCTGATCGGAGAATTCGGCAGGTGAAGTGGGCACACCTCCAACAGCGCGATCACTGTATCTAAATTCTAATGGAATCCAACCACCCTGACTGGCCAGCTCTGGATACGATGAATCAGCATGCGCAATGTTCATGCGCACAACATCACTGACTGCACGATCAACAACAACATGATCTCCAACTGTAGCAGATGGGAATATGACCAGACCATGTGCATGGTACAGTGGAAAAATTTCTGTATTGTAGACCAGTGGACTGATCATATCAACAATAGAAGTATCATAGCGCTGCATATCATAACGCGTCTGATCATATCCAGCGCGTATGGCGTACTCATGCATGGGAGCCATGTAGACCTTGACCGTGTCACCAATAGAATATTGAAATCCAAATGGTAGTGGGTCCAGTCTAAATGATGCAAACTGGTCACTCCATGGTTGTCCAACTGTCAGGCTAGCTCCATATCCATATAAGTTGTTGAATACCGTGGCTCGGGTGGCTGTGACAAATGTCACAGTATAGACGCTGGGCTCAGCCATATCATGTACGGGTTTGAGTGGCACAAACTGCTCATATTCAGTTTCTCTGCCACCCACGCCAATAAATCGGCCCTTACCAAAAGCAATTGAATTCAGTCGTGGACCAATGTATCGTGTCCAGACTTCTCCATCAGTGGATCTGGCAACCCAGCCATCATCACTAACAGCAACAAACTCATCTGCTCCGACAACCACATCAGTGAAATTTCCAGAAGAAAATTGTGCCAGGTTGTGCCAGGTCAGTCCACCATCAGTTGATCTGATAATGGTTCCCCCTGATCCAACAGCTATAAAAGCCGAGGTAGTGGCATCATAGATTATGGATTTTAGATTGGCCGTGGTTGAGCTTGCACATGCTGTCCAAGTGGTGCGATCTAGAGATCGCAGTACAGTGCCGCCAGATCCAACAGCTATAATGGCGTCTGGTGACCATGTAATGTCATACAGATCAGATGTGGTACCGGAAGTTTGATGTGCCCACCCAATACCTCCTATGGAAGTGAGGATAGTACCCCCGGCACCAACAACAATAATACAATTTAGGTCGCCGGGGGTTGGGGTGGTGGGGCTGCTGGTTAAAAAGTGCGGTATTTGAGTTGAGCCGTGCAGAGTGCGAGAGGTATGAGTTACTTGTGAGACAAACTGCCACTCACCGTCTACCAGTCGACTGATAGCCACCAGTCCACTCTCCCCAGTAAGAATAATCAATTCATTGCCAACTGGAGTGACAACTGAGAATATGTCACTGGTCCAGTTGACACCATCACTGCTGGCAGCAACAATACTGGCAGCACCGCTTGCCATAAAAACACCATGGTTGCTATCATAGAAGACACTGCGTAAGATTTGGCTGTTGCTTATTATGGCAGTCCACGACGCAGGGGCTGCATCAGTGCTACTCACAATGGTAGAATTATATGCTTTGGCAGAGTATTCTAATTTTGGAATCTTAAATCCTATCTTGCCATTCCAGTACCATTCACCAATTTTTGCCGGTGTCTGCCAACCACTCACAGATCCAAATACCAAGTAGTTGTCTATTCTGTCATTCCCCAAAAACCATGTGAACTGATCTCCTGCTTCAAAGCCATGGGTAGTTGGAACTAGCGTAAATGAAAGGCGGTCTGTTGAGTAAGAACATCCATCACGCAAATCTACCTGGTCCCAGTGCTGGTCAGGCCCTGACCCCTGACGATACCATAAATTGTAAATGCTTGGGCTGACAAAATCTAGTCTCCAGGTTTCATTAGGCAGTGCCCCCACAGGCCGCGGGTCCATTGGACGGGTATGAATGTCAAGAGCTGGCAGATCAGTGCGGGTGGGATCAGCTGGCTGCCACTGAGGAATTGATCTGTTAATAATAGGATTGGTCTTGATCAGTGACCATGTTTCAATTGGCGCTGATGGGTTTACTGTTATTTTATTTGCTGGTGTAAGAATAAACTGATCACCAACATTAATTATTGCACCTGGCAGAGCCGGTGCATTCTCAAAATCAAAACTGATAACCCCACTAAAGTGCGACCCCATTTCACATGTGCCAGTGAGACCACTGACACTACCAGAGATGCTGATCTGAGCGGGCTGGCCAGAGGATTCAATCCGGGTGCATGTGAGCGTCCACTCTTCATAATTACCACCAGTGATGTTTTTAATGATGCCATAAGAACGAGAGACATCAGCATACTGAAGAGCTCCAGGCTGCAATGGGAATTGAGGACATGCGCTGAGATCATGTGCACGCCACCGCGCCTCAGGCGCCAGGTCAAATGTGAATGCGCCATGACTTAGAAAGTATTCAAGTGATTCCTGCTGGTGTTGACCATTTCTGGTGACACTGGAGATACCTGGTCCATCCCAGCGCCGGGCACCTGCCACAGCCTGTGGCCCACTGGCAGGACCAGCAGTTGTTAGTCCGGGTATTGAATGATCTGAATTGGGGCCTATAACAAACTTCTGCTGACCACAGTGGCTTGCTAAAAATTTATGCACGGCACTCATGGGAACTGGCCAAGTTCGGCGGCTGCCATCACTGGTTAGTTCTTTATACCATGAATTTGATTTTTTTGACCGCACTGATGTTTGAGCACCAGCTATTAAATCGGCACCTGCCAGCACAGTGGTGCGTTTGCTGTCTGCTATGGTGACAGCCATGGAATCCTCAAACAAATACTGCTCAGTGATCTCTGATAATTTTGCGTGATATGGTTTTACATCTAGCACATAGTCTATAAGGCTATCAATATGACTGTTTGAGATTGTAACATATTGCTGGTTAGATGATGCCACCGTATATCCTCTTTGGTAAGCGCATTCACGATGCATGAGTTATTTATTAAACAGTGCACAGCTGCGGAATGCGCCGGTCTGGCCACAACCGTGGACCGGGTGGCCAGGTGTGAATTAAAAAATATTGTCTGACTGTTCTAACTGTACTGGCGGCACAATTGACGTACTTGAACTCACCGTAAGCAGAGATGTTTTGAAAATATCGCTGAATTCATAGTTATTTGCAAGTGCATCTTCAAGCGTGGCAAAGAAAATTTCATTTATTTGCTGGGCTCGGGCTTGATTCCAAATTGTGGTCATGGTCTCACGGGCTGCAGCCGGTGTGGCAAACCACTGGTCACTCTGCGAAAAATTCAAGGCTGATATGGTGTCAGGTATTTTACGAGAACCTATTTGAATATACAATGACGTGTTCAAAATGGTGTTGGTGATACTGGTAACAACCAGGTCATGATCAGCAAAAATTTGTCCAGTCTTAAAACCAAACCGTGTGCGGGTACCATTGCGCTCATCATACTCAACTCTATTTTTTGCGGGCAGCGGATTGCCAGCGGCATCGCTGGCAGCTGCCGCATCAGTCAGCACCAGCCACAGACTGTGAGGTATCTTGGTAGTCTGTCCTCGTCGCATGAGTGTCCATTCAGTATGCACATTCTTTAAATCTAGTTCTTGGGGATCATCTCTCAGCGTAAAGTCTCGTAAAAAGCGCAGCTTGAATGAATCATTTTTTCCGACTAGAGTACTAAGACCGCTCACCGTGCATGAATCAAATGCTGCCGCTGCAGCGACGCTATGGGGGTTGGCCGATGGGTTACCAGCAACAAGCCGTGAAAAAGTCATATAGGCAGCAGGTCCATTTTTAAGAAGTTGGCGGGCCTGCAACAGACTCATGCTCTTGTTTGCTCGGGGTAATGTTTTATCTTGTACCCAGAAAAAGTATTTTTGTCCAATGATATT
>Ga0214923_10009160_pt1 | contig 10346 bp, 7 predicted proteins | sample LL1510_MetaG_FD_177993 | JGI IMG/M metagenome (GOLD analysis project Ga0214923, IMG submission 177993) | Freshwater microbial communities from Lake Lanier, Atlanta, Georgia, United States - LL-1510 | ecosystem: Environmental > Aquatic > Freshwater > Lake | place: USA: Georgia | collected 2015-10-15
GCGCGCCGTTCCGCCTCCCGGGAAAGCTCCCGGAGGCTTTCCACCATGTCCTCGTGTTTCGACCGCATGTCCGCAGCCGCCCCATCCAGCCTCTCCCACTCCACGAAGGCACGCTGCACCTTTCCCAACAACCCCAGCGCGTTTTCCTCGCCGTTTTCCAGCCAGGCATTCACCTCTGCCGCCAACTCCAGGATCCTTTTGCCATGACCGGCCGCGGCGTGATCCCGCTCCAATTGCTCATCCTCTCCGGGCCGCAACTGCGCCTGTTCCAGTTCCCGGACCTGGTGATCAATCAGGTCCTTGGTGGCCCCATCCGTTCCAGCCATCCTTTGCCGAAAGTCCTTCAGCTTTTCTTCCGCCTCTTTTTTTTCACGCCAGGCTGACCGCACTGCCTCCACCCCCCTCGCCAAACCGGCATAACCATCCAGGGCCGAACGCTGGGCCGAAGTCGAAAGAAGGGTTTGATGGTCATGCGGGCCGTGCAGATCCACCAGCCGGTCTCCCAGCTCTTTCAGGACCCCCAAAGTCACCGCCGATCCGTTGAGGAACTGTCGCCCGGTGCCGGTGGCGCTGATCTGCCGTTTGATCACCAGGGCGCCGTCCGGATCCACCTCTACCCCCTTTTCCTCCAGCCAGGATTGAAACCCCTCTGCCCCACCCAACTCCCCTTCCACCAGGCAAGCCTCGGCTCCGGTCCTCACCAGGCTTTTGTCCGCCCTTTCTCCGAGCAGAAGCAGGAACGCATCGATCAGGATTGATTTGCCGGCCCCGGTTTCGCCCGTCAGCACATTAAAACCCTTTCCCAGATCCCAATCCACCTCCTCCACCACCGCCAGGTTTTTGATCCGTAACCGCCTCAGCATCCCCGCAAAATAGAGCGGAGCGGGAAGATAGTAGATAGGGAATTTTTCCGCTTTCCGCTTTCCGCCTCCCCAATCCTCCCCCACGCTTACCGCCGACATGCGCTTAACCTTACTTGGCACCGGAACCTCCCAAGGCGTCCCCATGCTTGCCTGTCAGTGCCGGGTCTGCACCTCCCCCGATCCCCGCGACCGCCGCTTCCGCTCCTCTGCCTGGCTGGAGGACGAAAACCTCAGCGTTGTCATCGACACTTCGCCCGATTTCCGTTCCCAAGCGCTTCGTGCCGGCATTCCCCGCCTCGATGCGGCAGTTTACACCCACAGCCACGCCGATCACATTGCCGGCTTTGATGATCTCCGCACCTACTCGGTCAAAAACGGTAACCGCATCCCCATTTACGCCGACCCCTACACGCTCTCGCGCCTCCACAAGGCTTTCGACTATGCCTTCGACATCAACCACCGGAGCTCCGCCTATGTTTGCCCGGAACCTCACCGGATCGAAGGCCCCTTTCAACTCGGATCCGTTACGTTTGTCCCTTTGCCGGTTCCCCACGGCGCCATGATCACCACGGGGTTCCGGCTCGACCGGGACGGGCGGCCTCGCGCCGCCTACTTGCCCGACTGTTCTGCCGTGCCCGCGCCGATCCGGAAACTTCTTCGCGAAATCCCCATCCTGATCATCGACGGGCTCCGCGATGAACCGCACCCCACCCATCTGACCATTGCCGAGGCCATGGAAGTCTCCCGCGCGGTTCACGCCCAACGGACCTGGTTGACCCACCTCACCCATCTGACCCTTCACGCTGAACGGGAGGCCCTGCTTCCCGCGAATGTCCGGTTGGCCTACGACGGGCTCCAACTCGATCTCTAATCCTTCTCTCAGCCTCTTTTTTACCTATTCTTCAGGCATGCTTCGCTTGGGTGCCTTATTGGTCGGGATGCTGGGGGGGGCAACCTCGCTCCTCCCGGCGGCGGACCCAACCCCTTCCAACCTTCCGGATCTGGCCGGTCACACCTTGGTCGTTTTCAACAAGGCGGATCCGGACTCCCCTTCACTCGCGGAAACGTACGCCAAGGCCCGCTCCATCCCGCCGGACCGGGTCATCGGCCTCGACTGCTCCCTGACGGAAGAGATCACCCGGGCTGATTTCGAGGCCACCATCCGCAAGCCTCTCGAGGAACTTTTCCAAAGCCGCGGTTGGATGAAGCGTCAGGAAAACTTTTTGCCCAACCCCGTTCTGGGTCTGGAAGGAACGGTGCCCGTCCAACAGTCCAAGGATAACCCCATCTGGATCATGGTCCTCATGCGTGGCATGCCGCTCAAGATCGCCGAGGATCCCACCATCCTGGCTCCGGAAAATCTCATGGGCCAGTTGCGTCCGAACGCCGCCTCGGTTGACTCAGAACTCGCCCTTCTCCCCATCCAGGGCCTTCCTCTTTACGGCCTGATCGCCAATCCTTACTTCGCCGACAAGCGCATCCGGCCCTTTACGTCCTTTTTTGCCAACTATCTCATCCTGGTGACCCGCCTGGATGGTCCGTCCCCCGGGATCGTCCGCCGCATGATCCAGGATGCGGTGGAGGTGGAGAAAACCGAACTCACCGGGCGCGCTTTTTTCGACCTCCGTGCCATCGAAAAAAAGGACGACCCTTACCGTTTGGGGGATGAATGGATCGAACGGGCCGCTCTCCTCTTTCAGGCCCGCGGCTTTGAGGTCGAAATCGACCGCCGGGCGGAAGTCGCCCCCAAGTACGCCCCCTGGGACCAGATCGCCTTTTATGCCGGCTGGTACACCCAGGATTTTCAAGGTCCTTTCGAATTGCCGACCGCGCGCTTTCGCCGCGGCGCCATTGCCTACCACATTCACTCCTTCAGTGCCGAAACCGTCCGTTCGGAGACCAAAAACTGGGTCGGTCCGCTTCTCTCCCACGGCGCCACGGCCACCATGGGGGCCGTGTACGAGCCCTACCTCCGCTTCACTCCGGACATCAGCCTGTTCGTCAGCGGCCTGCTCTCCGGACTCTCTTTTGCCGAAGCCGCTTACCAGTCGCAGTTGGCCCTTTCCTGGATGGTCACCTTCGTCGGCGATCCGCTCTATCGTCCCTTTCCCCGCAATTTTTACGAAAATTTGGATGCCGCCCAGACCACCAACTCCCCTGACCTTCCCTGGTTTCGTCTCCGCAAGGTTCGCCTTCTTGCGAATGCCGGTTCTCTTTCGGAAACCAAGACGGCGGTCGCCAAACTCGTGGAGGATTTTCCCAAAAATGAAATTGTTTTGGAGGGCGGGGCGGACATCGACAAGGATCTGAACGAAAAAAAGGATGCCGCCCAGCTTTACGAGCAGGCTCTCGACCTGGTCGGGGACAAGGAACCCCGTGACCGTCTTCGTCTCCTCATGAAGCTTGCTGAACTCAACCGGCGTGACGACAAGGCCAAGGAGGCCCTCCGGTTGTATGAAAAGGTCATGGAAGAGTATCCCGAGGCCGCCAAATCACTAGGGCTAGGCGACCGCGCCATCGCCTTTGCCTCCGGGGAAAGCCTCGAACTTCCTCCGGCCCTTGCAAAATACAAGGAGCAGGTCGAGGAGGCGCAAATCGCCGCAGCCGTGGCTAAGGCAGCTGCCCAGCCCCCCGTCTCTACCAAACCCGAAGCCACCGCCGCCGACCAAGCCGCCGTCTTGAAAGCCGCCGCTCCGCGTCCCGCTGTCTCGGAGCCCTCGATGAATACCTCGGTCCCACCTTCCCCTCCCACCCCCCCGTCCTCGACCAACGCCCCAGCGCCTTAAGTTTCCATCGAAAACCGCATCGGCCAAAGGGACTATTCCCGGCGCACCCCCCTTTGCGGATGGACGACCTCATCTCCATTCATGCTTCGGGTATCTCCTTTGCAACTCCGGCTTGATCGCCGGATAGGTCGTTTCCCAAAAAGAGGTCAAATCTTGCGTTACCTGTAACGGCCGCTGGTTCGGTCCCAGGATCTCCAAGGTCACGGCAACTCTCCCTCCCCCGATGACCGGCAACTTTTTCATTCCATAAAGGTCCTGAATCTTGGCGGAAATCACCGCCTCCCGGCCCTTTCCGTACTTCACCTTTGCCGATTTCCCACCCGGCAACGGAATTCTCTCGGGGGCCAAGGCTTCCAGCTGAGCCGTTTTTTCTTTTCCCAGCCACTCCCGGATGGCGGACAAGGCGCTGGCTTCATTCGCCTGCCGCCAAGTCAGACATCCCTCGCACTGGGTTTCCAAGACAAGCCGCTGGGCCCCCTCATCCCAGACCGGCCACTCTCCCTCTCCCCATCCACGCACGGTTTCCAAACGCGCTAGGAGTAGCTCCGCCTCGGAACTCCATCCGGGCCAGAGACACCGTCCATCCACCACGGCCTGTGCCAACGTGGCCGCAGCTTCCGGCCCCGCCTCCGCCTCCCGCCGTTTTTCCTCCAGTACCAGGTCCCGGAACTTGACCTGATCCAACCGCACCACCTTCCTTCCGTTCTCCTCAAAATCCAATCCCCGCTTTTCGGAAAAGTCCTTGGGAAACATCTCCCGCAACCACCCCTCCTCCACCGCCGTCACCAGACTCAAAATCACCTCAACCTCGCCATCCGTCCGACCGATCTCCTTCAACTCTCCCGCCACCACCAGCAGACGATCCCGCACGACACTCTCCCGTGCGATCGTCCCCCGACGACTCCCGACCAAAGCGCACCGCAGCGTCCCGCCATCCAGCCGTCTTCCCAAATGGTCGGAAAATCCCGCCAAGACACATCGCCGCAGCTTCTCCCCGGTGGCCGGTTTTTCCTCGGCCTTCAGCCCCATCCCTTGGGCCATGTGCAACAACCGGTCACGGACCGCCGCCGCCTCCCGGGCCGCCCCGCCTTGAATCCCCATCCGGCCGCAGGCTCCGGGATGGAACCTCTCCTTTTCCGCGTATCGCAACGCCCGCAGCCAAACAAACAGGTCGCTCTCCTCCTCCGCCTCCCAAAGAATCTCCGCACCCTCCCCTTTGCGACCGGCCATCCGCTGCAAAAGTGGCCGACCCGACAGGAGGGCGGCGATTCCGGCTGCCCCCCGCAAACATCCCTGGTCTCCGGCCTCGATCAGCATCCGAGCCAATCGCGGGTGCACCGGCCATCCGGCCATCTTCTTTCCGGTCGACGTCAGTTTCCCTCCGGGTCCCTCGGTGGCCCCCAGATCGGCCAAGAGTCTTTCCGCCCGCTCGACCGACCCCCGCTCAGGAGGATCCACCCAACGAAAATCCCCCAAACGCCCCGCTCCGGCTGCCGCCAACACCAACGCCACTTCGGCCAGATCCAGCCGCCGCACCTCCGGATCCTCCGCCTTGGCCCGTTTCGACCAGTCCGCCTCCGTTTCCAGCCGCACGCAGACTCCCGGTGCCGTCCGGCCCGCCCGTCCGGCCCGCTGCGCCGCCGAGGCGTGACTGATCCTCTCCACCAACAGGGTCTCCAAGCCGCGCCGCGGGTCGTATTTGGCAATCCTTGCCGTTCCCCCGTCCACCACCGCCTTCACCCCGTCCAGCGTCAGCGAGGTCTCCGCCACGTTGGTGGCCACCACCACCTTGGGCCGGTCATATCTCTGCAAGGCCGCATCCTGCTCGGCTGGAGGCATCTCTCCGTGGAGGGCCAAGACCACCGCATCCTTCTGCCCCAGTCTCGATTCCAGATCCCGGCGGCAACGATTGATCTCATAGGCCCCGGGCAAAAACACCAGCACGTCCCCCTTGCCCTCCCGCACCAGCCTTTCCGCCTCGCGCGCCGCAACCTCGGCCACGCCCGACCCGCTTAAATCCTCCCGCTTCGGCAAATAACGGATCTCCACGGGAAACATCCTCCCCTCCGAACGCAACACCTCGGCCCCGATCGTCTTGGCCAGCTTCTCTGTCTCCAAGGTTGCCGACATCACGATCAAAACCAGGTCCGGCCGGGCCGACTCCTGCAAATCCAGAATTCTGCCCAGTGTGAGATCCCCGTAGAGGTGTCGCTCATGAAACTCGTCGCACAGTACCGCTTGGACACCCTCCAACTTGGGCCGGGAAATCATCTGCCGGACCAGCACCCCTTCCGTGACGAAACGGATCCGCGTCTTGGCTGAGGTCAAATCATCCAACCGGATCGTGTAACCCACCTCGCCGCCCAACTCCACCTTCCGCTCCTCCGCCACCCGCTTGGCCAGCATCCGTGCTGCCAACCGCCGCGGCTGCAGAATCACCACCTGCCCCGTCTCCCCCAGACAACCCCCGTCCAGCAACATTTGGGGAATCTGGGTCGATTTGCCCGACCCCGTGGGGGCCTCGATCACGATGCGCCGCTTTCCCGACCGGATCGCCTCCAGCAGCGGGCCCCGGATCTCCTCAATCGGCAAATTCGCAACCATGCAACGATCCTACCCTTCCAGTTCGTAAAGGTAATCGTAAACGTAAACGACAATCTTTGTTTGCTATTCCCTAACTCCTATCTTCTAAAAAAGCTTCGCCATGGCCATGCGGCTCATCGACAATCCCGCCATGTCTGCCGGCAAAAAGGATGGCTGGGGTTCTTCCCTCGGGGTCATCCTCGCCGTCACGGGAAGTGCCGTCGGCCTCGGGAACTTCCTTCGCTTCCCCGGTCTCGCTGCCAAGTACGACGGCGGTGCCTTCCTGATTCCCTACTTCCTGGCCCTGCTGTTTCTTGGCCTGCCGATTGCCTGGTCGGAATGGGCGATGGGCCGATACGGGGGTCAGCGCGGCTTCAACTCCTGTCCGGGAATCTTCCGCTCCATCTGGAAAAGCCGGCTGGCCCCCTACTTCGGCGTCCTCGGCCTGATCGTCCCTGTGGTCATCTACATGTACTACCTGTTTATCGAATCCTGGTGCCTCGGCTACGCGTGGAAATATCTGACGGGGGGTCTCAATCTCGGCTCGGAAAAAACCGCCTATGCCGATCACTTCACCGCGTACGTGGGACTCTCCGCCGACGGCGCCTTCTTTCATCAGGGCATGGCCCTGCCCGTGGTCTGCCTGTTGGTCTGTGTTTTTCTCAATTTCTTTTTCATCTATCGCGGCCTGAGTGCGGGGATTGAAAAGGTCTGTCTCTGGGGCATGCCCCTTCTGGTCGTCTGTGCGTTGCTGGTGCTTGCCCGGGTGCTCACCTTGGGCGCCCCCGACCCCGCCCACCCGGATCGCAACGTCCTCGCCGGCCTGGCCTACATGTGGGACATCCGCGGCGGAGTTCCCGGCCTACTCAAATCTCTCTCGAACGCCGAGATGTGGATGGCGGCCGCCGGGCAGATTTTTTTCAGCCTTTCGGTCGGCTTCGGGGTCGTCATCAACTACTCCAGTTATCTCAAAAAGCGCGATGATATCGCCCTCGGTTCCACCACGGCGGTGGCCGGCAACGAATTCTGCGAGGTGACCCTCGGGGGCCTTACCACCATCCCCGCCGCCTTTATTTTCCTCGGCGCCGCCGGTGCGGTCGGTGGTACCTTTGGTCTCGGGTTTCAGACCCTCCCCCTGGTGTTCGACCGCATGCCTGCGGGTCAATTCTTCGGCTTCCTCTGGTTTTTTCTCCTCTTCATTGCCGCCATCACCAGCTCCCTCTCCATGCTCCAACCGGCCATCGCCTTTTTTGAGGAGGGGCTCGGCCTGGATCGTCGCGGATCCGTCAGTCTCCTCGGGTTCATCACTCTCATGGGCACAGCCATTGTCATCTGGTTCACCAAGGGCTTGGCCGCCCTCGATGCCATGGACTTCTGGGTGGGGAGCTTCTGCATTTTCGTCCTCGCGACCATGCAAACCCTGCTCTACGGCTGGGTGCTTGGACCCAAACGCGGTCGGGAAGAGCTGGAACGGGGCGCCCTCCTGCCAATCCCCCGGATTTTTGATTTCGTGATCCGTTATATCTCCCCTGTTTTTCTCCTCACTGTTTTTGTCCTCTGGCTGCACCAGTCCTGGGCCTCCAACTGGGAGGCCATCCAAACCTCCCCTTCCGTCCGGATCGCCCTGCTCTTCGTGGGAATCGTGACGATCCTCTTTCTTCTTCTCATCGCCCGGGCCGTGCGCACATGGAACGCCCGGGAAAGGAAAGCCCTGTGACCCTCTACGGCTGGACCATCCTGTGTCTCTCCGTGGGGTTCACCACCGGTTCCCTCGTCTGGTGCCTGGTCCGCGTCCTAAAAAATCACGGCAAACAGGATCGCCTCCACGCCCCCGCCGACCTCGACCCCCGCGACACCGATCGATAGTCGAAACTTCGCGTACGCTCCGCTTACGCAGCCGGCCAAAACAACAACCGTCCGCAATTCTCACACGCCGCCCCGGTTTTTCCCCCTTTGGCCGCCAGGGCCGAGCCCTGCGTCAGCTTCATGTGACAACCTCCGCAATTGGTCCCGTGCACCACGGGCACAATCGCCGCATCCTTCTTGTTGGCCAAGATCCTCCGGTACTTTGCCAGCAGCCCCTCTTCCACCCCCGCGGCCAAGCCCTCGATCTCCTTCAACAATTCCGCCAACCGGCCTTCCAATTCCCCCTTTTTCTTGGCCAGATCCCCCTCTTTGGCCGCCACCTCGGCTTCCCTGCCTTTGGCCGTTTCCGCCTCGGCCGCCGCCGCCTTTTTGGCCTTCTCCCCGGCGTCCATCAGTTCCAATTCCCGGTCCTCGATCTCCTGGATCTCCTTCTCCTCCCGCGTGATCTCCGTCCCCAGGGCCTGGAACTCCTCGTTTTTGCGGGTCTCGAATTGTTGGATCTTGTAGCGGGCCACCTTGGCGCGGTGTGACTCCGCTTCCAGCTCCAGCTTCTTCCGCTCCACCTCCGTCTGCTGGGCCTCCAGCTTCTTCCGCTCCGCCGCGGCCCGGATCTCGGCCTTTTTCGACTCCAACATCCTCATTTCCGTGGGCCAGGCGGCCAGTTCCTTCTCCAGCCTCATCTTCTTCTGTTCCCGCTCCTGCAGGACCAGAAGCTTCTCCATTTCGGGGGCCGGACCGCTCATTGCCTTGAACCGCTCATCTTCTCAACATACTTGGCTAGCAGGTCGCATTCCAGATTCAGTTCATCCCCCTCTTGGCGGTCCCGCAGGGTCGTCACCTCGTAAGTGTGGGGAATGATCCAGACGTTGAACCTCCGACCCTCCACCCGCCCGATCGTCAGGCTGATCCCGTCCAACGCCACACATCCCTTCGGCACCAGATACCGCTCCATCCCCGCCGGCACTTCGGCCTCCAGTTCCCAGTCCTGGCCGGCCCGGCCCCATTTCGTCACCTTGGCAGTCCCCTCAATGTGTCCCGTCACAAAATGCCCGCCCACCTTTCCGTCGGCCCGCAAAGATCCCTCAAGGTTGACCCGGGAACCTGCCTGCACGGTCTTGAGGTTGGTTTTGGATCGGGTCTCGTCCAGCAAGTCAAAGGCCACTCGATCCCCTTTCACTCCGGTCACCGTTAGACAGCAACCGTTCACCGCAAGGCTATCCCCGATTTTGGCGTCCTTCGCCACAGTTCCCGCCTCGACCTCCAGACTCCACCCCTTCCCCCTCGGCGTCACCGCCTTCACCACTCCCGCCACCTCCACTATGCCCGTGAACATAAGCTTCTTTCCCTTGTTTGAGACCGAAAGGCAAGCCGAGCCCGCCAAGAAAAGCGCTAAAGCACTTTTTCTTCCCGCGTTCCGGGAGCGTCCCCCCATTGGGGATTTTTTTGCATGCCTTCCCGCAGAAGATCGCTGGCTTCCCGCGCCTTCCCCTGCTGCCGAAGCACGGCGGCGGCGGAATTCCAAGCCTCCTCCCGGGAAGGGTCTTTCGCGATGGCTTTGCGGAAATCCTCCAGGGCTTTTTCGGGTTGGTCGGAACGAAACAGGAATTTTCCCCTTTCCAGATCCACCCGGGCGTCCTGGGGGGCGAGACGGGAGGCTTCGTCATAGGATTCCAACGCCTCTGCCGGACGGTTTTGTTTCGCCCGGACGGCCCCGAGACCAACAAAAGCCTCGGCGAGCTTGGGGTTGGAACGGATGATTTTCTCATAAAGAAGGCCGGCCTCTTCCAGTTCGCCTTGCTTGAAAAGGGCACGGGCTTTGGCCAGCAGTTCCCGAAGGTCCTCCTCCGGATCCCGCGCCGAGGAGGATCCTCCCGATCCGCCTCCTTCCCCGGTTCCCGGGCCGATTCCACCTCCTCCACCCGGGCAGGCTCCGCCTCCCCCTGCCCGCACCGGCTTGGCCTCCTCCGGTTTGACCGGCCGCTTTTTGTCCGGACGCGCCAATCCCAGCCTCCATTTTTGGATTAAATCCTTCAGCCGGCTCACCGGCACGGCGAAGTTCAGGTTTTGGCTGTCGGTGATCTGGGAACACACCACCCCGATCACTCTTCCTTCCAAGTCCAGGACGGCCGATCCGCTCGAGCCCGGACTTTGGGGTGCGGTGTGCTGAAAAAGCTCCCCCTGCGGATACTTTTTTACCGGATGGGAAACAATCCCGTCGGAAAGGGTGTATTGCATCCCCCTCGGGTTA
>Ga0214923_10009161_pt1 | contig 10345 bp, 10 predicted proteins | sample LL1510_MetaG_FD_177993 | JGI IMG/M metagenome (GOLD analysis project Ga0214923, IMG submission 177993) | Freshwater microbial communities from Lake Lanier, Atlanta, Georgia, United States - LL-1510 | ecosystem: Environmental > Aquatic > Freshwater > Lake | place: USA: Georgia | collected...
TTTAATAATCTTTATAATTATTAAAAAAATAATCTAAATCTTTTTAAATTTATTCAAAATAATTATTATAGATTTCATCTTCTCCATATTTTGAAATCAATTTAAATATTCTTTTTGGATGAAGAGCTTTTGCAATTATTTCTTCTTTTAATTCTTGAAAGTTTGATTTCATTTTTTCATAATCATAAATAAAGATTGATGGATTACGACAAAACTCATAATAATCAATTTTATCTTGATTTTCTTTTAAAAGTTCTATAGCATTCTTATTAAACGATAAATACTTCCAATCTATTAAATCTTGATTTTCTTTTAATAATTCTATACCAGCATAATTATATGATAAACTCTCCCAATCAATATTATCTGGATTTTCTTTTAAAATTTCAATAGCATTTTCATTTTCTGCTAAATAATTCCAATTTATTAAATCTGGATTCTCTTTTAAAAGTTCAATTGCATTTTCATTAGCTGATAAATAATCCCAATTTATTAAATCTGGATTTTCTTTTAAAAGTTTGATTGCGTTAGGATTAAATGATAATTCATCCCAATCAATTTTATCAAGATTATCTTCAAGTAATTCAATAGCATTTATATTTGTTGATAAATATTCCCAATCAATTTTATCTTTATTTTTTTTGAGAAGTTCGATTGCATTAGGATTTAAAGATAATTCATTCCAATCAATTTTATGTTGATTATCTTTAAGAATGGTAAAAATATTAGGATTACGATTTTCTGATAAATATTGCCAATTAATTTTATTTTTATTATTTTTAAGAAGTTCAAAAGCATTTATATTTGATGATAATGCATTCCAATTAAGTTTTTTAATATCAATCCAATCTCTTAATTTCATTGGTGGATTATAATATAAACACTCCCAATTACTATTATTTAAATAAAATGAAAATAACCAATTTCTTAATTTCATTAGTAAATTCATTTTTAAATAAATAATAAGTAATTATTATAAATCTTTATAATTTTTATTTTTTAATTTTTCTAAATCTTTTTAATTCTTTATATATAATTTAATAATCTATTTTTAGATTTATAAATCTTTTTAATTTTTCTAAATATTTATTTATAATTATTTTAAAAATAATGTAATTATATTTTCTAAATCTCTAATTATATTTATTTATAATTATTTTAAAAATAATGTAATTATATTTTCTAATTAATTATTTTATAATTCTTTTTAAATTCTCTAATTATATTTTCTAAATCTCTAATTATATTTTCTAATTAATTATTTTATAATTCTTTATAATTTCTAATTATATTTTTAAATTTTAATTAATTATTTTATAATTCTTTTTAAATTCTCTAATTATATTTTTAAATTTTATAAATCTTTTTAATTAATTATTATAAATCTTTATAATTTTTAATTATATTTTTAAATTTTAATTAATTATTTTATAATTCTTTTTAAATTCTCTAATTATATTTTTAAATTTTATAAATCTTTTTTAATTAATTATTATATTTATTTATAATTATTTAAAAAATAATGTAATTATATTTTCTAATTCTTTTTAAATTCTTTAATTATATTTTTAAATTTTATAAATCTTTTTTAATTAATTATTATATTTATTTATAATTATTTTAAAAATAATGTAATTATATTTTCTAATTCTTTTTAAATTCTTTAATTATATTTTTAAATTTTATAAATCTTTATAATTTCTAATTATATTTTTAAATTTTAATTAATTATTTTATAATTCTTTTTAAATTTTATAAATCTTTTTTAATTAATTATTATATTTATTTATTTTATAATTCTTTTTAAATTTTAATTAATTATTATATTTAATTATTTTATAATTCTTTTTAAATTTCTAAATCTCTAATTATATTTATAAAATAATTATTAAAAAATAATCTAAATCTTTTTAATTTTCTAATTATATTTTTTTAAATTTTCTAAATATTTATTTTATAATTCTTTTTTAAATTTCTAAATATTTATTTTATAATTCTTTATATTTATTTAATAATATTTTATAATATTTTTCAGCAATTTCATATGCCATATATTCGAATGGATGTTCCATATTATTAGATATTTTTATATCACCAATTCCATTAGGATATTCACTATTATAATTAGCTATCATTTCAAATCCATTTTTATCTTTATAAATAAATTCATCTAAATCAGGATTAGATCTATTTAATCCTCCTTTTTCTCTTCGTCTAATTTTTTCAAAACCTTTATTAATCATATATTCTTCCATTGCTTTTTTATTATATCTTTGATATATATGAATACTTTCATGAATAAGTGTTTTTATTAATGTATTATCATCATAATTTAAAACAGAAGGAGATAAAAATATTATATCTTCTCTTGTATGTGGAAAACCTTCTTCATATACAGAAGAAATTAAAGCAAATTTCCAATCTTTACCATTATTAAAATATTCAGATGCTTTTAAAGAACATTTTTTTAATTTTGCTTTTTGTGCCTCATTAAAATCTAATATATTTATAACAATTAAATTAATATATTCTTCATTTGATTTAACTTTTCTCGCTCTCAAATCATATATACTCATATTTTTAATATAATTATCTTTATCATTAATAATAAAAAGTTGTATTTCTTCTTTTGTTTTAAAAATAATATTATTTGATATTTCAAAATCTTCATAAAAACTAGAAAATAAAACATAAATATATAATATAATAATTGTTAAAGGTATAATTAATTTTAAATATCTCATTTATAAATACATAGATAGAATATTTTTATCGATATCACGTTTCATTATCATATATTTATCAATATATTCTTTATCTAATTTAAATGGAAATTTAATCGTCTTTCCATTTATTATTAAATATCTATTCATATTAATATAACTATATATATTATTAATATTTCTTTGAAGATTTCTTACACCATCTTCTTCTGTTGTATTATCTATTATATAATACATTAACTCATCATTTATTTCAACATCATTTTCATTAAAATTATAAGATTTATAAATAGTTTCTAATAAACTATGTTTTATTAATTTTAATTTATCTTCTCTCGAATATTTATCAACATTTATTACAATCATTCTATCTCTTAAAATAGGATTGACTTTATTAATATCATTAAATGTAAAAAATATAATAGATTTTGATAAATCTAAATCCAATTCATCAAAATATTTATCACAAAATTTATCATTTTGTGTTCCATCTGTAATATGTATTAATGTATTTATTATTTCATCTCCATGTCTATCTGTTGAAACTTTATCTAATTCATCGAATAAAAACACCGGATTCATAATCTTAGTTTTTATTAATTGTTCTACTATTTTTCCATATGTCGAACCTTCATATGTATATGAATGACCTTTTAAATAACTCGAATCAGAACAACCACCTAATGCTATAAATGCGAGAGGAAATCCAATAACTTTCGCTATACCATCTTTTATAAATTTAGTTTTACCAACACCCATTGAACCTTGTATTCCTATTACATAACCTTTTGCTTGTGGATTAGATATAAATTGAGCTAAAATTCTTAATATTTGTTCCTTTGTAATTTGATGCCCATATATAACATTATCAAGATTAGTTCTAATATTTTTTAAAAATTTAGAAATATTTTTATTTTCATTAATTTCTTTATATTTTCCCAATGGAATTTGTAAAACAGATGTAATCCATTTATTTAATTTAGAAAATTCACTAGAATTCGGTGATAATCTCATATAATCTTCATATTTTCTAATAATAGCAATCTTATTTTCAATAGTTGTATTTAAAGATAAAAATTTAAATCTTAATGGTTCATTTATAGATTTATATTCATCAATTTCCTTTTCTATTTTATAAATTTCATCTTTATTTTTATTATCTAATTTATTAAAATATACATATTCATCTCTTGAATATTTATTATATAAATATATATATTTATTATTATATAATCTTTTATCTCTCATATATAAATATATAAATATATATATTTTATATAAAAATATATGATTATCATTCATAGTAATAATATATCAAATATTATGAAAGAAAAATTAAATGATTTTATACTCGAATATTTTGAAAATTCTAGAATAAATGATTATGAATATTTTGTTTATTGTAAAGATAAAGGAATAATTATTGGATTTGTAGGATTATATTATATAAATAATCATCTGTCAATTAATCAATTATGTATTCATCATAATTTTAGAAAAAAAGGAATTGCCATTTCAATTCTCGATTTTATTAGAAAAATATATAAAAATACTAATATCATTTTATATATTGATAAAAATAAATCAACAACTGATTATTTACATAATTTATATCTCAAATATGGTTTTAAAGATATTATAGATAATCCTAATAATTTACCCTTTGATAATGATAAAGAATATTTAATGGAATTATAATAATATTATTCCTTATTTTTAAAATAATAAACGATAAATACAATAATAACAACAAATATTAAAATATAAACAATATATTTAAATGTAAAATATACTATAAGTATAATTATAAATATTATTAAAAATAATATTAAAAAAATATAAGTACCTATACCAGCACCACCGCCATTATTATTATTTACTGAATTATTATCATTATCTTTATGATTTTTTTTACATTTTTTATTTTTCACATCCCAAACCTCATCTTTTCGACATTTCTTTTTTATATTGGTCGTTGAATTAGTTGAATTAGTTGTTATTTTAAAATTTTCAAAATTCATATTCTATATACAACAACGATAATAAAAACTTTTACCTGAATTCTCATTATATCGTGTAATTTCTACAATATCTCCTTGTTTCATTCCAATCCATTTCGCAATTCTATCAGTATGTAGAATAATTGGCATTTGTAATTTAGATTTAATATTATAATGTTCCATAATTTCCTTACTTTCTTCTATTGATAATTTTCTATGAGGAGGAACATATTGATGTTTAGTAGGATTGAAAAGAAGGTCTTGAATATGAAAATATTGAAGCATTCCACCCTTCTTTTGAAAAAGTTTATCAATATTATTTAATTGTGTAATAGAAGGTGAAGTTAATAAATCATTATTTAATATTAAAATTATATTATATTTACCATTAAATTCTTTAACAAATCCATCAATATTATTCTTATTTTTCTTTAAAGCATCTATAATAATAGATCTTAAATTTTTCGTTAATACAAAGATAATAGCGGTATTACTCGTATGAAAATCAACTGGACGATTATCATTAAAAAAGTCCTCTCTCTCAACTTCTACTTCGTGTTCTTCAAATTCATCTATATTATCACCACGAGATTTTAACATATCTTTAAGATTTTCAATAATAACATCTATTTTGTCTAAATCCATTTTTATTAATATCTATTTTATTTATTTATATAAAATTATCATTTTTTTTATTAGAAAGAAAAATATGATATTACCTCTATATATTTTATTTATTGAAGGTATAATACCTGTAATTATTAAACTATATTTATCATTAATTCCATATACTTTACTTCTTCTAATTTCTCATTTTATAGGTTTAATTTTTATCTGTTTTTATTTATATTTCTTTAAATTTAATGAAATTTTAGATGGATATACAAATTTAAATTATAAAATATTATTTATAATTATCTTAATATCTTTTTTTGGAACATTTATAGCACGAATATTTTTTCTAAAAGTTATAAATGATAACCAAAATATTAATATTTTTATGATTATAATGTCATTATATCCAATTATAACAATAATAGCATCTTATTTTTTATTACAAGAAGAATTATCAAATAGACAATTAATAGGATATTTATTTATAATTATTGGGATTTATTTCTTATTATATAAGACTTCATAATTTTATCTTTAAATTTAGCATCTTTTAATTTTAATGCTAAATTACATATATTTATATATTTTTCTTTATTTATTTTCCATTCATTAGAATTTATATCAAATTTTTTAGCATTATTATCATAATCATTGGCAATATTTATAAATAAATTAAAAATATCCTCACTAATTTTAATTCTAATTTTATCATAATTCTCAATTATTTTTTTATCATCTTTAAAATATAAAAAAATTATTTCTGAAATAATATTCTCATTTAATTCTTCCTTAATTGCTATATTTATTAATTTATCTAATTCTTTCTCCATTAAAAAATGATTATTTCCTTATTTTTAAATAGATAATTTAACTAAAATCTCTATAATTTTTTATAAACGATTTTATTAATTTTAAATGTTTAATTGACATTTTTTTTCCAGATGTTGTCTTTAAATATTTTATTATTTTTTTCGTTCTTCTCTTCATATTTTCAATGATTTCATTAAAATCAGGTTCATCATTATTAATTATATTATATGATATATATCTCATTATTCCAATTGAACCTAAACTATTAATTCTATCGGCATCTTTTACAATATCTAATTTTTTATTAATTCTATTATCTTCTTTTGATAATGATACATTTGATGCTATCTCAACAATTTCTCTTTTATCAATTTTATTTAATTTTTTAAATTTATTTAAAAATTTCCATAAAATCTTTTTTTGATTTTCATTTGTATATTTGTGATCTCCTATATCATGTAATAATGCCCCCATCCTAATTTGAAATAAATATTTTGGATTTTTTATACCCTCGTCTTTTGCTATTTTAGATGAATATTTAACAACTAATTTAATATGTTTATAATCATGACTAACATCATTTAAATTATTCATATATTCCTTTACAAATTTTCTCGTTTCTTTTAATATATATATTTGATTTTTATTAAAATACATTATATATAGTTAATATTTAATATAAGTTCTAAATCAATTTTTTATTTAATTTTTAATATTAAGATATGTCTATTATAAATGATGCTATTTATATTGCTCATATGAATAATTATACTTCAAATTCTAATCTTGCTTTTAAAATAAGTGGTAAAGGTCTTTATGATTTTTATAGATTTGATAATAATTATAATTCAAATGGTATTGGTTTCCGTTTAATTAGTAATCTTGATAATAATAGAGAATTTGCTATCGTAGATACATTAAATTCTAATAATCCTTCTCTAAATTTTAATTTTCAACCTTCGCAAATTTCCATCAAATCTCAAAATCTTATAAATATTAATTCAAATATTTTTATAACATCCAATAATCGTATCGGTATTGGCACTATAAACCCAATTTCAACTCTTCATTTATACTCATCCAATGATTGTTCTCTTTCTATTACTAATAATTTTCCAAATATATTTACAATTTCTAAAATAGGTTCTCATATTAATATTAGTAATTTTAATGGTTATATCGGTATAGGTACAACCAATCCACAAAATTTTCTCGATATTCGTGGAGATGTTATTATTCCTAATTCAAAATTAGGTATTGGTACTACAAATCCTATATCAAATTTACATGTAATTGGTGATTGTCTAATAACTTCAAATTTAAATTTAAGTAATCTAATTCTCAATGGAAAAATATATAATGGCGATGGAACACCTTTTTTAAATAGTCAATGGTCTAATATATATGATATTCAAAATAATTCATCTAATATATATTTTAATACCGGATATGTTGGAATAGGTACAACTAATCCACGAAATTTATTAGATGTATCCGGTAGAATTGCCTGTATTGATATTAATATAGGTGGTTCTATTTTAACAAAATCAATTATAGAAGGTACAGGAACATCTGCTGATATTATTAATACTGGAATTTTAAAAGTATTATATGGAGGAACTGGTATAAATACCTTTAATTCTAATCAACTTCTTATAGGTAATGGAACAAATCCATTAATACAATCATCTAATTTAATTTGGAGTAATAATTCATTATTAATTGGTGGTGATATATATATCAGTTCGAATTGTTATATTAATTCTAATATGTTTATTAATGGAAAAATAGGTATTGGAACTACTAATCCCTTATCATCTATACATATTGAATCAGGTATTAATGATAGTGCTATTATTCGTATCGGTGATATATATTTAAATAAAGAAAAACAAAATTTTATTATGACTAATAATATTCCAAATGGAAAAATAATTATTGGAAATTTAACAATAAATTCTAATGGATTTATTGGAATAGGAACTACAAATCCTACATCTAATTTAGATGTATTCGGTGATGTTAATATTAATGGTATTCTCGATATGAAAAATTCAAATATTAGTAATGCTAATATTATAAATACTAAAACATTAAATATTAGTAATATTAATATTGATAATTTAGGAACATTTTTAAAAAAAGATGGAACACCATTTTATGCCAGTAGATGGACGCCAAATGGTAATAATATATATTTTAATTCTGGTTTTGTAGGTATAGGGACTACAAATCCATTATTTAATTTAGATATATATGGTAATGTTAATATAAATGGTATTCTTGATATGAAAAATTCAAATATTAGTAATGTTAATATCATTAATAGTAAAACATTAAATATTAGTAATATTCTTATCGAAAATACAGGAACAATATTAAGAAAAGATGGAACACCATTTTACGCTAGTAGATGGAGTTCTAATTTAAATATTAATAATAATATCTTTTATAATTCTGGTTTTGTTGGTATTGGTACTACTAATCCTCAATATCCCCTCGATGTTATTGGAAATGTAAGTATTAAAGGTGTTCTTGATTTAAATAATTCAAATATAAGTAATGCCTTATTTATAAATACGAAAACATTAAGTATAAGTAATATAATTCTTGAAAATACAGGAGTATTAACAAGAGCAGATGGAACTATAATTGGTTCATCGCCATTTATTGTAAGTTCAATAAATCCTAATAATATATATTTTAATTTAGGAAATATTGGAATAGGTACAACAAATCCACAATCAACATTAGATGTTGTTGGTAATATAAATATAACTGGAAACATAAAATATCAAAATTCAAATATTTTTACATTTACTTCAAATTTTGATACTAACCCTTTTTCATCTAATTTAATTCCAAATAATTCTAATTATATTAATTTTATAGGTAATGTTGGAATAGGTAATACTATAACAAGTTCTAATTTATTTCTTTATGGAAATTCATATATTCGTGGAACTCAATATATTCAACCAAATACTGATGGTTCCGCAATGGTTTTTTATTTTAATAGTAATAATTTAATTCCTCAAAATGTAAATAATAATTATAATATATTTTTTAAATTAGGTTCAATTAGTTCTAATATTATAAATCCATTTTTAACAGTATATAATAGATATCAAACATCATCTTCTTATAATTCTGCCGTAAAAATTGAAGGTTCAAATGGAAATTATCTATTAATTGATGGTGGTTCTGCCGATGGTATCGGTAAAATCTCATTTTCAACAAATAATATTGAGGTTATGAATATGAATTCAAATATTATTAATATTGGTAATTGTTTAGATATTACTGGAAATTCAGGTACAACATTAAATAATGGTGGTGCTTATATTACATCAACACAACAAGGAACATTTTTATCAGGTTATTCAAATACTCCTGCTGTTTTTTCATTAAGAACAACAGATAATATTATTTGTGGTAAAAATAGTTATGCTTTAAGTGATATTAGAATTAAAACAAATATTAATGATATTAATGATAATGAAGCATTATTAAAAATAATGAGAATAGAACCAAAAACATATAATTATATAGATACAATTCAAAGAACATCATCAAATGTATATGGTTTTATAGCTCAACAAATTAGAGAAGTTATTCCAGAAGCAGTAGAAATAATATCAAAATTTATTCCTAATATTTATAAATTAGTTCCTATAAATAATAATAAATTTATATTAGATGATAATAAAGATTTAAAAATAGATGATATTCTTCAAATATACACATTAAATTCTATTGAAGAAACAAAAATTCTTGAAATAAATCAAATAATGATTGATAATATTATAAAATATGAATTTATAATTGATAAATATATTAATGATAATGAAATATTTATATATGGTTCATATGTAAAAGATTTTCATATATTAGATAAAAGTTATTTATATACATTAAATATATGTGCTACACAACAAATTTATAAAGATATATGTTTATTGAGTTCCAATCTTGATTATAAATCTTCTGTGATAAGATAATTATTTTTATTTTTTTTTACTAATTAAAGATGGAATTAAGAAATGATAATTTTAATTTAAATAAAAAAGGTGTAGGATTAATTTTTAGTGGAAAAGGTGTCAATGATTATTATAATTTAAATAATATATATAATTCAAATGGTATAGGTATTCAATTAATTAATAATCAAAATAATAATCGTGAAATAGCATTTGT
>Ga0214923_10009163_pt1 | contig 10344 bp, 16 predicted proteins | sample LL1510_MetaG_FD_177993 | JGI IMG/M metagenome (GOLD analysis project Ga0214923, IMG submission 177993) | Freshwater microbial communities from Lake Lanier, Atlanta, Georgia, United States - LL-1510 | ecosystem: Environmental > Aquatic > Freshwater > Lake | place: USA: Georgia | collected...
GAGAGTTCATGGAACGCCTTAGTCTTTTTCGGCGCGGACGGTTGACCCGAAGCTGGCATCGTCGCTTTTCTGAGTTGGGCGATTTCTCGCTCATACTCTGCAACCTTCTTTTCCAAATCGGAGGCGGCCTCCGCCTTGATGCGGATCTTGGCGATCCCCACTGCATCCTTGATCCCGGCAGGGTAATTTCGAAGGATAGCGTGGTTTTGGAGCATTTCCGATACGGCCTTGTAAAGTGCGCTGTTGGAATCCTTGAGGTCAGGATTGCTCTCGACCTCTTCCAGCAGATTTTTATCCCATGCAGATTTTAGCTCTGCCTGGGTTTTCTGCTCGATTTCCTTACGCTCTTCCGTCTCGACTTCAGTGGCTTTTTGGTCAGCGAGTTTTGCAAGATCATCGCGGCCTTCCTCACGATAGCTCTTTGCCGCCTCTCGGTAATCTTCCGCGCTAAAGCGTCTACTTCCGCTTTTCGGCGTTTCAGAACCAGACTGTGTAGCCTGCGTTTTGGCGTTTTCAATGGCTTCGCGCTCCGCTTTTAATCTTGCTTTCTCCGCCCTGACATCCTCCCACTCTTTTTCAAGACGTGACTTGGCCTTCTCGTAACGGGTAGGCTTCTTCTCTTCGGAAGCCGACTCCGACTTGGTTTCATCAGGTTGCGTTGTTAAAGAACTTTTTGCATCCTTGGATTTCTCCTCGGATACAGGTGCTTCACTCGAAGCATCCTTTTCGTTTTTGGCTTCTTCAGCAGGCGCGGGTTTCTGCTCGGTATCTCCGCTGGCCTTTTCCTCAGTGGTATTTTCAGCTTTTGGTTCTTCGTCTTTTTTTGGTTCGGGAGTGTATTCCCGCCCCTCATCAGACGCTTGAGCCATCGCCAACAATTCCGCCTCCGTCAGGTTATTTGAATCTGCCATTTGACCCTTTCTTACACTAATTGCCCTGGGAGTCAGTCAAGGCACTAGGTTAGTTTGCTACTGGTTCATCCTCTCCATCACCGTAGCCAGCAATGGCGGAGTTTAATTTTGTGGTTGCCAACGACTCTAAGGTCGCCACACAACCCTTATAACCTTTAGCCCATCCACAGGCTTCCGCAAGTCGATCTGCATTTTTTGTTATTGCAGATGCATTATTGCGTAAAGTAAGATTAAGTAAGATTAAGCTTAATCGTTTTCCAGTTGGCGTTCCAAGGAATGCAGTCCAAGCTTTTTCATCCTCTTCAAGCCATTGGGGTTCTTCAACCCAATTATAATTTCTACAAAATGCTAATAAAGCTCTTAACTTGTTAATCATAAATATTTTATATAGAAAATAAATTTGTTGATCTATTTAATTTTGAAATGTTCCACCTGCTTGGAACCCACTGAAGATTTGACTCATGATGACTACCGCCATTAGATAATGGAATTATGTGGTCAACATGAAATTTAATCCCAATACAATTACCAACTCGTTTAGCTGCATCATAAAAAGTTTTTATGCAATCTAAATTTCCAATTTTAACATTACGATTTCTCTTTAGGGCTTGGTATTTTCTTACTCTAGCAAGTTTTCTTGTATAATTTTTTTTAGTCCATTCTTTAACATTTTTTCTATTCTGTTCGTGATTTATATTTTTTCTCTGCCATTCAAGTTTTTTAATGTTTCTTTGAATAAATTTTTCTTTTGTAAGCCATATTTCTTTTCCATTTCTGTAAGACCAAAATAATTCCTTATTAAGGTTTATGTCACCGCGCCTGTGTCTCATAGCTTTACCGCCCATGAATCACCTTGGAAAAGTACGGCTTCCTTACCTGTAAGCGTCTCGTATATAGCCTTTTGTACATCTTTGAAACTCCAATCGTGTCCAGCAAGCACCGCTCCGTTACGAAGTTTTGGCATCCAACCCTTGATGTCAGCCAAGACCGCTTCGTACCTATGATCGCCGTCAACATAAATAAAATCCAACTCACCATCCTTGACGAACTCCAACGCGTCAAGACTTTTTCCGCGGCTGTACATTACGTTACCAAGACCCTTGGTATTTTCTTGGAATTTCTCAAAAACAAATTTCATCGGGCATTGCTGGCTCGCCCGGTCATTGATGTCGTAGCCGTTTAGCCAAGGATCTACGGCCAGCACTTCCTTGAAGTATTTGGCGATGACAATCGTACCCTCACCGCTGTAAGAGCCAATCTCAACCGCCTTGCCTACGGCACCTTCCTTATTAGCCCACTCGCAAAGATGTTTTAAGCCTTCCTGTTGGAAGGCATCCCGCATTACCGGTACCTTCAAGCAACAGTCGCAAGTGCGGGGCTGGTCGGTCCCATGTTTTCACCAATGCCCTGAGGGGCTTGCTGAATCTGGGCTTTAGCCGCATCACGAAGCTGTTTCTGGATTGCGCGGGATGTGTTGGGGTCGATCTTCTCCAAGGCAACCAAATGCTGTTGGAGGTGCGCCATGAGTACTTGCATGGCAGCCTGGTCTACAGGCTGTTGGCGAGCTTGAGCCGCTTGGTTAAAGGCAAATAGCACAGAGATGTGCGCCTTGTGATCGTCTGAAGGTTTGATGGCCACAGGGAATCCTGTGGCAAGCATGGTGGCAATCTCGGTGGCTTGGTCCTCTGCTTGGTCGCCAGAAGCGGCCTGCGGGTCTTGGAACAACCGGCGAACCAGTGAAGGATCGTCCTGTTCCAGCACCGACTTTACCAATTCGCCTTGATTGACGAAAGGATTGTTTTGGAACATCTGCATTCGAGCCACAGCTTTCTGCAAGGCAAACTGGCGGTTAATAAAGTCGAGTCCGCCCTTGGGTTCGATGGAATACTCAGCATGGATACCTTCCGGCACCATCTGCCCGGTTTCTTCGGCATAGCGATACATCAAGTCTTTCTTGTTGTACTGCGTGTAAAGCGACCAGCACTGCTTGAACAAATGCGCCAAGCTCATGCGGAAGATCCGATTGCGTAAATCTCCAGAAGCAGCCGCCTGACCTTGGATAGCCTGCACCTCGGTGGCAGTCTTGCGGTCTGCTCCGGTGTATTGACCGGCAGAACTCATGTCGAACTGACCCATGCGCTGTTCGGCCAACATCCGCTCTTCCAGCATCAAACGCTGGAAGTCGAATGGAGGTTGGCTGAACTGAACCGGCTTTAATCCTTGAGGAAGGATCTGGCCGGGCTGCATCTTCAGATTCGCCGTGTTGAGCGAGATCGGGTTCTGTGCTTCAAAAACGGGTCGGTTGGCAAGCTCCACATAGTCCGAGAGGCTGTTCTTGAGTTTATTCAGCAGGTTCTCGCCTGGGAGTAGGATTTCGGCCACTCCTCTTGGGCTATACCAACCGCCCCCGGTGACCTCATATGGGAAGTCAACGAAGGGAGGTTCGCCGTGGTTGTACGGCAGAATAAAAGTTTTGCGGATGTCGGTCTGGATCTGAAGTGGGCTGTAGGTTTCTACCTTCCAGCCGTCCTTGGTAGGCGTATACATTTCCCAAAGAATGATGCGATCATTCTCGCCTTCCTGAGTAATTCCTTCGCGTCGATAAATCTCATCCTGAATTTCACTTCGTAAGCCCACCGATTTGGAGGGTTTACCAGAAATGATCTTGATGAGTTCCTCGTTCTGCTTGTAAGCGGGATTTGCCTTATAGGAGTCGATACTAGTCGAGATGATGTGTACGATGAAATCCGCATCTTTGAACTCCTTGGTGTAGGAGGGAACGATGATATGGAAAGGATCAATTGCGTCAAAGCGAATCTGCTTCTTGTCCTCATCCCAAATAACCTTGGCAACGCCACGGCCAAACAAAAGAATGTTGTCGATGACCGACACAATCTCCTTCTGGAAATTGGTCTTCTCGCGCATGTTGTAGTCAAACCAACGCTCGGCTGATACCGTGATAGGAGTCAACTGCTGGCGCATTGGGACAAAACTGGAAAGGATGTCGTTGCCGATTGCGCTGTTGACGAAGCTGGGCTTCAGCTTCTCAATGGCAGTATCAATCAACTGGACGTGAAGATCGGCGGCGGTAGGCCAAGGCTTGATCTTCCGGCGCACACCAAAGTAACGAGCCTGATAAAACAACCTCTGGCGGTTCTCCCAGCTTTCCCGCTGGTTTAACGCCTCTAGGATTCTTTGGTAATACGTTGCGCGTGGATTGTTGTCAGCCATTATTTCTCTCGCTCCCTATTCAGTTCGTATGACAGATCGTTGACGTAATGCAAAGCTTTTCTTGCCCAGGCTTTGACCCCAGGGCTGCTGTTGCGAATTTGAACATAATTTTCATCGGACATTAAATCAGTTACCGCTCCGCTTGTCTTGGTCAACGGACTCGTTGTACTGGCGCAACCACCAAGGCTTAGGGCCAAGGTCAGCATCAATGGCAGAGTTATTGTCGCGCCACTCGCCCTCAATCTTGTCAATGCGCTTTTCCCGCCAACCGGGGATGAGGCGAAGAACCGATGCGATGATGTTAAGTATCGCACCGATCACTTAAAATTATTTGATGTTCAGCCCAACGCCCTTCAGGAAGTTGACAACCTTCTCAAGCAGGCTGTCGTCCTTTGGGGTCGGGGTCAATTTCACAATAATACGAGCAGCCAAGACCACGCCACCAACGGCGGCAACAATCTCGGTCCAGTTTGAAGTAATCCAATTCCATATGTTCATAGTTTATTCCATATCCTTTCTGCTTGCTTCTCTTATCATTCTATCACGCTGAAGGGCGTTCACAAAATATGATTCTGGAATTGTATTTCCAGATGAAATTGATGTATTTGCCGATATAATTGCTCCCGCCCTATCTCCAGATGAAAGCTGTCTCCAAAACTTTTCCCAGGCAGGAGCCTGAAGCTTATTTAGCCTTCCAGATAATTCTTCACCAAAGCTGGGGTTGCTAGAATAATAGTCTTTAATTTTGCTTGAAAAATCAAAATCTTTATTTTCTTCAGAAGGAACTTCATCAAGATAATCTCTAATGCTTGGTACTTGCGCTCGCTTCCCGCGCGGATCTTGCATTGCTTGAATTTGGAATAATTTTGCTGGAACATTTTCAACTGGTGGTTTTATTGGTTCAATAACATAATCCTTTGGAACTGGCTCGGCTCTGCGAACAGGTTCCTCAACAGGAGTGGCACGCCTTACAACATTTGCAGTCATTGCATCCTTGCGTTGTTCCGGAGACATCATTGCATAAATATCTTTTGGATATGCAGTAATCGGAGTCACCGGAACCATTTCGGCTGCGGCAACTGCTTTCTTGTTTGCTAATGTGCCTCTTTCGTTTGGCATAATAAAACCTAACCTCCTGGGTCAAATCCTGCCATCACGGGATCATGTGTCTCGATCATGGCAAGAAGCGACTTCCACGTTGGCTTCTCAACGGGAAAAGTCAAATCCCACCTCATGTTACCACCATCCAGGCACAGGGCAAGGGCATCGGCTCTGTCTGGGCTTGCCAGACCCCTGGATCGCATCGAGTCCTTGGATTCCACACCAAGCTTACCCTTGGAGTTGGTCATGCTGCGCCGACAGGTCAGTTGCGCCGTCAGTTCGTCATCCTCAGGTAAAATGATCTCTGCATCCTCAATCTTCTTGGCCATGCCATACCACATCTCAGCCGACCTGTTGGTATACGCATCGTTGTCGTAGGCGGTTGACCCAAAGTTAACCCGGTTGACCGGCCAACCAGATTCAGCCAGGGCATCGCACATAACCATGCCTAAACCGCTGGCGTCAGCGTAGATGTTGCTGGCTTCTAGCCCAGCCTTCTTAAACTCCACAATAAACCTACCCACAGCCGCCATCGTATCCCTTTCGCGCCATGCGATCATTGGTAGCACCTTATTGCCATCCCTAATGCATAGTACGTTGGCATCGCCACCGGCGGCAAAGTCTACCCCGGCTACCCTAGTCCCTGGCTTGAACTGAGGTGGGCTGTTAAAGCAGTTCTGAAGCTGGGTTAGGCTAATAACCAAACTCTCGTTGCCTATGTCAACAAACTCGCCATAGATCATTGACCTGGTCAACGGGTGCTTCTCGCCGTACCGCTGGATGACCTCGTCTATCTGTGCCTGGGTAATGTGGGGGCAGTCAAAGGCGGTAACAGCGTGCTTGGACCACATATTGGCCTCTTTGGTGAAAGCCCGGTAGAACGCTCCACTGCTCCCCCCCGGTGATGAGGCGATTAGCAGTCGCGTTGGCTGACACCGACTGATGGCCTCGAAGAGGGGGTCGGCTACGGTCTTGGCTTCGTCCACCACCATGAGCAATGGATGGTGTTCGTGGTCTTCTGCGTGCCAGCCTTCAGCACGCCCAGGATCGGTTGCAGAATAGCCTATAATGCGCGATGTGTTGCCGTTAGGGTGCAGGTAGCGGATCTCGCCACTGGTGACCTCCCAGGGACCGCCAAGCTTGGCGATTTGGGATCGCATGCTAGGCCAAAGTTGGGATTCGACTTGGCGGAAAACACCGGCGGTTGTTACGGCTATGGAACGCTGGTAAACGAGCGCGTGCCATATCAAAATGCTGGAAATGACGGTGCTGGTCTTGCCGGAACCGTTGGCAGCGCGTAACGCCACGCGACAGTCTCTAGGCTCTAAGTCTGCCAATACTTTCTTTTGCCAGTCGTAGAGATTTATGCCAAGTACATCTCTGGCAAATGAAACCGGCTTGGAAAGGCTGTCCAATATGTCTTCAGCGCTTTTCTTTGGCGGTCTTGGCATATTCTATAAGCCCAAATAAAGCTGATTGCTCTGTTCGCTTGCTGCCTCTTGTTTATTTACCTTTCTTGTAAATGTTCTTATCCTATGACAATTTGAACAAACAATTTCACACTTTGCTATTTCAGTTAAAATTGCCTTCCAACTGCTCAAGTTTGACGATCCTATTTGAAATTTCTTTTCGCCATGCACGTGGTCAAAATCCATGGCAACCGGATGAAATATCTTTCCGCAATCTTTGCATGGAGTTTTTGATTTAATATCAACAATATAAGCACGAATATCCCTACTTACTTTGCTCTTATGCCTCTTGCCATATTTCTGCCAAAATGATTGATTTTGGATTGTTTTAATATTATTCATTTACAACCCCTTTTTGTTTTGTGCCAGAATTATTTAGGGGGGTTATGCGATTTCAAACTGGGGCTTGGGGGCTGGCAGGGGGCGTGGTGGTAGGCTGATACCTTGCAAGACTCTCAGCCCTTGGCTTTCTTCGTCTCATTTGCTTGTGTCGTTGTTTTGGAGAATTTGCTTTTGTAATATGTTGCTTATCAACATTGTTGTCTAATTTGATACAATAATTATTGTTAGACTTTTGATTTTCAATTTGTTTTGGAAGTTGTTCTGAATCAATAGGTATTGTGGCATTCTTGATTTGTCGTTTTTCGGTGGTCTCTGTTTTTTTTCTTGAAGCTATGCCGGCCAACATTGCAACCAGGTTGCCGCTAATTCCGTGCTGAACTTCACCGGCTACCTGCAATCGTGCGCTGGGCTGGGAATAGTTGTACACCCTTTCGGCCATCCAAGCCTTTGCCTGCCAAGACTTTGCACCAGCAAGCTCAATATCTCTCAATAAAGATAGTTCATGCTCTCTGCGAGCCTTTTTTATACGCTCCCCGAACTCTTTGCGCTTTCCTACCCAATTCTGCACAGTCTTAGGCTCAAGCCCCACAAGCTCTGCTGCCTTTTCCATTGTGAATCCACTGCGACAAGCCGCCACAATTTCATCAGCGACCTTATCAGAATACGCACTAGGCCGCCCGGTTTTTGCTTTGTCCTGGGATTCGTCCACGACACAATCTACCATAAAAAATAAATAAAAATAATCGTTGACACAATCAACCCGCTTGAAATAGTCTAAGCGTACCAAGGCAAACCGCTAGGCGAGCCGAGGTGAACCAAAAGAAAGGAAACACACAATGGGAAATCGAGCAGTAATAACAATGGAGAAACACACAACAAGTAGTTCGGCGGGCATTTACTTGCACTGGAATGGAGGACCAGAATCAGTGCTGGCATTTGCTGAGGCCGCAAAACACTTCGAAGTTAGATTCTCAGATGAAACATATGCAACCGCTAGGCTTGCTCAAATCATCGGGAACTACTTTGGTGGCACATTAAGTGTCGGGGTGGGAATACTTCGTCACTTGGATTGCAAGAACTACGACAATGGAACATATAGAATATCACTTGAGGACAATGAAATAGTGCTGGAACAATCACCAGATGGAAAGAAAAACTGGCAACGCCTAGACAATGCTCAAATTAAAAAACATCCATATTGGCAAAAGAAGGAAGATCGAGAGGATATTTTGTCGGACATTATATCCAAAAACAAAGCATTCTTTATGGCAAATGAGGCACGCTAAATGATCTGCTTTTGCATCTACTCACGCGCTGGCTCCTTCGTCTGCCGTTTCGAATCATGCGAAAAGGCAGAGCGATGGAAGCGGTTTATGGGGGTAACGGAATACACAATAAGAAAGGAGAAATGGTAAATGAACATCGCAATCGCATTCGCCCACGGCCTCATCCTTGGAGCGGTTCTCGCTTCTTGGGTGGCATTCATGCTGAGGAAATAAGTCTTTCCTTGTCCTCCCCTCGCAAGGGGGAGGCAAAGGACAGACCCGATAGGGTTTGCCTAACAAACAATAAAGAAAGGAAACACATGACAATAAAAGAAAAAGCAGAAAAAAGAATTGTAGCAGAATTGGAGCCCGTAGACTTGGAACAACTCTATCGTGATATGTTAGACGAATGCGAGCCGGAGGTAAAGGTTTGCGGCCTTTCCTTCTGTGCGTCTCGCATTGTCGAAGAGTTGGACCCCATTGCTTTTCGGTGTGGGGTTTGCGATTACGCTGACTCGCTTGTTAATGAGTTGATCACCGAGGAAATTGAAGGCAATCACTATGACTTGCGAGAGGCTGAAGAGATTGTCGAAGAGGTGGAAGCAGAGATGGAGGAAACGGAAAACGTTTAATCCTTCCTCGTTTCCCCTCGTCACGGAGGGGAACGGAGGAATGATCCGGGCGATAGCTTGGACAATCCTAATAAACGGAAAAGAAAGGTAGGACAGAATGAAGTCTCATGTTTTGCACTACATACAAACTTTCGATCTTGTTGATCGGAATGTGTCGTTATTTTGGAGGTGTGACGCAGAAAATTACGAACACGCCTTGGAGCAGTTAAAAGACGAGGTGGAGGGAAATCAGTCAGAAAAACTTATTTTTGTCGAATTATATAAATAACCCACCCCCCAAGTTCAACCCTTGCGGGATCTTTATTTATAAACGGCAGCCCAGCCTGGTCTGCCTTTACAAACGGAAGCACAGCCACCTATAAGGAGTCGATCAAACATGACCAAAGAACAAATCATTAAAGAATATATGTCCCAAATTGGACGAAAAGGCGGGAGCGTTACCGGCCCCACCAAAGCGCGCAACCTTTCGCGCGAACACTATCAAACGGTAGCCCAGGCACAACGCCGTAGGTGGGCTGAATGGCGGCTTAAAAACGGTAGGCCAGCTATTGATCGGGAGCGTTAAGGCTTTATAAGGACGCTGTAAAGCCCCTATAATGGCGTAATAAACGGCAGTCTAGCGTCCAATACGGCAACAGCAGGCTCGGTTGCCTAACGGTAGGCTAGGCATGGGTTCTACCTTGAATTTGACGTTATCGTGGGGATCTTTACTTGCCCGCTGTCTCCTATCTACCACGCCATGAAGACGCTTTCTAGTGGCATTTCTGCTCGATTCTGAGGCATCCTGGCGTGTTTTTTTTACCATTTGGAACAACTCCAATATCTTGGGGTCATCTTACTAGGTGGGTTGGAATCGCACTTATGCCTAGCTCGGAAGCTACGCCGCCTCTCCGGGTTGCTCTTCTTGATGGTCATGTTCGGATCGCCAAAGCCTATGGTCTTGGATTTGCCGTTTTGGCACGCCCGGACACGGAACTTCTTTGACCCGCCTTGGGTACGCACCGGCTTGTTACAGGGTAGTTCGCTCATTGTTTTAATTGGTCCGCTAGTAGTTTAATGTTTCGTTGATGTTTGTCTAGAAACCTTCCTAGTTCCTCCAGATCATCCGTCAACGCATTCATGTTCGCTTGGTATACCTCATGGCTACAGTTAGCCAGCACATCCCCAAAGAAGCGGTCGACTAGGCCAATGGTCTTATGAAGCCTGCTGTTCTCGGTCAGCAGCAGTTCAATATAAGCCCACGCCAAGTCGGTTTTGTTCACTTAGGGGCAAACCCGCCCTTCTTTGCCTTCATCAGCCGCCAGGTGCGAGGGCTGATGGTGGACTTTGACTTGGGCCTGCTAGTCCCAGCTTTGCGCCGGGCGTTGATGTTTGCGTATAAACCTTGTTTCAT
>Ga0214923_10009164_pt1 | contig 10344 bp, 10 predicted proteins | sample LL1510_MetaG_FD_177993 | JGI IMG/M metagenome (GOLD analysis project Ga0214923, IMG submission 177993) | Freshwater microbial communities from Lake Lanier, Atlanta, Georgia, United States - LL-1510 | ecosystem: Environmental > Aquatic > Freshwater > Lake | place: USA: Georgia | collected...
AAAAGAACCAGTTCTAAAATCGTAAATTCGACTGGGTTCCCAAGATTAACTGGTTCTTTTTCACTGCTTTCCATCAATTTGATGAGTCCGCTAACTAAGTCGGAGACGTAGCAAAAAGAACGCGTTTGCTCTCCCTGTCCATAAACCGAAATGGGCTCATTTTGGAGTGCCTGCAAAATAAAATTAGATACAACTCTTCCGTCATGGGGATGCATATGAGGCCCGTATGTGTTGAATATACGCGCAAGACGTGTTTCGACTCCAACTCTTTGGAAATCAAAAACAAAGGTTTCTGCACAGCGCTTTCCTTCATCATAACAGCTACGTATGCCAATCGGATTTACATGTCCCCAGTAGCTCTCGACTTGAGGGTGGATCTCGGGATCTCCGTAGATTTCACTTGTAGAGGCTTGAAGGAAGCGCGCGCCCGTTTTTTTTGCCAGTTCCAACATATTGAGAGCGCCGATTGCGGCGGTTTTCGTGGTTTGGATGGGGCTATTTTGGTAGTGAATGGGAGAGGCTGGACAAGCGAGATTGTAAATTTGATCTACTTCTATGTAAAGAGGATAGCAAACATCGTGTTCTATAATTTCAAGATCTAAGCCAGAGATATTTTCTTTTGAACCTGTTTGGAAATTGTCCACACAAGTCACTTGCGCGCCGAGATCGATTAATGCTTTACAAAGATGCGAGCCGACAAAACCTGCTCCACCTGTCACAAGGATTTTTTTTCGTGCCATGGGGAAGATTGTAAATATCTGGAACATTAAATTGCAAAGCACTATTGTCGATAGCTGATGAAGATATTAGTGCTAGGAACTGGATATGTAGGGCTTGTTACTGGAGCCTGTTTTGCTGAGATGGGTCATGATGTGATCTGTCTGGACATCGATAAAGAGAAGATCCAGCTTTTGCAGGAAGGCAATATACCGATTTTTGAGCCGGGTATTGAAGAAATTGTAAGGCGCAATCAGAAAGAGGGGCGTCTACGTTTTACGACCAGTTATGCTGATGCGGTTCCCCAATCACTTTTCTGCTTCATTGCTGTTGCGACCCCTGAAGGTGAAGATGGTTCAGCAGATTTGACCTATGTTAAAAAGGCAGCTGAGCAGCTAGCGGAGCATATGGACAGCTATAAGGTTGTCGTCAATAAATCGACTGTACCCGTTGGTAGTACGACCCAAGTGCAAAGAGTGATTCAGCAGAAGCTTGAAGAGCGTGGAGTTGACATCGAATTCGATGTTGTTTCCAATCCTGAATTTTTGAAGGAAGGAGACGCGGTCAATGACTTCATGAAACCTGATCGAGTGGTGATTGGTGCTCACAATCCCCGTGTGATTGAGCTCATGCGTGCTCTCTACTCTCCTTTTAATCTCAATCATGATCGTATTATTGTGATGGAACCTGAGTCGAGTGAGCTAACGAAATATGCAGCCAACGCGATGCTGGCTGCGCGTATCTCTTTCATGAATGAGCTCGCTGCGCTTTGTGAAGAGGTTGGAGCCGATATTACGCAAGTGCGTAAGGGAATCGGCTCAGATACGCGAATCGGCTACCCCTTTCTCTATGCCGGTGTTGGTTATGGAGGTTCTTGTTTCCCCAAAGATGTTAAGGCATTGAGAGCGCTTGCCAAAGCCCATGGAACACCGACTTTTATGGTCGATGCTATCGAAGAAATGAATAGTCGACAAAAAGAAAGAATGACAGAGAAGATTATCGACTATTTTGATATTGAGGGTAAGCGCATTGCGATTTGGGGTCTGAGTTTTAAACCGGGCACAGATGATTTGCGTGAAGCGCCCTCGCTCGTCTTGATCCGCTCTCTGCTTGAAAAAGGGGCGCATCTCGTACTCTTCGACCCGATCGCGATGAAAAAGGCGAAAAAACTTTTACCTAAATCTCCACAGATCACTTGGGCTTCCAATGAGTACGATACTGTAGAAGGGGCTGATGCTGTTGTCCTCGTAACAGATTGGAAGCAGTTCCGTTTTGTCGATATGGATCGTGTGCGCAAAAAAATGAAAGGTCGTGCTTTCTTTGATGGTCGCAATCAATATAATCCAGCAGAGATGACTAAAAAAGGCTTTGATTATATCTCAATAGGAAGGAAGCCTCAGTATGCGGAATCGGGATTACTCTCTCCAGTCTGATCTTCTTTCCTTTCAGGGTAAGAGTGTTCCACTCTATTCTAAAGAAGGCTTTGCTTTGCTTTCAGAACTTTGGTTAAAGGTTGGCTGGAATGAGCGCCATCACTACAGTTTCAACTGGATGGGAATCCCTATTCTTCAACTTCCCGATGATTTGTTAAGGCTTCAAGAGCTTGTTTTTGAAGTAAAGCCGGATGTCATCATTGAGACAGGCATTGCTTTGGGTGGATCGATGCTTTTTTATGCCTCTCTCGTCAAGGCGCTCGATCATGGTCGTGTGATTGGCATTGATGTCGATCTTCGTCCCTGTAATCGCAAGCAGATTGAAGAGCATGCTTTAGCAGAGTTTATCACCCTGATTGACGGTGATTCAGCCGAGACAACAATCATTGAAAAGCTCAATCTCAAAGATGAAAAAGTCCTGGTGGTTCTAGATTCCAACCACTCTAAAAACCATGTCGCTAAAGAGTTGGAGCTTTTCGCGCCGCTTGTTTCGCAAGGGTCTTATCTAGTTGTTTGCGATGGTTTTAAAGCAAAAGTCTCAGATGTTCCTCGTGGGAAAGAGAGCTGGGTTAAGGACAATCCTTTAGAGGCTGTAAGTGAATTCCTACAAAATCATCCTGAGTTTTCATTAGAAAAGGATCATTTGGTCACGCACTTAAATGGGGGCATTTTGAAAAGAGGATGATGATTTCGCTGCGCTTGCCCAAGTTGTTTCGCTTGCCGAAGGTAATTGATCTATTTACCCCGCTGCTATTTCTCTATTTTGTGACACTGCATGCAGATCGTCTGAGCTTTCAAGTTGGAGGAACAGTCAGATTTAATAATCTGCTAGCTTTAGCTCTTATAGTGATTTTGACTCTGAGGCTTAGGAAAGAATTTTTTCGCATAGAGAGGTGGCTATTCTGGAGTTTTGCTCTGATTATTTTTTCCATTTTGCTTTCTCTCGTATGTTCACCACATTGGAAAAACTGTGTGTTATACCTGTTTTGGTTTGGCTTTGTATTTTTATGCTACTTTTGGATGCCTTACCAACTTTTTGCAAAATTGGATAGGCAGAAGGTACTGAAGCTCTATTTTGCTTCATTTTTTGTTGTAGGCTTTTATGCCTTTTGCCAACTCTTTACGGCCCCTCTAGGAGACCCTTTCGTGGGTCAATGGATTATTCCAGCTTGTATGGGCCGCCCGAACGCTTTTTCCTATGAACCCTCTTACTATGTTTTGTACATGACGCCCTTTGTATTCCATCAAACTCTGCTCTATATTGCACGGGATAAGTCAGTAAGTGGCAGACGTTTGCTCTTTATTAACTTTTTTTATTTAGTCTCAACCTCTACAAGCGCAATCTGTTCTTACCTGATATTTATATTTTTGACGCTATTTTACAGGCAGTATCATAAAAAGCTTTGGTCTTTGGTTGTAAAATTGGCAATTGGGATGCTGCCTATCTTTATGATCGGAGGGGCCATCGCTATAAGCCTCTTTTTGAAAAATCTAGATCTGAAAAAGCATCATTCGATTAGTGAGAGATGGGAAGGCATTTGGGATTGTTATACACTTTTTAAGCAAAGGCCAATTATTGGTTATGGGCTTGGTGGAGTGGCTCATGAAAGAGTTGCGCAAGGCCTATACTTAGAAAAATACAACAGCCCTACAGGAGAGGTATTTTGGAAAGCAGCCGAACCAACAAATCTAGGGACAGAGATTTTGGCAAGTCTAGGGTTGATCGGCACTGCAGCATTTGCAATTTTGATTTTTCTATTTACCAGATGTTACTTTAAAAGAAGGAGTTCTTGCTGGGATGATGCATTTTTCATCTCAGTACTTGTCATGCTTGTGACTTGGCAATTTAACCAATCACTGATGCGGCCTTACACATGGACTTATTTTGCTTTTGCATGCGCATTTTTAAGAACCAATCTACAGTCTCAGCAAGTCCCTCTTGTAACGGAGTCTGCTCAAATTCAGGATAAAGCTCTTTAAGTAGATTGACTTCTAGAACTTTTGATCTAGCCCCCACATGCTTTGTCAAATCAAACTCAATTTGATCAAATGGAAAATCGATGCTTTTACAGATGTAGTCTGCAAATTGTCGAATGGAATGCTCTTCACCTGAACCGACGTTCACAATGCGATTAGAAACAGTCTCGCTCAAATAGAGCATGGCATGAATGAAATCTTCGACATGAATCAATTCTCTTTTCTGGTGACCATCTCCCCACAAAACGACTGGCTCGCCATCAAATTTCCCCGCGAGAATTTTGCGAATCAAATCGAATATGAAGTGTAGCTGTCTCTCATCAGTGTGGTAGCTTGGGCCATAGAGTGTAGAGGGAATAAGGTAAAGATAGTTAAGGCCAAATTGTTTGTGTAAAGCTCTTAGACCCACAAGGAGCATTCTCTTAGTCATCGCGTAAGTGAAGAGGCTTTCTATAGGAATTCCCTCTAAATAACTCTCCTCATTCAAGGGGAGATTGCAGGCATAGCTACAACTGGTTCCAATGGCGATCAACTTTGCTTGAGGCTGGTGTTTTTGCCACCAAGAGAGGACATTTGTATTGATTTTCTGGTTGATGATCCACTGCTCCCCTGGATGATAGAGGCAAAAGTCACCAGCTTGTGTCCAAGCAGCTAAATGGTAGATGCGATCAAATTTTTCTGTAAATTTTTCAAGACTATGCTCTTTTGTGAGATCACAATTTTTGCTGCTGACTTGAACAATTTCATGAAAGCTCAGCGCTTTACAAAGAAAGCGCCCCATGAAACCTGTAGCGCCTGTCACAAGTATTTTCATATATTGATGGGAAAATAGAATTCAGTTTTGTTGAGATGCTGATTATTTTTCAAAATCTCGTTTTTGAAGTTCCAGGCAAGTACATAATAAACATCGGGTGGAGCCACTTCATCTTCCATCCAAATCGGAAGATACATTCCTGGGCTGTAGAGACCTTTTCTAAAGGCATTTTTTTCTACGAGGCAATCTAGATATTTAGGTCCAATCCCAAAATAGTTGAGCAAAGTATTGCCCTTGCAAGGTGCTCCCATGCCATAGATTGTTTTGCCTGCCTGCTTCTTTCTCTCTAAAAATTCCAAATTCTCATGTTTCAGAATTTCTGCGCGCTTTGCCAAATCTCGGTAGGCTTCGAAATGATTACAGCCAGATTTAGCTTCTTCCTGCTGCAAGATTTCGAGTCGCTTCGTCTTTGTACGACTATTCTTATGAGAGATGAGAGCGATCATGGATCCCCCGTGAATAGGGGTCATGAAACTGTCAAAAATTTCGAGGCCATGCCTTTCGAGCAAGGTATTGAGCGTCTGAAGTGTGTAGTAAAGCAGATGTTCATGATAGATCTGATCAAAAGCACAATTCTCCATAATAGATTTCATGTAGAGAAATTGGCAGACAAAAACACCGTCAGGCTTTAGTAGTTTTTTGATTCCTTGACAAACGGAATGGAGCTCTTCTAAGTGGAAAAAGACGCCTGAGGCGTTCATTACATCAAATTTTTCCGATAGCGTATTGGCTAGGTCTAGGTTAAAGAAGCTGTTGATCGTGGTGATTTGATTGCTGTTGGCGATATCAGCAACTCTTTTTGCAGATTCTACGCCAAGGACATTATAGCCCAGTTTTTTGTAGTGGCTGAGCTGTGTGCCATCGTTAGAGCCTATATCTAGAACAGACTTTGCTTGGCGATCCTTGAAGAAAGTATTATCGATTGTCTCAGCAATTTCATTGAAGTGGGCTGAGAGAGTACCGGTGGTACCGGATAGGTAGGTGGTGTCGCTAAACATCACTTCTTTTTTGACTGTGTAATTGAGTTGAGCAGTTGAGCAGTTTTGGCAATAGTGGACCTCTAAGGGGTAAGTTGGCTCTTTGCCCACTTCATCTTCTTTGAGAAAATGGTTGCCCCAGGGTTGTTTTCCAAGGTCTATTGCAAGTCGTAGATCAGCTCCATCACAAACGCGGCATTTCATGAACGAAAGAGTAAAACAAATGGCTCAAAATGTCTACTCCTGATAGCTTTTAATCGATGTTGATTATCTCACGAACACCAGTCAGGATCAGTTTTTTTGGAGGTGGGACTGACTATCCTGCTCACTATCTTTCAAAAAAAGGGGCTGTTTTAGGAACAACGATTGATCATTATACTTATATTAGTGTCAAAACGTTCAAAAGTCGCTTTTTTGACCATAATATTCGGATTGCTTATTCTCGCACTGAACTGGTAAAAGCCATCGACGAAATACAGCATCCAAGCATACGTGAAACGCTTCGGCACCATAATATTCCAGATAATCTCGACATTCACATTTTTTCCGATTTACCTGCTCGCACAGGTCTTGGCTCTTCTTCTTCTTTTACAGTAGGATTTGTCAATGCGCTCTATGCTTTACAGAAAAAGTGTGTTTCAAAAGAGACATTAGCTCATGAAGCCTGCTATATTGAACAGCAGATGATTCGGGAGAATGTAGGTTCCCAAGATCAAATGCATGCTGCTTATGGTGGGCTCAACCTTATTGAATTTTCAAATAAGGAGCCTATTGTAACACCTGTACAAGCGAACACGAAATTGTTAGAAGACCATTTGATGATGTTTTTTACAGGTCAAACGCGACATGCTTCAGAGATCGTTAAAGAGCAGATTGATAAGACAGGGGATAATCAAGGCTATCTTTCTGAAATGTATCGTCTTGTTTTTGAGGGAAAGTGTGCGCTTGAAGCAGGCGCCATGGAGCTGTTTGGGCAGCTGATGGAAACGAGTTGGAATTTGAAGAAGCAGCTCTCTTCCAAAGTAAGCAATCCTCTAATTGATGCTGCTTATGATAGAGCACGGAAAGCGGGTGCTTTTGGCGGCAAACTCTGTGGTGCAGGCAATGGGGGGTTTTTGCTTTTTGTTGTGCCACCTGAAAAGCAGCAATCTGTGCGCGAAGCGATTGATCTAGAAGAAGTCAAAATTCGATTAGAGAATGATGGCAGTAAAATCATTTATCAAAAGGACTAATGATGGATGCTATTATTTTGGTCGGAGGGCTGGGTACTCGGTTACGTTCTGTCGTCAGTGATAAGCCAAAGCCGCTTGCTCCGATTCGGGGAAGGCCTTTTCTCGACCATCTTCTGAAACAAATAGAAGGTAAAGTCTCCAAAGTCATTTTGGCTGCGGGGTTTTTAAGTGAGCAAATTACTGAACAGTATGGAGATCGCTGTTTAATTTCTACAGAGGATAGTCCACTTGGGACAGGTGGAGCTGCGCGCAAAGCAGCAGAGCTTACCGATAGTGAAGACATTTGGGTGCTAAATGGCGACTCTTTCTTTGATATCTCTTTTGAAGAGATGGAAGGGCATCATAGTGGGGATATGGTGATGGCTTGTCGCTATGTTGAAGATGTTTCACGTTATGGGGCAGTAGAAATCCATGGCAATCGAATTGTGGCTTTTCAGGAAAAGAAGGACTCGAGCGGAGGTGGGTGGATTAATGGGGGCATCTATTTGATAAAGAAAAAATTGCTGCTGTCTTCGCCTGTTGAGAGGAGTTTTTCTTTAGAAAAGGAACTTTTTCCATCACTTTTACTTTCAGAGAAAATGGTGATGGCGTACCCTCATGACGGTGAATTTATCGATATCGGGACGCCTGAGTCCTATAATTTGGCAAATGAGATACTGGCATGACAGTTTTAGAGAAAAATCTTCGTGATTCTAAGCAGTTGCAAGAAGAGGGGTTTTTAGTCATCCCTTTTCCGGCCAATCTAACTCAATTAATGATGAGTCACGTGACGAACTATGTTGAAAAGATGACGCCAGCTAAGTTCGTTAGTTTGACAAAGCAGATTGGGGCTTTCCAAAACGAAGAATTTAGAAGGGTTTTTGATAAATCACAAAGACAATTTCCGGATAAGGTGGGATTTGCCGCTTTAAAGTGGGTGCAAGAAACAATGGCTTCTCAGCTGGGAGGTAAAAGAGCAACCATTAATTACCCCTGGGATCACAGGCAAGCAACCACAGAAATACTAAGCCCAGCATCAACATATGACATCTATTGGCGTGCCGTTCGTCCTCACCAGCCTGATGTAGGCCCTGCACATGCAGATTCCCAGTTTTGGAAAATTTTTGAAGAACTTTATGGCGAAATCTGTTGCGAAATTCCTTATGATGAGCGGTGGAAAATATGGTTTCCTCTTTATGGCTGTGACGAAAGAAATAGTTTGCAGTTGCTTCCTGGCAGTCATATTGCAAAAGTGCCTTTTTTAACGCAAAAGATGCCAGATGGAGTCGTCAAGCCTGATATTGATAGTGGCTGGTTGAGAGAGAAGGAGTCAGAGTTTATCTGTCCTCTTGACACTTTCGAAAATGTGGCTATTCTTTTTCATGATAATCTGATTCACCGTGGAGTGATGAACACCTCCTCTGAAGTACGTATTTCCGGGGAATTTACAATTTTATTGGAACTAGAGCAAAAATGAAAAAACGTGTACTTGTTACGGGTGCAGCGGGATATATTGGTTCTATCCTTACTCCCTTGCTTCTTGAAGCTGGCTATGAAGTGACTGCTTTAGATAATCTAATGTACCGTCAAGTTTCTCTGCTGGACTGTTTTGGGCGTCCAAATTTTCGATTTGTGAAAGGAGATTGTATGGATGCTCCTTTGTTAGAAAAACTGCTCAAAGATGTGGACATTGTAATTCCTCTTGCGGCTGTAGTGGGTGCTCCCGCATGCAAGCAAAATCCAGCTTACGCAAAAATGGTGAATGTGGATGCAGTTCGACTCATCATAAAATACCTTACGAAAAATCAATTGGTTGTATTCCCCAATACTAATAGTGGCTATGGAGTTGGAGAAGAGGGACTTTTCTGCACGGAGAAAACGGCTCTGCGGCCTATTTCCGATTATGGGAAATGGAAGGTGACAGTTGAAGAAGAGCTTTTAGCGACTGGGCAGGCGATTTCATTACGACTAGCGACTGTATTTGGTGTTTCTTCCCGGATGCGAGTAGATCTACTGGTGAATGATTTTACCTATAGAGCGTGTCACGATAAAACAGTCGTTGTTTTTGAAGAGAATTTTAAACGCAATTACATTCATGTGCGTGATGTAGCTCATGCTTTTTTATTTGCGATTGAGCATGCAGATCAAATGAAGGGGGAAGCTTTTAATGTAGGGCTTTCTGAGGCGAATTTGTCTAAAAAAGAACTTTGCGAAGTAATTCGTAAATATGTTCCTGATTTTTATTATCATGCAGCTGAATTTGGAAAAGATCCAGATCAAAGAAACTACATCGTGAGCAATGAAAAATTGGAAAAATTAGGATGGAAGCCGAAGAAATCTTTGGATGAGGGAATCAAAGAACTTGTAGGGGCTTTTTCGATCATTAAGAACAACCATTTTGCTAACTACTAGGAGACCTATGAGGTTTGGTAGAAATTAGCTGTCGGATCGATTTACAGCGTTTATAGCAAAGTGATGGCTGAAACAATTTATGTGATCACCAGTTCTAATTGAAATTCTAAATAATAGAGGATTGGTGTAAGCTATTTTCTTAAACCGAGAAACAACGCTCCTCATTCCTGAAGAGCTACTGGAAAAACACGTCTTCACAAAGTTATATAAATTCTCAAAGCATGCTAGAGAATTGAATAGATTTCTTGCCTTAAGTCATTACAAAGAGGGTAATACATAATGCATAGTCAAATAGATTGAATTTTATATTTCATTGGCATATTCTTGCTGCATGCCTTATTCAACTGACCTACGAAAGAAAGTACTACAATTTATAGAAGAATGTGGTTCGATTACAGAAGCGGCTCGTGTATTTGGGATTTCAAAACCGACAATTTACAATTGGCTCAAACTGAACAAAAAAGAGGGATCTGTAGCACCTAAACGTCCAAGGCGCCCGTCGAGGAAAATCATCCCTTCAGTCTTAATGGATTTACTGGAAAAACATCCCGATTGGACCTTAAAAAAATATGGCGAGTATTTTGGCATGACACAACCTTCGATGAGCAATGCCTTTGCTCGATTGAAAATTAATCGAAAAAAAGACTTTGCTCTACAAAGAACGGGATGAAAAAAAGCGTTCATTATTTTTGGAGCAGATAAGACACCATCCTGTTGAAGCACTTGTTTATGTTGATGAAAGCGGGATAGATTCCTATCTGCATTCACCCTATGGCTCGTCTAAGAGAGGGGAGAAAGTCTTT
>Ga0214923_10009166_pt1 | contig 10343 bp, 10 predicted proteins | sample LL1510_MetaG_FD_177993 | JGI IMG/M metagenome (GOLD analysis project Ga0214923, IMG submission 177993) | Freshwater microbial communities from Lake Lanier, Atlanta, Georgia, United States - LL-1510 | ecosystem: Environmental > Aquatic > Freshwater > Lake | place: USA: Georgia | collected...
AAAATTATTTTGAGCCAGGCTTCTAACTGGCTGAATGAAGAAATGAGGATAAATCTTGAAATTAAATCAAAAATCGATAACGCATTTTCTTTTGCCATAAAAAGTCCTAGTCCAGCACCTGACCAGTTATTAGCAGATGTTTATTCAGGAGTTATAAATGAGTAGAATCATTACATATGCATCAGCAATTCAAGAGGCCCAGGAACAGTTACTAGAATCTAATCCAAGTGTATTCATATTAGGAATGGGTGTTACCTCGCCTACCGGGGTGTTTGGTACTACAGTTGGCCTTCTAGAAAAATTTGGCCCTGAAAGAGTTCTAGAGGTTCCAGCTTCTGAAAGTGCAATTACTGGAGTAGCACTAGGAGCCGCTATCTCTGGTATGCGTCCTATACTAATCCACCAAAGGGTAGATTTTTCACTTCTCTCTATGGACGCTATTGTGAATCAAGCTGCTAAGTGGCGCTACATGTATGGCGGCGCAATGTCCGCCCCTCTAACAATAAGAATGATTATTGGTAGAGGATGGGGGCAAGGTCCTCAACATTCGCAATCTTTACAGTCTTGGTTCGCCCATATCCCAGGATTAAGAGTTTTAATGCCAACAACTCCATCTGATGCTAAGGGGCTTCTGATAGCGGCCGTAAATGGGGAAACACCCACAATAATTTTGGAACACCGCTGGCTATTTGGCATAAAAGGAATCGTAAACAAAAGTTTTTTTGAAGTTGCTATAGGCAAGGGAGAGGTAGTAAAAAAGGGTAAAGATGTAACTATAATCAGTGTCTCATATATGACTATTGAATCACTTGAGGCTGCAAAAATTTTAGAAAAATTTCACATAAGTGTAGAAGTAATCGATTTAAAGTCAATTTCACCAATTGATATTGATACAATAATAAAATCAATTAACAAAACTAGGCGCGTTATTATTATAGATCATGGTCATATTAGTTTTGGCATTTCTGCTGAAATTTTAAGTCTAATAATTGAAAACTCTACTGTCGAACTTTTATCTAGGCCAAAAAGAATTGGGTTACCTCATGCACCAACTCCAACTTCATATTCATTATCTGAAGTTTATTATCCAAATACAAAAGACATTATAACTGGAATTTTAGAAATGTTAAAAATAAAAAATTCTCAGATAATCGAATTTAATAATAATAAATTTACCGATATACCAAATGAGGATTTCACCGGACCATATTAGGAATTCATTTAATCTCGAGCTCTTGCATTCTTTTAATGTTAAAATATAGAGAATTATTAAGAGGATCTTTAAATTTACCTTCATTTAATGCTTTTTTTAAATCTAAAATTGCTTCATCCACGCCTAATTTAGGTTTAAACCCCAGCTTTGTTTTTATTTTAGAAGCGTCGACCCTGTATGACCTCAAATCATTAGTTTGCTTGAATTCGATTTTATCCACATTAGTAATTTCAGATACCTTTTGAGCTATTTGATTTAAAGTTAAATTTTCACCATTTATGTTGAAAATTTCCCTATTAATACTTGAAGTTTTTTGATTTAGCACAAACAAATATGCATCAACCATATCCGAAATGTGTAAATTTGGTCTAAATTGCGAGCCTCCTAGTACTGTGATTTGGCCATTATTTAGGGCCTGGTTACTAAGAATATTCACCACCAGATCAAATCGTTGACGCACAGAGTAGCCACAAATAGTAGCGGGTCTCAAAATCGTACAAATAAAATCATTAGACGCATAATTCAGCAAAATTTTTTCGCATTGAGCTTTAAATTTCGAATAATCAGTTAAGGGATTTAACGCCAATTCTTCAGTAACATTAGGTTCAGATTTAATACCATAAACTGAGGATGATGAAGCATAAATAAATCTTTGTATTCCCTGTTGCTTTGCCGCAATTACTAATGGCTCAAAACTCAACAAGTTAATTGATTTCCCTAAACTTGGATTTAAGTCAAAAGATGGGTCATTAGAAATACAAGCTAAATGAATAACATCTGTTACTCCCTCTAGAGACTTTTTAACCAATTCAAGGTCTCTAATATCCCCTTGAATCAAATCTAAATTATCAGCCGTTTTCAGCACCTCACGGCCGTACCAAAAAGTGTCATAAACTAAAACTTTAAATCCTTTTTCAACTAATTTTGGTACCAGCATTGAACCAACATAACCTGCTCCGCCAAAAAGGATAACTTTTCGCTTCATAGTTGTTTAAATCCTAACTTAAAATTGATTTAATATGTTTCTTTAACTCAACAACTGATAGAGGTGATTCGTGGCCAATTCGAGAAACTTCTGCAGCCGCAATTACTGAGGCAATGAATCCTATTATTTTTAGTGGGGCACCTATGCTTGCAAGCATAGCAGAAATTGAAAGTACAGAATCACCAGCTCCAACCTTGTCAACAACTTTAGTGGCAAGTGCCGGAACATGCTCTAGTTTAGAATTCTTACCAAATACCACAAGCCCATCAGCACCTAATGTTAAAATTGCATATTCGGCATTTTTTTGGTTCATTAAATCAGGAACTATCTCATAATAATCCAGATTTTTATTTTTAAATTCTATCTGGAGCTCTTGACTATTAAAAGAAAGTAAATTTGCATTATTATATTTTAAAATTGAATTGAATCCCCTATTTCCAGCATTGGATTGTGCATTTATAGCTAAAAACACATTACAAGCATTAAGTGAATTAACTATAACTTTATCGAAAAAGCCATGACCGTAATCAGCTACTATAACTACATCATAACTATCAATATTATTTTCGATTTTAAATCTTAATACATCATAGTCGCTTGAGTTTAATGGATTCATATCAAATTCATAACACTCAAAAATTCTTGTCTGAGACAATGTGTCTACATATCGATGCTTTAATATTGATGGCCTATCTTGCGTATCTAAAGTATCCAAAATAATATTTTTACTAATCATTTCACTTGCATCGGTTAAGTAAGAATCATTTAAATTCGCAAAGGAGATTAACCTAACTTCATTCACCCATGCAGCACAATTATTTGCAATTGCAAGTGTACCTCCTGGAAAGATTTTAGAATTTAAAGATTGAAAAGCTAGAATTGGATCCTTACTAGACTTTGAAAGTGGACTTACGTAGGTATATTTGTCAACTATAATTTCACCTAAAATCAGAACTTTCAAGTCAGATATCTTATCAATCCAATACAAACTCTCCTCAAGCCCGTTTTGATTTTTAAATATATCAATCCATTCTTTGGTTTTAGAATTAAAACTAGAAAAAAATTTATTGATCAGTAATGAACTACTAGAAGTAAACTCGTGCGTAAAGTGAATATACCCACCGTTGCCTTCCACTGCTTTTTTCTCCTCAATAATATTTCCAGTAGCATCCTTTGATAAATCTTCATAATCTGAACCTTTAAAATAAATTTTAGGTTTTACGATTTCAATAACTTCTAATGCACTTAAGCTATTTGATACTGTAACAAAATCAATAATCTCTAGGGAAGACAAGAATTCGGCTCTCTGAAAGTCAGTAAATATCGGTCTTCCTGGCCCTTTATTGACAAATTTATCTGCCGTTATGCTCACAACTAGAATGTCAACATTTTTTTTTGCAGCAATAAAATGCTTTAAGTGTCCAGGATGTACCAAGTCAAATACACCGTGACATAACCCAATGACTTTTCCTGAATCTCGATAAACCTCAAGTACTCTACTCAAACTTCTCAACTCAATTGCTTTAGAATTTTTCATCTTTTATCATTCATTTCCAAGATATTTGAACCATTGTCTTGTTGCAAGTTCTATAGTTTCTGGATTCCAAACAGGAGCATCAGCCCATAAATCTAAATTTTCTAACATAATTCTGACGCCTTCCGTAAAACTGATTTTAGGTGACCAACCTAGCACACTCTTTATTTTTGAAATATCCGCAAACGTACACTCAGGCTCCCCTGGTCTTTTTGGTATGTTTATAACTTCCCCACCGATTAGTCTTGCCAATTTATTTATGGAATATGTGTTTGAAGAACCTACATTAAATATTTCGCCCGAAATTTCAGACATCGCTGCCATAACAAAAGCATTACAAACATCGCTAACAAAAGTAAAATCTCTGGTCTGCGTACCATCACCGATCACGGTTAATGGTTTACCAGCGATTTTTTGCGCTAAAAAGACTCCAAATACTGCACCGTACGTGCCAGAAGTTCTTGATCTTGGGCCGTATACGTTGAATAATCTTAGGCTAATTACTGGGAGTTTATAGACTTTTGCCCAATGCATCAACAATTCTTCCCCTAAATATTTTGTTAATGCGTATGGGTACTGCGGATCAATTGTTGAAGATTCTTTTGTTGGGTATTTCTCCGGGATTCCGTAGGAAGATGAGGAAGCTGCATAAACCAACTTTTGCACCTTTGATTTAAGAGCAAAATTAGCCACATTAAATGTGCCAACGACATTGGCATTGAAATAAATTGTTGGGTTATCAATTGATGGAACTACATCGGACATACCAGCTAAATGGAATATGACATCGAAATCAGTTTCTATTTTCTCAAAAATACTGTCGTCACAGATATCTGCTTTTAGAAATTTGAATTTTTCCAATTTAACGCATTCACTTAAATTAGATAATTTTCCATTTACAAGATTGTCTATTCCAAAAACTTCATGCCCTGCCTGGAGTAAGCTTTCACTTAGGTGACTACCAATAAACCCTGCTGATCCAGTTACTAAGCACTTCATAATTTCTCCCAAAATCCAAAATCTAATTGTTATTAGGTATATTACACCGAACAGTAAATTTTGATACTGGATTTATTTGAAATAATTGGGCCCAAATATCATTTCAAAGAATTTTTCAAACATGTAGCGATATAATGGCAAATAATAGAGTGGCAATCCTCTATTAAGGCGTATTCCCCAATTAGTGATGGTACATGTAGTGAATAATTCACTAAAGTTTTTAATCTTCCGCCGTCAAACCCAGTCAATGCAGCAGTCTTAATATTATTAGCAGTTGCCCAATTAATACATTGTATGAGATTTTCTGAGTTTCCAGACGCCGATAAAACTAATACGATAGAATTTGAGCTCGCCTTTATTTGCAGTTGTTTTAAAAAAATTTGATCATAGCCATAATCATTTCCGATCATAGTCATTAAGCTATTATTTGCGCAAAAAGAATCAGAAATTAATCGGCTAGAGTCATTTCGTTTTGAAAGATCAGTTACAAAGTGGTTCGCTGTTGCGGCGCTGCCTCCATTACCTGCAACAAATATTGAGCCGCCATTCTTAGAAAGACCATGCAAATAATTTATGAAACCTTCAAGGGTTTCAAGGTTTAATCCATTTAGGGAAGATTCAATTTTCTGAGCATGAGTAAGTAAATCACTATTTTGTTTCACTAACCCTCCTCGAAGTTTTTGCCCAAAATAAATTTTCATTATTGACATGGAATAATTTAGCTTGGAACACTAATTGAATTAGTAGGAAAAGAGTACACTATATTCGTGGGGAAAAAAGGTGTTATTCTTTGGGATATTGATGGAACTTTATTATTTAATACAAATGAGTCTAGGATGTCAGTACATTCAGCAGCATTAGAGCTCATAGGAGTTAACTGTAGAAAAAATGAACACAAATTAACTGGCCTGACTGATTATGAAGCCATTACTCAACTTATCAAGTCTAATATAATTGAAGTGCACAACGAAACACTTATGGATGTGTTTATTGAATTAGACAAATGCTATTTCCAAAATTATGATGATGAAAACTTGTCTCTACACCCTGGGGTAACAGTTGATTTAATGAATAAATTAGGCAGAGATTGGGAACTCGGTATCATAACAGGCAATACGACTTTTAGGGCATTTCTTAAACTAAATGCATGCGGACTATTGAAGCATTTAAATCCGAATCTGATCTTTACTTCAAAATTTGGTGATACCAGGATAGATATCACTCAAAGAGCAAAAAAGGCAATAGATAGAGATATAAATTTGCGAAACAATAAAAAATTTGTAGTTGGAGATACACTTTACGATATTGAAGCAGGCATTAAGGCAGGTTTTAAGGTGATTTCAATAGCAACAGGTGATTATTCATACAGTGAGTTAAATTCTCGTAACCCGGACATGGTAATTAGGAATCTTCAAATAGATATAAAAAAGTTTTATGAAGTATTAAGCAGATCTTAGTTTTTATGGCAAATAAAATTTTTAATATTATTTACATTAAAAAGCACCTTAGAAAATTTAAAATTCTTGTTAATGGTTTCTGGGCAATTCCTTGTATTTTTATGATTTATCTTCTGAGTCCTTTTGTTTTCATTACCTTTTACGGAATTTACGCTAACAAAATTGGTCACTTCATTCCTAACTCAGCTGAAGCTCTGTATTTATATAGAAATAAATCAAGAAAAGAAATAAGATTTTTCTATTTTTCTAACTCAGATGAAATCTCCAATCAACAATGGGCAAAAATGTTATCGAGAACTATCCCGACATCTACTTTTTTTGCACAGTACATAGGTAAATGGTTGGGTATTTTGTTCAGACATAGCCGGCATCATTTTCCACCAGAAACTTATGTTTATTCCAGATTCTTTAAAGACCATGAAAGTGATTTGAATTTATCAATTAAATTTTTGCCCAAAGAAGACGAAATGGCTAAGAATTGGCTGAAATCTTTTGGTTGGGATGAAGGCCAACCATTCATATGTTTATTAGTTCGAGATTCTGGTTTTTATGGCAGAGGAATTTATAATCAACGCATAATAGAATCGTTAAATTACCGAGATTCTGATATTTCAACTTATTTATCTGCAATTAAATGGTTAAACGAAAGTAATGTATTTGTGCTAAGAATGGGTTCTGTAATGAAAGATAGAGTTGTATACAAAAACAGATATTTTATCGATTATGCCTTTTTATCCAGCCGTTCAGATTTTTTGGATATTTGGCTTTTTGCTAATTGTAACGGAATTATTTCATCAGGATCTGGTCTAGATCAGTTAGGTGTAATCTATAAAAAACCTATAATGTGGATAAACCATTTGCCATTATTTGATTTATTATCATACACAGAGAGTTTAACTGTGCCAAAACATTTGGTGCATAAAAGTACTAACAAGGCTCTAACATTAGATGAGATGATTGCAAGTGCAGGATTTTTATCTCTACAAAATAACTATTACTTTCTCTCCACATCCAAGCACTACCAGGATAGCGGAATAGAAATTGTTAATTTGAATGAGTCCGAAATATTAGAAGCTACTAAAGAATTTTGGAATAGAGCAAATGGCGCAAATATAGATTCGTTTTTTGACAAAGAGCTTCAACAAAAATTTTGGGACAAATTTAGGAATCATAAAAATTATCACCTTCTACATAACTTAAAACATCCAAAATCTTACGTTGGAAAGAATTGGCTTGCAAATCAAAAAGATTTTTTTTAAAGGATTATTGAGAATTATCACCCACACTTGCTGTAAGGTTAAATACATCCTTGGGTTATTGCGTACAATTATTCAGTTCTAATGCTGTAGGATTTCGCTCGTGGAGACGTCGCATAGCCCGGTCTAGTGCGCCTCACTGCTAATGAGGTTAACCCCTAAAGGGTTTCGGAGGTTCAAATCCTCTCGTCTCCGCCAATTTTTCCCTGATAATTTGCGGGAGATATTAGTTTAGTAAGGATTCTGACTGGGGGGGAAGTTGCCAAACTACAAGATTGCAATTGTTGGTGCAGGCCCTGCTGGCTTCTTCACTGCCCAGGCCTTTCAAAAAGCACAAAATAGTGAGCTGACCTTTTCAATCGATATGATTGAACGACTCCCTACTCCTTGGGGGTTGGTAAGAAGTGGTGTTGCCCCTGATCATCCAAAAATCAAAACCGTTTCAAGAGTATTTGAAAAGATTGCAAAAGAGAATGGTTTTAGATTATTTGCAAATGTTGAGTTGGGTAAAGATATATTACTAAAAGATTTGCGTGAGGCATATGACGTAGTAGTTCTTGCCACCGGATCTAGTATTGGTAGAAAGCTTGGAATCAAAGGAGAGGAACTTCCTAATTGCATTTCTGCTGCTGATTTTGTTCCTTGGTATAACGCTCATCCAGATTTTACTGATATAAAGGTAGATTTAGATACTGATACTGCAGTTGTAATTGGCGCAGGTAATGTAGCATTGGATGTTGCCAGAATTCTGGCGATAGAACCAACAGAATTAGATCCAACAGATATCGCTGAGCATGCATTAACTATTTTTAAATCAAGTAAAATCAGAAAGGTTATAATTTGTGGTCGGCGCGGCCCAGAGCAAGCCTCCTTTACCCCCCCTGAATTACGAGATCTTCTCAAGTTAGAGCATACCGATGTTTATATTGACCTAGCTCAAATAAATGAGGCCAAGCTACGGGTTGAGCAAATGGGTGAAGTTGAAAAAGATTTAAAAAATTTATTAGAGGTAATGAGATTAATCGCAGAGAGTAGAAAAAAAGGTTTGGAGCGAAAACTAGAATTTAAGTTTTTAGCTACTCCGATTGCGATTAAGGGAGATAAAAAAGTTGAAGAAGTTATTTTTGCAGTGAGCCAGACTAATGATAGCAAAATACTTAGAACAGATAAGACTTTTTCGATTAATGCTGGATTAGTAGTCACTGCAATTGGTTATGATGCCTTTGAGTATCCTGGAGTCAAAGTTGAAAATGGTAGAATTGCCAATGTTGCAGGATATGTAGAACATAACATTTATGTAACTGGCTGGGCGAAGCGTGGCCCAGTTGGCGTAATAGGTACAAATAAAAGTGATTCAGCAGATGTTGTCGATTTAATCATTGAAAATTTAAAAGAGCCAAAAAATCCTGTGGGTGTTGATCACTTAATTAAGTCTGGTCACCAAGTGATTGATCAAGTTAGCTGGGAAAAAATCAACGCCTCTGAGGTAATTTCAGGTGAATTAGCTGGAAAACCTCGTATAAAAGAGACTGACTGGAAGCGGCTAATAAGTTTGGGCTTAGTCCGATAGATCGCTAGACTTTCTAACGCTCAATGTATTTGCGCTCGTAGCTCAACGGATAGAGCATCTGACTACGGATCAGAAGGTTCGGGGTTCGAATCCCTGCGGGCGCACATTTTCAATTTTGTCGAGCTCCAGTCACGTACTTATTTTAAAGTAGACGTTTTCTTTTGAAAACAACTTTATTTATAAGGAACTAGTTCGATCAAAAGATATAATATTCTAATTATGAAATTCAACTACAAATACTCAGAGCAAACTCAAATGCTTGAACTACTCGATGCATTTTTGAGTTGTAACCTCGCCAAGTCTAGAAATAAAATTTTAGAGATAGGTACCTATTTAGGTGGATTTGTTTTAACTTTAGGACGTAACGTAAGAGGAATTAACGTATTTGCGTTGATCCTTATCCAAATCTAGATCATATACGTACAAAATTCTTAGAGTCTGCCGAACAAGTTTTTATAGGTGAATCAAATTACAGATTATATTCAAATTCTAACGAAATTGAACGAGAAAAACTTTTTAATTTGATTCATATAGATGGCGAACACTCGGAGCATGCTGTTCTTGAAGATTTAACTATGGCAGACAAGTTTGCCTCTAGGTCGGATAATTCCATAATAATAATAGACGATGTTTTTGTGCGCCACTACCCAGGAGTAACAAACGCGACTTTCGATTTTATAAAGAGAATGCACTGGTCACCATTTCTTCTGACGCATAAGAAAATGTATTTATGCAGGCCTATTCATCATGCCAGTATGCTTGTGAATACCGGTGAATTACTCAGCCAATTTAAAGTCAAGTACTTTACTGATCAAGGTCAAGATGCAAATTTAAATGGTCCTTACAGACAATCAAATCAAATTAATGGATTTTCAATCATTATTGTATCTGATAATTTTAAAGAACATCTCTTAGCAAAAAGACTAGGAATTCGTCGGCGTTTAAGTTTGTTAGCGTTTATGAAGCTAGTTACTCCTCCTGTGTTATTAAAAGTGTTCAAAATAATTTATTTTAAATTTATAGAGTTAAAGGAGAAAAAGTAAAGAGTGCATCGAAATTTGTGACTTCAGTACCTTGGCTAAGAATTTAGAATTCAATGAGTTATTGGTCTCCATTTAAATCAACTGGTTATAGAGTCTGAAGTTCTTCATACTCATTTTATATTTTACGAATCAAACCCTAATCCAAGGCGATCTAGAAGTTTAAGCCAAAGATTTCGCTTACCTTTATTTTGATCTGCCCGATTTATTGACCATTGAGTCAGGCGAATAAATAAAAATCTAAATGGTTCAGGTGGAAATGGAATTGGTTTGTGTTTTACCATCTGTA
>Ga0214923_10009167_pt1 | contig 10343 bp, 8 predicted proteins | sample LL1510_MetaG_FD_177993 | JGI IMG/M metagenome (GOLD analysis project Ga0214923, IMG submission 177993) | Freshwater microbial communities from Lake Lanier, Atlanta, Georgia, United States - LL-1510 | ecosystem: Environmental > Aquatic > Freshwater > Lake | place: USA: Georgia | collected 2015-10-15
TACTTTATACATCCGTAACGCTTTCGCCTTTTCTTCATCATGCCAAACGATCGGTGACGGATAATCCTTGATCTGACTACCCGTCTTATCGCGGTGGTGGATATCCTTCAGTGATACCGAACGAAGTTCAGGAATCCAGCGCCTGATGTACAGCGCCTGCGGATCGAATTTCTCCTGCTGCAGCCAAGGATTGAACACCCGAAAATACGGCTGCGCATCACAGCCGGTGGATGCTACCCACTGCCAGTTCCCGTTATTGACCAGCGGATCATAATCAACGAGCTTGGTGGCAAAATACTTCTCTCCCAAACGCCAGTCAATATGCAGATCTTTGATCAAGAATGAAGCCGTGATCATTCTGACCCGGTTATGCATGAACCCGGTCTCATTAAGCTCGCGCATGCCTGCATCCACGATCGGAAAACCCGTCCGGCCTTCACACCAGGTTTCAAAAAGCTTCTGATGCTGCTCCCATTTGACCGCATCGAATTTCTTGTGAAAGGATTGACCCAGCACATGGGGAAAATGATAACCGATCTGCGTAAAGAAATGGCGCCAGTACAGCTCCCGGATCAAGGTATGATCGACCCCCAAAGCTTTTCTGACCGCATGATAAACTTCTCGGATCGACACCGTACCGAATTTGTGATGAGGCGAGAGTTTAGAGGTTGCCTGTAAATGAGGCAGATCACGCTCCTGCTGATAATTCTTGAACAACGACATGTCCTGCAATATCTTTCTGGCTGCTTGTCTTCCCCCCGGATACAATCCTACCTTCTTTAGACGAGTGTCCAGGAATGACCTGTTCTGCAGCTTGATCGTTCCCTGATAATAATTCTTCAAGCGGTTAACTCTCGGCTCGGCAACCGGCAGCGTCATTGCTTTTCGGCAGTAAGGCGTGTACACCGTATAAACACCGCCGTCGTTTTTCAACACCGCTTGGGGAGGATTTAGCATCACATCATGAAAGGTAACTAAGGGAATATTAGCCTGCATACAGCGTTTAGCTATCTGCTCATCTCGAGTTCGACTAAAAGGCGTGTAATCCTGATTGAAATAAACCGCCTCGATCCGCTCTACCTTGATCAATTCTTCCACCACACTGCCGGCCTTACCTTCAAAGAGATATAAGCAACTGCCTGCTGCTTTTAACTGCTGATCCAAGTCCTGCAGCGATTCACTCATGAACTCAAGGCAAGTATCCGATCTGTAAGGCTGATCACCCACTTGACGAGGATCCACGATAAAACAGGGGATAACTGACGCAGAGTTCTCCAACGCCGCGATCAGCGCAGTATTATCTTCCAAGCGCAAATCACGCCTGAATATAAAAAGTGTTTTCTGATAGCGACTCATTATTTCCCGTTAACGAAATCATCCAGCCAATACTTGGTTCCGTGGACGGTCGCCTGAAGCGCAAGACCGTTCTCAGTCAGCTGATAGACGCGTAAACCCGGTGCAATACCGATCGCCCCGCTGGCCGCCGCTCCTTCACCGCCTCCTTTAACCGCCGCATCGGCCTCTCCGCCAAACTGCCAGCCGCTGCTAAGGAATTTATTCAGCACTTCCTGATTATCAAAAATAAAGACAGCACGGAAATCCTTCACGCCCAAACCGAAACCAACACCGCCCTGCGCCATGCGCATATAGGTATCCTTACCGATCAGGCCGTTCTCATGCACGATCCCGCGCCCACCTGTCATACTGGCCAGGATCAGATTCACATTCAAACTGGTAAACGTAGCATACCCTTTCGCCTTCATGATCTCCCAGCGCGCCTGCGGCTGAACCTTATACAGCGCCTCAAGCGTTTCATCACGGCGAAAACGCAGGTACGCACGCCATTCTTCCGGCGTCTTCGGTTTCATATTCACTCGTTCGGCACAACTTAACGTACTTACCGCTAACGAACAGATCAGCGCTGCTGCAAAAACTAATTTTTTCATCATTTCTCCTTAATCATTAAAAGAATTACTCATCTGTCATGTTTCACGTTAAAATAAATGCATGGAAATTCTATCATTACTTGCCCTATTTATCGTGATTTTTATCAGTTGTATTTCCAAGGCGAACTCCGGTTTACTTGCCTTAGGATTTGCCTGGCTGCTTGGCTATTACGGGGCTCATCTAAGCCTCCCCCAGATAGCTGCTGGATTCCCTGCGTACCTATTCATCATCCTGGTGGGCGTTACCTATCTTTTCGGCATCGCCAAACATAACGGAACCCTTGAGAAGATCTCTCAACTGATCATTCATCTGGTCAAAAACCGTCTCATCCTTGCGCCGATCATCTTCTTTCTTTTTGCCGCCATGCTGTCCACCGCAGGCGCAGGCAATATCGGTGCAGTGGCCCTGCTGGCTCCTATTGCAATGATCGTCGCCTGGGAATCCGGTATCGAAGCTTTCCTGATGATCATCATCCTCATCTGCGGGGCTAATGCGGGCGCATTCTCCCCTTTTGCTCTGACAGGGATCATCGCAAACGGACTGATCTCAAAGCTGACTATTTCCATGAATCCCTGGCTGCATGTATATCTGCCGAATTTCCTCGCCCAAACACTGCTTGCGGGCATATGCTATCTGATATTTTACTGGAGGCTTAAAAAAAGGAATAAACCTCTTCATCATCTGCGTCCGGAGACCTCCGATTCCGTCATCAACTGGAGCGAACATCAACAACTCACATTAGGAGCTATTCTGGTGCTGCTCTTAAGTACGGTATTCCTTCAAACCGATATCGGCTTTATGGCCATGCTCTTAGGATGTGCCCTCACCTTGATCAAAGCGACTGATGCGAAAGAATCGATTAAACAGATCCCTTGGAACACCATCCTGATGGTGTGCGGGGTAAATACCCTGATCGTGCTGCTGGAGAACTTAGGCGGCTTAAATTTACTGACCGATATGCTGGCGAAGATCTCAAACCCTCAAAACGTCACCGCGGTCACTGCGTTGACGACCGGTCTTTTATCCGCCTTTTCCAGTTCTTCTGGCGTTGTCCTACCCACCTTCATTCCCCTGGTCCCTGATCTCATTGATAAGATCCATGGCGGCAATCCCGTCGCCATCATCTCATCGATCAATGTCGGCGCTCATCTGGTTGATATCAGCCCGCTTTCTTCACTGGGCGCCTTATGCATCGCCAGCGCTATTCATGAAGATCAGGAAAAGCTCTTTCGTCATCTAATGATATTCGGATTATCGATGGCCGTTGTCGGCGCCGGCCTGTGCTTTCTTTTATTCGGCTGGATGCAATAAAAAAAGGGACATCTATTTCTAGATGTCCCTCAATAACGACCTTATCTGCAGCCAATTACTTAGCTGACTGAATCTCTAAGATCTTTTGTTGAGCTGCTTCCGCAGGCTTCCAATACCAGCCTTGAGGATCCCAGCATTGTGCGAAGAGATAATCATCGCTTGCCTTTTGGTAAGCTTTAACCGCTTCGGCATTGTTGCCGCTAGCACGGTACGCTTCCCCTAAGATGAATGCACCTGTACCCACATCATTCAATGCCCAGTAAGAGTTAACATTACTTGCCGGCATTGCAGGATAATCCTTCAATGACTTTTGCATATCTAACGCTTGTTGGCGATAGATCTGTTCAAGTTTATTGCTATATCCGATAACTGCGGCAAGATTCTTATCGGCCAAGGCAGCCCACATCTTCAACACAAAATAATTTGAAGTCATGTTGCCGTAATCAAGATCCAGATTATTTTCAATCATGTATAACGAATCTTTAGCTCCATCAGCAGGCTTCCAGAAGTTACCTGACTTGATATCAAGCGTTTGACCATAGGAATAATCAGTCAAAATGCTGTTAAACGCTGCTTTAGCTTCATCATAACGCTTAGCCTTGCGGTAGGTTTCGCCTAAGATGTACTTACCTGTCGCCACATCGTTAAGTGCCCAATATGCATTGATATTACTTGCTGGTAACGCTGGGTAATCTTTAAGCGTCTTTTGCATATCTTTCGCTTCTTGACCATAAATATGCTCAAGCTTTGATTCATAGGCAACCACTTCTTCAGCCTTCTTATTTTCAAATGACTTCCACATTTGAACAACCAAGTAATTAGACGTCATGTTACCGAAGTCTAAATCTAAATCATGGTCGATCATATAAAGGGAATCTTTAGCCGCATCAGCAGGCTTCCAGAAATTCTTGCTTTCAACACTGTAGGTTTGAGCATATGAGAATTCATTGGAAATACGATTAAAGATCGCCTTTGCTTCATCATAACGCTTAGCCTTACGTAAGGCTTCACCTTGGATGAATAAGGAAGTTGCCACATCATTCAGCGCCCAATAAGAGAAGATCTTATCATTGCTGCCCGAAGGATACTCAGTCAAGGTTCCCTGTTGCTTGGCAGCTTCGCCTGCATACATGCTGATGCACTTGTTGGTATAGCCAAGTACAGAGTTTAGATCATTTTGACCTAATGCCTGCCATGCCTTAGTTGTTAACGTGGATGACTTATAGTCACCGAAGTTAAGATTAGCTTTAGGTGCATCTGCCATCACCATGGGCGCAGCCACCGCAGCCGGGGCTTCCACCTTTGCAGCCGGTTCAGGAACAACCACTTTCACTTCAACCGGTTTAGAAACTTCAACAACCTTAGGTGTTTCAACAACTTTTGGCGCTTCAACAACCTTAGGCGTTTCAATGACCTTAGGTGCTTCAACGACAGGAGCTTCTACCTTCGCTTGCGCTACTACCGGTGTCGCTTCTGCTTCAGCCGTATCATTAGTCCCATTAGCCCAATCACAATGCTTATGCACATGATTATCTTCCGTATTAGTACAAACCCACTTGGCATGCTTTCCCGCACAGCCCGTTACGCCCAAAACTAAGGCGCCTAAAACCACTACATACATTCCCATTCTCTTCATTTGATAAAACCTCCGATAAACTGTTGCTAAAAACCCTCTGTTGGGTCAATAAATGAAGCCCTAAGGTACCATAGACGAGGAGAAATACACAAGGAAAATTATTTAGGAGGGGTTAATCGCTGTTTTTGATCTTTGCCTGAAATACCCGCTCAATGATCACCGGATCCCAACCATGCATTACCAGTTCTTTCTTCAAAAGAACCAACTCTTCATCCGTTTTTGATGCGCAGATCTGCTTCAGCAGCTGATAATTGAACTCTTGCTGTGGACTGAAGGCATCACGCCATGATCGTTCGGTCTCAGAACGCTTAAGTCTAAATGCCACCAATGAAAATATGAAAGGTATAAGCAAAACAACTACACAGCTGATGAAATCAACCGATAATTGAGGTTTAATCAAATACTGCAGGCTCGCAAAGAACGCATCCGCCAAGAAATGAGCCACGATCACCGATAATAAACCAAATCGAAGATAGATAAATCCCAAAAGAATACCGATGCAGGATACTTCAGCCACCCTAAACCACATGGGGAACACCTCATAACCCGAGTGTCCAAGGCCCCACATCAACGCACTCAGACAGACAGCAGCCCATGAAGGTAATCCATAGCGCCTAAGGAAATTGACCGCAAAGGCGCGAAAAAGGATCTCTTCCGTGATCGCCGCCTGTAATCCAAAGGCAAACACACTTAATGCCGGAACGACGGCGGTTGATGAACCGACAAGCCATGACAGCTCATTCCATACACCGAAATAGTTAAATCCCACCGCAAAGATCACCGCCTGTAATCCTAATAAGATAGGTACGGTCAAGTACCCAACCCAGATCTGCCTCGCCACGGAAGTGGTCAAGAAAGACGATAAAACCGATGAGACAAAACCTTGTGACTTATCACTTGGCGCCACTTCAAATCTTAAGGCTTCCGCAGACAATCCAGGCAGGATAAAGACAAGTCCAGTAGTAAAAAGAATTGAGACGGCTGCACTAAGCAGTCCTCTTCCTATGTAAGCTGATAATGACTGCGTCGTTTCATACCCAAAAAGAAGATGCTGATAGTTATTCAGCACACTGAAAAAGAAAATACAGATGACAAGAAATGCCCCTGCTGAAAAGTAGAAGTGTTTAGCGGCCCGCGGAATCACAAATCGCTTGCGGTTGACCAACAGCATGATCGAGATCACCAACAACAGTTGATTGATGATATTAGCCGCTAACATCAAATTCTCACCGGTTTGTTTAAGCTTCTCAATGTGCCGGGTAAAACCGTCGGGGACTCTTAGATAATTATTGCTGAAATAAAGCATCTTATCGCCTGACACGGTTGCATACATCACCATCTTGGCTTTACCGGCATCCTTCTTGGTATCCCAGGGGATATCCACCTGCTTATGCTCCCAGCTATACTGATAATCAACCCGGTTTTCCTTTTTCTCAATGGTCTGACTGTGGAAGGTATAGGCCTGCGGAAACGAATGACTGTTCTTGGAAAGGAATTCACTTGCCTTGGCTTGAGCTGACTCCGGCGTCAGATCAGCTGTTTTATCAGTATCCGCGATGGTATGGGCAAAGCCGATGATCTGAGCAGTCTTAGCTGACAGGACAACCCGCCACTCTTCCTTCTGCCCTTCTTTAAAGAATCTCACCTTCCAATAAAACAGGTCCAAATCATAATTCTTCAAGAACTCACGACCCGCCTCAACCCCTAACGTACGCTGTAAATAACGGTCTGCGCCCGTATCGATGGCAAAAATAGCCACCTGCTGATACCCATCGATCTTGACGCCTAAGCGCTGATCGAGATATTCTTTAGCCAAATGAATAGCCTGGGCTCGGTCAACCCTTACATCCATCATCTGGTAACGTCCAAGAGATAAGAGAATCCAGCTGCAGGCGCCAATGAAGGCAAACACGGATAAGATCAACCAATGAATTAACTTAATTTGACGGATCATGCACTTAAATTCCTTTGCCTCAAGTCTACCATGTAATCCGCTTAAAAGCCTTTCAGCCGTCAATAAAAAACCGCAGAAACCTATTGTCAGTCTCTGCGGTCAGATGTCTCTTTAAGCGTCATGAATTAATAAACATCCCCCGTCACATAACGCTCTAACTGAGTAATGGAGAATTTGTGATCCTGAATGATCCGGTTGACCACATCACCGATGCTGATCAGACCGACTAATTCATCATGTTCGATCACCGGCAAATGACGGATACGTTTGGTGGTCATCAACGACATGCAGTCATCCGTGGTTTGGGAAGGAGAAACAACAAGGATCCGGCTAGTCATCAGATCTTTGATCGGTACTTGATCTAACTGCAGATTACTGTTCGCCGAGTGTTTCGCAAAGTCACGTTCAGAGAAAATACCGGCTATTTTCTTACCATCCATGACGAGTACCGCCCCGATATTTCGATGAGCCATGAATCTAAGTGTTTCTTTAACTGTTTCTTGGGGACGCACCGACCAGATTGAGCCGCCTTTTTCTTTGAGGATCTCACGTACAGTGGACATATTGTACCCTCCATCTTGAAGTAATGGCCTGATCACTTGTTCACTTGTATGATGCGGTCTTTATTATACGCTCGCTTGTTGACGAATAACACTATTATTCAAACAAAAACCCCCTGCCGATAACCATCGGCAAGGGGCTTAAGAACAAATCAATCCTAAACCAACAACACCTTTTTAAAACGCGACAACCGAGTGAACACCGCCAAAAACACGGTTCTCCTGATTGCCGATATTCTCATCATGCAGATCTCCCTGCGTGACGTTATATCCAATGGTGGGAGAGATCGTCAAACTCTTGGTGATCGGGAAATTGATCGCGGCGGTAGGTGTGAAATGAAACCCTTTACCGTTAAGCCACTGGTGATCGATGTAGCCGATCGTTGTCCCCAAGGTTAACGAAATGCCGTACGGTTTATAAATTGGCAAGGTATGACTTAACGCCAGGGAATAATAATTGCCGTGACCCATCCCGATATCCTTACCGTCTTCATAGTCATGATAAAAGGTAAAGACCGGCGAAAGCCAAGTGGCAACACCCAATGATACAAAGAATTCTTTAGATGATGTACTGGTACCTGGAAAGCTGTACCATGTATGGCCGCCGGTAATGGTGACCGGATCCCATGTATATGCATAGGATACAAAATAATCACTTTCATCCGAATTCAGCGGATCATCATTGACCATATCCCAGTTAGACCAATAGCCGACACTGAAACCTTTCGCTGATAATGTGATCCCCGGTTGAAACACCCCGTCACGGTCAAGATACTGCCCTCTCCAGACATAACGGCTGTAATAGTCAAGCGTCACACTGCCGGAAGGGACAATATCATATTTCTTAAGCAGATCGCCAAACAAGGTGCCGGTCTCCTCCGGCGCCGGTGCAACAGCCTCAGCCGGATTGGACGCGGACGTTCCTTCGGCATGAACCAATGCAGGCATCAATAATCCGGCCGCTACCATCAACTTGAATAAAAACGGGGGTATTTTCATGCTTTGCCTCCTGATGTTGAACAAAATAAAAAAGCCCGCGGCATCAAACTTTGCCGCGGGCTTCTTCGCCTAAATCTTTCAATCAAGCATCATTGCTGACTGACAAGCTAAAGTATAACTCTATTTACTTAAATGTCAAATAATGCCTCTCATTGGCAAAATAGCCGTTCTTCAGCTATACTTGCCTGATTAAATCAACCATCTTAGGATATCACCATGAATCAGTCCCCACAGATGTTAAAAATCATCATCGGATCCATCGTCGGCATCGCCCTTATTGTTTTTAATATTCAACTCTATCTTCTGTTCACACAACAGAAAGCCGATCTGACCCTTATCCGCCATGACGCTCAAGAACAAATTGAATTGAATAATGCCCTGTTCAAACAACAGGAACAGAAGATCAGTCTCCTGGATAAAAGCCTCAACCAGATGAAAAAGCAGTGGGCGGAACAACAAAAAACATTAGCAGCCGCTAACAATGAAAAACAACAGCTCAATGACTCTCTGAAGAACACTATTGAGCAACAGCAAGAAGAAATTGCCGGCCTCAAGAAGAACGTCAGCACAATGAGCGATGATTTCAACCATCAACAGTCCGACCTAAAGCAGGATATTAAGACCATTCTCAAAGAGATGCAGGCAGCGAAGATCATGGAAGCCCGCAATAAAACAATCGCCCTCGAAGCTTCCCTCATTCAATTGGAAAAGAGGATAAATGAACTTTCCCCCACCGACCCTTCTGCCAAGAAACCCCGGATTACCGCAGCGGATTACAACTAATATATCCCTGCTCAGTTAACGCAGGGCTTTAGTTTAGTCTCTATCTGACAGATATGGTCAATCAGCCATTTCTCGAGGAATTGATGGAGCACCTGCAGGGTTTCTTTCGCGTTAGCCTCGTTGGTCTTATTGTTGATGAACTTTTGTTGCAGAGATTCATACATCTGAATAAATTGCTGATGAGCGAACTTATTCTTATCGGCTATCGGGCAAGCGTGTTGATGCATGCAGGCTTCTTCCTGTCCAAAATGCCCTTTAACATACCTTTCGAGAAATCTTAAGGCAAGTTCGACCGTGCTGACGGCAATGGGGCCGTCCTTAATCGTGCCTTCAAGCTCATTGCAATACTCAAACAGACTTCGATGCTGCTGATCGAGTTTAGCCACACCGGTTGAATATTCCTCTTTCCATTTGATCATTCGCACGCACCTTCCCTTAACGTATTTCTCAGCGTTAATTCACGATCCCTGTTCATAGTATAACTGCCCACCGGCAGATTGACTACCCCTGAATAGATCTTGGTCACCCCCACATACGGCACCCACTTAGCAAGTTCGTGATCCTTCAAGACCTATCAGACGACCAATTTCACTATTGTCTAAAACAACCTATTCTTTAATCATAGGCAAAACTGTCTTGATCTCAATACGTAGTTAATGAAGGAAAGTGAGTATTACTACTAGTGACGCTAACAAAGCAAAGAATTAGCTGAATTTATATGCTGTTGGGAAAACTATAATTCTGAGAGAAAATAAAAATCGCAAGTCACTATATATCAGCAACTTGCGATCTCTAATTTTAACATGGTGGAGGTGCCGGGAATTGAACCCGGGTCCTTGGAAGTCTAAACATAAGCTTCTACGTGTGTAGTTGAAATTTTAGTCTCATCTGGCCATCCTATTCCAACAAAAGTCTAACCAGACCAGCCCTCGAGATCTTATCCCGCCATCGAAGACACCTGACGGGACCAGCCTGCTAGGTTCCCCCTATCCCATCCGCAAGCATGACAGGTAGAGAGGCTTAATTACTGTGTAATTAAGACTTAGACAGCCATTCCGAATGCAACTGGAGCAGCGCCCATTGTTCCCATAGGAGCAACAGGTGTAGCAGCTACAGCGCGTTCGAAATCGCTGAAACGTAACGTTTGATAGTT
>Ga0214923_10009168_pt1 | contig 10342 bp, 8 predicted proteins | sample LL1510_MetaG_FD_177993 | JGI IMG/M metagenome (GOLD analysis project Ga0214923, IMG submission 177993) | Freshwater microbial communities from Lake Lanier, Atlanta, Georgia, United States - LL-1510 | ecosystem: Environmental > Aquatic > Freshwater > Lake | place: USA: Georgia | collected 2015-10-15
AGCGACAGGAGATACTGGTCCAATTGGAGATACGGGAGCGACAGGAGATACCGGTCCAACTGGTGATACTGGAGCGACAGGAGATACCGGTCCAACTGGTTATACTGGTTATACTGGTTATACAGGTTACACAGGTTATACTGGAGCGACAGGAGATACCGGTCCAACTGGTATTTGTGTTAATACTCCAAATGGAACTGAAGTATTATGTTATTATGCTGATCAGATTAATAATGGTTCAACAAACACATTATCATTGATTAATGATTTTCAAAGTATTTATAAATCAGATTCAAGTTATTTAACTTTAGATGTTTCAACATTTACATTTAATAAAAATGGTGCTTATAGAGTTGAAATAGAAGGTTGGCAGTGTGGACAAGGTAATGGAACTATACAATTATTAGTCACACGTGGTGGTCAAACTGTATATGATCGTAAAAAACAAGTATCATATATTGATTGTTCTACTTTTTCAGGTTATTTTTATTGGAATGATTTTCAAGCAGGAGATTTAATTCAATTATATAAAAATCATAATTCTGGTGGATATACAATTACAAACACAATAGATTCTCGTGTAGATTCGAGAGGTCATTTAACTATTTTTTATTGTGGTCCTGATTATGAAATTGGCGCAAATATTACCGCCCCTACTGGACCTACAGGATCACAGGGTCCTCAAGGTGATACAGGTCCTCAAGGTGATACAGGTTATACTGGTCCAATTAATACAACATCATTTAATTTTAAAGATAATGTAGCAACATCTGCTGATTTACCAGTATCTAGCAATTCACCAAATGATGCATATTTAGCACTTGATACAGGAGATCTCCATATCTTCAATGGAACTAATTTTATTAATGTTGGCGCGCTTAGAGGTCCTCAAGGTGATACAGGATCACGAGGTCTTCAAGGTGATACAGGATCACAGGGTCCTCAAGGTGATACAGGATCACAGGGTCCTCAAGGTGATACAGGATCACAGGGTCCTCAAGGCGATACAGGTCTGCAAGGTGATACAGGTCCTCGAGGTGATACAGGTTATACTGGTCCAATTAATACAACATCATTTAATTTTAAAGATAATGTAGCAACATCTACTGATTTACCAGTATCTAATAATTCACCAAATGATGCATATTTAGCACTTGATACAGGAGATCTCTATATCTTCAATGGAACTAATTTTATTAATGTTGGCAAGCTTAGAGGTTCTCAAGGTGATACAGGTTATACTGGTCCAATAGGATACACTGGACCGGCTGGTCCTACAGGTCCTCGAGGAGACACAGGTCCAGTGGCATCTCCATATCCAAATACATTAATAATAAATCATTACTTGTGTGAGAGACTAACAGGAAACACAGCAGTATATCAAATAGATAGAGATGCATTTATGGGAATGAGAGCATGGCAAGGGAGTAATGCTGGAAATAGTTGGAGACACACAATATATATGGCAGCTGGAACATATAGTTTATTATTTTTAACGACTAATTTTTCAAATGGTGGAATATGTTCTGTATATGTAAATGGTTCAACCGGACCAATTGGAACAGTAAATAGTAGTATTGGTAACGCTAATACACATTAACATATATTAATGATGTAGATTTGAATGAAGGAATAAATTATATTACAGGAACAATTGGTGCTGGTGGTAATGGTAACTATGATTGGCTATGTTCTGGAATATTAATAAAACCAATGAGTTTTTAAAATTTTAATGAGTTCATATTTATATCCATAATAATAATTTTTATAAATTATTATTATATATAATATTATGAACTCATTAATGGAAGATTTATTACAAAAATTAAATATTAATGAACTATATCAACTAACTATCATTTTAAAAATAGACTGCAGCGGTTCCAGAAAAGATATACATCAAAAAATATTTAGTAATTACGATTTTGATTATATATATAAAACATTGATGAATTTAGCTAAGTACAAATATTTTGTAATATGTGATAATAATAATAGCTCTTATTATGTAGATGAAGGAACCGACCTATTTAATCATTCAATAAAAAATATGCATTTTGATGTCATTAAAGAATGCACCTCATGCAAAAAAATTCATAATTTACATCAATATGAGAGCATATTTTATATAGAAATGGAGGATAACAAAATGGAACTTCTAGAATTAAATAAATATGGATATCAATCAATAAATGATTCAGATAATAGATATCGAGAGATTGGAGAGTATTATAAAAATAATAATAAATTTAAATGTGGAGACATGTGTATTCTGTTATAAAAATTTCAACCAAAAAATAAATAATATATATACTATTATTTATTTAATGAGCAATGATCTGAGACAATTTTTAAATTCCTTAAACATGATCGAATTCAAACAATTATGTGTAGTATTTTATATAAGATATATTGGAAATAAAGATGATGTCATTAATAAATTTATAGATAATTTTAAACTTGATTTAATTAAAACAAAAATAAATGAAATATCTAAATATAAATTTATAATATTTTGTGACGGATCACAACAAAATCCTCCTCATGTCTATTATACAAATAAATATTTATCAAATGTATTTTTACTTGACAATGAATATATATTATATACAAGCCAAAGATGTGACGCATGTAGAAGAAATTGCACTAAGTTCCAATACGAAAATATATTTTATATCAATAGAATAAATAAAGAAAGAATAAATGAATTAGTTGATATAACACATCTTTTAAAAGACGAAATTAATGAAATTAGAGATAAGAAAAAAACGGAAAAATCTTGTGTTGAATCTTGTGTTTTTTTATAAATTTTCTTCTAATGGTTGTTGTAAGAATTCATTATAGACCATCGATTTGAATTTCTTGAGATTTTTTCGATTTAATATATTATCTTTTATACATTTTTCAATTTCTTGCTTAATTTTATTAATTTCAATATGTGTTATATTCTCTTTATCAAGATTAGACCAAAATAATAACATATTTTGATTATCTCTAATTTCTCTATCTAATTTATTCATATCATTATAAAATAAAGTGCAGTCATGTATTGTTTTCAAAATATGGTTCTCATTTAGAGGAATAATAACTTTCATACTTTTTAGTTCATTTAAATCAAATTGTCTTTTATAAACACCTCTTCCAAGATGTATATAGATGTCATCTAAACGGTTTAAAATATAATATCCAATATATTTATGTAATAATTCATTTTCTTCTTTCAAATGTACTGTTAAATAGTTATCATCAAGATATAATTTATGTACTGTTAAATTTACATCTGGTTTATTTTTATTGATAACAATATTAAAATTTTCTCTATTATAACTATCCATTTTTTTATCCATCTCTGAACCATGAATTGGATATTGTATTATATGAGGTACTGAACTCATTTTTTCTGGTGAAGATTTTGATAGCTCATTAGAACTATCTTCTGATTCCCTATCAGACGAATCATTTCTATTCCTTTTATCTTTTTTTAATTTATCAAATACATTTACATAATTTGCCTCTATTTTGGTTCCAGAATTAAAAACACAAAAATCATCTAATCTTTTTAGAGCAAAAAAACGAGTTTCATCATCAGGTATATCAAAATGAAGAGCTTGTTTTAAATTTCGTTGAAATTCAAACTGTCTGACATAGGTCTCATTGTCATCTTTAATAATTTTTTTATGTTTAATAAATTCGACATCAAAAAGGATAGAATAGAGGGATATATAATTATTCTTAATTGAATTTTGTTCTTGGAGCAGTGTTTTGTAGTCATCTAATAAATTCAAAAAAAAATAACTAGTGTCGTTTAAATTATCCATTTATAATTATATTATATAATAATTTTTTAAACATATCTTAAAAATTTATTATAATATTTAATATTTTATCTTTTTGTATATTATTACAATGAATGTCAGTTTAAATCCTTCTTACATACAAAATGATTTTATTTCTAAATATGGAACTTATGCATCATCATATGACGCTTTAGACGCATTAGGACAACCGAGAAATAAATATTATCCATTTATATCTGTTGCAGCACTGTTTTTTATGATATTAATGGTAGCAATCACTCAAGAAAAAATTGATCCAAATACTAATAAACCATTTCCAAAAACAACATTAGACACCATATTAAAATATATTAAATATTTATCTATTATCTTATTTATAGTATCATTGTTTTTTAATGGATATAAATATTTTGCAATATATGTACCACAATATTTAAAATGGTTCGAGTCATTACCAATGGACGCTAAAGCACAACTCGTTTCTATTAGTACTTTACAAAGTGTTATGAACCAACCAACACAACAAAATTCTGGTCTAATTAATATTCGTCTATAATCATCATAATATCAATATCAATAATATCTATATTTATTAAAAAAATTTCAAATAAGTTTATATTTAGTGTTGGACATTCTAATTTATCTATTTTATTTTCAGTTACGGTTAGGCGAGAAGTGCGAAAAAAACTTCGTCTCTTTATAGGAAAGAAGTTTATAAAATTGATACTAACAATTTCTAACATTATATTTATATAAATATGTAAATATAATATAATATAAAAAAATATAAAGTAATGTAATTTTTTTTAATCCATCATAATATTAATATCAGGTAATTCTAACATATCGTCAGCCGAACCAATTGAAATAGTACAATTATTTAATTTATGTTGGGCCCTTTTTTCAGCGAGAAAAAACTGACTTTCTTCCAAAATTTGTCTCATACTTTTATTTATGTGTATATTATTAGTTTCTGTAAATAACATCTTTTGACCTAACATAACCATTGTAATTTCAGTTTTAAATAAGTCTGATAATTCTTTGATTAAATCTTTTAAAATAAAATTTGAATTATAATTAAATTTAGTCCATTCATTAAATTCAATATTATTAATAATTATTTTTTTTGGAGGATTTGGTTCTCCATCTACTATAAAATTTGTTGCTAAATTTAAAAAATATGATTTATAATCTGTTATTGGTCTATTTTTATTAATAACATATTTTAACATTTCAATAGTAATCAAAGACGAAACAATGGAAGTAGTAACGGCTAATGCAGGTATAATTTTACCGGCAATTCCTTTAGTCTCAAAAAATGATATGTTTGGAATATTATATATAGATGCTCTAGAATTAGAACATGCTGTTATATATTCAATATGTGAGTTTTCATCATTATCTTTTTCAAATTCTTGACAATTAATTTGTATAATATTTTTAAATGATTTATTACTATCTATTGAAACATCATCGTTATTATCTGGATCATCAATATATAGATTATAATCTATATTATCATATTTAAAATTAATTACTTTATCTTTGTCAAATTTAATATTATTTAAATTATAGGTATTAATCAATAATTTCACTGTGCATACCATATATGAATTAAATAGTTCTTCAGATATTGTTCCAATAGGTGCTCTCTTTCCATTAGACCAAAATGGTTTGTTGTCATTTAATGAGTCTAAAGGATGAGCTTGTAAAATAGCATTAATTCTTCGAACAAAACGATCGTAAAATAGATTGTAAGCCCAAATAATATAACCATCAATTGAATTAGTTGAATCGATGAAACAGAGGATATTAAATAGTCGTCTATTTTGAATATTATTATTTTGATTAGCGTCAATTAAATAATCAATAAAATTTTTTGGACTTATAACAAATAAATTAGTAAAATCTTCCATAGCATAGTGTATAGTATGTTGAATTAAAGATGGAAAATGTTTTATAGTACAAACGGCATAATTAGTTTCTCCTTGAGGATCTTTAGATGCACCATATGATTCCGTAATATTTGGTATTATTGCCTGTGTGTTTCCTGAATTTCCCATTGTTCCTGATTCAAATAATGGTTTATGATGTTTAATACAATTAGCATCAACAAATAATCTTCCTTGTAAATTGTCTAATGCATTAAATATAATATCAACATTTGAAAATTTTTCATCAATAAATTCTTGTTCCAATACATCTAATTTTTTATTATATGATTTAACATTAATTAAAGGATTATAATACATAATTTTTTTAGATGCAATTTCGCTTTTACTTTTTTTAATATCATTAATTCCAAACAAAAATTGTCTACTTAAATTTGATAACTCAATATGATCTGGATCAGTTATTTCAATAGATCTAATATTGATTGAAGCTAAATTTTTTAATAATTCACATCCGATCGCACCTGAACCAACTATAAGGATTTTTAAATTATTTAATTTTTTAATAGTTTCAAAATTTGGTCTTGCATATATCTCGTCTGACCATGAAAATAATTCAACTTGTGTAAATGGCATATATTTATGAGTAATTGACTTGATTGACTCAGACGCAATTAAACTTCCCATATAATATTGTATTAATGGATTTATTTTACTAATATCAATCTGTGTATTAAATTTATCAGCTATTATATAATTCATAATTGGTTTATGATGTAAAGTCATATTGATTTTAATTCGTTCTATATAACCATTCATGAATTTAATGATTGGAATTGATATAAAATCATTAACTACAAAAATATTACTATTAATAACTTTAGATACATTAAGCTCGCAAATTAAATCATTATAATATAATTTAATTCTATCATTTTTTGAAAGATTATGTTTGTTAGCGGTCTTGATTGTTCCATTATCAATATCAATAATAGTAATTCTTTCATAATTTTCACCATCAACATCAATAACTTGATGCTCGTTAAAATCATTAATAATTTCAACACCATTATTAAATGCATTCAAAACAATAAATTTATTAGAATTTCTAAGACTATTGTTTAGTTCCATTACCCTAATTGGATCATGATTGATAAATATCATGACTGCATTCAAATAAATATTTTTTTTATAATCTTCATTTGTATTTAACAATTCTATTTTTACATTTTGATTTAATGTTTTTAGTTCTTTTATAATTCTATCATATGTTATATTGTGAATTGATCCAAAAAATGGCTCATCACTGTCATCTAATCTAATTTCAAAATCTTCATACAAATGCTGAGAGGGATCATTAATAATATTTGTAATAGATATGTCTTTATCGAGATTATGATCTTTAACAATGTATAAATTATTAAGACCACTTAAAATTAAATTTTTAGCTACTTCATATAAAAGATCAGATTTTTGACCAAAAATAATAATTTTAGCATTTTGAATTTTTACAGTGGCTTCAATACCATAAGTTCGGCTTTGTCTGTCATAAATGTTTAGATCTGAATTCATATTATATATATAATGTCATTAATATATATATAAGTTGTTATGAAATAATAAAATCAATTTTTTAATAAAGGAATATTAAATTGTTTGAAATTATTAGATTAATTTTAATTCTGTCTGTATAAACCATTGATCTGTACTTGAGGAACGATAATCAGAATCTAATGATGAACCCGCATATTGATCGTAATATCTACTTGAAACTACTCTTTCATCAATCTTATCTGGAATAATTGATACAGGATAAGTTGCATTAACATCATAATATGGTGTTTTATAAGTTTGTTTTTCTGTTGTAAGGAGCTGACTATTAGGGATTGGTACACTGAAATCTACATTTATATTTGTATTGTCAGATTTCTCAGGAACACTCATATTATCATCATATTGTGAAAACGATTCATATGCACTTACTTTAGTGGGAAGACAATATGATAGTTCCTCTTTAAATAAAATTGAATTGAAATCATAGTTTTGACTAACATCAATTTCAATATCATTTTTTTTTAAACAATGAAATAAACCTTTCATAAAATAAGACCTTTCAATATATTTTTTCATCTTTTCTTCTTTCAATTCTGCTATAAAATTACTGTTCATATCTTGATTATTTTTTAGAGCATTCGAACAAAGTTCAAATGACTTCATTACATTTTCAGTCTCTTTTTTATAAATATTGAAATCATTTACATAATTCAAAACTACTTGTCTTGCTAAATATTTACTACTATCTGGTTTCACAATTTTATTAGTTGCATCTTCATATTCATCATATAATCGTTTTTTCATATTTAAATAAAAATTATCTAAATTTACTATTTTTTTGTTATATGATGTTGTTAGTTTTTGTATTGACATATCACTTGACCTCTTAATATCATTAAATTCAATACATTCATTTTTTAAAATAGATAAATCAATAGTTAGTTTTTTGATTATATCGTTGTCTGATATTTTGGTAAAATCATTTGAACTGTCTAAATATGCTGAATAATCCATTTATAATTATTGTTATAAGTATAATTATAAATAAAATCTTTAAATAATAATTATATATTTTTTGTTATTATTTTTTTTAATATTTAAGATGCAGAATGCATTATAGTTCCTTCAAAATATGATTGAAGTTGTCGTCTATTTTTATATGAATAATTTATTGAATTATCATGTGTTTGTTTAGAATAGACGACACTAGGTTCATATCCATGTCTAGGAGCATAATTTTTAAGTTGATCTATTTGTTTCAAAGATAGGTCAACATATACTTTTTGTGAAGTAGTTTGAGGATTAGTATTAATAAATGAGCTCATTATATATATATATAATATTATATATATATTTAAGTATCTTAGAATATAAAAAAATCAATTTTTTATTGTGCTATATAGGTTATGCAAGAAGTGCGAAAAAAACAGACCACCGTAACTGAAAACCTGATATTTCTTATATAATAATGTTTCTAAAATTCTAAAATTTATTAAGAAAATATTATATTAATTTATTATAAAAAAATAATTTGTCTATTGTCTTTTAACTTCTTTTTTAAGTTTCATATCTTTTTTCTCTTTTTCGTCAGATCTTTTGTCTTCCTTCTTTAAATTTTTTTTTAATTTTAATTCATATTCACTATAAGATTTAATATCATCAGCGACGAGTAGAGGTATTTGTTTATTTTGTCCTACTTTATTACAAAAATCATATTTTAATTTCTTATCTAATATCTTGGATCCATTAATTTTACAACATACTTCTTGGTCTTTAAAAGCGAAAGATACATCTTTTTCTAAATGTTGTATTGACTCAACAATACCATATTCAGTTTCATCATTGGACATAACGATTGATCCAACAGATATAATTCCATCTAATACTTTAAAACCTGCAACGATAGGTTTAGATGTTCTAAAAATATGGTCTTTCATAGTTTCAATTTTAAAAGATGAGAAAGCACAATGTTTATCAATAAAATCTTTTCTACATTTATTAAGAAATATTTCATATAGATTAGCTAGAATATAAATGGTTCCGCCGAATATACAAGTAATATTAGCACTTTTAATAATAGCGATACGACTTTCATCTAAATATTGTTTCATTAGTTGATCATTAGAAAGTTCTTCAATCATATCTGGAACACAAAACAAAATACAATTATATCTATAATCATATGTTGATGCATCTAACTTAGCACTATTATCTAGAGCAAATATATCTTTTTTTGAAATATTTCCAATTGAATAATTTAGAATTGGAATAGTAAATGGTAAGCACTCAGAGTCATCAACAGGATGAGCGGATGGACTTTCTTCTAATTTGCTATTAACTAATCTATTAGAAAAATAACTATGAACTCCATCGATCATAGAGTCAGAAGGGATAACTACATGTACGCCTTTAGGTGATAAAATATGAGATTTTTTTTCGAAATGGACTTCAATCAATGATTTATCAATAATAGGACTTAATATATTAGTTCCATCACATGTTTCAAATTTTGTTCCTATGTCAAGTAAATCATATAAATTATGTTCTATTTGTAGCATAAAACAGTTTGCTTCTTCGACAACTTTTGTTCGTAAGTAATTTGCTTCACGAACATCTCCAATAACTTTAGATAAAGTTTTAATAGGAAATATAGATTTACCAATTTTCATAGCATCAGAATTAGAGAATGATCCATTATTCATAATACCGATTAATATTTTACCAGAATGAGAACATATTCTTTTATCAATAATATATCCAATAGATGCTTTTTCTTCATCAATCTTTAATTTCATATTAGACATATATAATAATAAATCTGGGATACCATCACCTGAAACCGATGAAATAGGACACATTGCTAAACATTGTCGATCCTTTTTCAAATAATATGGTTGAGAGTACATTTCAATTTCAGAAACTTGTCTAACAATTACATCATAATAATTTTCTAAATGTTTAACTACTTCTTTTTTCTGATTTTTTAATATATTTTTAATATTATTATTTCCTTTACCAGAAACTTTATAACCATAAATTTTATCCATCTTAGTAAGCACTAAAATTGTTTTATCATAATCTCTATTATTTTTAACATTA